>PVMK01128218.1_pt1 | contig 57865 bp, 45 predicted proteins | sample 1853481 | NCBI WGS metagenome assembly PVMK01 (sample SAMN08533507, study PRJNA380276) | Marine sediment metagenome, whole genome shotgun sequencing project.
ATCTTTATCATCGGTTCGATAATGCCTCCAGATTATTCCATATGAATAAGGATGTACTATTAATTAGCTATAGGGGATATGCAAAAAGTTCCGGGACTCCAACTGAAAACGGAATTTACAACGACGGTGAATCAGCGGTCAATTATGCAACCCAAAGTTTAGGATATGAAGAGGACAAGATCTCAATCTTTGGCCGGTCCCTGGGCAGTGCGGTGGCCATTCATATTTCACAGCACAGAAACTTTAAAAACGTGATTTTGATCACCCCGTTGACCTCAGGAAAGGAAATGGCTTCCGCTATGGGACTCGGGTTTTTGAAATTTGTGGCCGGTAACTCTTATAACTCACTGGAAAAAATCAACAACATCCATTCCAGAGTCCTTATTATTCATGGAGACAGGGACGAAGTGGTTCCATACCATATGGGAGAAAGGTTATTCCAGGTATTCAAAGGGAATAAACATATGGTGACCATCACAGGCGGTAGACACAATGATCTGGCAGAAGTAGACCCATTGATGTATTGGGGGGAAATTGATAAGTTTCTTCAGTAGAAACCGCTGGATGAACAATTTCCACATAAGACTGCTCGGGATACCGGTAGAATTTTGATATATGGGGAGAAGTGATATATATTTCACAATTTACGGATCATTTACAAATATTGTTTATTGAACTGTATCACACTTATTACCATAACATTCATGAAAACCATACTACGACCTTCTATTTATGCACTTTCAATTTTCCTTTTCATCCAATCACCCCAGATACATGCTCAGGTGATCCCTACTGACGAAGGAGATATAAATCAGTCAATTAATGAGAAAAGCTATTCTCCTTATGCAGGGAGAAATTTTCCCGCTACAGTGTATTGGGGGGATACCCATTTGCATACGGATATTTCAATGGATGCTGGGGCATTTGGCAACCGCCTGGGTCTTGAGGAAGCATACCGGTTTGCCAGGGGTGAGGAGATTACTGCCTCCAACAAAATGAATATTCGTTTGTCAAGGCCTCTTGATTTTCTGGTGATCGCCGACCATTCTGATAATATGGGCTTCTTCCCTGATTTATTTGAAGGAGCTCCTCACATTTTGTCGGACCCTACCGGAAAAGATTGGTACAATAGGGTAATGGCAGGTGAAGGAGTTGGAGTGGCTCTGGAATTAATTAGTAAATTCTCTCAAGGGCAGTTTCCAGAAGCATTGATTTATGCCCCAGACAGCAAACCTTATAAGGACGCTTGGGCAAAAACTGTAAAAGCCGCTGAACAGTTTAATGAGCCAGGGACTTTCACGGCATTTATCGGTTACGAATGGACTTCTCTGGTCAAAGGGGCGAACATGCATCGGGTGGTAATATACCGAGATGGTGAGGACCAAGCCTTACAAATGGTCCCATACACTACCATTCCTCCAATTGGAAGCACAAACCCCAGAGACTTATGGGCCTGGTTGAAAAATTTTGAAAGCGAAACCGGGGGAGAGGTTCTGGCAATAGCTCACAACGGTAATTTGTCCAATGGGATCATGTTTCCTCTGGAGGCACAATATGACGGCAAACTATTAGACAAAGCTTACGTACAGCAGCGAAGCCGCTGGGAACCACTGTATGAGGCTACCCAGATAAAAGGTGACGGGGAAACTCATCCCTTTCTCTCTCCTAATGACGAATTTGCCAATTATGAAACCTGGGATATCGGCAATCTGGATGTATCGGAAGCAAAAACCAAAGAGATGCTTCCTGGCGAGTATGCCCGGGAGGCACTAAAACGCGGACTGATCATCGAAGGAAAACTGGGAATCAATCCATATAAGTTTGGAATGATCGGTTCTACCGATAGTCACACTTCACTGGCCACTACTCAGGAGGACAACTTCTTTGGAAAACATTCAGGAGCTGAGCCAAATGCCGAACGGATGATGCACCCATTTATGAAAACTGATCAAGGAGTCATTATGGGTTGGCAGATGGTGGCTTCAGGCTTAGCGGCTGTATGGGCCAAAGAGAATACCAGGGAAGCGCTTTTTGATGCTATGGAACGCCGGGAAGTATATGCCACCACCGGCTCCAGAATGCTGGTACGCTTCTTTGGAGGCTGGGATTTTAATGAGGAAGATGCAAATAATCGACTGCCGGCAGATATAGGATATATAAAAGGGGTTCCAATGGGGGGAGATTTAACCAACGCCCCGTCAGGAAAAGCACCTTCTTTTCTGGTGGCGGCCCGGAAGGACGCTTTAGGCGGTAATTTGGACAGGATACAGATCATCAAAGGCTGGCAGGATAAAAGTGGAAATACCCAGGAGAAAGTATATGATGTGGCCTGGGGAGGAGACAGAAAACTGGGTAGAGATGGCAAACTGCCCGCTGTTGGAAATACCGTGGATGTAGCAAACGCCACTTGGACAAATACAATTGGTGCACCTGAATTAATCACAGTGTGGACAGACCCTGACTTTGATGCCGGGCAGCGGGCTTTCTACTATGTCAGGGTACTGGAAATTCCTACTCCTCGATGGACCGCATACGATGCCAAATATTTTGATGTAAAAGTAGGAGATGAAGTTGATATGATCACCCAGGATAGAGCTTATACTTCTCCAATTTGGTATACTCCGGGGAATTAAATAAACAGTTTACGAACAACAACTTAACTTATATTCATGAGTACCCTAAATAAAACTTTAAAAGTAACTCTTTCTTTATTGATCCTCATTGGTTCAACCGCACTTTACGCACAGGAACACCAGGTAGGAGAAATGCAATTGTCAGGTGACCAGGCAGCCACTCTGTTTAAAAAGAGGGGATTTTCCCCATACGCGGGTAGAAATTTCCCAACCACAGTTTATTGGGGGGACACTCACGTACACACCAGCAATTCCCTGGATGCCCGTGCATTTGGCAACATTTTAGGACCGGAACAAGCCTATAGGTTGGCAAGGGGAGAAGAGGTGACAGCCAGCCACGGTGAGGCAGTTAAGCTATCTCGCCCTTTGGATTGGCTGGTGGTAGCGGACCATTCCGATGCCATGGGTACTATGAATGAAATAGTTGCTGGTAATGTAAACCTGATGAAGGATCCGACGGTTAGGGACTGGCACAATCGAATCAATGAAGGAGGAGAAACTGCATTGTTGGCCACCATGGATGTCATTGAAGCACTTTCGGCTGGAACACTCCCAGCAGTAATGTTGGAGGAACCGTTTGTCAGGTCTATTTGGGAAGAATACATAGATATTGCCGAGCGATTTAATGACCCAGGAAATTTTACTACCATTATAGGATATGAATGGACCTCTAATGAAGGTGGAAACAATTTACATCGAAACGTACTATACCGGGACGGGGGAGAAAAGGCAAGACAGGTGTTACCGTATACCACTGTCGAAAGTGTTAATCCGGAAGATCTTTGGAAATGGTTGCAAAATTACCAACAAACTACTGGTGGAAGAGTACTTGCACTGGCTCACAATGGTAATTTATCCAATGGTATTATGTTTCCGGTGGAGACTAACCCGGCTACCGGTCAGCCTTTATCATCATCATACGCTCAAACCAGAGCTCGTTGGGAGCCACTGTATGAAGTCACTCAGATTAAGGGTGACGGCGAAACCCACCCGTTTCTGTCACCTAACGATGAATTTGCGGATTATGAAACCTGGGAGAAAGGTAATTTGAATCTGAGTGTAGTTAAAACCGACAAAATGTTGCAATATGAATATGCCAGAGAGGCCTTAAAAAACGGGTTGAAACTGGAAGAACAGCTGGGTACTAACCCATACAAATTTGGTATGATCGGTTCCACAGACTCGCATACAAGTCTAGCTACCGCCGAAGAAGAAAATTTCTTTGGAAAACATTCTGGAAATGAACCAAGTGGGCATCGTTCAACAGGATTTGTGGCCAAGTTCGGCGATGTCATGGTATTTGACTGGGAACTGATTGCCTCCGGCTATGCAGGTGTCTGGGCCACAGAAAATACCAGAAAAGCCCTTTTTGACGCCATGATGCGCAAAGAAGTGTATGGAACCACCGGACCTAGAATGCTCGTCAGGTTCTTTGGAGGATGGGACTTTTCGGAAGAAGATGCCAGCAACAGACTTCCTGCGGCCGTTGGTTATACCAAAGGTGTACCCATGGGAGGTGACCTTACCAATGCGCCCGCTGGAAAATCACCCACTTTTTTAGTAGGTGCTATCAAGGATCCTTATAGTGGTAATTTAGACCGTGTTCAAATAGTAAAAGGATGGACTGACAACTCAGGAGAAACCCACGAAAAGGTATACAATGTAGTCTGGGGCGATGCCGAAAATCGTAAATTGAACAATAAAGGAAACCTTCCCGATGTGGGAAACACCGTGGACGTAGCCAATGCAAGCTGGACAAATTCCATTGGAGATGCGGAATTAATTACTGTATGGACTGATCCGGATTTTGATCCTAACCAGCGGGCCTTTTATTATGCCAGGGTAATTGAAATTCCCACTCCTCGCTGGACGGCTTATGATGCCAAAAGATTTGAAGTGAAAATGCCCAATGAAGCGCCTATGTTCACTACAGAAAGGGCTTATACATCTCCAATTTGGTATACACCAGGGAAATAGATAAATAAACGGCGAATGCCGAACATCGATCAGGGAATGTCAAAATGCTTTTGTTGAGGCATGGATGTCTTGTTTGATGTTTAGTATTCGGGGGTCACTACAGGGGAATTACCATATTATTTAGTTGACAAAGATTAGTCAGCATAATTTCAAATCATGAAGAATTTATATAAACAACCCCTGCTCCACTTTCTATTAGTCGGATTAGGGTTTTTTCTTTTATTCAAAATATTGAATCCGGAGCAGGAAGATTACAAAACCATCGTAGTTGATAAAGATGTCTTGCTTACACATCTGCAATACCGTTCCAAAGCTTTCAATAATGATGTATTCGAAAAACGGTTGGCCGAAATGCCGACGAATGAACTTGACCAAATTATCCGGGAGTATGTTCGCGAGGAAGTTTTATACAGGGAAGCTATGGCTCTGGGGTTGGATCAGGAGGATTATATAATTAAGCGAAGATTGATTCAGAAAGTAGAATTCATGACGGAAGGAGTGGTGGATGCCTTGATTCAACCGACGGATAAGCAAGTAAATCAATACTATCAGGAAAATAAGGAAAATTACTTTCTGACACCACAAGTAACATTTACTCATGTCTTTTTCAGTATTGAACAGAGAAATAAGGAACAAGCCGCGAAAAGTGCAGAAAAGGAATACAAATACCTGAATGAGCATGCTTTGCCCTTTGAAGTGGCTACCAGTAGGGGGGACCGTTTTCATTATCACACCAACTACGTGGAGCGCGATCCTGAGTATGTGGCCAGTCATTTTAGTAAAACCTTTGCTGAGAAAATTTTTGAGGCCTCACCATCCTATCAATGGATAGGCCCTTTTGAATCAGCCTATGGGTATCATTTGGTCATGGTAACCTCCAGTGAACCTGGTCGGTATCCTGAATTGTCTGAAATCAGAGACAAAGTAAAAGAGGATGCTAAATATTGGCAAAAACAACAACGTAATAATGAAACCATACAAGCATTGGTTGATACCTACGAAGTGAAAGTAGCATATCAACCAAACTCTTGATCAGTCTGGATCTATGAAAAGGTTGATCATTCTGATAGGGCTGGTATTCACAGGTAATTTTCTCAGTGCTCATGAGAGTCGCCCTTTATTTATTGAAATAATAGAGCAAGAGTCAGGTATTTACCTATTGCAGTATAAAATCCCATCCAGTATTCCGGATTTTAATTTGCCGGAAATAAAAATGCCTGAAGGATTCGAAGCCTTGGGTTTATTGGCCACCTATTCAATCGGTCAGGGACTGTTAAAGAGTCAGCGATATAAGTCAACCAGTCCGATTAACGGACTCCATATCAATATTCAATATCCGGTGATCAATCCATCGGTGTCCAGCATTGTGAAGGTACGTCTGCAAAATGGATCACAGTTCCAAGCGGTATTGGGGCCTGATCAATTAATCTGGAAGGTGCCGGAGGAAGAACGCTTTTGGGGAGTGGCATGGCAGTACGCCCGCTTAGGAGTAAAGCATATTTTATCAGGCTGGGACCATTTACTGTTCCTGGTTTGTTTGATTATGGTGGCAGGCATGGGAAAGAAGCTATTGATTACCATAACGGGATTTACCCTGGCACATTCTATTACCCTGGCGCTTTCCGCATTGAGTATTGTAGAGCTTCCAATTCCACCAGTGGAAGCAGTAATTGCTTTAAGTGTAGTCTTTTTGGCCACAGAAATAGTTGTAAACAATCGTGACTCATTGACTTATAAGTACCCCATTCTTGTTTCTTCTTCCTTTGGACTCCTCCACGGTTTTGGATTCGCCGCCGTCTTGGGTGAAATTGGTTTGCCACAGCAGGAAGTTATTACCAGTTTGTTATTCTTTAATATAGGAGTTGAAATCGGTCAGGTCTTGTTTATTGTGGGAGTACTAGTGGCTCTTTGGATTGGTAGGTGGATGATGTCAGTTTTTTGGATTGACAATGGTGTTAATTTGTCAACCAGGACCATGGAAAAAGTAACTGTTTATGCCGTCGGATGCGTGGCAAGTTATTGGGTAGTAGAACGAGTGGCCGGCTTTTTTTAATCGGCAAGAATTTCTCAGATTTGAGTTGAAATCTCATAATTTGAAAATGTTACTTAGTTGAACCTAGTATAACATTAGTACCTGCAGCTCACATCTTCACTTATCACTCATACCTCATAATTCATAACTATTTTACAAACGGTGCTCCCGCCTCCACCAGCGCTTCCATTAACGACTCCATTTCAGACTGTAGCTCAGCTAATTCACCTTTTATCTCATCCAATTGAGTCTTCACGATATTCATAGTTTCCTTATTTGTACCTGTCGGCCCATAAGTGGATCGGGCAATGCCTCGATTAATAGCTGACAAACGTTCAGAAATGGTTGGATCTGTTTTCTCTCCTGGCTGGCTCTTGGCCCGGTTGCCGGAGAATTTACTGTCTAACTTATAAAGTGACGCTCTTAATTGAAATAAACGTTGATCCAGGTTCCCGGGGGTTGCCTGTGATTTAAGCAATGCTTCCTGCATCCCTTTACTTTTTGCGAGGGAGTTACGAATTTCAATCAGTAAAGCAGAGCTGACTTTATAGGCAGCTTCATATTCACGATAGAAAACTACTGCAGCTTCTGGATTTGCAGATGCAAGGGCCCCCTTGCGCATTGGCACTACTTCGAATGGTTGGGGTTCCGATAAATTAGTAAGTGTTCCATTCACTTGTTTGATCAAGGTGACTGTATATTTGCCTGGAGCTGCTAACAGACCACTTGGGGCTTCATCATCCTCTGAGGCACTGGCGGTTCCTTTCAAATCAATGGCATTTGGTAGGGGATAGGTAAGATCCCAGGTAACCCTGTGGAATCCAGCTTTAACAGGCCCGGTGATTCTTCTTGCCATATTTCCTTGGTCATCAGATATACTAAGCCATATCCGGGGCTTGTCTTCATTTCGCTCAGATTCCACTGCCTCCCATCCTGGAAATGGGATATCGGTATCAGCAGCAATTGACTTTTCTCTTTCCTGTCTCATTTCCTTGCTGCTTTTCAATCCGTCCTTCAAATAATAGGTGAAAGTGGCACCGAAATCTGGATTGGGTGCTACGTAATGGGCATCACCCTGACTACCTTTTTGATTGCTAAAACTCAACTGAGGTCGTTGGACATACCACCATGCTTTGCGAGCAGGAAATAAAGTGGCTTCGGCCTGTAGTTGCTGTTCTGAAACACTTCTCAATGCACTGTAATCGTCCAACACAAAGAACCCCCTGCCAAAAGAAGCTCCTATCAGGTCATTTTCTCTTTTTTGTATGGCCAGGTCCCTGAAACTAATGGTTGGTACGCCTCCTTTAAGCTTGGTCCATCTGTTTCCACCATCTACTGTAAAATAGATGCCGAATTCGGTAGCAGCAAACATCAATTTAGGATTTACATGGTCCTGTACTATTCGCCAAACCATGGTACCGGCCGGGATATTATTGCTAATGGACACCCAGGTTTTTCCTTTGTCAGTGCTTTTCAATAGCAGAGGCCTAAAATCACCGTATTTGTGATTGTCTAAGGCCACATAGACGGTACTTTCATCAAACAGATCAGCCTTAATGTCGTTCACAAAAGATGTTGCAGCTACCCCAGGCATATTGCCAACTGGTATTTTTCTCCAATTGCTACCGCCATCTTCCGTTACCTGAACCATCCCATCATCTGTTCCCGCATAGAAAACCCCGTCTTTTACAGGAGACTCAGCCAAAGATGTAATGGTGTTGTAATTAGACATAGCATTTAAATCCCAGGCACCATCCCAGCTTTGTTTTCGCCCCATAATGGGTAAGGTAATTCTGTCCTGATTACTAGTAAGGTCCCCAGATATGGCCCGCCAGTTGTCTCCCCGATCATCAGATCGCCATACCCGGTAGGAGGCGAAATAAATTCTGGCAGGATCATGTTGGCTCACCAATATTGGGGCATCCCAGTTGTATCTTTCATGGGGGTCGTCGGGACCAGGTTGCGGCTGAATATCAATCACCTCACCGGTAGTAAGATCAATCCTGGAAATGTTTCCTTCCTGACGTTCGGCATACATGATGTCGGGGTTTCCCGGTGTGGTGGCGGGTTGATGACCATCCCAGTTTAAAATTATGCGCCAGTCAGAGTTTTGAATTCCATGAATATTGTCTGTGCGGGATGGTCCGCCCTGGGTACTGTTGTCCTGCGTTCCTCCATATATATTATAAAATGGCTCCGCATCATCGACAGCTACTTTGTAATATTGTGTAACTGGCAGATTCTCAATAAAACGCCAGCTTTTACCTAAATCAAAACTTTCATATAGCCCTCCATCAGTACCAAACAATAAATAGTTTGGATCATCTTCCCGGAATGCCAGGGCGTGATCATCTACATGCCGATTAACTACGTTTACAGTGGTTACTGTTTTACCTCCGTCTTCTGAAACCTGGGTCTGAGTGTCCATCAGATAAATGCGATTAAATTTGTGCGGAGAAGCATACAGTTCCTGATAATAGTGGGGTCCGGTAGCTCCAGCAACAGCATTAGATTGTTTTTTCCAGGATGAGCCCCTATCTGTAGACTTATAAATACCACCGGTTCTTCGATTCAGTTCTATCGCTGCATAGATTACGTCCGGTCTTTGATGAGAAATGGCCAATCCGATTTTACCCATGTTGGACTTAGGTAGCCCCTTGGTCAGTTTTGCCCAGGTTTCGCCACCGTCATTGCTACGATAAATTGCGGTCCCTGGGCCGCCTCCCATATAAGCGGCTACTGTTCGATGCCGCTGCCAGGTTGCGGCATAGATCAAATCCGGGTTTCTGGGGTCTATGGCTATGTCAGTTACACCCACCCACTGATCATCACCTAAAGTTTTTTTCCAGTTTTTACCGCCATCAATAGATTTATAAAATCCTCTGTCTCCGCCTTTACTCCATAATGGACCTTGAGCAGCCACGAAGATTGTTTTTGAATTTTCCGGATGAATCAAAATCTTAGATATGTGTTCGGACTTTTTGAGGCCCATATTTTTCCAGTTGGAACCACCATCGGTGCTCATATATATCCCGTCTCCATAAGCCACATGCCGGCCACCAATATTTTCACCTGTTCCTACCCAGATCACGTTTGGATTGCGGTGATCGATGGTGACGCACCCTATGGAATATACTGCTTGCTTGTCAAATATCGCGGTCCAGGTGGTGCCGGAATTTACCGTTTTCCAAACGCCACCAGAACCCACTGCCACATACCAAACACTGTTATCTTCAGGGTGTACAGCAATATCGGCAATCCGACCGGACATAAACCCAGGACCGATATTTCGCAGCTTTAACCCGGAGAAAGTACTGTCAGCCATCAAGGAATTGGTTGGTGTAGTGGTCCTACTCTTGCGTTGAGAAAAGATATTTAATGAGACCATCAGACAGATTAAGATGGTTATATAAATGGGAGTTTTCATAGATGTTGATTCTTTGATTCTGGAAATAACCTTAGGTTATGGTATATACATTTTTATTGAAGAATCGAAATCGGTATAATGCACATAGTTGCGAACACTCATCCATAAAACCATGGGTGGAGCATCTGGTGGATGATTTCGTGCTACAAACGGTCGAATATTGTTAAATTTGGAATTGGATGTTACGGCTGTGACCTTCCAATTTTCTCCCTGGTCTTCAGTTTTCCACTGTTCAATTTCAAACACACCATTTATTTCTCTCGACAAGTAAACCATAGAGGGGTCGTGGTGATTGAGAATGATTCCTCCCGAATAGTTGGGCTCCCGTTCTATTTCACCTGATGGAGTTTTTGGAAACCACTTACCTGAATTTACCAATTTGATATTATTCCAATGTCCATCCTTCCGGAACGCGTAATAATATACATGTGTCGAATCGTTGGGGAACCTTGAGTATACAATAACCGGTTCATCTTGCGCATTACCGGCAACATCCCATATCCAGGCCTTTTCTCCGGTTGGATTGGCGTCATAAACTACATCACTTTGAGCTGGATCCAGTGGAAGCTCAGTCCACTCCTTTATTTTTCCATCATTGGCTTTTACTAATTGCCCGTTTTTGTATAGGGCATAGTATATACTGTTGGTTGGTTCCTTGTTGGGATGACCATCGGTAAATGCAAAATGTATGACGTCTTCATGGTTACTGCTCATTTTCAGATAAGGTCTCCTGTTACTATAACTTCTTTCAGGGAGAATAAAGATGCCTCCCGGCTCCCAACTGAGTCCATTGTCAGACGAGGTAGAATAGTTCGGCTTGAAATCGACGCCTCTCCAGAAAAGATAAAGCAGGTTGTTTTCCATCGATAATTGACAAATATTGGTATAGGTGTAAGTGTTTGAAGCCCCTGGGGAATTCAGTGGTGTCATTTATTGCCAGTTTTTGGACGGGCTCCCATTCCGTTATACTTTCAGCATACTTAGCACGGGCCAACCTCATTGGAGACTTACTGGAATGCAGAGAATAAAACACCATCAATTTTCCTTCAGGATCAAAAAATAAACTGGGATTGTTGTGATCGTCAATTTGGAGCTCCGGGTCAATCACCTTTGTTTCGATAGTCATACTGTCGTGGTCGTAATACCCCACCACGATGCTTCCTTTGGAATCAACCCACCCGGAATATGTTCTACTGTGATTTCCCTGATAATAAACTGCCCGGGGGTCGGAGAACCAGCACCAGGCGCCATCATCTGAAAATGACAAGTGGTCTTCTCCGCTTAATACCTGATCTTCTACTTGCTCAGGTGTACAGCCAATAGTGGTTACCAAGAATGAAAAAATAAAAAAGTATTGTGAAATAGCGGTTTTCATTTAATAAAGTAATCATTTTCGTGTGCTTTGCGAGAAAATGCTGCAGTTATGTTTAAACCAGTGCTACTTTTACCGTTTCCGCAACCAGGTTTAATGAAGCCAGACTGCCATTTTCCGCTCCTTTTTCAAAGTCGTCTCCCTCTTGAGCCATGGTGTTGGTTAGATGCGCATAGCAGATCACTGACTTATCACGAACCTCAGCAAACGCGTAAAGCGCAGCAGCTTCCATTTCCACGGATACGGCACCGTAGGCATTGGCCTTGGCTATGGCGGTAGCAGTTTCTCTATATGGAGCGTCTGTAGTCCAACTTTTCCCATGCTCAAGTTTAAGCTCATTCATTGTTGTCAAAGCTGCAATCTTTTTAAACAACCCTGAATTGAGGCAAGATTTTTGTCCTGGAGGCAGATAATGATAACTAGTACCTTCGTCCCGGAGGGCCTCGGAGATAAGCAGGAATTGGGTGTCTGGTCGTTTCGGTTGATTGATAATACCCGCAGAAGTTATGCTGATTAAGAGCTCGCACCCTGATACAAATAATTGTTCAGCCAATAACACTGCATATGAACTCCCCAACGGCGCAACCAATTATGCCTGTTTGAAGCCCCCTGATTATTGAACTCATACATTTTGGTATGGTAACAACTCCAGCAGGAGTTTAGCTGTACCTTTCTTGATCTTAGCAGATAATCTACTATATCACCGTCCGGGTCCAGCATACATACTTTAGGAACCGGGCAGTCCTGGATATTCCTCTGGCGACGTGCTTCTCTAAGCAAATTTTCCGGCTTGAACTGAGAAGGTTCATCCAGAAATGGCTTGTTAATCAAAATGTCATTTTCTTCCAAAATTCGCAAGCTAGCCTTAACTCAAAAAAGTATTATTCAAGATTGAAGTTAAAATATTTTTTATATTGAGATAGCATATTTATGTCGACCATGTGAAAATTGACCTTTGGGTAAAGGGAAAAATGGACTGAAATCAGGGCGGTGCGAAAATTTCTAATTCATTTAGACCAGTTTCACAAAATGACATCCCTGCTTCCGTAATTGCCTTCAAAATCTGGTTTGTTTGATTGTGAAAGTGATTCTCGATAATATTGGGTATCTCGTTAAGATATCCTTACTTTTTTTATTGCTGCTGTTTGCCAAAAGCTGCGAAACAGTGAAGGAAGCCCATGGTCTGGAAGCTGATCAACAGCCAATATTGCTGCTGATCTCAATCGATGGCTTTGCCTTTGACTATTTTGACAAGGCGGAAACACCGACTTTCGACAGCCTGATCGATGTTGGGGTAAAAGCAGATGCGTTTATCCCTGTCTTCCCTTCAAAGACCTTTCCCAACCACTATACCCAGGTGACTGGTCTTTATCCGGAGAATCACGGGATAACTTCGAATCGAATGTACGATGTGGCGTTTGACCAGTACTTTGGTATCGGAGCGAAAAGTGTGACCACCGGGGACGGGAAGTGGTACCAGGGTGAACCTATATGGGTAACTGTCCGGAATCAGGGGTTGATTACCGCCACCATGTTCTGGCCAGGATCTGATGCCGAAATAAAAGGGGTACGGCCGAATTATTACTTTCCGTACAACGGAGCTATTTCACCGGAAGACCGTATTGAGCAGGTTTTGATGTGGATGCAAATGGGGAAGTCCCGGCCTCAACTGATCACCTTGTATTTTGAGCAAGTTGATCAGGTCGGGCATCTCCACGGTCCCAATTCCCCTGCAGTTGAGTCAACCATCAGGTTGGTGGACGGCTATCTGGAAAAATTAATGCAATCGATTACCTTATTGGGTTTTGCAGATCAGGTAAATATTATAATAGTATCTGATCATGGTATGGCCACCCAGAGTCGTGAACGAGTGATTTTCCTGGATGACTACATAGACCTTACCATGGTAGAAGTAGTCAATTGGTCCCCAGTGGCTGAACTTATTCCAGTATCCGGAAAGGAGGTCGAGCTATATGATCAGTTAGTTGAGGTTCATCCCCATTTACAGGTATATCGCAAGGGTGCGTTACCGGAAAGATGGCACTTTAATCACCATCCCCGAATCACTCCAATAGTTGCGGTAGCCGATGTAGGCTGGTCCATTGGGTCCAGAGCATACTTTAAGGCACATCCAAAAGCGTACAAGGGTGGAACTCATGGCTATGACCCATCAGTACCGGCAATGCAAGGGATTCTCATAGCCTCAGGCCCCTCTTTTCAGTCCGGAGCGAAAATAGGGGCTGTAGAAGCTATTCATTTGTATGAATTGATGTGTGCTCTGTTGGGGCTTCATCCAGCGGAAAATGATGGCAAGTTGGATGTGTGGGATGGAGTTCTAAAGTGATGGCGCCAATCTTCAGACGGGTGCCATCATTTCACACGCAAAACTACCTGGTGTTGACCTGGTAACCTGGATTGCTGATTTCCATCTATTCCATGATCAGTATAACTGGCCTTCAGAACATAAACACCCATAGTTACGTCAGATTGGATTTTAAAAGAGCCATTGATGCCTGCGTAGATGGTTCTGTGGTCATTTCCTCCATGTGATAGAATCCAATGAACTGCCTGTTGAGCATCCCGTTCTGTAAGCTCAACTTGTGCCGGCATAACAGCACTTGACCAATTGCCTGTGGATCCGTTTAATACGCTGCTAACTAATTTATCGATGTCCTGTTTTTGACACTTCTGAGCAATCTTGTAAAAGGCAGGGCCTACAAGTGCTGTTTTCGAATTGTGACAATTGAAACACGCGTTTTCCTTGATTACCTGCAAACCCAAGGTGTCCGCTCTGGTGTTTGATTGGTTTTTCGAGTCGGCCATTTCTTGTTCACTTGGGAAAAACCAAACCTCCATAAACACTTCATTCGGTACAATTTCAGCATATCGACTTTCTCCATCTTCAGCATCAATTACCTCGATCGAATAGCCTACCTGATGTCCTGGTTGGAGCTTTGAGTGATTTTCAGGCGAAATAATAGTAACCCTGGGAGGATGATTTTGTACTTGATTACCAGAGTGGTTTATAACTAAGCTTTGCACCTGTGACCATATACCGCCAAAAATAGCCGCCGTTAAAACAAGACTGGTCCATCTCATTATTAAGTTTGATCGATTTCTTTAGCCACCCGGTTGGCCGACCTGGTTGCTGCTTCCATACCCCAGTTAAGATTGTCTGTTGACGCACCGGCGAAATGAATTCTTTGATAAGGAGTCATAACATGCGGCCAGAATTTGTTCAACGTATTAATTGGAAAATCCAGCCGCTCACAAGTTGGGGCAAACTGATCCTTGCTCCAATCCTTGACAATAGCATGTTCTATAGTTGCCTGCTTCCCTGGATACACTTCCATAAAACCTGCCAGGGCCCTCATTGGGGTAACCCCGGCAGGGGCCGAACCCATCAATGCCACCCTGTGGGTATCCACTTCTTCTGCTACCTGACTAATACCATCAATGCTTGGGTGATTCAATTGCATATTAATACTTAAGCCATCTTCCAACCAAAATTTAGAACTTGCCTGGAACACCACCCTGGCATAACTGCCATAGGCTATATTGTCCAAAACATATTGTTTCTGCTCCGGAAAACCTGGAGTAATGGGGATTTTGCGGAAAGCCGGTGGTGGAATACAATTGGCTAGAAAATCAGCAGATTCCTTTTTTTCCTCTCCATGCTCCTTGTAGGTAATAGTTACCCCGGTTTTACCATGTTCAATAGCCAGTATAGGCGCACTTAACTTAACCCTTGTCCCTAGTTTTTTTGCAAATGCATCAGGCAAACCTTGATTACCACCCTTCAACCTGAACACTTCAGGAGGAAAAAATGGAACGCCTCTCATTGACAAGATTCCGGCTTGCCAAAGTGCATACAATCCTGAAATTTGACCTCCACCAAGAAAATTCATAGCAGCGGGTGATGCCCCTTCTTTCTTGTACAATTCTGTAATCGGGAGTATTGTCCAAATGATCATATCCAAGACCAAAAGGTTGGTACTCATCCGTGAATTTATCTAAATAGGGGCCAAGGTACAATCCCTTTAATTCTGGCCATGGATTATCTGCTAAATAGTTAACTTCCCGCTGGTTGAAGCCAAAATCCTTAAGTACCGCCGGATCTGCCAGCATCTCTTCTGTATAAAATTTTCCGTCAATTCTCCTGAGTATATTTTGTCTTCTGGGGTAGGGCAATACTTCCAGGTCAAACTCTTTGGTATATTCCCAATATCGCTCATATCCCGGCTTGGTAATGTGTTCTGCACCCATGTCTGCATATAGGCCATCAGACAATCCATCTCTTCCGGTGAACACATGTCCTCCATGCCTGCCCGAGGCCTCTAATACCACAACTTCATGTCCCAGCTTCATTAATTCGTAGGCACAGCATAACCCGGCAATGCCTGCACCAGCCACGATTACTTTTTTGGGATTAGTTTTGGTTTGTATTTTTGATTTGGAGGGTTTATTCTGCAAGGAATTCCCCAGCAATATTTCTGAGGTAAGTAGAGAACCACCAACACCTGCCATGGCGCTGGTTTTTATAAATTTTCGTCGATCGGTTTGCATATTAGTATTATCGGTTGTGGTAGAAATAAACCTTGATAAAGCACCAATAAAGGCCAGTATTTACATAAGTTAAGGATTAACTATAAATTACAAAACATTAACTTTAAACTTGACATAATTTCATAATTTGAAGGTTAAGAATGTTTGACTCTAATCTCCATGGCCAGCTCCCAGCGCCATGCGCCCAGCGCCTCGCAATAGCTAGTGTTTTTTTAATCTTCTCACTTGCATTTGCCTGTGAATCTCAGCATACTACAGTCGATCTTCCTGATGAAATCAGCTTCAATTTTGACATCAGGCCTATACTTTCAAATAATTGCTATGTATGCCACGGGCCTGATTCCAGTACCAGGCAAGCTGACTTTCGACTTGACTTACGTGAATATGCCACTGGGAAGCTTTCTGATGGTTCGAGAGCCATTGCACCTGGCAGCTGGCGTAAAAGTAAATTGATCCATAAGGTAAGTTCTTCTGACCCTGAGGTGATGATGCCACCACCTGAGATGAAAAGACATCTTAGTGAAAGGGAAATTGCCCTACTGAAACGCTGGATTGACGAGGGTGCCAGATGGGAGCCTTATTGGGCTTTTATACCACCTGGGCAACCTTTAGTGCCTGAGATAGACATAGGCCAATTTGTAAACAATGAGATTGACAATTTTATCATCAATAAATTAGAAGATCATCAGCTAACCCCCGCTAAAGTAATTGACAAGCCCGGATTGGCCAGGAGGCTCTCCTTTATACTTACCGGGCTACCTCCGAAACCTGAAATGGTAAATTCATTTGTTGATGACAGCAGCCCGGGTGCTTATGAAGCACTAGTAAATCACTATTTGGAGTCACCGCATTTTGGGGAACATTGGGCCCGTCATTGGATGGATCTGGTTAGGTATGCTGATACCAGGGGACATGAGTTTGACTATACTATTATTGGTGCCTGGCGCTATCGCGACTATCTTATTCGGGCGTTTAACAATGATGTACCTTATGATCAATTGGTAAGGGAACAATTGGCAGGAGATCTTTTGGAAACTCCACGCCTTAATGTAAGTGAAGGCTATAATGAATCTGTAATTGGAACCGCCTTTTACTGCCTCACAGAAGGTAAGCACAGCCCGGTTGATCTGAGAATAGATCAATCAGAAAGAATTGACAACATTATTGATGTTACCTCCAAGACCTTTCAGGCACTGACTGTTGCCTGTGCGAAATGCCACGATCACAAATTTGACCCCATACCCACCACAGACTATTACTCTTTGTACGGTATAGTGGAAAGTACCCGCTTTACCCTAATACCAGTAGGATTTGATCATGGTAAAAAACTGGTCCTGGACAGTTTGAAAGAGGATTGTGTCAACATCAGGAACTACATAACTGAAAATATTCCTGACATCGATCATTTAGACCCTGTTTCCAGCTCAATTACTAATATTCATAGAGATAATCGGATTATTGGAGATTTCCGAAATGGAACCTTAAATGACTGGACCACTAATGGTATGGCCTTTACTAATGCTTTAGGACATCCTGTGGTTGAAGGAAACCGTGTAGTAGGCCTGGAAAGTGGAAAAGCTTCTACTAAAGTTTTGGGTAAAGGTCTTTATGGGGCCCTGAGATCACCTGGTTTTATCATTTCCGAGGACAGCCTGCTGGTAAGAGCAGCTGGGGAAAAATCAATTATACGCGTGATCATTGATAACTTTCAACTCATTCAAGACCCAATTTACGGGCAACTACAAATACATATTCAAAGTAAATTTTTACATGATTACAGAATCGATCTTTCTATGTGGAAAGGTCATAAAGCATATGTAGAACTATTGGCTGGTGACTACAAGCGTAGGAAGGACAAGGGTTCGCATGAATTCGATCTTGACCCAGAGGCATGGTTAGAGGTAGAGTATGTGTTTGCGTATGACAGTTTGAAAACGGAGGATGCAGATATTGAAAATTTTGGATTACCCACACCTTTTACGGATTTATTACATTCCTGGGCTAATGCCCAAGCCACAGCAGAAGAAATTACAAGACTTAGTCTATGGTTCTCCGATAATAAACCATTCATCACAGAATTAAGTCAATGGCAAAAGAATCAGCAGCGTCGCACTTTGGCACTCTATGATTCGAGCTTTGTGATTGGCGTAACTGACGGTGATCATATACAAAGTCCGGTATTTTTAAGGGGTAGTTCACAAAACTTGAGCCAATACAAAGTGCCGCACCGTTTTCTTACTGCGGTATCGGATACCACTAAGGTGTTTCAAGCCAGAGGCAGTGGACGCCTGGAATTGGCCAATAAAATATCAGATCCTGAAAACCCTCTTACTGCCCGGGTTATGGTAAACAGACTATGGCATCATGTTTTTGGTAGAGGCATAGTAGCAACCGTGGACAATTTCGGAGTGCAGGGAAAAATTCCATCGCACCCTCAATTGCTCGATTATCTGGCCACAAAATTCATTGACGAGGGATGGTCCGTGAAGAGAATAATACATTACATGGTGCTGTCACAGGCATTTCAAAGAGTAACTGAACCCTCTCAGACTAGCCTGGCCAATGATCCTGATAATTTGTTCTTGCAACATTATCCGGTACGCAGGATAAATGCAGAATCGCTAAGAGATGCGGTTTTAGCTACTTCCGGAAGACTGGACATCTCTATGTATGGTCCGCCGGTGTCTATGCATTTGACTGAATTTTTGGAAGGGCGAGGCAGGCCCAAACATTCCGGTCCAATTGATGGGGCCGGTAGGAGGAGTGTATACCAGGCTTTGAATCGCAATTTTTTACCGCCAATGATGCTGGCTTTTGACATGCCTGTGCCATTTAGCACTTTTGGTCGACGTAATGTTTCAAACGTACCTTCACAGTCTTTGACCTTGTTGAATGATCCTTTTATTTCCGAACAGGCATCGAATTGGGCCAGCCAATTGCTAAAACAACCTGTTTCTTTCGAGGAGCGGATAAACATGATTTATATGCAGGCTTTTTCCAGGATGCCACGAAATTATGAAATTGAGCAAGCCCGGGAATTTTTCGAACAGCAACAAGCTTTGATGGCTCAAGTGATAAATGAACAACAGATGCAGCAGGAACTGTGGAAAAGTTACTGTCATTCTATCTATAATATGAAAGAATTCATATTTTTGATATAACCATGACTCGTCGAGAGGCCTTAGTATTAACCAAAAACGGATTTGGGGGACTAGCCCTAATGAGTTTATTGGGCCCTTTGGGATGTACACAAACCATGCCCGGTGATATTTTTAAAAAATTGGGCCCTCAACCAGGTCTTCCCAATTTTGTACCTAAAGCTAGAAGTATCATTTTCCTATATATGGACGGGGGAGTGTCGCAAGTAGATTCATTTGACTACAAACCCAGATTGGAAAAAGAAAATGGTGAAAACCCTTACGACAAGTTTGAAGTAGAAGCTACTCAGTTTAATAACATCGGAACCATACTAAAAAGCCCGTGGGGCTTCGGGCAATATGGTGAATGTGGTATGTGGGTGAGTGACTTATTTCCCAATATTGCCACTTGTGTAGATGATTTAGCGCTGGTTCGATCCATGGTATCAGATTTCCCTGAACATACCAATGCCAATTACTTTTTGCATACTGGCCATGGCCTTCAGGGTCGCCCCAGCATGGGAGCGTGGATCAATTATGGGCTAGGTTCTGATAATCAGGACCTGCCGGGGTATGTGGTGCTGGATGGAGGGCTAATACCACCCGGAGGACTGGACAATTTTAAATCCGGGTTCCTGCCGGCCAATTTCCAGGCGTCAATTCTAAAACCAGGAAAAACACCAATTCCCAATGTCAGCCCCAGCGAGCCCTCAGGAGATATTCAAAGAAGTAAATTAAACCTGATCCAGCAAATGGACAGCTCATTTGTTGGTAGGATTGGGCACGAAGCCGAAGTAGAAGCCGCCATTGATAACTATGAACTGGCCTATCGAATGCAAGCTTCGGTACCCGAATTGACCGAGTTAAGCGGTGAATCAGAATTGACCAAAAAACTTTACGGAATAGACTCCAGCAACCCTCATATGGCAGGCTACGCCACCCAGTGTTTAATGGCCCGTCGTCTGGTGGAAAGGGGCGTGCGCTTCATTGAGTTAACTTGTCCACGAGTTGAGGCTGACCGATGGGACCAACATACAGGGCTGGTAGATGGACATGAACGAAATGCTCAAGCAGTAGATCAGCCGGTGGCTGCTTTATTGAAGGATTTGAAGAGCAGGGGTCTATTGGAAACTACTCTGGTGGTGTTTGCCGGCGAATTCGGCCGTACACCATTTGCACAGGGAAAGGACGGAAGGGACCATAATCCTTCGGCATTTTCGATCTGGTTGGCAGGTGCGGGTATTAAAGGAGGGACTATTTACGGTGAAACGGATGAATATGGTTACCGTGTTGTGGACAAGCCTACCTCCGTACACGATTTACATGCTACCATGCTTCATTTGCTGGGTGTTGATCATGAACATCTAACTTTCCGGTTTAGTGGCAGGGACATACGTCTGACGGACGTCCATGGGCATGTGATTCATGGAATTCTAAGCTGAAAAATACCCAGTCCGCAGATGTATAATAATTCATACCCAAAGCTTAGGAGAAAAAGTCCGCTTAATTGATACCTGAACACACCAACACTCCTAAGTATTAACTCAATACAAATTGCAGTATAACGAAAATAAACTGGCTAGGTTTAACTGTCTGATTTTTTAGCCGTCCCCACTACCAGCAAATTTACGCCGTTTTTTTCAGACACTTTTCCTGAAACTTCCACGTTTTCCCCGGCCAGTTCCTTCAAAGTTTCGTATTGACTTTTATCTTCTCCAATTGCAAGAAGGTATAAATCTCCATTGGCAGTAAGTAAACCAATCGGCTGACCTGCCTTTGCACATGACTTTGCACATTTGGCATGGTCCGGTCCGCTGGCGCCGCTGGCGAGGTAGCATTTCATGTCGGTAACTTCACCACTAACAGTACTTTGTCCATAACTGGTCATTGACCATAAAATGAGGCATACAAATAAGGCTCCTTTAATAAAAGTATTCATGATTAATTGTTTAGTGTAGATCAATATAAGGATATTATATTGACAATAGAAATGGGGTACAACGGTTTGAAATAACTTCGGCAAGAAATTTCATTAAGGATCAGAAAAGTACTTACTTTAGAACCACCAAATATTTTATGAAATGACAATTTCCACTGCTATGAAACAAGTTTTATTTTGCTGCACAGTTTTTATTTTCTTTAGCTCCTGTGACCAGAATAAACCCCAACAAGATGCCTCTGAAGGTAATGTTGATGGTTGGATTTCCTTATTGGACGACAATTTAGGTGCATGGGATGAAATTGGATCTTTGAAGGCAAAAATGGATGATGGGCTTCTATCCTTGACAGGATCGGAAGATCAATCCACAGCTATATTAACCACTAATGATAATTACGATAATTTTCATCTAAAAATGGAGGTGCAATCATCTGATATACAATCTTCTATATTCTTTAGATTAAACGATCAGTTAATATCAGCATCTGAACGGCCCGGCTATACCATAAGTATTGACGCCAATCCGGATCAACTCAACCCGATCGGTACTATTCACAATGTAGCCAGATCCACTATTCCAGACAATTTCGATGCCAAGCAGTGGAATACCCTTGAAGTAACAGCAATTGGTACTCATCTGTCTGTTTTCATCAACGATCAGCTAGTGGCAGAAGCAAATGATAAGCAGTTTCAATCTGGTAAAATTGGGCTGCAAGTACCATCTAATGCTGGTAAAACAATCCGGTTCAGAAATATCAAGATCCAAAAGTTGGTGACAATTGCAATGGTAACTGAATTGGTAGAGGACCGTTATCGCTCAGACACAGAACATGATTGGGAATCTCTGTTTGATGGAAAAACCTTAAGTGGCTGGAATCAGATCGGTGATGGTTCCTGGAATGTTGAAGATGGCGTTTTGCACGGCTATTCAGGAGTAGAGGGAGGTTTCCTGGTAAATGAAAATGCCTACAAAAACTTTTATTTAGTTTCCAAGTTTAAAATAATCAAAGAAGATAATAGTGGTATTTGGATTCGAAAAAGCCCGGATTCCACTAATGTGTCCATAACTGACGCTATTGAGTGTAATATTTATGATCACAATGGCCCCATCCATGCCTATTCTACCGGCTCAATAGCCACGCACGCCAGGGCGTGGTATGGAATGATTGACTATGATGACTGGAATGAAATGGAGATTTTTGCAGAAGAGGAGCATATCGTTATGTTTGTGAATGGAGAGAAATCTTCGGAGTCTTACCTGCCTTCAAAATTTAACAAAGCAGGCAACGTCTGTTTACAGGGTGGCATTAAGGTCTTCGCAGAGGACAAAGGGCCGTCTGATGTGTATTTTAAAGATATAATGGTTAAGTCATTTGATTAGCACCTTGCCTGCAACGGCAACCAAACCACAAATAACAAATAAATTACAAACTTCCATGTTCAAATTCCAAACAAGTGCTTTTGCAATAGGTTTGCCTGGTGGTCAGTAGGCAGGTTTGGTTATTTGACATTCGGATTTTGGTGCTTAGTTGGGATTTGTAGTTTGTTATTTGGTGCTTGACAAACTAGTCTGGGCCAGTTGATCCTCTGTTCTCAATCTTTCAGGATTCGGTAAGTTCATCTCTTGCAGCAACTTCAAAAACCTCGGATCATCATAAAGAGATTCCAATCCCATTCCCGGCCACACCCTGATCCAGGGGTACCATCCGTGTTTGTCAGGGTGACTAAGCCACTTGATAGCATTATCGTTATCTCCCAATAGAGCATACATAAACCCCAGGCTCAAAGCACCTAAGGCGGTGGGAGCCTTTTCAATTTCGTTGATGATCTGTTTTGCTTCTTCTATTCTACCTGATTTAATTAATACCGGGCCATAGGTCACCCACCTCCAAATTGGAAATTTTTCTGAGGCTTCTTTGCTTAATTTTATCGCTTCCTCATGTCTGCCCATATCGCTTAATACATTAGCTTTCCAGGCCTTTGCAAATGACCAGTCCTCGTATCCAGGGGCACTCATAGCCTCATCCATTTTTGTCAGAGCTTTTTCGTACTGGCCTGTCCAGCCGTAAAGCAGACCAGTTCCGGCACTGTGTAGTTGACTAAAAGGATCCAACTGCTCCGCAAGTTCATGTTCTCTTATTGCTTCTTCTTTACGGCCCATTAAAATGAGATACCACGCCCTATGAAAATGATTCGTGGCTAGGTTAGCGTTCATCCGGTTAGATTTCTCAAATGTCTGCTCCGCCCGTTCCCAATTCCAACCGAAATAGGTTTCGTAATGGGACAATGCCGCCCAACCCTGCGCCAAAGTAGAATCCAATTGTATGGCTCTCAGAGCAGCCTCCCTGGCCTTTGGAAAAACATCCCTTGATGGTGAAGGCCCATGGCCGATCCAATTGAATCCTTCGGCGAGAGCGGCGTAGGCGAAGGCATCTGCAGGATTTTGATCTATAGCTTGTTGTAAATAAGTAATACCTGTTTGCCAGTCCTGAGGGTTCTCTTTAAATAAATGATAAGTACCTTTGAGATACAGTTCATAAATTTCTGGCTTGACCGGTTTTACGCCTATACCCAGGAGGTTTTTTTTATCATCTAATTGTACTTCCATTGGTATTGTTAAATCTTTAGCCGCTTTTGACCACAATAACCTTATTTCCGATATGTCCCTGCTGTATTCCTTGGTCCAGATTGGTTCTTCCTGTACGGATACCAATAGCTTGACATTCACTGTAACCATATTTGAAGACCTTGAAGCCGTTCCATGTATTATGTAGTCAACCTGGGGCAGATCTTCTTTAAGATTAATAAATGGGACTCTGATTCCTGCATAAAAGCGGGTGGTAAGTTGATCAATTACCTGAAGCTGGTCAATTTTGGACAATTCAGCAATCAACCCCTGGGTCATACCTACCTGAAAGTATTCTTCTTCACCACTTACATCAAAAGGGACAACTGCCACCACTTTACTCACATTAGTCACTGGTCGGTCATCCCACTGTCCCCTAATCCAGTATCCGATGGCTAAAAGGGCAATTATCAATAAAAGAGCAGGCACCCAAATCTTCTTGCCGGATGATCTTAAAAATTTTACCGGATCTGCCTCACGCTCAATTTTACCAGTTATTTGTTTTGCTTCAGGAATAGTCAGCCCTGAATTGGTAACAGCATAAACTCCCACCGGCCGCTCCACATTTTTAAGAAGGTAGGATTTTATATATTTTGTGTTAATCGAAGAATGGTTTTTTATTTCGTCAAAGACCTTATCTGAAATTAGTATACTGTTCGGAACCGCTAGGGATTCAATTCGAGATGCTACATTCACGCCATCTCCAATGATATCATCATCGGTAAAGACGATATCGCCGGTATGTACACCTATACGCAAAGGGACCACAGGATCTTCCCGCATAGACAATTGAATAGCAATTCCGCATTCCACAGCTTTTACAGCGCTGTCAAATACACTTAGGGTGCCATCGCCATAATAATGCAGGATCTTTCCTTCATGATTCTCGATTTCCTTCTGAAAGATTTCGCGATGTTTATTCCGCAATTGAATTGCCTGTTCTTCACTTTTCTGCATCAAGGCGGTATATCCCTCGATGTCGGTGAACATAATGGCTGCTAGCTTTCGTTGAGAAGGCATATTGGAATAATTTGTTATTTTAATAAAATCTGGCGCTCACACCTCAATTCAATTTAGGTTGTCAATAATTCTTATTTGCCACTAAGTTTCAAGATTGCTCCTCTGAACAATATAACATTATTAATTCTGGTAGTCAATCCGATAGATAATTATGCCGCATTCATTATTAGTGAAAAAACTGACTAAATGTAATCCTGTAGTGCCTTGAAAGAGCGCAATAGATTAATAGTACATATACCGGGTTTAATCCTGACCATAGCTCAATATTTGTTAACTTTAGTGTTCTTCTGAATTGGAAACACCTTTGTTGGGATGAAAGAAGTTAAAAAAATCATATTTCTTGCGGTGATGGCAATTTTGGCAGGCGGGTGTTCGGGCGACCATCCAGAACTGCCCCCAGTCAACGGAGGTCCTCCTTTAGCAAATATAAAAGAATGCAAGGTGCTGGAAATGGAGTTTCGAAATGCAGACGATGAGATTACCGGCATTCGCAACTTTAATTATAATGTCAACCAAAATAATAGAATAGAATCCATCTCCATTGTAGAAGGGATTAATTTGACTCCAATATCTCTGCGATTTGAATTTCGCTACCTTGAAAATAAAATAATTCCTGCCAGAATTGATGAAATCTTCGGGGCGGACATATTGACCAGCACCGAGTTCAAATTTGACTCAAAAGGAAATCTTTCTGAATTTATACGGTTTGGGTTGGCCCCACCTTTTAATGGCCCACCTGAATCTCACATTTTTTTTTATGAAGAATCTGAATTGGCTAATGATTCTATAAATGCCCGGATTATCACATTTGATATTGATCGACTGACTCGTAACTGGATTGATGTACTACCAGCGATTTTTACTACCGGCGGGCAAAGGATTTCCCGGTTTGAGATAATAACCTTCCGAGGAGATTTGCTTAATTTTTGTGATTTTAGTTATAATGAGCAAGGTCATTTGGAAGGCATTGTTTGCAGGAGTAGTGATGGCATATTAAGCGAAGTATGGGACTTTACCTATCAGAACAATCGCTTGGTTTCAGCATTTGAGCAGCTGCCCAATTTTCGGGCAATAGCTGATTATGAGTATGACTCAGATGGCAAACCAAAGTCATTAATCTCATCCACAGATGGAAGATTTAATTGGACGGCCGACTATTTCTATGTATGCAGATAGCAAAATGAAACCCAGTTGAAACAGTGTTGATGTCTCATCGAATTATCAAAACATAATGTTTGCTGTTAAAGCTGTTATAAGTGGTGTTTAATATGTAGGTACCTGCGGTTAAGGATCTCAAGTCAAGTCGCACCTTTAAGCTTTCTTGTAGTTGGGGCACCAGAATCTCTTTGGCGGAGATATCAAAAAGTCGAATATCAGGAGGGCTATTGGATATTTCGGCTAGTGGAATAATCAAGTGGTCCGTCGCAGGGTTCGGATATGGGTCTTTACTCAAATCCATCACCACCGATTCAATAGAGGAATATGCAAAACGTCCGTCAAAATCAACTTGCTTGAGTCGGTAGTAGGCTGTCCCTGGATAGGGATTAAGGTCCTGATAGGAATAGTCCAATAAATCATTGCTGCTACCTGCTCCGGGTATAGTGCCCAATGGTTCCCAAGTCAATTGACTATAAGAAATAGTTCGCTCCACTTGGAAATAGTCATTATTTGTTTCAGAGGCTGTTTGCCAATCCAATTGTACTTTGTTTCTTCGGGCAGTGGCTTTGAATGATTTCAGGGCCACTGGCAAAACAATGGTCCCCTCAATTATCAAATTGTCAAATCGAATAAATTCAGTATCCGATGAATTGATGGTTTCCAGTCTCAATTCCAAGGTGTTTCCTAAAATCCCGGTTTGCACCACCACTGCCGATCCCCAGTCAGCATCATGATCCCGGCAGTCGCCGCTGTTTATTCCATCATCACCGTATAAAGTATGACTACTGCAGGAATCATACAGTCCACACCAGTTAAGAAAGTTCTTAACCAGATTCCACGCACCACCATCAATTCGATAAAGAACATTGACGTAGTCCTCATTGGTTTGATCAGCACAGGCATCCAATCCAAAATATGGCCCCTCGTGATCTCCGGATTCAACAATATCCAGGGAAAACTGAACACTGCTAAACCCTGAAATATCAATTGTTTCCGTTTGGAAAATGACCACTTCGTTAACATCCCTGGCTTCCAAGGTACCGGAGCGAATTTCCCACCAGTCAGCAGTATCGATGCATGCAACACATCCTCCGGTGATCCAGTCTGGATTGGGATTTGCCACATTGTTATCATCAGCGGTTACGGTGCCATCGGGGTAACCATTAAAATCCTCCAGCCAAATGGTAACCTGTCCGATTGATCGCGGCCATGAGCACATTGAAATGATCAGTACTAAGATCCCCAATTTAACTCCTCTCATAGTAGGTAAGTTAGGGGCTATCAGTAACAGAAGATGAGACTGAGCTGTTATATTAATACCGTCACCTGGGAGGTGTTACTTTTATGTAAAATTGCCTGACAAGAATATAATACATATTTTTGTCCCCCTGAAATAATCTTGTTATAAGGAATTGAAACCGTTAAGCCTATCCAATATGAAAACTAAACTATCTATAATTTTTTGCGCAATGGTTGTTTTATTTTTTGCGGCATGCGACCAAACTGCTGATTCCCAGGAATCTGAAGAACTTAAGTCGTTAAAATTTAAAGGTAAAATTGCCAAAACCTATGAAGAATCTGAAGAGTATTGGCCAAAGAAGCAACGCCCCCCTGAAGGTGCTCCCAACGTAATAATTTTCTTGTTAGACGATGTGGGTTTTGCCCAGGTGGGATCATTTGGTGGTTTGATTGAGACTCCGAATATCGACGCATTGGCCGCCAATGGCTTGCGGTACAATAATTTTCACACCACCGCTTTGTGCTCCCCGTCCAGGGCGACGCTGATGGCTGGTAGAAATCCTCATATGATAGGCTTAGGCAGCCATGCCCTTACCGCCATGGGATTTCCTGGTTATAATGCCATAGTCCCGCCCACAGCTAAATCTGTAGCTAACTACCTTGAAGAAGAGGGTTATGTAAACTATGCCCTTGGCAAATGGGACCATACACCACTTTACGAGGTCTCTCAAGTAGGGCCCTTTGATAGATGGCCCAGCAATGAAGGATTTGCACACTCATATACTTTTATGGCTGCTGATGTACACCAGTTTATTCCGGTGTTGTGGGATGACCATCATCCGGAGCCCTATAGAAAGTCTGAACATTTAGATAAAGACCTTGCCGATCGGGCTATTGAGTGGATCACTGGGCATAAATCATTAGACAAAGAATTGCCTTTCATGATGCTTTGGGCATCTGGATCAATGCATTCTCCACATCATGCGCCCGACCAGTACATTGCTAAATACAAAGGCAAGTTTGACATGGGGTGGGATAAGGCCAGAGAGCAGATTCTCGCCAGACAAATTGAATTTGGAATTGCTCCTGAAAACACCAGGCTTTCTGCTAGATTGGAGGTGATTCCTGCATGGGATTCATTAAACGAAGATGAAAAGAAATTATATACCAGGCAGATGGAAGTATTTGCCGCACAAATGGATCACGTAGATCACCAAATCGGAAGAGTTGTTGCCACTCTAAAACGTATCGGCGAATTTGATAACACTTTGATCATGGTGACGGCAGATAATGGGGCCAGCGGTGAAGGCGGGTTACAAGGAACTTTCAACGAGACTTATGTTCTCAACGGTATGCAAACGCCATTCGATGCCAACATGCGCCACTATGACAACTGGGGCCAGTGGGACACTTATCCTCACTACCATGCTGGATGGGCCATGGCTGGAAATACGCCTTTTCCATACTTCAAACAAGCAGAGCATCGAGGTGGCCAGCAGGATGCGCTGGTAATACATTGGCCCAATGGTATTCAGGGAAAAGGTGAAATCCGTAGTCAATACCACCACATCAGCGATATTGCTCCTACCATCATGGAAGCTGCGGGCATTGAAAGGCCAAAAAAATATCACGGTATAGAGCAGCAACCATTTACCGGGGTCCCCATGAATTATTCATTTAATAATGCCGATGCGCCCAATGCTAAAAAACGACAGTATTATGAAATGTTTGGTAACCGTGCTATTTGGGAAGATGGATGGAAAGCGGTGACCATCCATGCCAACCGAATGCCTTGGGAAATCAATCTTACGGCACCCTTTGAAGACGATGTGTGGGAATTATATCATGTGGCAGAGGACTTCTCTGAAAGCACTGATTTGGCAGACCAACATCCGGAAAAACTAGAGGAGTTGAAAAAAATATTTGAAGAGGAAGCCTGGGCCAATCAGGTATATCCTTTGTACGATGACATGCTGTCCAGATTGAACAAAGTGAACTATGTAATATTCGGAGATAAAAAAGAGTTTACCTATTATGCTCCGGGAGCTATTCGTATTGCAGAAAAGGCCTCTGCACCAGTAAAAGGCCGTTCACATATGATTGAAACCACCATTGACCTTAAAGGAAATGAAGAAGGGGTCATTGTGGCCTGTGGCGGAATGACAGGAGGGTATTCAATGTACATTAAGGATGGTAAGTTGCATTTCGATTACAACTTTCTGGACGGAGTTCATTACCATCTGACTTCGTCTAAATTACCAGTCGGGAAAACAGATTTGAAATTCAATTTCATTCTTGACAAATCTAAGATAGATGGTACTTTGAAGCCTTGGTCAGGTACCGGAGCTTTGTACGTTAATGGAGAAAAGGCTGATGAAGCGTATTTTGAATTTATGCACATTTCAACCTACTCTCTGGCTGAAACCTTCGATGTAGGAATGGACTCGGGAACCCAGGTGGACAAGGCATATGAAGGTAGCACATTTGAGTTCACTGGTGCGTTGGACCGGGTAGAGATTACGCTGTTTGACTAGGGTTATTGGATTAGTGCTGGAACTATTGACCAACTTTTGTATGTAATTAAAATGAAAGCCTAGAAGAGATGAAACGAATTAGTTACATAATGTTTACCACGATGGCCATGTTATTAATACCAGGATGTTCCGGTGATGATAGCGAGGGGCCGCCCACCAATATTGGCGATCTGATTTTAGAAGGTATTGTGGGCAACTGGGAGGCAACTAAAGCAGAATTTACCACTACCAATGCCAATCCTGTTCAAAGTAATGACGTAGTAGCAGATGGTGGGTTTTGCGTCTTGGCAGTGGCTCAGAACCACAGTTTTACTTTGGTGGTGCGAAACGCTAGCCCGGATCCTCAGATTACCACCGGTCAATTTTTATCTGATGGAAACGGCATTAACGTGAGATTTAATAATGATCCCAACACCCTGGTACCATGGGATTTTACCTTGTCAGCAAACACCTTATTCATTACTGGACCCATGCTTTATGATTTTGAAAATGACGGTGTATCAGAAGATGTCTCTGCTAACTTTGAATTTATACCAAGTTAGAGTTCCTGTTTGTCCAAAACACCCGTTCTCAGGGACTATTGCTAATTATCCGGTAAATGCTTATTATTCTTTCTCATACGAATAGTTTACAACTAAACATTTAATCTTATGGATTTATCTAACATCAATTACCTGGCGGTGATAGTAGCAGCTCTGGTTAGTTTCGGCTTGGGGTCGCTGTGGTACTCTGCTCTTTTTGGAAAGTCCTGGCAGAAAGAGCTGGGCTTTACCGAAGAATACCTGAAAGAAGGAAATATGGGAAAGATATTTGGGTCTAGTTTTATTTTGATGGTTATCATGGCCTTTGGCATGGCCATCATGGTACAAGGACATGCAGGTGATCAGGAAATTAATTGGCTCCAGGGAATGTATCACGGCCTTTATGTGGGATTCTTTTTTGTGGGCACAACCATGGGCATTAATCTTTTGTATCAGAGAAGATCCCTAAAATTATGGGCGATAGATGCATTTTATCAGGTGCTATGCCTTTCAATTATGGGTGCTATTCTAGGTGCCTGGCATTAATAGCAGGTGCCTGCTATTAAAATTTGAAATCCCAAAAAACAAATTACCACAAAGTACCAAGCTTCAATTTCCGAGCACCAAAATGAAATATACAACAATAGACCACACTGACCTAAATGTCAGCACCTTATGCCTTGGAACCATGACCTGGGGGCAACAGAATACCGAGGCAGACGGTCATCAGCAGATGAGTTATGCGGTGGACCAGGGTATCAATTTTTTTGATACCGCTGAGATGTATTCGATTCCTCCCCGGAAGGAAACCTATGGATCAACTGAAAGGATTATAGGCTCTTGGTTTAAGAAGACAGGTTTACGGGATAAAATTATACTTGCCTCCAAGATTGCCGGAAAAGCAGACTTTAGCAAACATATCAGAGAGGAAACCTACACCAGAGACTCCATAACAGAAGCAGTAAATGGAAGTTTAAGCAGGCTCTGTACTGATTACATCGATCTGTACCAATTACATTGGCCCGAGCGTTATACCAATTTTTTTGGACAAAGGGGTTATAAGCATGACAAAAATGATTGTTGGCAAGACAACATTCACCTGATTTTAGACACGTTAAGTGATCTTATCCAATCAGGGAAGATTCGATATGTTGGGTTATCAAATGAAACCTCATGGGGTGTAATGCGCTATCTGAATGAAAGTGAAAAAAACGGGCTCCCCAGGATGGCCACCATTCAAAACCCGTATTCGCTGTTGAACCGGTCTTTTGAAACTGGTTTGGCAGAAATGGCCATGCGTGAAAATATTAAATTGTTGGCTTATTCTCCTTTGGCTTTTGGGGTACTGAGCGGGAAATATTTAAATGGACAACAGCCTAAAAATGCCAGATTGACTCTTTTTCCCCACTACACACGATATAACTACCCACAGGTAAAAGACGCCACCCTGCAATATGTGAATTTGGCCTCGGAGTATGATTTTTCACCTGCCCAGATGGCCCTGGCATTTGTTAATAGCCAACCTTTTGTGGCTAGCAATATTATTGGAGCTACTTCCATGGAACAGTTGAAAGAAAATATTGACAGTATTCAGGTAACATTACCCTCTGAAGTTATTGAAAAAATCAACCAGATCCATGATTTAATTCCTGATCCGGCGCCGTAGTATAAGGAGTGAGGGACTGAGGGAGTGAGGGATTGAAGGACTGGGGGACTGCAAGATTGCTGCGCCTGCCGAACCCCTCAATATGGTTTTTACGTAAGAACTACAGGCAATGTTGAAATATGAAACTAACTACAGTCTTTTTCATGTTATTGATTTTTGGGTTGATAGACCTGTATGTATTTAAAGGTGTATCCGGCATTGTGAATGCTGTTAGATCAAATCATAAGCTAATATTCACTTTAACATATTGGTTGATAAGCATTACCAGCCTGGCCTTCCTGATTTACGGCATTGCCAATAGAGGAAGTTTCAGGTCAATGAATGCGCTTACCCTAATCATCGGTGTTTTTATTACGTTATTGCTTCCCAAAATGGTGTTTTTGTTTTTCCACGTCATTGATGACCTGTATAATCTTGGTGGGTTTGCGTTTAACAAAATTACCCAGGTATCAGATTATTCACGGAGAAATTTTATTTCTCAAATAGGATTAGTAGCATCGGGGTTGATGTTTGGGTCAATGATATATGGTGTTCTTTGGGGTAAATTTAATTTTAGAGTGCTCAAAGAAAGGATAGCCTCACCCAGGATCCCCGAATCTTTTGATGGTGTCAAAATCGTTCAGATCAGCGATGCTCATTTAGGGAGTTTCGGAGATAGTTACCAACCTATTGAGAAAGCTGTTGAAATGATTAATGACCTTGAACCTGACTATGTATTTTTTACCGGAGACATGGTAAATAATCATGCTGATGAGGCCAGCTCTTGGGTGAATATTTTCAAAAATATTAAAGCAAAAGAGGGTAAATACAGTATTTTCGGAAATCATGACTATTCGGATTATGGAAATTTTACCGCAGAAGAACGTACGGCCAGTGTAAAACAACTGAAGAGTATCCATCAAGAGATGGGGTTTCGATTACTAGAGGATGAGAGTATTGAGCTCAGAAAGAACAATGACACCATAACTCTAATTGGGGTTCACAATTGGGGCAAGGGTTTTCATCAGGTAGGTGACCTAGATAAGGCTCTAATTGGTGTTAGCCCTAAAAACTTCCAGATTTTACTTTCGCATGATCCAACACATTTTGAAGAACAGGTTAAAAACAAAACTTCTATTGATCTTACCCTTTCCGGACATACCCATGGTATGCAGATGGGTATTGAGATTCCATCATTAAATATTAAATGGAGCCCAGTAAAATTCCGGTACCCTCGCTGGGCAGGAATGTACCAGGAAAGCGGGCAAAAACTCTATATAAATAGGGGGTTTGGCGTACTTGCTTACCCGGGAAGAGTTGGGATGTCACCTGAGATTACTCTGTTTACCTTAAAGTCAGAAGCGTAGCGGATCCAGAATTCATTTTGTACATTTGCTTTTTATCATAATAAATCGGGTTCTACTTAAAATAATACACACAGCTTCAATAAGTGATTCTATGGTCTATCAGCTTAAAATTATTACCCTTCTTTCTATTATATGCTTGCAGGGACTAGCTCAAAATGAAATGCCGGATTGGCCCGCTGAAATTGAAGTTCGAGGACAGAAGGTTACCATTTATCAACCCCAAACAGAAAGTTATACCGGTGACCGGATCGATTCAAGAGCCGCCTTTTCGGTTGAGGTAGATGATAAGCCTATCTTCGGGGCTATGTGGTTTACCAGTCGGGTGGTTACGGATAAGGACCAAAGGATTGTTGAATTCGATAAAATACAAGTTGCAAATGTCAAATTTCCAGAAGAAAATCAGGATAATCTTGATACTTTTCAGGATGACATAAATAAAATATTCGAGGATGTGGATCTAAGTATGTCCCTTGACCAGTTCTTAGCAGACCAGGAAGAGTTAAAGGAAAGGAAGGAAATTGATCTGGAATTTAATAATGCTGCACCTACTATTTATTTTGAAACCGTTCCTTCCGTGTTAGTTATAATAGATGGAGATCCAATACTTAAGGACATCGACAACTCTTCTTATAAATATGTGTTAAATACTCCTTTTTTCATCCTGTCGGATACAAAGACCGGGACGAACTATTTAAAAGGCGGAAATTGGTGGTATAACTCTTCCTCTATAACAGGTGGTTGGACTGCATCAGAAAACATTCCAAATGACGTCAAGCAAATTGCTGACAAAGCCTTTACAGATGTTGAATCGGAAACAGACTCATCTGCTACGGAAACCTCACCACCAAAAGTAATTTTAAGTACCAAACCAGCTGAATTGATTCAGACAGATGGTGAACCAGCTTTCAACCCGGTAACCAATACCAATCTGTTGTTTGTCGATAATTCGGAGAGCGATATTATAATGAGCATTGATTTGCAGGAGTATTTTGTATTGGTATCGGGGAGATGGTATAAATCGAAATCTATGACAAATGGTTCTTGGGCATTTGTCCGATCTGACCAATTACCTGAAGATTTTAAGAACATTCCTGAAGATTCAGACCTTGCTAATGTTCGTCCAAATGTTGCCGGGACTCAAGAAGCAAGAGAAGCTATCCTGGAAAATTCAATTCCGCAAACGGCAGAAGTCGATCGTAAGACTGCCACTGTAGAAGTGAAATATGATGGAAACCCTAAGTTTGAAAAGATTGAGGGAACAGATTTGTTATTTGCTTCGAATGCCGACAAGACAGTACTCCGAAGCAAGGACAAATATTACTGTGTTGATGAAGGAGTTTGGTTTGAGTCATCACAAGCTTCAGGACCCTGGATGGTTAGCGTAGTGGTGCCAGAAGGTGTGGAAGATATCCCGCCCAGTTCACCAGTTTACAATGTCAAGTATGTCTATATATATGATAGTACTCCAGAGGTAGTGTACGTAGGATACACACCTGGATATTATTGGTCATATCCATATTACGGGTCGGTTATTTATGGAACTGGATATTACTATCAACCATGGTATGGAGCCTATTATTATCCCAGACCGGTTACTTACGGCTTCGGGGTTCATTACAATCCATGGACTGGATGGGGATTTTCTTATGGGGTCAGTTTTGGTTGGCTCAGCTTCTCATTTCATTCCGGTGGTTATAATGGCTGGTGGGGTCCAGGAGGATATAGATACGGATACCGGCATGGATATTATCATGGTTACCGACATGGTTATAATCGAGGATATGCACATGGTTATGCTGCCGGTAGAAGGGCAGGATACCGAGCCAGTAATAATCCTCAAAGGCCCAGTCAAATGCCGTCAAATGCTTACAAAAATAGAGCGACAGGAATTAAGAATACTGGCGTCAGACCCAGTACTCGTCCGGCTCAAAGGCCATCAACAGGTGTAAGGCCCTCAAACAGGCCTGCGCAACCGTCAACAGGAGCAAGGCCGGCGACCAAACCTTCCCAACCTTCGAATGCAGCCCGACCTGCAACCCGTCCTGCGACAGATGCTTCCAGAGCAAAGCCGGCAAATAGACCAAACAATGTCTACTCAGATAAAAGTGGTAATATCTACCGCCAAAACAATTCAGGAAACTGGCAACAGCGGTCTAGTGGTTCCTGGCAGAACTCAGGTAATAAATCAGTTCCCAGTTCAGTAAATCAGTCCTATCAAAACCGAGACAGAGGGCAACAACGGGTTCAGTCATATCAGCGATCGGCACCTTCAGGAGGAGCTTATAGAGGTGGAGGTGGAAGAAGGGGACGATAGAAAGTTATGAATTATAAGTTATAAGTGTCATTCTGAAATGGGAAGGGTGTTTAAATGGGCATATGTGATTGCTATTTTTATCGGCGTGCTTTTCCCAAACGAAGCTGAGGCACAAGGTGATGATACAGATTTTCAAACCTGGACGGATTTCACCACCTATTCGTTTGTGTCAAACCGGTCCGCAGTTGGAGGTGATTTTGGGATTAGAGGACTTCTTTCTTCCAAAGGATGGACCCAATTATATATACGTCCAACTTTCCGTTTTCAGTACAACAGCCTGGATTTAGCAGGTGGCGTGGGTCTATTCCAAACTTACAATAAAGACGTCAGCAATATAACTGAGATACGTCTATTTCAACAAGCGACACTGCATTGGCCTACCACGCACTTGCTTAAATTCAGTCACAGAGCTCGATTTGAGCAAAGATTCTTCCATTACAGTGATCCAAGTGAAGGTGATCCCGAGGACGATTTTTTTAGCCGGTTTAGGTACCAATTAATGATTAGAAGCAGGGATATCAATATTTTCAATCAAAAAATTTACTTCAAAGCGGCAGCCGAGATTTTTCAAAAAAATAATAACGGAAACGAGACATTTGTTAATAGGAGTCGCCTGATTTTAGCTATCGGACAGAGGTTCAAAGGAAAATGGTGGTATGAAATACATTATATTTCCCAAAGATCCAGGAAATTTGAGGAAGATGGACTTAAGACTTCTGAGCATATTCTTCGATTGAGATTGTTCCGGGCGGCAATTTTCAGGCATAGGATTGAGTAGGAGAGCCCGGTTTGCACGCACAAGTACAAAAATGTTCAAATACAGGTTAGTTTACTGACTGTTTATATTGATTCAAAGATTACGGACTTTGATGGTGAATGCTTTTTGCGGATTGATCTCGAATAATTGCTTAATATTTTTCTGGTCAAAACCTAAGATCTTAAGCTTTGGTATTAGTTGTTTAAAAATAACCGTATAGTCCCGCACAGGGCCATTCCATGGCTTTCCCGGTTCATACCATCCAGCATCCTGAGAGATAAGTATCTGATCGAGAAACCCCCTTTCCTTTATCATTTGCAATACTTCTACGTATTCATGCATATTTGATTCCTGTACTCCATCAAGGCTGATCCAGGCTCCTCTATGAATGGCATTAAAATATGCTGTTTTGTCTTTTTCATTTTGGGCATGTACCCATACGAAAGCTGAACCATGTACTCCTAGCTTTTGAAGCATCTCCAATTGCTCAAAAGCAGGCCCGGAGGGTCCAGTATGTGAGGTAATGGTTAAGCCCGTGTGAAGATGGGTAATTGCTGCTGCTTCCAATAACTTGCGGTGTAAATCACTGAGCAATTCGGGATTTACACTGATTTTAATAAATCCGGGGCGAATTCCCGTTCCATCAATTCCGTTTTCATATTCTTTAATCCATAGGTTTGCCAATTCTTGAGCGGAAGCCTTGATTGCTGTTTTCGGCAAATATTTATTATTAACTGCCCCATAATATCCCGTATTGGTAACTATGCTCAAACCACTTTTCCTGGAAAGAGCTTTCAGCAACACAGGATCACGACCCAGGAAAGCAGGAGTACACTCTATAAAGGTGCTACAACCTAACTGTTTTAATTCTATAAGGTATGGCAGCAAAGCTTCTACAACCTGATCTTGCTCCCAGCGACTGGGATCATATTGATCTGCACCGATAAAGTCTACAAGGATATGCTCATGTGATAAGGTTACTCCGATCTTTTCGGAGTCAACTGGACCATTAACTGTCATTACTTTGGGTCCGCTTCTCATACTGAGGCCTGAAGCTGCGCTTACAGCTAATAAACTACTTTGGTAAATGAATTTTCGCCGTTTCATTACAATGTCATAAAACCTGAATCAAAGATCTAACGGGATTATATGCTTGCTAGTAACAAGCAATCTACCTAGATTACATTACTGATCATATTCTATTCTTTTATTTATGGTTAAGGTTATTCCAAAACGAGTTACCGCCCAAATTCAAGGTAATTTTGTGGTGTTTTTAATTGGTATGCGTATTAATAAACCATGGAAAATACACAAATGGCTACCGGTTGCACTGGCAATGCCGAAGATGATTAAGGAGTTACATCAACATCCTGAATCCGGATTTCTTGGACACATTATGAGTACCAGAGTAATTGTGCAATACTGGAGATCGTTTGAACATTTGGAAGCTTATGCAAGAGAACAGAATCACCATCATTGGCCGGCCTGGGTAGACTTTAATAAAAGGATTGGTAAAAGTAGCGGTGATGTAGGCATCTGGCATGAAACCTATTAGGTACAGGCCGGAGATTTCGAATGCGTTTACAATGGAATGCCTCTCTTTGGGTTGGCAAAGGCAAGTTCTATGGTTGATGCAAGCGGAAACCTGGAAACGGCTGGTGGACGCATGTCCCGTTAAACTAACATTTTAGTTACCCTTTCATTATGAGTTCTGTTCCGGAGCCCTTACTTTTTAATCCTCTAAAGCATCATCTAGGCTATATTAAAGAGTATATCCGTCAGTTTAGCAGGGATGACATGACTATACTAAAATCTTATCTACAAACAATCGGTGATTCTCAGATGGATCTGTATACCGGGGCACTTTCAATAGCTCAAATAAGTGGTGATATATTAAATTTTATAAACACTACATTATTAATTGATAAAGGCTCATATATTAAATATATACATGAACATAATGATCATTATAAAATCACTATTTTAGACGGATCCGAATGGATATTAAGAGAGGGCCTGGACTCTGAACGATATATCCACTTTCATCCGGCCAGATACAGCCCTAATACCATCAGGATCAAAGCTAATACGCTGAAGTCATTAATAGCTGCTCACATCATCCACAAAAATCATGTAGGACTGCCCGAAATAAACCAGGTTCGGTCGGAAATCTTGCAATTAGCACCATTGAAGCAACTATCTCCAGATATCGGAATAAGTAAGCATTTACTTTTACTACATAGTTTTTCTTCCATTGCCACTACGGATTATGAAATTACTGCTGTTTAGTGATATTCATGTCAACAAGCACTATTGTGAACGAATTGTTGCCAAATCCGTGGAAGCAGATATAGTAGTGGGGGCAGGGGACTTCGGCTCATTTAGAAGAGGTATCGTCAAGACAATCAGTTGGTTAAAAAATATATCAACACCAACTGTACTAGTGCCTGGAAACGCTGAGAGCTTCGAGGAATTGCAAAGTGCCTCTGTGCAATGGCCATCAGCTAGTGTATTGCATGGATCTTGCGTAGAACTAAATGACATAACATTTTTCGGAATCGGGGGCGGCGTCCCAATTACTCCATTTGGATCCTGGAGTTATGATTTTTCCGAGGAAGAGGCCGAAGAGTTGCTTATGAATTGCCCAATGGGATCAGTGCTGGTTTCACATTCCCCACCTTATGGTATGCTGGATTTGTCATCGCATGGCAGGCACTTAGGTAGCACTGCTGTTCGAAAAACTATTGAAGATAAGTCGCCGAAACTGGTAGTTTGCGGCCATATTCATGAATCTGGTGGTAAAATGTTTCGTTTTGGTGATACCATGGTAATAAATGCGGGTCCCAATGGCATTATATACCAAGTTGATTGATTAATCTTTTGGACACCAACCACAACCCTTAAGAACATTCATGATGGAGCATCGATTCTTAACCTAAGAAGCTAGATACCTGCACTTTAATAAGTTTTTCCTCTACAATTAAATACCCGCGTAATATTTCAACCCTGAAGGGATTAGTTTTGAGTGATTATTTCAAGTTCTTTAAATCTCTAATTCAGGTGTTAAAACAAACAATACCCTGTTTGCACAAAAAACACCTTTTTGGTTATGATAATTGGAGGTGGACGGATAAAATGCGCATGGGGGTTGCAGCTGCTTGCAATCGTTTTCGGTTGGCTGACTAGTTCAATCAGGGAAATACTTTTACCAAAAGGAGAATTAAGACCTGTAAGATTCACGATTTTATTCGCACTGGTTTTAGTGGTTTGCTTTCCCGTTCTTTCTCAGGACTGTGATGTGGATTTTCCAGGGACATCAACTCTTAATTTCAGTGCGACATGCGGGGGTAGCCCCATAGATAATTTAACATTAGGAAAGAATAGCACCCCTTTGGGGGATAACGATACTTTCACCTTTGATGCTCCAGCTACCATAAACTTACTAGGGAATTTGGACGTTGACGCTCAGGGAGATGGCAGGATTATAATTCCTGCAGGAGTCACAGTTATTATTGACGGAAATATGAGGCTTGACCCAAAACTCGGTGGTTGTGAGTCAGGCAATCCGTGTACGTTCACCATTGAGGTTTACGGATATTTGCAAATCCTTGGAGACTTTCGAAACGACTTGGTTACGTTGGTTTGGGAAGGAAGTGGAACCGTGGAAGTGAAGGACCAGTTCGAAAACCATTCAAACGCTTGTATGACTTGTTCGGTTAATTGCCCGAGTTTTCCAATAGGAGCCGGTGGATGTGACGATCAAGGTAGTGGTTGTACTGAGGACTTTTGTGTCAGCCACTATGGATCAACCAACTGCGGTTCGGACAATATTGATCCTACTATTTCCAATTGTCCAGTTGATATAGTTGTATCAACTTTGCCAGGTAGTTGTGATGCCGTGGTTAACTGGACGACACCCACTGCCTCTGACAATTGCAATCTAGCCTCTTTTACTGCTAGCCATAATCCGGGAGACACGTTTGCCTTTGGGTCAACCAATATAACCTATACCGCAATTGACGATAATGGCAATTCAACTGTATGTAGTTTCCAGGTGGATGTGGTGGATAACACAAGCCCGGTGGTTACCAATTGTCCTGTTGATATGGTTGTATCAACTTTGCCCGGTAGTTGTGATGCTGTGGTTAACTGGACGCCACCCACTGCATCTGACAATTGTAACTTAGCCTCTTTTACTGCTAGCCATAATCCGGGAGAAATCTTTGGATTGGGTATCACCACCGTCACATATTCAGCAGTCGATGACTATGGCAACACAGCAAACTGCAGCTTTGAGGTAAAACTGATTGACAATACTGGTCCGGTGATTACCAACTGTCCTGTTGACATAGTGGTGTCAACTGCAAGTTCAAGCTGTGACGTTACTGTAAACTGGTCACCTCCCGTAGTAACAGACAATTGTGCGGTGACATCTTTTAACAGCAATCACAAATCGGGAGACATCTTTCCAATTGGTATCACTACCGTAACCTATACCGCTATCGATGAGGGAGGTAACATCGCTAACTGCAGTTTCGACATAACCGTAGAGGATCAGGATGCTCCAGTAATTAATAATTGCCCCGCTGACTTGTTGATCGCCAGTTTTGATCCAGGAGAGAACCTGGCTACGGTCAATTGGACTGAGCCTTTACCTATTGATAACTGCGCTATTACCAGTTTCACCATTTCACACCAACCGGGAAGTAAATTTGCGGAAGGTCAGACAATAGTTACTTACAGGGTCATGGACACCGCTGGAAACGAGACCAGTTGTAGTTTCACCGTTGAAGTATTTGGAAACTCCCCACCGATTGCCAACAACATATTTGTTCAAACAAAAGGTACCGAACCGGTGCAGGTTTGTTTCAATGCATCTGATAAGGATGGAGACGGCATAATGCTTAGTGACATCAGTTACAATACTTCCGTAGGTTTTGTTGATCAAATTGATGCCGTCCAACAATGTTTTGTTTACACCCCCAACTTAGGATCCAATGGAGTGGTTGCGATTAAAGCTATTATATGTGATGATCGAAGTCCTTCGGGGTGCTCTGAGGTTATTGCAGAGATTGAAGTACTTAAGGAAGAAATTACCATTTATAAGGCATTTAGCCCCAATGGCGATGCCATAAATGATGTTTGGCACATTGGAAATATCGAGCAATACCCTGAAAATACAGTGACCATATTCGATCGTTGGGGCAGTGTGATTTACCAAGCGACGGGATACAATAATGAAAATGTAGTTTGGGATGGCAGGGGCAATGGGAGAGGAGTCTCGTCAACCTCCGTAGTTCCTTCAGGGACCTATTTCTACAGTGTTGAACTGCAGGGTTCAGGATCAAAATCAGGTTTTATAGAATTGATCAATTGAGGTGAAAAAGAAGCTCTTCATATTGGCCTTATTTTTAGTCGGTGGACAGTTGGTCTGGGGTCAACAGATAGGACAATACACTCAATACATGTCCAACGAATTGGTTATTAACCCTGCCTTTGCAGGGGCCCATGAGGTGTTAAGTCTGACCATGGTACACAGAGGCCAGTGGTCAGGACTGGAGGGTGCTCCGTCCACCCAAACATTTTCAGCACATTCGCTTTTTAAAAATGACCACATTGGTCTGGGAATGTCAATTATCAACGATAAGGTGGGCATACATCAAAATTTAAGTTTGAATACCAGCTATGCCTATCATTTGAAAGTTGATAGGGATTCCTACTTTTCCATGGGACTGCAAGTGGGCGTTAATCACAAGCAGTCGGATTTTGCTTCCCTTGCGGGTCATATTCAATCACCAAACGATCCTAGTATAAATGCTTTAAAAGCAACCTCAACTTCACTGGTAGTGGGAACAGGAATTTACTTTAGGAGTCCAAAACTTCATCTGGGTTTATCAGCCCCAAAGTTGTTTTCAAGTAAGACCTCCATGAACGATTCCATTAACATTGAACTAAACAAGCCGCATTATTTTTTGTATGGAAGGTATCGAGTACCAATAAACTCTAATATAAAAATCCAACCGGGAATTTTGATAAAATACTTGCCAAATGTTCCTGTCTCATTCGATTTTAGTCTCGCTGCTATTTTCAACGAAGTGTTACTAACTGGATTGTCGTATCGGTCTTTCGAGTCCATTGACTTATTGCTACAAGCAAAAGTGACGAAGCAATTAAAACTTGGATATAGCTTTGACTATCCAATAAGCATGGTTTCGGAGCTTAGTCGGAGTTCTCATGAGATCATACTGAATTATATATTTAGATTTTCCAAATACAAAATTAAGCCACCAAGATAATCAAAATTTGAAATGAATAGTTTCTGCCGATGTATGGGGTTAGTAATGGCTATCTGTGTGCTTTGTTTGGCTTCCGGATTAGCTCAGGAGACCGTGTTCAGTGGACTAAAGAGCGATCTCAAAAGAGCGGATAGGCACTTCCAAAATCAAAGCTTCAAAAATGCACTAGAGCTGTACATACAGGCGGAGAAAAAAGGAAAAGGGGATCAAGAATTATATCTGAAAGTTGCCCGGACTTATCACCAGTTGAATGAACCCGATCAGGTCGTTTCCTGGTTTGAAAGATATCTAGCGTCTAATCAGACGCTACCTACAAATGATGTCTATAGCTATGCTGAGAGTCTTACCTCTCAAGGTGAATACCAGAAAGCGGTAAAGTGGTACAAAAAATATATAAGTCATAATCCTGAAAATCAGGATGTTATTGAGAAGATATGGAGGCTAAAAAATATCGAATATTTATATACTGACTCAACCTACTACGAAATCAAGGAAGTAGCCTTTAACTCAGAATACGCTGAATACGGTCCAGCCTATATGGATAACGGATTGATTTTTGTTTCAAATCGTAAAGTTAAAGGTGGCATCATTAAAATAGATCCCATCACAAACAAACCTTTTCACTCACTATACTTTGTTAAACTATTTTTTGATTCAGTTAGAAATAAATATTCATTCAGAAAACCAAGGCCATTCCTAAGAGGCCAAAACAAAATGTGGCATCAGGGGACTGCCACCACATCAGGGTCAAAATTAATTTTTACCAGAAACGCAATGAGTAAAGGTGATACCGAAAGTAGGCTTCAACTATACTGGGTGGAAAATTTGGCAGGCACCTGGAAAGGGGAAAAACCATTTGAATATAATAGCTCTGACTATTCTGTAAGCCATCCTTCTCTTAGCAAAGATGGGGAAACTCTGTACTTTGTGTCAGACATGCCCGGTGGTTTGGGTGGAAACGATCTATATGAATGCAATTGGACAAATAGCGAATGGTCCCAGCCACAAAATCTTGGTCAAACTATTAATACCACGGGTGACGAAACTGCTCCCTTTATCCATAATAACCAAACCCTTTATTTCGCATCGAACGGGCATGGAGGATTTGGTGGATTAGATGTGTTCAAAGTAGTAATTAATGATGACCATCCTGTAGAGGTACAGAACCTAGGGTTCCCGGTAAATACGCCGTCCGATGATTTTGGGCTAATCTTGAATGAAGAAGGGTCGCATGGTTTTCTTGCTTCCAATCGGGAAAATGGGGGTTTCAATGATGATATTTTTGAGGTAATCGTAGATCTTCAAAGTTATCCCCTTATTATTAGTGGTATTGTTAGGTTTAACAACCCGGATTGGTCGGAACCTAACAGATTGGATATTCTCCCAAACGCCCATTTGAAACTGGTCGACAACCTAAAAGATGTTATTGTATATGAAACCCACGCAGATCAGCATGGGGTCTTTTCATTGAAAATACCTTATTCCAGTAAGTATAAATTACAGGTATTCCAAGAATTGGTAGGCCAATCGATGGTAAGTTTGGAAATCTCGAAAAACAGGAAGTTGCATACAGCTCATGAGATTGTGGTAGTAAAGGAAAAGTTCATAAAATGAAATTGTACCTACTTTACATATTACTACTGATGGGAATTGTCGATCAAACTTGGGCTCAAGACCAGACCATGATCCAGCTGAAGGCCTTGGATCAACAGCTGCAACCATATCCACGTTTGAAAATTTCCATTAACGACGGCGCTCCAAATAAACTGGATGCACAGGGGCTGGCATTTGTTGATATTGATGACAAGGAGCTTCCTCCCATGTCTATAACCGTACTGGATGAATTATTGGAGGTAGAGTCGTGGAATTTTAGTAAAGGAATCCTGGAGATCGTTATTCGCCCCAAATCCTACAAGAATATCACTGCTGTTTTACGGGACGAACAAAACCAGTCTTTGAGTGGAATAAAAGTTGTTTTTCAAGCAAAAGAACCGATAATATCAACATCAAATGTCCATGGGATTATTGACATGTCCATACCGGTATATGAAGACCCGAATAATACTACCCATTTCGTTATTGAAGGTTACCAATTAATAGAGAAAAAATTCAAAGATAACCATGGGTATTTGAAGGTCATTCCAATTCCTGAACTAGCCCAGTCACGATCATTGACACCTGTATCCCGTAACCAGAAAATGGTTCCAAAGGTTAAGCTGATAGATAGTTTTAAGGAATTTAATTTCGATTTCTTGGATTCGATAAAGTCACTCACTGTTTTTTATGCAGTCATAAAGAACTTTAAAGTTGGAAATTTTGATGAAGAGATGACGCGAAGAATTGATGCGAAGTTCTATGAGTTGATTGGAAATTGGGAGGACTCCTTAAATTCTATAAAGACAAAGAATTTCCTGGGTAAAATTTCTGACTCTTCACTGGTACAAAGCGATGTATCAATGTTAATCGAACAAGCATTAATGGAAGGAAAGGCCCTAATCAGAATTCGTGAAGAATTCGATGCTAATGTGGACATCCTCAATGAAAAACTAAAAGGAGGTGGAACAAACCTAAGTGATTCGGAGACACGACAAATCCTAGATGATATTGCAAAACTAAACGAAATACTTAATGAAAACGAGGAGCGGTTCTATCAAAATCAAGCTCAATTTAGAAATATTTTGAGCTCCCTAACAGGACGTTTAAGTAGCATTAGTGATTTGGAAGAGAAGCTAAGCCTAAGCGAAAATCAAAGAGTAAAACAAAAAAAAGATTTTAACAAAAAGCTGATGACAGCTGTTGCGATTTCATTGGCATTGACTTTATTTGGGATGATTTCTTTGGTGCTAACAAAGAAGTTTAAAAAGCAGAAAAATCAGTTGGTCAAAGCCAATTCAGAGGTGAAGAAGGTAAATGAGCATCTGGAGGAATTGGTTACTAAGAGAACTTCTCAATTACAGGAATCCAATAAAGAGTTAGACACATTTCTCTATAAATCTTCCCACAATTTACGTCGTCCGTTGACCACAATTATAGGTTTAACAAACATCGCGCGATTAACTCTTAAAGCTGAGGCAACTGATTTGTTTGACAAAGCGGCAGAAACTGCAAATCAAATGGATAAGATGTTGAAAAAGCTTATTGACGTGAATGAAATTCACCACCCTTCACATTATAGTCCAATCGATTTCTCAACACAGGTGCAAAATACCGTTGATGAGTTCCAGGAATTGATTGTAAATAATAACATTGATATTAAGTCAACCATACAACCTGACATTATTTATAATTCCTACCCGGAACTTATTGAGATGATCATTAAAAACCTTTTAGAAAACGCTTTGTGGTTTAGTTCGATGCATGAGAATAACCAACTACCCAAGGTTGGAATAAATGTGACACAAGAGAACGGGCAGGTGTCCATTAATCTACAAGACAATGGCCCGGGAATAGAACAAAATATTCGAGATAGAATTTGGGACATGTTCTTCGTTGGCCACGAACAATCTAAAGGCAATGGTCTTGGACTTTACATTACACGTAAGGCCGTTAATACGTTGAATGGAGATATTCAATTTAGATCACAGGAAAACGACATGACCATCTTTGAAGTTCGACTTCCAGCGAATGGCAAGACCAATTAACTATTCTGTTAGTTACTTTTATAGGACGATATCCTCAAATCTCGGAACGATCAAAATTCCTGCTATCTTTATTGCTTTATCTTTTTATTAAGTCATTAATTAGCATGAGGGATCTTACTATCGCGGTTGCTCAGTTTCAACCCAAGGATGGAGATAAACATTATAATCTGTCAGTGATCGAATCATTGGTAGTCCAGGCTAAACAATTAGGCGCCGATGCCATAAGCTTTCACGAACTGTCAATAACCGCCTATACGTTCCTTAGCAATCTTGACCGTGATCAGTTAAACGAGCTGGCAGAAGAAATTCCTAACGGCCCGAGTTGCCAAAAACTGATTGCCATGGCATCTAAGCATAAAATCGCCATTTTGACGGGATTGGTAGAGTCCGAGGGTGACCTGTTATATAATAGCTATCTGTGTGTGGATGGTAATGGAGTAAAAGCGAAGTATAGAAAAATACATCCCTTCATAAGCCAACATTTGTCTGCCGGTGATGAATATGTGGTGTTCGATCTGGAAGGTTGGAAATGCGGCATGCTTATCTGCTACGATAACAATGTGATCGAAAATGTAAGGGCTACCACCTTGTTAGGTGCGGATGTTATTTTTGCTCCACATGTAACCGGATGTACCCCGTCACCAATGCCCGGCAGGGGATACGTTGCAGATGAGCTTTGGCAAAACAGAGCAAAAGACCCGCTTGCTTTAAGAAAGGAATTCGACGGCCGCAAGGGGAGAGAATGGCTGCTGAGATGGCTTCCGGCAAGGTCTTATGACAATGGCGTGTATTATGTTTTCACCAATCCCATCGGTTATGACGGTGACCAATTAAAGAATGGTAACTCAATGATTCTGGATCCGTTTGGTGATATTCTAAAAGAAATTAGAAGTTTTGACGATACTATTGCTAGGGCAACTCTAACGGCAGATAAGTTAAAGCTAGCAGGAGGATATCGCTACATAAATGCCAGAAAACCTGAGCTTTATGGAGATATTATTAGTCAGACTCACAAGTCAAAAGTAAAACCGGTTTGGATGAAATAGATTTACCTGTAGGTGATACCAGACCCGGTTTAAGCAACCAGCAACATATTAATAAACCCTGGATTTTACCAGTTATCGTGGTGTCTCAATTTTTCTGCGTCTCTATTTGGTTTGCTGGTAACGGGGTAATGGACGACCTTATCTCCTCGTTCAACCTAAATGAAGCAGCGTTGGTCCACCTTACTTCCGCTGTACAACTTGGGTTTATTGTTGGAACTTTGGTCTTTGCTTTTCTTACCATAGCCGATCGATATTCACCATCAAAGGTATTTTTCTGGAGCGCGGTAATTGGATCGGGTTTCAATCTAGGTATCATTTTGCAGAGTAATGGCCTGACTAGTCTAATTACTTTTCGTTTTCTTACCGGTTTTTCTTTAGCGGGCATTTATCCTGTGGGGATGAAAATAGCTGCTGACTATTTTAAAAAAGGCCTTGGAAAGTCATTAGGATTCTTGGTAGGCGCCTTGGTAGTGGGAACGGCTTTTCCTCATCTACTGAAAGATTTTGCGGTAGACTTAAACTGGCAAATGGTTATTGTATTTACTTCCGCGATTGCGATTGTGGGTGCACTGTTAGTGATTATACTGGTACCAGATGGTCCCCACCGAAGGCCAGGCCAATCTTTAGATTTAACTGCGTTCCTTCTGGTATTCCGCAATAAAAACTTTCGTGCTGCTGCTTTTGGTTACTTCGGCCACATGTGGGAGTTGTATGCATTTTGGGCGTTTGTCCCGGTAATGTTGGTATCGTATGTGCAATATCATCCCGGAACGCCAATAAACATACCACTATGGTCCTTTCTGATCATTGGTCTGGGAGGACTTGCTTGTGTGATTGGCGGTTATTTATCATTAAAATTTGGTGCTAAAAAAATTGCCACCTATGCACTGGTTTTGTCAGGTTTATGCTGTCTTGTTTCTCCCTTAGTCTTTTATCAGGGCCAGACTTTGGTTTTTACGCTTTTTCTTATTTTCTGGGGCTTGGTGGTTATTGCTGACTCACCTTTGTTTTCCACTTTGGTGGCTATTAGCGCCCCGGCAGAAACCAGGGGCACTGCTTTGACTATTGTCAACTGTATCGGTTTTTCAATAACCATTATCAGTATTCAGTTAATTAATTTGTTTAGTGATTTTATTAATCCGAATATGATTTATATGTTTCTTTCAGTGGGCCCCGTATTAGGGCTGTGGGGTCTGCTTCATAATGAAAAAGGTACCTCTATGACCACACCATGATAAAACTAATTTTTCAATTCCTATTGATGATTTCTATGGTCAACATAGGTTGGGGCCAGAATTACCAGCTCATTTCATTCAATATCAGATATGACAATAAGAATGATGGCTTAAACAGTTGGAGTCATCGGCAACATGATATTGTGCAATATTTTAAACGCATCAAACCAACCATCATGGGGATTCAAGAGGGTTTACACCATCAAGTAGATTTCTTAAATGCCAATCTGGAAGACTATACATATATAGGAGTGGGCAGAGACGATGGTTTAACCAAAGGGGAGTACTGCGCTATATTTTACAGTACTCAGCGCGTTAATTTACTCGAATCAGGCACCTTCTGGCTTTCTGAAACCCCAACTTTAGTGTCGATTGGATGGGATGCTGCACTAGAAAGGATTTGTACTTACGGCCTGTTCGAGGACACATCAACAAAGCAGCGGTTCTGGGTTTTTAATACTCATTTTGATCACAAAGGAGCATTGGCTCGGGAGCAATCCGCAATACTAATAATCAGCAAGATTCGAGAGATTAATCGTGAACAATTTCCTGTGGTGCTAATGGGAGATTTCAATGCTACTGCGGATAAACCTCCTATTGCCATATTTAATGGGCATATGGATGATGGCTTGGCAATATCGAAGACACCCCCAACAGGTCCTATAGGTACTTTTAATAGTTTCAGGAATGAAACAGAAAATCGGAGAATCGACTATATATTTACCTCTAAATTTACGGTAAACTCCTATAGTCATGAAGATATCCGAACCAGCCAAAACCGGTATCTATCCGATCACTTGCCAATACTTATTAGTGTAAAGCAGGATTAACCATGAAAATAGAACACGTAGCATATTGGGTGAAAGATCTGGAAAGGATGAAACGTTTCTATCAGGACTATTTCGGGGGACGTGCAGGCGAATTATATCATAATCCTCATAAGGAATTTCAGTCCTACTTTATTTCATTTTCTTCAGGAGTAAGACTGGAGCTAATGCATAATAAACAATTTGCGGAGCATCAACCCGAAAACATCGGAAAACAACTGGGAATAACACATTTAGCATTCTCGGCAGGCAGCAAGAAACATGTAGATGCTTTAACTGAGAGATTAGGTCAGGATGGTTACCAGGTACTTGGAAGGCCTAGAACAACCGGAGATGGTTACTATGAAAGTGTGGTTCTAGACCCCGAACTTAATAGAATAGAAATTACCGTTTGACTTGTGGGCAAGCGTAAGCTAAAGATAGGAATATTGGGATGTGGGCCAATCGCCCAGTAATGCATGGACTTGAAAAACGGCAAGTCCCCGGTGCTTATAGTTATTTAAATGCAATAGTGAATGCGTAGTAACAAAGGTTTCAGGTACAGCCTAAGTAACAGATTGTATTGGTATCTATCCGGATTATTTGCGTGTTGCTGAAAACACCGCGCTGGTTGTAACTGCTAGATAATATCTTTATATTCAGCGAAATAACTTCCATTCAAAGTTAAAAAATGAACCCATCTGTAATAAACTCCGCTTCAATTGAACTGTTTAAAAATAACCTCCAAGGCCCTCTATTGGTTCCTGGAGAAAATGGATATGATGAAGCCCGTTCCGTTTGGAATGGTATGATTGATCGCCGACCAGCATTAATTGTATGTTGTGAAAGTGTCCATGACGTGATAGCATCAGTTCATTTTGCAAATGAAAATGGCCTGGTAATTTCAATTAAGGGTGGCGGGCATGGTGTAGCTGGTAAAGCCGTTTGTGAAAACGGGCTGATGATCGATTTGTCTAAAATGAATTCGGTATCAGTTGATCCGGAAGCCCAAACAGCCAGAGTCGGACCAGGGGCTAAGTTGGGCGACCTGGATAAAAAAAAACTCAAAAATATAATCTATTTACAACTGGAGGGATAGTATCTACAACAGGAGTAGCCGGGCTTACGCTAGGAGGAGGCATTGGCTATTTGGCACGAAAATTTGGTTTGACATTGGACAATTTACTCTCTGTGGATATGGTTACAGCTCAGGGTGATTTAGTGCATTGTGATCAAAAGAAAAATATCGATCTTTTTTGGGCGCTGCGAGGAGGAGGGGGAAATTTCGGAATAGTCACTTCCTTCGAATATCAACTACATGAGCAGAATCCGGAGATACTTGCTGCCCAGATATTCTATCCTATGGATGATGCCCCTCAACTGATGCGCGCCTACAGAGATTTAATGGCTCAGGCTCCAGATGAGTTGGCCGGTTATGCTTTGGTATTAAACCTACCACCTGTAGAACCTTTTCCGCCAGAGCTACAAGGTACACCAGCCTTCTTTCTGTTGGCATGTTACTCCGGGGACCATAACGAGGGGCGAAAATTATTGGAGCCACTTCAGGAACTGGGCAAACCTATATTAGCGGCCATCAATCCGATGCCTTATGTTGACCTACAACAAAATTTCGATACCGGGGTACCACAGGGCCAACGTTATTATTGGAAACACCATATGTTCCGGGAAATTTCCGACGAAGCGATTGACACCTTTTTGAAATACGCCGGAAATATAAAAGGTCCACTTAGTTTAATAGGCTTTGAACCATTAGGAGGAGCAATAGCCAGGGTGGATGCTCAGGATACCGCATTCGTTGGGAGGGACGCCAATTTTGCATTGGGAATATGGACAGGGTGGATGGACCCCACCCAAGATGAGGAAATAATTGCCTGGGCCCGTGATTTTCATCAGGCAATGGCACCATTTGCTACAGGAAGCGCCTACTCCAACTATTTGGATCATGACGATGAGGCCACAACTCAAGCCGCATATGGGAGAAATTATCAACGCTTGCAAAGTATTAAAGCCAAATATGATCCGGATAATTTCTTTAGTCAAAACTTCAATATAAAGCCGACCATTTAGCTCTCATTGTATACATTCACTTTTAATTAAACTCACCTTAGCAAAGGGTATCCAGGTTACTTTCAGCTTCATTTAACGCATCGTTAAATGAAGTTCTGTTCTGTCCGGTTAATGCTGCGCAATCTCCATATGGTCTCAACGCATCAATATAAGCTTGAAAAGCGGCTTTGTATGCATCACAGTTGTCTTGACTTGGATCATTACCATAATCCACGCCGGCATTTGTAAAAGCGGTAACTTCAGACTGTAACTCAGTTCCCCAAGCAGTGGAGCAAGCCACTGCCTTCTCGGCATCATCGCTCCCACAGGAGTTTAGTCCAATAAAGCCTGCGCACAAAAACAAAATAGAAATGCATAAATTTTTCATAGTGAGTAATTACGTTGATTAATGTTGTTCTTTCTTAATATAGATATAAAATTATAATTATACAAATATTGTTTTGCACTATAAATATTGTTTGCAAATAAAACCAATTAGATTTAGAGTGTGGTGGGTTAAAACAAGTCCGACGTTATCGTTTATACAGATAACGCCGGACTCACGGTATGGAAGATCTATTTGAAGTTTTTCCTTAAAAAAAAATACATCAGCCCAAACCAAATAATACCACCTCCAATTGCCGAGTAAAAACCGATTTCCTTAGGATTAAACGTTCCATGAGAACTAAAAGCCATCATACCAACAGTAAAACCTATTGAAGCTATTACTAATATCAATAATGTTTTTCTTTTCATTATCAGTTAGTTATGCTCTAAAACAATACTGGAACTACAAAGCAGTCAGCGGGCATAGAGTTGGTTTCATAAGTCAAATAAGCCTCCCATGCTGCTTCGCATGATCCGTATGTTTGTTGTAGGCTAGCCGTTGCCCGGGTACATGAAGTGAATAAACTGGTAGCAATACCACCAATTGTTCCTGAGACAAAACCTATTGCTCCAGAAAATACTGCACCTCCAACCGCGCCCACGGCTGTGCCAAGAATTGGAACTGTCACTGTACCTGCGGTAGCACCTAAATAGGCTCCATATGATGGCACCCGTAGCTAATCCAAATACTGCTCCAACCCAAACATCCCTCCAATCCACGCTACACTCCATTAGTCTGCCGATAGGAACACTATTACCGAGCATTTCCTGCAATGATCTTTGTACAGCTAAAGCTCCATCATTCTCCATAAACTCAAGCAACGCGTTGGTACCTGAAGCAAACTCCAGTAATAATATTTTATCGTTTCTCAGCTCCAATTCCTTTGAATGGGTTATCTGGTTTCTAAAAGCAGTTACCATGGCAAATCCATCCACATAATTATCTAAACTGGCGATATCCCTGCTCAATGCTTTAATATACATTTTTTGAATATCACTAAATATTCTTGCAGTATCGATTACGTTATTGAGCGTTTGAATGGCATTTGTCTGGTTAAAACTTGAAGAGAAAGGTGGTGCAGGGTAGAAGGGCCGAATATTTAACCCATGCACACCTTTGAAGTAACTGCAAAAATGGCTGTTTGCAGCTTTGGAAATATTCTCAACTTCTATCTTAACCAGTAGCAGATTCTTAGTTCGCTCTACAATTGACACAATCTGCAGGGACTCAGTCATGCTGAATGCCCCTCTGAACATATCGTCGAAGTCATCCGAAACCATCAAGTAATCGATACTGGTAACTTGGGCCTGGGGCCCGTATCCTCGGTTGTCTCGCATGCGAATTGAAAAATTAGAAGGGCAAGCAGTGTTAACTGAATTTTTCTCATAGTATTTATTTTAAGTGCTTAAAAATTGATTACATTCTGAGAAAAAAAGAAAGCAGCCCCGCCGAGCGCCTGCTACATTAATTGCCCTCTTGAAATGATCAACGCAACTTCCTCATTGCGAAGCCACCTTTCCTTTTTCTATAAACATAGGGCTTAAGGGTATCAGGAATCGATACTGGCAAAAAAAATCAGCGAATTAGCGAGTTAATGTCTGCCCGCGATTCATCGCGATAGAATTAATCTACTTTACTTTCGGCAATAATGCGATCATAGACCTTACGTGCATGATCATAAGCTATGCCGGCTTCCACTACTTCATCTTCATGGTAGGATTTTTCCTTTTCTTCCCAGCATTGATCCACACCTTGGCGGCACCATTCGGCGCTTTTTTTGCTGGCCCTGATAGGCATGTTGTTCACTATTACAAAAACGGGATTGGTGTGTGAAGAAGGAAAGATCCTGGCGGCGATCCAGCTACTCTGATCCAGTGGGATGTCGAAGTCGAATGTGCGGACCTGTCCATCTGCAACAAGTCGAACTGAGTCTATGGCATAACCATTTTTTATAATTTCTAATACGACTTCCTGGGAGTCGCCTTTTTTTGCATTCTCGATACCCCATGGTATCAAATCATCCGGAGACCCATCTCCAATAAACAATCTTTCAATGGTTTGTTGCTCTTCAGTACTCAATAGTGCCGCAGCTTTTACCGTCACCTTGACGTTTCCAGGTTTTTTGATTCTATGCTCTCCATTACCTTCACCCATTAGTGCATTGCCAACCGTCAGATCCATAAGATGGCTCAAGCCATCAGAAACATAGTTTTTGCCCTCTTGAATGCCAAGGCACCATCGGTCATAGTCAAGGGTTCCTTCCTGACGCACATAGGATCTCCAAACCCCTACCCGTGCTCCGGTTATACAGGGAAAATCTGTCTCTCCACTGATCCTGGTGCTAAAACCACAGTTTAATGTGTGGTACCACATGTTCAATTCAGCTATCGGCCAGGTGTCTCCCGAAGATATAAAGTCAATTGCAGGTACCATTTTACCGTCGGGTCCCTCTACTTTATGTGTAATATCCACTATGTACTCGTTTGCCCCAATACTATTATAAGGCGGTATTTCATAGTTTGGTAATTTCGGATTGAAGGTATTAATTCCCAATCCTGAATGGGCAGGTCCGGTTATAGCACCTTGTTTTTTGGCCCATCTTAAGGTATTTAAACCTAGGGTAGGCCAGTGGTCTTTAGAATCACCACCTGGATATATCTGATCCTGGAGTCTTAACAAAACCAAATGTCCTGAAACATGAGATCCGAATCCTGAAACTTCCACGTCATAACGCAGTGTATAAGGATACTCGGAAATAGTGTCCGCCATACCGGTAAAGAATTGTTTTTGATAATCAAATCCGGGGCCCCAGGTGAGTACGCTGCCTACTTTGAGGTCTTCTCCCTGTATATATCTGTACATGGCCTCGGGCAAAACTCCTTCCAATGGATCTACATAGTGGGCGCATCCGGCTGCATGAATATGATGGTCACCTGACCAGTAATGGTATTCAGATGGATCAATCCATCTTTTTATTTTAAAAGATATTGAAGTGCCCTTGTCTATGATCTTTACTTGCTGTGTTTGAGGGATGTATTCTGGTCCACGTAAGCAAGTTATTGTGTATGAACCTTCCGGAAGCTGAATTACATCACCACTGGTTCGATAAACTTGTGGCTGAAACCACAGGTCCGGGGAAATTCTACTGGTTTGACCGGGAAACACCTGCTTGTCCTCATTTTTGATAATCAAGCCGGCCATTAGATCTTCTCCAGTTTCATCGGTGATTTGACTAATTTCCATAGGAAAAGTGGGCAGGCTGCTAAACAGTATGGGCAGATCTCCCCGGAATCCGATATCCTGAGTTCCTTGTCCAACATCAAAGCTTAAGGTTGCTTCACGTTTACCGGTTTCACCACAGGTGATAAACAAGACAGCATAATTTACTTCTAATCCGGTCAGCTTTGACTTTGAGGGGCTATTTAGCCAGGATCCACCAGGCATATAAACCCGGAATTGAAAAAGGTCCTTGTTACTAGCAGTGTTTTGGGCATGCGAATGATCTGTTTCCTTATTGGTATGGGTCGATTCATCAGAAACTAACCTTAGCCCACTGGTTACCCCAGCTTCATTAATTATTTTTACCAGAAATCTTTGGGGTTGATTTTGATATAGCTTGGCAGGTGCGGGCCCCTGCTTGGTTTTTACCCGTGATTCCGGATTGATCATTACACTGGCCAGACAGAATTTATCCAGTATGTTTTGAATCTTGATTGTTGCCTGATTATCATTTTCATCGACAAGCACTTCATTTAACTGACTGACCGTTTCATCAGATAAAGGCGACCCCAGATAATCCAGTTTCCTGATCAATCTTTTCACGTGTTTAGCCAAAGGCTGTAGCTCAACTTTTTCTACCAAGTCAGGATAGAACCCACTACTAAAGTTATCAGATGATTGGTCTGTGTTACAGCTGGATTGAACTAATAGACAGGTAACCACTAAAATGTACGTATAGATTCGCATGATTATTGGGTAGTTTTATGGACAAAGTAGGCAAGCTGGATTCAATAATTTTATTATTTTATGCTAAAATTTACAAAACTTATACTACTTTAAATGCCTTCCTCTGAATAAACTATACAATTATGAGACTACTGCTGAGCATTTTATTAATTAGTATCCTACAAATGGCCTGGCGGCAAGATTGGACACCCCCTATTTTACGATAACAAACAGGGAGTCTATGATTCCTGGTGGTTTATGATATCTATAGGAAAGCACTTCTAGTTACCAAAAAGTAAGTTTTAAAAGTCAGATCATCTTAATTTAATACATGTTCCGATATCCAATCGATATCGGAGTGAAATTGGGCGCCAATTTTCATTTATTTACTAACTAATGACATAGTTGAAAGTCGTGATGTCGATTTGGAATATGTTTGCTATTGAGCTACCTTAACTTAGAAACTTCATGGGATAGCCTCTGGTTTGACAAGCTTCTGACAGCCTTCCCTTCCACTTAAACACTACTTACTATGAACACCAAACAGTTTTTCAATGGTGGCAACCTACCAACTATCATTCTTGCACTCCTTGTGGCTATTTCCGGATGCGGAAGTGATGAAGAGACAGCCCCACCTCCTGCAGGCGCACTTACTGCTGACGCAGGTAACGACTGGAACACCCTCACCGGAGAAACAGTAAATCTAAATGGAAACGGCTCATTCTCTCAGCCAGTCGGTCCCTTTACCTTCGACTGGAAGTTTCTAAGTAAGCCCATTGGAAGTTCGGCTGTTTTGGTAGATGCTGATCAGGCTACTCCGTCTTTTCAGGCAGACGCCCAGGGAAAGTACAAAGTAGAACTTACCACCTCCAATGATATGACCAGTGACCGGGATACAGTTACTATTGCTACCTTTTCAGTAGTTACTTTACCAGGCACATATACTAATATGACTCCTGGCCCGGATGTAGGCATCAGAAAGTTGGCGGTTGCTAAAGATCTATTATATGCTACTTGCGAGTTTACCACCATAGGAGGGATTACCGCTTATAAGATTGCTTGCTACGATGGATCCAAGTGGTGGGCGCTGGGTTCTGGTTTAGAAGACGGAAGTATTTTCGATATGATAGAGTACCTGGACGATTTGTACGTAACCGGGCAGTTTGAAATGATAGGAGGTGTTGAGGCTAAGAATATAGCCATTTGGGATGGTTTTAATTGGAAACCAGTGGGCACTGGGATTGGTGAAGGCACGGAAGAGGTTGGTTATGCTTTAGAGGTTTTTCAGGATGAATTATATATAGGAGGCAGGTTTACCAGGGCCGGTGATGATTTAGTGGTAAACATGACCAAATGGGATGGTAATAAGTTTTATGAAATAGGATCCTTCGAAGAAGGATCTGTACGGGAACTGCAGGTTTATAATAACGCTTTATATGCCGGCGGTTTCTTCGAGAGTTTTACGGGATCGGATGCAGAATCTATCGCCCGTTATGACGGTTCTCAATGGAATGATTTAGGCTCGACAGATAATTTGGAACTTGGTTCAACCGGTGTAGTTAGACATATGGAGGTTTTCCAGGGTCTACTATTTATTAGTGGTGATTTCGATGCTAATGGGATAGACATTTCCGAATTGATTACTTATGACGGTAGTCAATACAGTGATTTTGGACGAGCGTTTTCTTTATTTGGAGGGAATGAGATCAAAACGTTGTCAACTTTTCAGAATGGCTTGTACATTGGAGGATCATTTAACCCCGTGGTTGGCACTCAGGCTAGTAATCTTTTGAAATGGGACGGTCAGGAATGGGCCATAATGGCAGAAGGGATTGATGGTGTAACTCTATCGATACAACCATTTCAAAATCAGTTATACATAGGAGGAGAATTTGAGCAGGCTGGTGGTCAATCTGCAGAAAACATTTCAATATGGAATGAGTAATCAAAGATCTTAGGTCTCAGGTCTAACATCTCAGATCAATAGTATATGTATGCTTACATTAACAACAACTATAACTAATTATGAAAAGTATCAATGTACAAAGCCCTCGATCACGTCGGGCATTTTTCAAAAAGGCCTTCGCCGGTGCGGCCGCTGGAACCATAGGTCTGCCAGCCTTTGGAGTAATTGGCGGAAATGATTCTTATGCATTACCTAGGGAAGGTGAGATCAA
>PVMK01151826.1_pt1 | contig 57842 bp, 44 predicted proteins | sample 1853481 | NCBI WGS metagenome assembly PVMK01 (sample SAMN08533507, study PRJNA380276) | Marine sediment metagenome, whole genome shotgun sequencing project.
TCTGATGCGTTTTTTTCACTATCGGCTGCGTAAGAAGAAATATCACTCAAGAATGGCTCAAACTGATAAATCCTTTCACCTTCAGGCGTTGAATAGCTTTGCAATGTGATTATTTCAACAGGAAATCTAAAGCGGCTTTGGAGAATTGTTTCAAGTTCATCTGGGATCTCATCAATGATTACGAGTGCGTTAAATGCGTCCTTACCATAAATCATTTTTTCTAACAAATAATCTACGTTTTCAAATCCATTATCAACTGCATATTGATTGCACTGTTCCCAAGCATCTTTATCTTTGCTAAGAGCCTCTTTGATAATTGCTTTTAGCTTTTGTGGCGAAGTTTCAAATGATAAGGAGAAATTGAGGATTTGGACGGCAGTATGTTTCAAAGGGTCATGTATAGCTAATTCATTTTCAACTAAATATAATTTTGGTTCCTTTTTGCTGTAGAGATCAATTAAATAGCCATCAGGGATATTTCTGAAACAATCCGTGTCAACGAAACGTTGTGATATGCCTTACATATCTGTAACTGCCCTCAGATTCCTGAATTAAGCTGGAAAATCCTACCACCACAACATATTGTGGTCAATCCATTTTCCGCTTATCCGGTTGCATAGAAGGGGTACGTGCATTAGTCCTAGCCATGACACCAGCCCAAAAAAGTGAAGGCTACCGAATCAATCGTAGCATCAAGGCACCAAATTCAGGACCCCCCAACTACTCTAAACTGAACAATCGAACAACCTGGAGATCCCACCGTCAAAAAAACTCAAATCCCTGAACCACTGACCTCTTATAAACAATACAAGGTGCATTTTGTCAATAATTTTAGCCATGGGGACCCTGGTAGAAAAATAAGAAACTGTTCGATCAAAGAGTATTCGTTTTCATGGGCAATGGCTTCTCCACTTTCGAGCGGAAATCCCCCTGCCGGGGCCCATTTCCAACCACCCAACACGACCCTGCAGCCCAAAAACAGAAAGGACGTATTCCCTTTTCAAAGGCCGGGAAGGTGTCTACCTGAGGCGATTCGAAAGCAAAAAAAGGGCAAAAACGGCTATCAACTGGCCTGCCGCAATGAATGGTTGAGAGGCGTCAACGTATGCGTATTCGCCGGTATTCGTCAGAGAAGGTTCTTTTCTCACCCGCCCAAAATCTGGATTCTAATTGTAAAGCGGGATATTTTGAGTTTTCCTGTGCATTTGACTTGAAATGCCGGTAGCAATCGTATATTTAAGGCAGATCTCGGTCGCCTTCCTTGTATGGTGAGGTATTGGTTTATGTTCGTCTTTCAAAAAATAGCGGAAAAGAGAATCAAAGAGGCCCAGGAGAGGGGCGATTTCGATCATCTTCCCGGCCATGGCGAGCCGATGAATATCGAGGACGATAGTCATATTCCCGAAGACATGCGCTTAACCCATAAGATCCTAAAAAATGCAGGCTGCCTTCCCCCTGAACTTCAGCTCAGAAAAGATATCCGGCAGATGGAGGATATGTTAGATAATATTCCGGATGAAAAGGAAAAATATCGTCAGATCAAGAAGATCAATTTCAAAATAATGCAATTGAATATGATGGGGAAAGGTTCTCCTCTCATGGGAGAGAGCGAGATCTATTACAAGAAGCTACTTGACAAAGTGGTCCCGAAATGATTTTTGAACCAAGCCTGAGTGCCGGATCTAAGAATTAGGAGAACCAGACTATGGACATGAAGAGGGATTACTACGAGGATATTCAACTTTTAGATAGTAAGGTCCTCTGGTTCTGGTTCATTATGCTCATTGCGTCTCTCGCCACCTTGCCCTTTTTGCTCCCCAACTACCATATCTATATGATCAACTATATGGCCATAAATGTCATTGTAACCGTGGGATTGAACATCCTTGTGGGATATACCGGTCAGATATCCCTGGGGCATGCCGGATTTTTTGCCATTGGCGCCTATGGCACTGTCCTCTTAATGACCAACCTGCATTTTCCCTTCCTCCTGGCGCTGGTATGCGGCGCTCTTATTGCCGCATTTTTCGGTTTTATCTTAGGTTTGCCGGCACTGAGACTGGAAGGGCCTTATCTTGCCATTGCCACGTTAGGTTTTGGTATGGCCATAACCCAGGTGATCGGGCGATGGCAGGTCTTTGGTGGGAGGATGGGTCTTGAGGCCCCTGATCTTACATTAGGCCCCTTTGTAATAGATACGGACAGGGGACTATATTTCGTGATTGTCACTATAGCCTTTCTTTTGATTCTGGCGGCCCGGAACCTGATGAAAACAAGGGTGGGAAGGGCTTTTATTGCCATCCGGGACAGTGACATTGCAGCCGAGACCATGGGTGTGAATCTGACCCTTTACAAGACCCTGGCCTTTGCAGTCAGCGCTTTTTATGCGGGCGTAGCCGGCGGACTGATGGCCTTCCTCCTGGGCTTTATCAATCCAAGCTCCTTTAATTTCATCCTTTCCATCTATTTCTTAGCATTTGTGATTGTAGGGGGCTTAGGTTCTATTCTTGGCTCCATTATGGGTGGGGTTGTCATGACATGGCTCTTGTTGGTGTTAGACAAGGTCCAGGAACTCCCTTATCTCGGGGCGGTCTTAATATCGTTTTCAGAGCGATGGATGAATCTTGCAGGGCTTCCCAATATTGCAAGTATTATTTTTGGCCTGATTATCATCTTACTCGTTGTATTTGAACCATTAGGCCTATACGGCTTCTGGATAAGGACGAAGATATACTGGAAGACATGGCCGTTTTAGCCGTGTTTTTTTGAGTTATTTATCAATCCTGAAACACTGCAAGTTTGGAGTGTGGAGTGTGAAGTGTCTAAAGTTGTGGTACGCCTTTGGCGTGTCAGTTTTGAAAAAAGAAAAGCTTGTTTCGTCCAACAAACGATCCGGTGTTTAAAATTGACAGCATTCCTTAACTTTAGGCACTAAATAGGTGTATCTATGTTTTCCCAGCTCGTTGTCAGCGGTCTCTCTTTTGGCAGTTTATATGCCCTCATTGCCCTTGCCATGGTTATCATCTACAAGACCTCAGAGGTGCCCAACTTTGGTCAGGGTGAAATGGCCATGCTCTCAACCTTTGTGGCCTTTACCCTGCTTGTGACCCATGGCTATTCCTTTGTCATTTCATTTATCGGTACCCTGATTTTTGCTGCGGCCTTAGGGGCATTCTTGGAATTTGTTTTTTTGAGGAGGGCCAAAGACCCTAATGTTTTAAGTCTTATCCTTATCACCTTAGGATTTCAGATGGTCCTCTATGGTCTTGCGAGCTGGAAATGGGGTGCAGATCAGAAAGATTTCCCCTTTCCGGTGTCGGATTTCGACGTTATCCATCTCGGGTCTGCGGTAATCAGTTACCTGAATATTGCCACGCTCCTGATCACGCTCTTTTTGATGCTTATGCTCTTTCTCTTTTTCAGGTATACCAAAGTGGGAATCGCCATGAAGGCCACCCAGCAAAATGTCATGGCCGCCCGCATCAATGGCATTCGCACAAACAGGATATTGTCCCTCACCTGGGCGTTGAGCTCTATGATCGGAGCTGTTGCCGGTATGTTGTTAGCGCCTATTGCCACCTTAGATCCAAATCTGATGCTTGAGCCGCTCCTGAAAGGTTTTGCAGCGGCAGTCCTCGGTGGAATGACCACATTAGTGGGCGCTGCATTAGGGGGATATATTTTAGGGATACTCGAGAATCTATTTGGTGGATATGTTTCCCTGGAATTTAAATCGATTGTGGCATTCCTGATCATTGTGCTGGTACTCTGTTTTAAGCCGAGCGGGCTTTTTGCCAAACACTATGTAAGGAAGGTTTGAGGGATTGATGATTGTCGATTGATGATTGTTGATTGAGGAGACCTGGAACCCCTTGGAATTGACTATTGAAACCCCTGAACCCTTGAAACTCTGAACCAAAGACCAAAGTCAAATGATAAATGATAAATGACCAGAGATAAGTGATAAATGACTATGACGAATAACAACCTTTTTTCTGTGGATCAAATGACCATCAAGTTTGGGGGCCTCACGGCTGTGGACAGGGTCAGTTTTAGTGTGGAACCGGGCTCCATATTCTCCATTATCGGGCCCAATGGGGCCGGCAAGACAACGATTTTTAACTGTATCAGCGGTCTGTATAAACCTGACTCCGGAAGTATTATATTTAAGGGAGAGGATATTGTTGGGCAAAAGCCCCACAGAATTGCCCGGAAAGGGATTGCCAGGACATTTCAGAATATCGAGCTTTTTTCCCGCATGACCACCATGGAAAATCTGATGCTTGGCCGTCATATCCATATGAAAACAAACGTCTGGACCGGCGCCACCTTTTTCAGGAGGGGTTCCAGGGCTGCCCAGGAAGAGATCAAGCACAGAGGGAGGGTAGAGAAGATCATTGACCTCCTCGATCTCCAATCTGCGAGAAACCAGTTTGTAGGGGGGCTCCCTTACGGGACTCAGAAATTAATAGAGTTGGGGAGGGCACTGGCATTGGAGCCTGAACTCCTGCTGTTAGACGAGCCCTCTGCAGGTATGAATTCTGAAGAAAAGCAGGACCTGGTGTTCTGGGTCAAAGATATTCAGTATGAGCTTGGGCTGACGATCCTCCTGATCGAACATGATATGAAGATGGTGATGGATATTTCAGACCTTATTTTGGTTATCAACTTCGGCAAATCGATCACCGAGGGAAAACCCGAGGAGGTTCAGAGGCATCCGGAGGTACTGAAGGCCTATTTGGGAGAGGATGAAGTCATTGACCACGCTGCTTGAGATAAAGAACATAGAGACACTTTACACCCTGATCTATGCGCTGAGGGGAGTGTCTCTCGCTGTGGACGAAGGGACCGTTACTGCGATTCTTGGAAACAACGGGGCAGGAAAATCCACCATATTGAAAACCGTTATGGGCCTTTTGGATGATCAGCCTGATAAAGGGACCATAGAGTTTTTAGGAAAGAGGATTGATGGCAAAGACCCTGAGGTGATCGTGAGAATGGGTTTGTCCTATGTGCCTGAAGGTCGGGAGGTTTTTGACGAGCTTAGTGTGAAGGAAAACCTTCTTATGGGAGCATATATAAGGAGGGATCGCGCGGGGATAAGAAAGGATTTTGAACAGATATACGCTTATTTCCCTGTGCTCAAAGAGAGGGAAACCCAGTGGGCAGGGACACTTTCCGGCGGCGAACAGCAGATGTTGGCCATTGGCCGGGCCCTTATGAACCGTCCCAAGCTGCTTTTTCTTGACGAACCATCCTTAGGTCTTTCTCCGATCCTGGTTAGAGACATTTTCAAGATTATCAAGACAATCAACCAGGAGGGTGTCACCATCCTGTTAGTGGAACAGAACGTCCGCATGGCCCTGACCATGTCTGATTTCGGGCTCATATTGGAAAACGGCCGGTTTGTTATGAAGGGGGAGTCCAAGGATCTGATGGAAGACAAAGACGTTCAGGAGTTTTATATGGGGATGAGGTCGGAGGAATCATCAAAAGGGTTTCAACGCTGGAAGAGAAAGAAGAGATGGAGATAGATCCATTTTGGATTGCGGATTGCGGATTGCGGATTCAGGAATTAGTAAGGCGGAAGGCCTAATGACAGAAAACGATCCCAAAAAACTTACCGATTCGATCAGGGAGCTCATCAGAATATGATTGCAGAAGTCGTTCCGAAGGTATTTAAGCAAACGGCTGAGAAGTACGGCGACCGGGTGTCCCTGCGTAAGAAGGAATATGGCCTCTGGCACGATATTTCATGGAATGAATATTACAGACGGGCCAAGTGTGTGGGGTCGGCCCTCATATCCATGGGTTTAGGGAAGGGGGAGTGTGTCTCCATTATCGGGGATAATTGCCCCGAATGGGTGATTATTGATCTTGGTATCCAGGGCGCGGGTGGTGTGGCCGTGGGGGTCTATTCCACCAATGCCTGGCCCCAGGTGGAATACGTGATTGAGCAGTCGGAATCCAAGTTTTTCTTTGTGGAAAACGAGGAGCAGTTGGACAAATGGCTGCACTTCAGGGACAAGGTACCAGGTCTGCAGAAGGTCATTGTCTGGGACCTGGAAGGCTTGAGACATTTTGAAGACCCGATGGTTATGACCTATGACGAGCTGTTTGAAACGGGTAGTGAGATTGTGGAAAAAACCCCGGATCTTTTCGAGAAACGGATGAGTGAGGTCACCCCTGAGGATCTCTCTGTCCTCATATACACTTCAGGCACAACCGGTCCGCCAAAGGGGGCCATGCTGACCCATAGAAATGTTACATGGATGGCGCGGGCCATTGTCGCAGATGACCCCGTGTACGACACGGACGACGTTATGTCATTTCTGCCCCTGTGTCATGTTTTCGAGCGTCTCTTTTCGGTCTTTGTGCATGTCACTCATGGGTATACCGTCAATTTTATCGAGAGTCTGGATACTGTGACAGACAACATGAGGGAGATATCCCCTACCATGGGATATGCGGTTCCCCGTATCTGGGAGAAATACCTCTCTGCCGTCTATATCAAGATGTCTGACGCCACATGGTTTAAGAAACTCCTTTTCGGGGTCGCGTTGAAGATTGGAAAAAATCGGGCTACCTTAAAAATGAACTTCAAGCCTGTGCCATTTTATGTGGAGTCCCTTTACCAGCTCGCCCAACTTATGGTTTTCCGGAAGCTGAAAGAGCGATTAGGGTTTGACCGGATGAGGAATGCCTATTCAGGCGCCGCACCCATAGCGCCCGATGTACTTCATTTTTTCCAGGCCATCGGTGTTAATCTTATAGAGGGTTATGGCCAGACAGAAGGTTCGGGAGTGACCACGGCCTCCAGGGTTGGCAAGGTAAAGTTTGGAATGGTGGGTCCGCCCCTACCAGGCGTAGAGGTGAAGATAGCCGAAGATGGAGAAATTCTGGTGAAATCCCCCGGTGTTTTCAAGGGGTATTTTAGGCGCCCTGAAGCTACTGCCGAGACCATTAAAGACGGATGGCTGTATTCCGGAGATGTGGGAGAGCTTGATGAGGACGGATATCTCAAGATTACGGATCGTAAAAAGGATATCATAGTCACTGCCGGGGGGAAGAACATTACGCCCCAGTATATCGAAAATAAGCTAAAGGCCAGTCTCTTTATCAATGACGCTGTTATTATCGGGGACAAAAGGAAATTCCTCTCCTGTCTGATCATGATTGATGAAGACAATGTGGTTAAGTATGCCCAGGATAACAAGATCCAGTTTTCCACCTATAGGGATTTGACCCAGAGCGATGAAATTATCAAGCTGATCCAGGGCGAGATGAATCAGGTGAATGAGACCTTGGCCAGGGTAGAGCAGGTAAAGAAATTCACGATTATTCCTAAGAAATTATATGAAGAGGACGGAGAGATGACTCCCACCATGAAGGTCAAGAGGAAATATGTGAACGAGGCCTTTGGTGACCTTATTGAAGCCATGTATGGGAGGAAACGGGGATGATTGGGGGTTTATGATTGTTGATTTATGACTGTTGATTTTTGATTGTAAAAAGCCAATACCCAAGGGCGGAAGTGCCTGAAGTGCCTGAAGTTTAACCTGCAACCCGTAACTTGACTAATAACCAGTAACAAATAACGAATAACAAACAACCAAATTAAATGAGGAGGAAAAATATGAAAAGATGGAATTGGGTTTTGGTGTTAGCTTGCGCTGTGTTCATGTCCTTAGCGGTTGCTCCCTCTGTATTGGCTGAACGGGGAGTTACTGATACGGAGATCCGTATCGGTCAGTATGGTCCTCAAACCGGTCCTGCAGCCCTCTGGGGTTCAGTGGCGCGGGGGGCGGGCTGCTTTTTTGACATGATAAACGCCGAGGGAGGTATCCATGGCCGAAAAATCAAATACTACCTGAGGGATGATGGCTATATGCCCCCGAGGACCAAGGCCATTGTCAAAGAGTTGGTGGAGGACAAGGGGATCTTTGCCCTGGCTTCTGGTGTGGGAACGGCAACAGGTATGGCCGTTAAGAAATACCTGAACAAGAAGAAGGTGCCCTGGGTCGGGCCTGCAACCGGTTCCAGCCACTGGGCCTATCCTCCCACCAAATATGTCTGGGCCGACTACCCCCTCTATTTTGACGAGGCTGCTATCTTAGCCAAATACGCTGTTGAGACGTTGGGGAAGAAGAGAATCGCCTTTTTTTATCAGAACGATGATTACGGCAAAGAGGGCTTGGTTGGCGCTCAGGCGCAGTTGGAAAAGCTCGGTATGAAACTGGTTGCCTCGGTGTCTGTGGAGCCCATGGATACGGACCTCAGTGCTCACTGTATGAAGCTGAAGGCTGCAAAACCTGACTGCGTCATCAATTGGCTGCTTCCCAAACATGGCGCCATCATATTGGGCACGGCCGCAAAGATGGGCTTCAAGCCCCAGTGGATGACCACAAGCACCCTGAGCGATATCCCTATCATGTATAAGATCAGCAAGGGCCTTTTCAAGGACGTGATCCTTGTTTCCTTTGCCGAACTTCCCGATTCCAAACACCCCCTCATGCTAAAATACAAGAAGGCCCAGGAGAAATTTGCCCCTAAAGATAGGTGGGGAGCCTTTTTCTATGCAGGGATTTACTTTGTTGAGCCGATGGTGGAAGGGCTCAAAAGGTGCGGTCGGGATCTGACAACGGACAATTTTGTGAAGGCCATGGACAGCATCAAAGATTATCAGGGTATCGGTTCAAAGATCAGTTTTGGTCCGGAAAAGAGACAGGGAACCCGGTCTCTCTTTCTTGCCAAGTGTCTGGAGGGCGGGAAGATTGAACGTATCTCTGACTGGATGACCTCTGATCTTGACATCCAGACGATGCTCAAGAAATTAGGGAGATAACCTGCTGCTGATCCGGCTGTTTAACCAATAATGCTCTGCGCCAGAGTCCTTCTGGCCTGAGCATAAGAACCTGCATTAAGGAGGCCCAGATAATGATTGCAAAGAAAAGATGGATAGGAGATACCGGTTATCTCAAAGGTGGTTTGATTTGTGTTTTTCTTGTTTTTCTGGTTATAGGATGCGCTACTGCGCCAGGGGGGCTTGACCCCAATATCAAGGGGCCGCAGGTGGTAGTACAACCCGAGGCCTTCACTCTTGGGGTTGTTTCTGTTACACGCACCCCCATCGTATTTACGGGAAAAGGGTTTCAGCCCGACGATTCGGTTTTCATTGAACTGTTAGGGGTTGATAAAAAGGGCGAGAAGGTCAATGTTCCCATTGCCGACGCCGATGTGGACAGCAACGGATGCTTCACCGCCAAGGTAAGCACCTTGGTCAAGGTGACAGAGCTGCTGAGGGCCAAATTAGGCTCCAATAAGAAGATGGAGACCACCATTATTATAACGCAACCTACAATTCCTCCGGGGGTCTACACCGCTAAAGCGGTGAGCATGGAATCTGATGCAAAAGCGGATTGTAAGCTCACCCTAATGGCCCCGTATTCGTGGGATAAATTCAAGGATTGGGTAGGGATGAGAAAGGGAAAGATTGTGAAAAAGTAGATTGTTTCAAGAGTGTTTTGAAAAAGCCCCTTCGAAATCGGAGGGGCTTTTTTGCGCCGAGATGCCCTTTTTCAAAAGGCCTCTGTTTTCCCTGTATGTTGCAGTTAGTACCTGGTACCTAGCTTTCTGTCACAAAAAACAAGAAAACCGTTATGTGGTATCAGTTATCAGTTGTCAGTTATCAGTAAAAGCATTTCGATACTAATTTATCTTCCTTAGGGACTTGCTGAGACCTACGAGCATCGCCGAGAGTTCTTTTGTGGCAAAATCTTTAATATCTTGAAAATGTTTATACAAATCTGCACATAATCGTGAAGACCTCTTCCATACTTCCAAATCCTCAAATTTCAAAATAACCTCCAGTGCTGACAACTGACAACTGATAACTGACTCCTACAACTTCATCTTTGGGTTGCGGGTCTCCCGCTTTAGTTCGCTAACCTGCCGAAAAATTTACCTTGACCCACCAACTCAATTTATCTAAGTTTAATAAGTCAAGAATGCAGATACCCCTTCCCTAATCTGGAAACTGGAGTTTCCTTTACAATTGCCTGACAAAATGGAATTTTGTCAGGAGAAGGTATTGGCATGAATCTCACTCTAAAGTTAAAGATCCTTCTTATGGTTGGCATTATCACGCTCGCTTCGCTTCTGGGCTGTATTCTGTTAATCAATAATGCCAGGGTTATCGGGAATAGTCTGCGAATTGAAACCGAAAACCATATTAAGGCACTTATTGGAAGAAATGCAGAAAGAATTGGATCTGCAATGCTTCTCATGGAAAGAAATGCAGATGACCTTGCAACGGCGGGGGAGGTCTTTTTTGCAATCTGCAAAGCAACAAACCAGGATATTACCGAACAGATTAAGGAATATCTCGTAAATAACTTTAAAAAGCTGCCAGGAGCGATCGACGGTGGTCTTTGGTATGAACCTTATGCCCTGTTTGACAAAAAGCGCAATTATGGGCCATATGTTTACAGGGAAAATGACCAGGTATTTTTTACCTGGGACCTGAACACAACTACCTATGACTACCACAACCAGGCCTGGTATCGGCTTGCCATTCCAAAGGGATGGGACAGATCACGGAAGAGGCCCCTCAGGATCTACTGGACAGATCCATATTTTGACGAAGCAGCAACCAAAGCCCTTATGATTACCGTCGATGCCTTGATGCATGACCAGCAGGGCAGGCTAATAGGTCTTTCCACCGTTGATTTCAGCTTAGAGGATTTAAAGGAGATGGTGGCCAGGATGACTGTGACCCCCAACTCTCTCCCCTTTGCAGTGGATCTTTCGAGCGGCCTGCTAATATCATTTCCTGCTGATTCGTCAAAAGTTCTGAGCAAGATTGATGACCTTGGCTGGGGAGAGGAACTCGAAAAGGTCAAAGATGTGAAGCCTGGAGAAGTTGTTGTGAATCTGCTATCTATACGGGGCAGCAATTTCCTGTTGTTTTACACAGTCACCAGCGCCGGAACTGCCCTCGGCATTCTGGCTCCCTATGAAGAGCTCTATGCACACATCAACGAGCTCAATCGATCAAGTATGTACACGTCGTTTGTTGTCATCTTGGTGCAGATTATCTTATATCTTCTTATTGCCATTTTCATGGTGAGGCGTATCTGCAACCCGATCAGCAAACTGACGGATGTTGCACAGGAAATTGCAGAAGGTGATCTAACCGGTGCATCCAAATCTCTGTCTGTCATTAAACATATCAGCCCTTCGGACAGGGATGAGACCGGCCGGTTATTGGCTGCATTTCAGGGTATGAACAAAAACCTCAATGCCTTGTTCGGTCAGGTCCAGCGCTCCGGAACCCAGGTAGCCTCTTCATCAACTCAGATAGCCGCTTCATCAAAACAGATTCAGGCTACAATAAATGACCAGGCGACTTCCACCAATCAGGCAAGTGTTTCCTCCAAACAGATTTCGGCCACGGCAAACGCTTTAGCTGATACCATGAATGAGGTGGTAACGGCAGCGTCTGAGACCGCGGATCTTGCCGGGTCAGGCCAGGCAGGCCTTGAGGATATGGAGAAGTCAATGCAGGGTGTGCTGAAGGGAACGGAATCGGTTTCTGTGAAGCTTGGGGAAATCAAAGAGAATGCGTTAAATATAGGCTCTATTGTGTCAACGATTACCAGAGTGGCGGATCAGACCAACCTTCTCTCTCTAAATGCAGCAATCGAAGCTGAGAAGGCCGGTGAATACGGCCTTGGATTTTCCGTAGTGGCAAGAGAGATCCGCAGGTTAGCGGATCAGACCTCCGTAGCAGTATTGGACATTGAAGATATGGTGAACAGGATGGAGGCATCTGTATCGGCCGGGGCCACTGAAATGGATGCATTTTCACAGCAAGTGAGTTCGGCAGTCAATAAAATCAACAAGACAGGTAAACAACTTGATGGTATAATGGAGAGGGTACGTACCCTGTCCCCCCGTTTTCAAACAGTTAATGAAGGAATGGAGGCCCAGTCGAATAGTGCCGGACAGATCAGTGAGACCATGAACCATTTGAATATTGTAACCCATAACACCCTGGAGGCCTTGCAGGAATTTAACCTTGCTGCAGAATATCTGCGAGAGGCTGCTCAGGGTCTGCAGGATGAGGTCTCACGCTTTAAGGTAAACTGACCGGATTGACTGATTGATGATTGTCGATTGGCGATTTGAACTGCTTTTCTTTTAGGGACTGGGAAAGGGTGAAAATAATGAGAGTTATGCTGAAGCAAAAATTGATCGGTCTGCCGGTGGTAGCAGCGATACTGCCGGTACTCGTCATCTTTGTACTGACGTCTATGGAGAAGAGAAACGTCACTCAGAAAATTGAAGATGAGTTGGATCTTTTTGCACGTGACAGTATGAAACGTATTGCGATTGCTATTCGGGATACCTGCCAGGTCACGAGCGACATGATTAACAAGGAGGTGGAGCGGCACCTGCAGGACGTAGAGTCCTTTTTTTCAGCACTCGGGGGGTTTTCTCTGTCCCCTGAAAAGGTTTCATGGAACGCTGTTAATCAACTTACCGGGGAAAAAGAGAAGGTGTCTCTCCCCAAAATGCTTATTGATGATATTACATGGCTCGGACAAAACAGAAAGCTAAATGACTCGACCCCTTACATAGATGCAGCCAAAATGAAATTTGGGGGAAATTACGCCATCTTTCAGATCATGAATGAAAAGGGTGATATGATACAGGTGGCAACGACTTTGGCTACTCAAGATGGTTTTCGTTCTATTGGAAGCTATATTCCCGCTATCAATAATGGCGTTCCTGACCCGGTTATTTCAACCGTGATTCAGGGGAAGGTTTTCAGCGGGTTGGCTTATGTGAACAATAACTGGTACATTGCCGCTTTCGAGCCGATCGTTGACAAGAAGGAGAAAGTCATAGGGATGTTGTTTACGGGAATGCCCAACAAGATTCCTGAAACTCTACGAAAGGTCATCCTGGATATGAAAGTTGGCAAGACAGGATATGTCTATGTTCTTGGCGGCAAACTGGCGCACCATAAAGGGGCTTACATAATTTCGAAGAATGGTGAACGGGATGGTGAGAATATCTGGGATTCAAAAGACACAGATGGGCGTTATTATATCCGGGAAATAGTAAATAAAGGGATTAAGCTCAAAAAAGGAGAAACAGCGCTTGAGCGGTATCCCTGGCGAAATATAGGCGAAGCCAAGGAAAGGTGGAAAGTAGCAGCCGTAAGCTATTTTGAGCCTTGGGATTGGGTGATTGGAGCCGGTGCCTACGAAGATGATTATTATGATGCAAAGAAGAAGGTTGAGGCCTCAATGTCTCGAATGCTCTGGGTTATGATCATAAGCGGACTCGTTATGCTTGTACCGGTTATTGGAGTTGCCTTCTTTTTGGGAAATAAGCTTACGAAACGGATCATTCTGATAACAGGCATATCAAAAGAGATCGCCATGGGTAATCTCGCATCGGCTGCCGCCTCTGTCAAGTCATTGGCCGTGAAAGAGGTTTCAGGAGACAAGGTCGATTCAGAGGACGAAACTGGGCATCTGCTCAGCTCCATCAAGACCATGACCGAAAGCCTTAACTCCTTGGTCGGGCAGGTTCAGCGATCCGGGATCCAGGTTACATCTTCTTCAACCGAATTAGCAGCCACTGCGAGAGAGCAGGAGACCACCATGTCAATTCAAGTCGAATCTACCAAAGAGGCAGTAAAGCTGGTAGAAGAGATTTCTCGCGTTGCAATGGAATTGGTGGAGACCATGCAGCAGGTCGCAGCAAAGTTCCAGGAAACGGCAGGATTTGCAAGCAAGGGTCAAGCAGACTTAACGCGTATGGAGGAGGCTATGGGAAATATGAAGGCCGCTTCCAAATCAATATCCGGGCGGTTGGGGGCTATCAACGAAAAAGCGGAAAATATCACGAATGTGGTAACAACCATTACAAAGGTTGCGGATCAGACCAACCTGCTTTCACTGAACGCTGCCATTGAAGCTGAGAAGGCGGGAGAGTACGGAAGAGGGTTCAATGTAGTGGCGCGGGAAATACGGAGGTTAGCGGATCAGACTGCCGTGGCCACTTTAGATATTGACCGGATGGTGCAGGAGATGCACTCTGCGGTTTCCGCCGGTGTAATGGAAATGGATAAATTCATAGCAGAAGTAAATCTCAGCGCAGAAGACGTCGGTAAAATCAGTTCACAGCTAACGCGAATAATTGAACAGGTTCAGTCCCTGTCACCCAGCTTTGAGAGTGTTAATGTGTCAATGGGCCTGCAATCCGAGAATGCCCGGAAGGTAAATAGCTCTATTGCAAACCTAAGTGAAGAGATGCAGACGACCACCGAATCTTTAAGGGAATCGTTTTCTGCTATTGAGCAATTGAACGAGGCTGCGAGAAGCCTTCAGGACGAGGTGTCACGGTTCAAAGTGAGCTGAGGGGATTAATAAATGAAAACCTCCTTAAATATTCAATATTCAATCTCGCGATCCCGCGGGATCAGTATCAATTTACTCAAGCACGCTGTTTTGGTGTCGATCTTTTTTGTCGCCTTTGCTTCCTCTCCTTTGTCAGCGGCCCCTAAAGAGCTAACACTGGCAGTCGGGTTGGCCATACCACCATATAATATTCCCGAGACCAAGTCGGGGATAGAATTGGATATTGTGCGAGAGGCGCTTAAGGATAGGGGTTATACTATCAAACCAAAATATGTCCCCTTTGCGCGTGTTAAGAAGGAACTCAAGGATAAGACGGTAGATGGGGCCTTGACCATCAATCCCGACTCTGGAATAGAGGCCTTCTACTCTGATGAGCATCTTGTCTGTGAAAATGTTGTGATCAGTTTGAAGGAAAACAGATTCAATATTAAGGAAGTTAATGGGCTAAAAGGGAAAAGTATCCTTGCGTTTCAAGATGCGACCTTATATCTGGGAAAGGATTTTGCTTCCATGGCAAAGGAAAATAATAAGTATAGAGAACTTCACAAACAACAGATCCAGGTTAATTTACTATACCGCAACCGTGTGGATACAATAGTTTTAGATGAGAATATTTTTTATTATCACCGTCAGCGCAACGATATGGTGGACACCTCCCAAGCTATTGACATCTGGCATATTTTCCCTCCAACGCCCTTTAGCGTTGGGTTTGTTAATGAAGAAGTCAGAAATGATTTTAATGAGGGTTTGAAGCAGTTGCGTAAAACCGGTCGGTATGATGAAATAGTGAAGAAATATATTATAAATTAAGGATTAAATGGTTCGCGGCTACAATTAAAGGATTAGATTATAAGATTGAGGGGTATGGTCATGCGTAATTGGAGCATAGTAACAAGGATAGTGGCATCTGCCTGCGGTATCGTGTGTACCCTGGTGTTATTGGGCGGATTTGTTTTGATCAAGTTCGAAATAAGAATGATTGATAGCTTTACCAAAGAAATCTTATCAGGGATACACAACTTTATTGATGTCAGAGCTGAAGAAGAAAAAAAATCACTCAGGGAAGATGTAAAGTTTAACGCCGAAATCCTCAGTGGAATCGGGGCCACGTATCTATACAACCTTGATCAAGACGGTTTGAAGAATTCCCTACGCCCTTATATGAATTATCCTGAAATAGTGGCTATAAATGTACTGGACGATAAAGGCACGGCTTTTGCCGCTGCCTGGAGAAATGCCGGCATTAAAACAGGAGATGCACTGCCTAAAGATCTGAAACTTAATGATAGCCTGTCGGTTTCTGTAGATTGCATGCAAGATGCAAAGAAAATCGGCAATTTTCAGGTTTACTATAGTGACACCTTATTAAAGAAAAAGATCAGAAGCCTGAAAAAAGAGGCTTCCGACAAATCAGAGATCTTTGAAAACGCTGCTCGATCTGAGCTTAATCGTGCTATAGCAAGCCAGACTATCGGAGTCTTTGTAATACTTCTGGCCTTAGTTGTATCTCTGATATTCTTATTGAGGGCATTGGTCCTTAAACCTTTGAATGATGTTTCTCAAATTGCCCTTAAATTGTCTGATTTTGACCTTACTGTGGGCATTGACGCCACGAGGAAAGACGAAATCGGGACCCTGCTAAAGGCAATAGATGGTATGGCCACATCTTTTCGGAAGGTTGTTGGGCAGGTGCAGCGATCCGGTATCCAGGTTACATCTTCTTCAACCGAATTGGCTGCCACTGCCAAAGAGCAGGAGGCTACCGTGGCAAACCAGGTGGAATCTACCAACAGGGTTGTGAAGGCAGTGGAGCAGATATCCGAAGTTGCAACAGAATTGGTGGATACGATGGAGCAGGTGGCATTAAAGTCTCAGGAGACTGCGGGTTTTGCGAGTAAAGGACAAACAGACCTGGCGCGTATGGAGGAGGCTATGGGAAGTATGGAAGCCGCTTCCAAATCCATATCCGGCAGGTTGGAAGCTATCAACGAAAAAGCGGAAAATATCACGAATGTGGTAACCACCATTACAAAGGTTGCGGACCAGACCAACCTCCTTTCTCTGAACGCGGCCATCGAAGCGGAGAAGGCTGGTGAGTACGGCAGAGGATTTAATGTGGTGGCGCGGGAGATTCGGAGGTTGGCGGACCAGACTGCCGTGGCCACCCTGGATATTGACCAGATGGTCCAGGAGATGCAATCTGCGGTTTCTGCCGGAGTTATGGAAATGGATAAATTCATTGCAGAAGTAAATCACAGCGCAGAAGACGTGGGGAGGATAAGCCTTCAGCTTGCCCGGATCATAGAGCAGGTTCAAGCACTGTCTCCGAGCTTTGAGAACGTTAATGTGTCCATGGGACAGCAGTCGGAAAATGCCCAGAAAATAAATCTGTCTATGGCGAATTTAAGTGAGGAGATGCAGCAGACAATGGATTCCCTGCGGGAAACCTATGGCGCTATTGAACAGTTGAATGAGGCCGCAAGAGGTCTGCAGGATGAGGTGTCACGCTTCAAGGTAGAGTGATGGGATTGATGATTGTCGATTGATGATTGTTGATTGAAGGGCCAGGGGAGCTAAGTTTTAGGTTACGAGTTAAGGATGTTTTTTGATTATCAATTTTGATGGCTTCGTAAAAAGTTTCCAAAGCCGTCGCTCTCGCGAACGCGGGAGTCCAGTACCGCTAAAAATGGGATCCTTGGATTCCCGCGATCGCGCGAATGACAATAACGGGTGCTTCTTGATTATTTTGCGGGTCATCAAGTTTACCCTGTGAAATGTTTCTGTTTTACCATTTCACCGGGACGACAATCATAAATCATCAATCGACAATCATCAATCCACAGGGGGGCTCGGGAGATGCTGGTACTGCTCTTTTATTTGGGCGACGTTATGTATACCATGAAATGTGAAAAGGTAAGGGAAGTCGCCCCGTTGGTTAAGTTAAAGGACATGCCCCATACCCCGGATTATTTTGCGGGGCTTTTCAATTATCGGGGCGTTATTGTCCCTGTAATCGACCTACGTATCATGATTCAGGGACGACCGTGTGAGATGCGGCTGAGCACACGGATTATCCTTGTGGACTATGTTAGAGAAGACAATACGCCTTATATCCTCGGGTTTATGGCGGAACGGGTGACCGAGGCAGTAAAAAAATCTGAAGACGCATTTGTATCACCCGGACTGAGCATGCAGGAAGCTCCCTATCTTGGGGGTTTTGTCATGGAGAACAAGGAGATGATTCAATATATCGATCTGGATCTCCTGCAGAGCAGCTTCAAATTTCTTCCCATGCTCGAAGGTGGCAATGATGTCCCTGACAATGATTGAATCTTTGCTCGAGAAAGAGATTGGGGTATCTGCGGACGCTATCGGCTCTGGAGTCATAGCCAAGGCAGTGCGTCTTCGCGCCGCTGCATGCGGGTCGGCCGATATCAAGACCTATCTGAGCCATATAAAGAGGTCCCAGGAGGAACAGGGAAACCTGATAGAGGCTGTAGTTGTTCCGGAGACATGGTTTTTCCGAAACAAGAACTCATTTGCTTTTCTCGCCAATTACATTACAGGAGAATGGCTGCCAGAACATAAGGGAGACCTCCTGCGTGTGTTGAGTGTTCCATGCTCCATGGGAGAAGAGCCTTACTCCATTGCAATGGCCCTCATGGATGCGGGGATTGGAGGCGATCGCTTTCATGTGGATGGTGTGGATATAAGTGATGCGGCCCTGGACAAGGCTAAATCAGGGGTTTATAGCCAAGGGTCTTTCCGGGGCGATGATCTGTCCTTTAGAAAGCGCTATTTTGAACCAAAAGGCGATGCTTATCAGCTTAGCGCTGACGTCAGAAAGAAGACCCGGTTTATTAAGGGAAATGTGTTGGACCGTCGCCTCTTTACGGGTCAGGAGCCCTATGACATTATCTTCTGCCGCAATCTTCTGATCTACATGAGCTCAGAAGCAAAGAGGCGTGTTTTTGAAATACTGGACCGGTTGTTAGCCACGACCGGGATCCTGTTCTTGGGCCATGCGGAACGGCAGGCGGCGATAGAGTGGGGGTTCGCTGGTATTCCTGACTTTGGTGTTTTTGCCTGCAGGAAAGAACGACGCAAAAGGGAAAATGGTCTCAAACCGGGTCTTCAAGTTCACCCTCATCCCTTTCAGAGACAATTTGAAAAAGCCGGCAAAAAGCCCCATGTAGAGCCCCGTTTGCACCCTTCAGTTACCATTGACGAAGTGTTTGAACCCGAGATTTCGAGTAAACAGCCAGAAAGCAATGAACCTTATGAAGCCCGGAAGGATCTGTTTAATGAGGCCCAGAGCCTGGCGGATCAGGGGTCTCTTCTTTCAGCACTGGAACTTTGCGAAACTTTTTTTGGGAGAGAATCCTGCCCATGTGCAGGCCCATTTTCTGATGGGTCTTATACTTGAAGCTCTGGACAATGAGGAAAGGGCTGAAGAATTTTTTAACAAAGCTATTTACCTGGACCCTGATCATTACGAGTCCCTGAATCATCTCTCCTTTGTTGTCGAGCATCGCGGTGACAGGGAGAAAGCCGCTCATCTGCGAAGGAGGGCGCGGCGGGTTTCTCAGAAGGATAAAATTTCTAACCCGGATAAACTGGTCAAAGTGCAACGGAAATCCCGTCTTCAGTGAAACTGATGCGGGGAACCAAAAAGGTCTCACGTACAAGACGCAAAGTAACAATGACCTGTTTTCGTCATTCCCGCGAACGCGGGAATCCAGGGAAATCAACCCTGCCTCGGCGGGACTGGACTCCCGCGTTCGCGGGAGTGACGGCCTTAGGGTTCGCGCAAAAATAAGTTCCCAGAATTGGCGCCCAGATTTAGGTTAGATTTGGCTGCGCCGATTGAGCAAAACCGCAGAAATAGTCGTACTATTTCGAGGGTTTTGCGATTGAGGAGCGGCTAAAGATGACCTGAAGATGGGATGCGAAAATGTGAAGTTATTTTTGCGCGAGCCCTTAGGCCAAAAGTAAATAATCTAGAAGGCTCCAAAAGGATTGATTATGCAAAAGAAAGAAAACTGCTGGAAGTTAATAGGGGTATGGGGGCAAGAAGAACCCCGTTGTCCCAGGCTTAAAGAAGTTATCCATTGCCGCAATTGTGAAGTGTTTACCCAGGCGGGCAGAAATCTCCTAGAACGTGATCTCCCGGTGGAATACAAGAATGAGTGGGGCCAGGTTTTATTAGAAAAAAAGGGTGAGGATCCCATAGGTACATTCCCTGTGGTTACATTTCGGGTCGAAGGGGAATGGCTGGCTCTTGCGGCGCGGTTTTTTTCAGAGATCATAGACAGGGTCAGTATACACTCCCTGCCGCACCGGAAAAAGGAGGTGTTGAAGGGTGTGGTAAATGTTCATGGAGAAATACAGATATGTGTTTCTTTGGAACATCTGATCGGTTTGGAAAAACATGACAAAGATAAGGAAAAGGAACAGAAACTCAATGACCGGATGATGGTGGTAAATAAAGATGGGGATGTCTGGGTCTTCCCTGTGAATGAGATCCATGGGATTCATCATGTCCATCCCGATCTATTCCAGAATGTTCCTGTGACCGTTTCCAAATCCAAATCTACCTTTACTAAGGAAATCTTCAAATGGGAGGATAAACACGTGGCCTTATTAGATGACGAACTCCTATTCTACAGCCTTAAGAGGAGCATACAGTGACAGAAGGAAACGGGCAGGACAAGGGCGATCTTTCCATGATGGACCTTTTCCGGTCAGATGTGGAGAGCCATTCTGCCACAATAACGGATGGTTTGTTGGCGCTTGAGACCACCCCGGGAGCCTTGGACAGGATCGAGCCCATGATGCGGGCCGCACATTCCATATGGGGGGCTGCGCAGATCGTTGAACTGGCTGCGGGTGCAAAAATGGCCCGAACAATGGAGGAGTGTCTTGCTGCAGCCAATAAAGGTGAGATGTCCTTAGGCGAAAATCAGATCGCTATTCTCCTTAAAGGTGCTGGAATGCTCAACCGCATGGCTGAGGCTGGCTGCAAGGGAGAGTCAGAATGGATACCTGATCATCAGGAAGAGATCGACAGCCTGATTGGGGATATGATTGTCTCACGGGAGGGGCCGCCCGATGCGGACGGGGGTGTCTCCCCGGACAAGTCCCGAAAAGAGGTTCAAGCCAGTTCCCCCACGGTGGAGGCATCACCATCCCCAAATGTTATACGAGAGAAAGCCGAGGATACAAATCTTGAGGAAGCAGCATTGATGTCCGATCCTGCCATGCTGGACCTCTTTCGCACTGAAACGCAAAACAATGTCGCCATATTAAACGACGGGCTTCTGGCTTTAGGAAACAATCCTGATGCCCCGGACCAGCTTGAAGCTTTGATGAGGGCTGCCCACTCAATAAGGGGTGCAGCACGGATGATGAGTCTTGATGACGCCTCTAATGTGGCATATGAAATGGAGAACTGTTTTGCAGCGTCCCAGGAGGGCAAAATATCCCTGGCTGCTGATCAGATCGACATCCTTCTCAGGGGTGTTGATATGCTCAATCAGATTGCTGAGGCAGCAGGGGAGGGGGCGGCAGAGTGGTTTCACGGACACCGGAAAGATATAGAACAGGTGGTTAAGGCCATAAACGGGATTCTCTCACCGGAAATGTCGATCCCACAGGAGATCCCTTCTGCCCCTCTTTCTTCAGCCGGGCCGGTTTCAGGAGAAGAGAGTAAGACAGGAACCGAGGGCGCTGCCGTAATTTCCGATCCCACCATGTTAGATCTTTTCCAGACGGAAGTGGAAACCTATGTGGCCGTATTAAATGACGGTCTGTTGGCCTTGGAAAACGATCCGGGAGCAACAGATCAACTAGAAGCCCTCATGAGAGCAGCACACTCCATAAAGGGCGGGGCCAGGGTAGTGGGCCTGGATGTTGCTGTCAGAGTGGCCCATGTCATGGAGGACTGCTTTGTGGCAGCGCAAAAGGGGGAGGTGTCCTTAGGTTCTGATCAGATCGACATCCTACTCCAGATTGTAGACCTCCTGACCCAGCTTTCTCAATCTCTCGGTGAGGGCGGTATGGATTGGGTAAGTGAACACCGTCATGAGATTGACCGTCTGGTTGGTGCCATTTCAGCGATCATCGACGGAGAGACAGCTATTGAGGTTTCTCCAATGGAAGTGACGCCTGCCGTGAAACCGGCTCCGACAACCGAATTATCGACAGAGCCAATGCAAACTCCCGTGGATAATGCCGTGGGACTACCGATCCCCCAGGAAGCAGGCGAAACGTTGCCCAAGCAGGGTCTGACGGAAATGGACAGGACTGTGCGGGTAACAGCAGCGAAAATTGAGCGCCTGATGGGCCAGGCCGGAGAAGTAGTTGTAAGCGCACGGGGTCTTCCGGCTTTTTCAGAAGCCCTCCTGGAGCTTAAGCGGAATCATTTTGAACTGCTCAATATCTTAGAGGGTTTACAGGAAATCTTAGTGCAAGGAAGGTCTGACCCCCAAGCCTCAGAGCTTTTGCTCCAGGCCAGAAATAAAACCAAGGCAATAGGTCTGAATCTGGCTGAGAGGTTGAACCAGTTCGATATATTTAACAGTACCTCCGTTGCCCTTTCTGATCGCCTTTACCATGAAGTCATTTCTGTAAGGATGCGCCCTTTTTCTGACGGGGTTCAGGCCTTTCCGAGAATGGTGCGTGATCTCGCCCGTGAATTAGGAAAAAAGGTCCGCTTTGAAATCATGGGGAAAGGCACGGAGGTGGATCGCGACATCTTGGAGAAACTGGATGCTCCCCTTAATCACCTTCTGCGCAATGCCATAGATCATGGTATCGAACTTCCAGAAGATCGTCTAACTGCGGGGAAGCCTGAAACCGGCAACCTGCGTTTAGGGGCTGCCCACCGATCGGGCATGCTTATGATAACGATTTCAGACGATGGTCAGGGCATCAATCTGGACAAATTGAGAGAAAAGATAGCGTATAAAGGTCTTGCCAGCACTGATATGGTCAATAAAATGACCGACCCGGAACTTATGGATTTCCTGTTCCTTCCTGGATTTTCAACGGCAAAAAATGTCACCGAGATTTCAGGACGTGGTGTGGGTCTCGATGTGGTCCGCAATATGGTTCATGACGTGGGCGGAGTTGTCCGCGCGGTATCCAAACCGGGAGAGGGGTTAACCTTTCATATGGAGCTGCCTCTGACGCTCTCTGTGGTTCGGACCTTTCTGGTGGAGATCGCAGGAGAACCCTATGCCTTTCCTCTCGCCAGAATTGAAAGATGCCTCGAACTCTCAAGATCAGAAATTGATACTGTGGAAGACCGTCAGTACTTCAGGTTTGACGACAACAATATTGCGCTGGTAGATATTCACCACGTATTGGAGTTAAAAACCCCACCCCAGCAGCAGGAGGAACTGTTCGTCGTGGTAGTGAGTGACCGGTTGAATTTCTACGGTCTATCGGTGGATAGTTTCCTGGGAGAATACGACCTTGTGGTAAGACCACTGGACCCGCGATTGGGAAAGGTCGCTGACATTAGCTCGGTAGCCGTGATGCTGGACGGTGCCCCTGTGCTTATTTTTGATGTGGAGGACCTGGTGCGCTCCATAGACAACCTCCTTTCGGGCCGCAGACTCCGAAAACTGAGCAGCGTGACCGATAAGAAAGAAGTAAAGGAGAAGAAACGTATTCTCATTGTGGATGATTCATTTACCGTCCGGGAGATGGAACGTAAATTACTTGAAAGCAAGGGATATGAAGTAGCGACAGCCGTTGACGGGGTGGATGGTTGGAATGCGGTGCGTTCCGATCGTTATGATATGGTAGTGTCTGATGTTGATATGCCGAGGATGAATGGAATCAAATTCGTAACGCAAATCAAGCAGCATCCTGAACTAAAATCCTTACCTGTTATCATTGTATCCTATAAAGATAAGGAGGAGGATCGACTCCTGGGTCTGGAAGCAGGAGCCAACTACTACTTGACTAAGAGCAGCTTTGAAGATGACTCGCTCATAAATGCGGCCGTTGACCTCATAGGGGAGGCGTGATCGTGCGCATTGCAATTGTCAATGATAGGGTTCTGATTGTGGAATCTCTGCGCGAAATCGTACTGAGCGTTGCGGATCATGAAATTGCCTGGGTGGCGCGTAATGGTGCAGAAGCCGTAGAAAAATGCGCGGCCGATACTCCCGATCTGATTCTAATGGATCTTATCATGCCTGTGATGGATGGTGTAGAGGCCACGCGTCAGATAATGAACAGGTCTCCATGTCCGATTCTTGTTGTGACTGCCACAATGGATGGGAATACGGCGAAGATTTTTGAAGCCATGGGCTTTGGGGCCTTGGATGCCACAAATATTCCTGTTCTGGGAAATGGCCCGGCGTCTGAACAGGAGGTAAGCGCCTTATTAAAAAAGATTGAAATGATCGGAAAGCTGAACAGGCAATCCTCCCTGTCCCCCCTTCAGAGAGCCTGCAGACCGGCTTTGAGAAATAGTGTTCCGCCCCTGATCGTCATAGGTTCTTCCACAGGTGGCCCCAAGGCCCTGGCAGAAGTGCTCTCCTGTCTGCCTAAAGAACTCGGGGCAGGGATCGTCATTGCCCAGCACGTAGATTGCGAATTTTCCGGTGATTTAGCTGACTGGCTGAATGCACAAACCGATCTCACGGTACGTCTGGTATCTGAGGGTCGCCGGCCCGCATCTGGAAGTGTTTTTTTGGCGGGTAGCAATGATCACCTGATTTTTTCCCCGGATCTCACCCTTGTATACACCACGGAACCGGTTAATATCCCCTTTCGACCCTCGGTGGACGTATTTTTTAAGAGTGTTGCCAGGCTATGGCCTTCAAAGGGAGTTGGTGTTTTGCTTACCGGTATGGGCCGGGACGGGGCAGAAGGCCTTTCAGCATTGCGACAGGCCGGATGGTACACCATTGCCCAGGATGAGGCGACCAGTGTGATTTATGGTATGCCAAAGGCGGCTAAAGAATTGGGGGCTGCGGACGATATCCTGCCCATTGGTGAGGTGGCTCCGGCACTTTTGCGATTTCTCAATAAAGGAAAGACAGAGATGAAGGTTTTGAGCTGGGAGTGGTGAAGTAAGATTGATGATTGATGCCCCAGTGGAATTTCCCAGGGGGAACCCTATTCCACGGGGTAAAATTGTAGACTGTCGATTGAAAAACCCTTAACCCGCAATCCCGCTTTCAGCGGGACAACTTGGGGCATACAAATGATAAATGATAAACAACCAGCCTCCTTGACACATCACCGAATTACTGTTTTGCTTGTTGATGACCAGGCCATGATCGGTGAGGCTGTGCGACGCATGCTGGCCCCGGAGCAAGATATCGATTTCCACTTCTGCCAGGACCCTACCAAGGCAATCAAACTGGCAAGCAGGATCCAGCCTACAGTTATTCTTCAGGACCTCGTTATGCCCGAAATAGATGGTTTGACCTTGGTCCGATATTTCGCGCCAATCAGGCCACCCGCAACGTACCATTGATCGTTCTTTCCAGCAAAGAAGAGGCTCTTACCAAGGCAGAGGCCTTTGCCTTAGGCGCCAACGACTATTTGGTCAAACTGCCTGACCGGCTGGAAATCATAGCACGCGTACGCTATCATTCAAAGGGTTATATCAACCTTCTTCAAAGGGATGAAGCGCAGACTAAACTGGAAAAGGCAAATAAGGTCATTCGCCAGACCTTTGGCCAGTATCTCTCAGATGACATTGTGGATTCAATTCTTGAAACACCTGAAGGGGCGGTGCTTGGCGGGGAGAAGCGGTTTGTAACGATCATGATGACAGACCTTCGCGGCTTTACGGCTATTGGCGAGCGACTCCCGGCCGAGGATGTGGTAAGTATTATCAATATTTATCTCGAGACCATGACCGAGATCATACTGAAACATCAGGGTACTATAGATGAATTTATAGGGGACGCCATATTTGTCATCTTTGGGGCCCCGGTCCTGCGAGATAACGATGCAAAGAGGGCAGTGGCGTGCGCCGTTGAGATGCAATTAGCCATGGAAGAGGTCAACAGACGGTGCAGGGAGAACGAGTATCCGGAAGTGCATCAGGGTATCGGCATCAATTCGGGCCAGCTGGTTGTGGGCAATATCGGATCAAAGAAGAGGATGAAGTATGGTGTAGTCGGTCGCAACGTGAATCTCACAGCTCGGATTGAATCGTATACCGTTGGCGGTCAGATCTTTATTTCGGAAAACACCTTGGAAGAATGTGGTCAGCATCTTTTGAGAATTGACGATCAGATGGAAGTTATGCCAAAAGGAGTTAAGAAACCGATTTCCATTTACGAAGTTGGAGGGATCAGAGGCGAATTCAATCTGTTCCTTCCGGAAAAGGTTGAGGTGGAACTGCCGGAGTTGGAGCTCCCTTTTTCTATCCTTTTTACAATCCTCGAAGGAAAACACGCAAGCGATGAGACGCATAAAGGGACTGTGGTCAAGATGCTCGACAACGTAGCGGAGATTCGGGCCGGTATTACCGCCGACAAGCTGACAAATCTCAAGATCTCTGTTTCCGACTATGATGGAAAAGAGATAACGACGGATCTGTATGCTAAAGTTACAAAGACAGTTTCGGACAATCCTGCAGTTTTCAGAGTCAATTTTACTTCTATTCCACCCGAGGCCGAGGGTTTTCTGAGGGGCGTTATAGCGTAGTTCCAGTTTACCCGGAATCCGGGTAAACTGGAAAAGTGCCTGAAGTGCGTAAAGTGAGTCTTTTCAAGGGTAAATGCTCATGAATGTCCAGGATCGTGAATCACCTGAAGTCCCTTCAGATTTTACAGAACATGCCATAAAAATATTGCTTGTTGATGACCAGGCCATTGTGGCTGAGGCCGTCCGCAGGATGTTGGCTCAGGAACCGGATATTGAATTCCACTACTGTCAAGACCCTGCCAAAGCGATTATGACGGCATGTGAAATCCGTCCCACGGTTATTTTACTAGATCTGATTATGCCGGATATTGATGGCCTCACCCTGACAAAATTTCTACGTGTCAATGAGAAGACCCGCGAAATACCTCTGATAGTCCTTTCTACCAAGGAAGATGCTAATACAAAGGCTGAGGCCTTTGCCCTGGGCGCCAATGACTATCTTGTCAAACTGCCCGACAAGATCGAACTCATTGCCCGTATCCGCTACCATTCAAACGGATACATCACTCTCCTTCAGCGCAATGAGGCGTATGAGGCCCTTGTGGCAAGCCAAAAGGCCCTGTCTAATGAGTTAAACCAGGCCGCTGACTATGTTCGCTCTCTCCTTCCGCCTCAACTTGAAGGGGAAATCAAGACCGACTCGGAATTCATTCCGTCCACTTCCCTGGGAGGGGATTCCTTCGGCTATCACTGGATCGATGATGACCATCTTGCCATCTATCTATTGGATGTATGCGGGCACGGAGTTGGAGCGGCCCTTCTTTCCATATCGGCAATTAATTCATTGAGATCTGAATCTCTTAACGATGTGGATTTCCATGACCCCGGCCAGGTTCTGACCGGTCTCAACGAGATTTACCAGATGGAGGAGCACAACAACATGTTTTTTACCATCTGGTATGGTGTTTATAATAAAAAGCTATGTGAGCTGACATTTGCCAACGGCGGGCATCCTCCTCCGATTGCAATAGTCGGGGAATCACCAGAGACAGCCGAGACGGTGGTGCTTGAATCCCGCGGGCTTGTTATCGGCGGTCTGCCGGGACAGAAATACGAAAAATCTAAGGTTGCTATTAAGGCATTTACAAGACTGTACATATACAGCGATGGCATATATGAAGTGTGCAGACCTGACGGTAGCATGTTAAAGCTGGAAGATTTTATCAATCTGGTGAGTAAGCTGTCCCGCAAGGGCGATACCTCTCCGGCGCAGATAATTGAAGAAATTAGAAAGACGCAGGGCTCGGACGTTTTTGATGATGATGTCTCGTTGATGGAAGTCAGATTTCTACAGCCTTCGAACTCATGAACGTGCGTAATAGGGACTTCAATGCCTTGTTAGTCTTATATCCTTAATCCCGCCGGGTGGGGAAACTGCGAACGGTTATGCGTGAGCCGTGGAGAGTTCCATGTATAATAAAGATCTGATCCTGGCCATTGATAACGGGACCCAGAGCCTCAAGGCTCTGATTTTCGATCTGGAAGGGAGGCTGCTCTTTAAGGAAAGGGTGCCGTTCAAACCCTATTTTTCAGAACACCCGGGTTGGGCCGAGCAGGATCCTCTTCTTTTCTGGCAGGCCCTTTGTGATGCCTGTAATGGTCTGTGGCAACAGGGGGGAGTTGACAAGGAAAGGATTGCAGGAGTGGCCGTAACCACCCAGAGAGGAACCGTCGTAAACGTTGATAATGATGGAAAACCGCTTCGTCCTGCTATCATCTGGTTAGACCAGCGAAAAACCTATGGATTGCCTCCTGTCGGTGGGATATGGGGGATTCTTTTCAAGCTCTCAGGTGTGAGCGGCACTGTTGCCTATCTTCAGGCTGAGGCCGAAGCAAATTGGATACGCACAAAACAGCCGGAGATCTGGAAAGAAACTCATAAGTTTCTGCTCCTTTCGGGATATTTGACATATCGTCTGACCGGGAAGTTCGTTGATTCCATCGGGTGCCAGGTGGGTTATATTCCTTTTGACTACAAACATCTCAGGTGGTCATCAGATTGGGACTGGAAATGGAAAGCAGTCCCGATGGACCCTGACTTATTGCCAAAGCTAATCCCTCCGGGCAAGGTCCTCGGCCAAATTACAGGAGATGCTGCCGAAGAGACCGGAATTCCGGCCGGGCTTCCGCTGATAGCTGCTGCTGCGGACAAGGCCTGCGAGGTTATTGGATCAGGGAGTCTGGACCCATCCATCGGTTGCCTCAGTTACGGAACGACTGCCACTATTAACGTCACTCATAAGAAATATATTGAGGCAATCCGGATCATCCCCCCGTACCCTTCTGCTGTCAGGGGACACTATTCTATCGAGGTGCAGATCTTTCGTGGGTTCTGGATGGTAAACTGGTTCAAGGAAGAGTTCGGATATCCGGAAAAGCAGAAGGCTGAAACGGATGGGATAGAGGCCGAAGGCCTTTTTGACCGGTTAGTGGAAGATGTCCCCCCTGGCTCCATGGGCCTGATGCTCCAGCCATATTGGACTCCTGGCATAAAGATGCCGGGACCGGAGGCAAAGGGCGCTATTATAGGCTTTGGCGATGTCCATACCAGGGCGCATCTTTACCGTTCAATCTTAGAAGGCCTGGCATATGCGCTCAGGGAAGGGGCTGAGCGGATAGAAGGGCGAACCAAGGTCCCGATCAAGAGCCTGCGGGTATCAGGGGGAGGTTCACAGAGCAGGGTTGCCATGCAGGTCACAGCAGATATTTTCGGTATTCCCACGGCTAAGCCCTCTATATATGAGACATCGGGTTTGGGCGCGGCCATCGATGCTGCTGTGGGACTCGGTCTTCACAACGATTTCCAGTCCGCGATAAAGGCGATGACCCACATTGGAGAGGTTTTTGACCCGGATATGGAGACGCATAAAATGTACGATGCCCTTTACCGTCAGGTATACAAAAAGATGTACAAGCACCTTAAACCCCTTTATGGTCGTATTAGAGACATTACCGGTTATCCGGCGTAGATGGATGCTGGCTGCTCGTTACTCGTTGTTCGTTACTGAACCCAATAGTCAATTTTCAATAGTAAATTTCTTGGGAGAAAATGATGAAGAGGATAAAGATGATTATTAGAATAGCTGTTTTGCTTATGTTTATGCTGACATGTATTTTCACCGTATCATGTACAAAATCTCCAGTGAAAGGGTGGAAGTACCAGCCCTATGAAAACAGACCACCGAGCTGGGAGCATGATATGGGTCGTCCTGACAGTGATGGGGGACAAGACCCCTGGTCTTAGGAAATGCCCACCCATAAATGGTCTTTTGGCCTCCCGCCTATCGGCGGGACGTTATGCTCAAAAAATAATCCTCGGAATATCAAATATATGCCTGCGGCCATTTTTTTCGCATGCCTTGATCTTGAACAAAAACCCCTATTTCTGGATGGACATTAGGGAGAAAAGTACATTGATGAAAACACCCCTTGAGACCATTATACGGCGTATGGTCGATTCAGCAAACGGGAACAGGCCGCTCTCAGGTTTTGCTGCCTCTGATCAGTTTCATCCGGAGGAAAATGGAGAAGCTGAGATTGCGCGGAATCTCAATGCCGCTTTTTTGATCGTGCTTTCAGGGTCTCAAAATTCCTTGTTTGAGCAGGCGGATGAATATCTCGAGACCATGAAGGGAGATAAAAAGTGGGCGGAGAGCGCGACTTTCTACTCTGAAGGGGTCAGGCGGATTATAGGGGAAATCTCAGAGGCATGCCTGGCGGATAAGTCGTATCAGGATGCATTTGATGAAGCGGCGCAATGGAGTACACGTTCCGGCACATCCTGGGGGGATGATGCCCGGAAGAAGGTCTGGCGGCTATTTTTTCCTGAAGGGGTTACGTGTCTCGGGGATTATGAAAAGCGGATCAGCGAGCTTCGGAAAAAAAGATGTGTCTGCATCACAAAGTTGAATCAGAACCCGGTTGATGAACCGGCACGTCAAATACTTTTTATGTCCAACCTCCTGATTACGGTCCCGGATGATGGAGAGGATCTTGATGCACTGCCATATGGTGACCATATACTCCGGGATTTGAAGCATATTGCTCAAGAAAAGCAGAAATACTGGTTTGACCACCCGATCCAGATCGGGGTAAAGAACGAACAAAATGAAGCAATATATGGGCTCAGAGGCCTGAATAACGCAATTGCCTTTGAGAAGGCACGCGGGGTTGTCAGGCCCGATGATAAAGCGACCTGCCTCCTGTCCGTATCGGTTACCCACGACGGGCTCCACAGGGTTGTCAAAGACTACCTGGGGGAGGTGTATGCCGGGACAGATCCATTTCCCCATCTTGACCTACATCTTTTTTCGGAAATTGATACTAAGCGAATCCTTGATCATATTATACTGCCGGGTGCAGAAAAATATCTCGGTATTTCTGACAATGAACCCATTAGGAGAGTGTTTGGCGTTGATGGCGAATATGGAAGGCACTACAGTTTCCTGAAGGCCATCTCTGCGTTCTGGCAGGTATTGGTCGACCCAAAGGTAAAGGGGTCTTTCAAACTTGATCTGGACCAGGTCTTTGATGAGGAGGTCCTGGTTGAGGAGACAGGACAGTCTGCTTTGGAACATTTTATTACGCCGTTGTGGGGTGCGGAAGGAACGGAGACGGGGGGGAGGGCCGTAGAGCTGGGGATGATGGCAGGTACCCTGGTCAATGAGCGGGATATGGGTCATGGATTATTTACACCTGATGTGTCGATCCCGAAGTCGGTTCCTGAAGGGGAGGCTGTTATCTTTTATAGCCCGCTCCCCATGGCGCTCTCGACCCGGGCGGAGATGATGACCCGCTATGATAATGATATCCTGGATGGCGTTGAGACCTGTATCCAGCGGATCCATGTTACCGGTGGGACGAGCGCTGCCTTAATTGACAGTATCCGCAGCCATCGCCCATTTACCCCTACGTTTATTGGCCGGGCCGAGGATCAGGCGTATATCCTTTGCTGTCTGTTTAATAATCCCGACAAAAACCTTCGCTATCTCCATAAACCCGGTCTGATCATGCGTCATGATAAAGAGGCGTTCGCGGGTCAGGCGATCGAAGGGGCGAAGCTCGGGGAATATATGGGCGATCTGGTCCGGACTCTCTATTTTTCATATTACGCCCGTGCCCTGCCATGGCCTGTCAAACAGACGAAAAATATCATTGACCCGTTCACCGGATGTTTTGTCTCTAAGGTCCCTTTTACCGTGGTCTATCTACGTTTGGCCCTTAAACTTGCAGGGTTTTTTACCCAGGATGATCAGGTCAAAAAAGAGGAAGGACTGAAACTTTTAGCCCTGTCCGCCAGTCGGCTTGAAGGTCTCATAAGAGATCTGAGCGAAACACCCAACCCTCTTAGCGAAAGGTATCTGGAGGAAAAGAAAGGATGGGACATCTTCTATGACGTGCTGGACCGCATCGAAGAGGGTCTGAGCAAGGGCGATGATTTTGCAATGGAGTTAAAACGAAAGACCCGTGAACTTGTCAGCGACTGTCTCGTTCGAGTGGGGACTAATCCGGATAAACCGGGAAATTGAAGATTGACGCCCATGTGAAAAGTCTCCAAGACCGTCACCCCCGCGAAAGCGGGGGTCCAGTCCCGAAGCGGGATGATTTTACTGGATTCCCGCGTTCGCGGGAATGACAAAACAGGTGAGTGACTTTTTGCGAGACTGTCAATCAACAATCATCAATCAACAATCATCAATCAACAACCATCAATCCAGCCGCCTCTCTCACCCTTTCCCATATCTCATCCTTCCCCTGCCTGGTTTTTGCTGAAAAAACCACCGGTGCTTCAGGAGAGATCCCGGCAAGCTCGCCGGCAATCAGCCCGGCCCGTTTCCTGACCTGCTGACGTGAGAGCTTGTCCGCCTTGGTAAGCACAATGATGGGGTGAATGTTATAGGCTCGAAGCCAGTGAATCAGGTCAATGTCTCCTGATGCCGGGTCCCTCCTAATATCTAAAATCACTACTACCGCCTTAAGTGTTGGCCGTCTTATCAAATAGGTCTCCACCATCTCCCGCCACGATTCCTTGACCCTGGCCGGCACCCGGGCAAATCCGTATCCCGGGAGGTCAACGAGATAGAGCGTTTGTCCGAAACGAAAGAAGTTGATGGACTGGGTTCTTCCCGGTGTGGAGCTTGTTCTCGCTAATTTTTTTCTGTTTACAAGGGTGTTGATGAGGGAGGATTTGCCCACATTGGATTTGCCGGCAAAGGCGATCTCCGGTCTGTCTGATTCCGGATACTGGCTCTCCTTGAAGGCGCTAATAAGAAATTCGACGTCCATTTTAACCCAGACCAGGAGATTTTTCCATCAAGGTCCTCTTTCAAACTATTTTTTGTCAATTAGATCCAAAAGATGTCCTAATTTGTGGCATTTTGTGGCCAGATATTTCATATTTTCCGGCCTGGGCACACACTCAACCGGCACTCTTCCTGTAACCTCTAACCCATAACCCTCAAGCCCTATGATTTTCTTGGGATTATTGGTAATCAACTTCATTTTATGTATACCGAGTGCGACCAGAATCTGGGCACCCACGCCATAATCTCTGAGATCAGCAGCAAATCCCAGTTCTTCGTTGGCCTCTACCGTGTCCAGCCCTTTGTCTTGCAGGGCATAGGCCTTCAATTTATTTGCAAGTCCGATCCCCCTGCCCTCCTGCTGGAGATAGAGAATGACACCCAATCCCTCTTCTTGAACCATGGACATCGCCTTTTGTAACTGCTCTCCACAGTCACACCTATGAGACCCGAAAACGTCCCCTGTAAGACACGCTGAATGTACCCTTACCATAACCTCTTGACCCGCGATTATATCACCTTTTACTAAAGCTAAATGCTCGCACTCATCGATATCATTTACAAAACCTATTGCTTTAAACTCGCCAAATGGGGTGGGAAGCATTGTTTCTGCTGCCTTGTGAACAAAAGACTCAGTACGCATTCGGTAAGAAATGATATCTGCCACCGAGGCAATCTTGAGGTCGTGTTCCTCGGCAAATTCTTCAAGGTCGGGCAACCTGGCCATGGAGCCGTCATCGTTCATGACTTCACATATTACCCCTGCCGGCTTGAGACCGGCGAGGCGAGCAAGATCTACAGATCCTTCTGTCTGTCCGGTCCTGAACAGGACACCACCCCGTCTCGCCCTCAGGGGAAAGACGTGACCCGGTTGCACAAGGTCTTCAGGTGTGGCGTCATCTGCTATTGCGGTCAAGACGGTATGGGCCCTGTCCGCGGCAGATATTCCTGTGGTAACTCCACGCGCGGCTTCTACAGAGACGGTAAACGCTGTCTGATAGGGAGAACGATTGTTGTGAACCATCTGACCAAGCTTCAAGTTTTCTACAATCGCTGGTTCCAATGCAAGACATATAAGACCGCGCCCGTATTTCGCCATGAAATTGATGGCCTCGGGTGTAACCTTCTCAGCTGCGATGGTCAGATCGCCTTCGTTTTCCCTGTCCTCATCGTCAACAAGGATAATTATTTTTCCCTGTCGTAAATCCTCTAATATATCTCCAATTTTGGAAATAGGCATTTTTGATATCCTTTCTCAATTTGGTTTCTTATTCGCCGCAAGAGCACGAAGAACAAGGAAAGATCATAAAACTATTTAGTGTCTGAACGAAAACTAGGATTTTTTGTCAAGGTCAAGGAAGATCAAAATTTCAACCGCAGGAATACATTGAGTATTTTGAGGATTAAAATTTTTATCTGACGCAGAGATTGGCTAAAAAGACAGTTTTCGTTCGCGGACTATTTAATAACCCAGTTGTTCCCAACTTCGGAAATTTGACTGAAGTATGCGGTGTCCCTTTTGCGCAGCACGGTCAGTATTATGGCAGTTCCTTGAGTAAATTTGCCATTTCGACGGCCGCCATGGCTGCCTCAAAGCCTTTGTTTCCAGCTTTGGACCCCGCCCGCTCAATGGCCTGCTCAAGATTGTCTGTTGTCAGGACACCAAAGGTGACCGGCACCTCTGTCTCAAGGGCCACACTGGCAATTCCTTTGGAAACCTCGGCTGCTACATAATCAAAATGAGAAGTAGCTCCTCTGATCACCGCGCCAAGGCATATGATTGCATCATACTGACCACTATTGGCCAGTTTTTTTGCAGCCAGGGGCATCTCAAATGAGCCGGGAACCCACGTAATATTGATGTCTTTCTCTGCGCAACCGTGTCTCACCAACGCATCAATCCCCCCGTCCATCAACCTTGAGGAGATGAATTCATTGAAACGGCTTACTATTAAAGAAAAGCGCAAACCTTTTGCCGATAAATTACCTTCTGTAACTTTGGGCATAACGACCCCCTTTCAAATCTTTATCAAAGAATGTTTATTGGCCAAATTCATTTCTCAAAAGTGTTTCAAAATCGGACCCGGAAGTTTTTTTATCTTTCCGGATTAAGTGTTCACTGGAAATAAACTTCTCTATATATTTACCAATCAGGTCCGTCTCAATATTGACCTGGTCCCCCACCCTTTTTTTCAAAAGAGTTGTTTCCATGCCGGTGTGGGGGATGATATTTATTTCAAAAAAATCCTTTTCACAAGCATTAACGGTCAAACTGATCCCGTCCACCGCAATTGACCCTTTTTCTATTATATAACGCGAGAGCTCTTTGTTTACCCCTATCCTGAGTAGCCAGGTGTTTTGTTGACGTTCCTTTTTCCGAATCTTGCCGATGCCATCCACATGGCCCAGGACTACATGTCCCCCCAGGCGATCTGTCAGACGCAAGGCCCTTTCAAAATTGACGCTGTCTCCTTGTCTTAATTGCCCCAAGGTGGTTCGAGACAGGGTCTCGCCGGAGACATCCATACTGAATGAACCGTTCGCAACCTCTGTGATTGTCAGACATACGCCATCCAGCGAAATACTGTCACCTGTTTGGCAGTCGGTCACATCAATCTGTGGTGTGACCGATAACCTCATATAATCCTGGATACGGCGAATATCTTTGATTTTACCAATACCTTCTACCAAACCCGTAAACATCTGACAATCTCCCTCATCCGAATTGCGCGTCGGACAAATCAAGTATATTATGCAGCAGTATCAGTAAACCCATCAGACTATTTTTTTACTCTATTACCCCGTCCTGATTAGCCATGGCCCGGTTCTGTGTTAGGGGCATCCTTATTTTCGCATGGTTAAGAACTGTTCGATTCTATCCAGGCCCTTCCTTATGTTTTCAAGGGAATTGGCGTAGGAAAATCTGAGGAACCCTTCGGCATTTTTGCCGAAATCGATCCCCGGAGAAACCCCGACCCCCGCCTTTTCAAGGATCTCAAAGGCCAGATCGTAGGAGCTTTCAGCAAGATGCTTCGCATTGGCTAACATATAAAAGGCCCCTGCCGGCTCTACGGCAAGACCAAAACCGATATCTCTGATTCTTTTGATCATGTACCTGCGCCGCTCATCATATATGGCCTTCATTTCTTCAACATCTGCATGGGCCTTAGTAAGGGCGGCAATCCCTGCCCATTGAGAGATACTGCCTGCAGATATTAAAAAATTCTGCTGAATCTTCTGCAGGGGGCGAATAAAGTCCGGGGGGGCAATGAGATAGCCGAGACGCCATCCGGTCATGGCGTAGAGCTTGGAAAATCCGTTCAATACAAAGGCGTTATCTGTAAACTCGAGGATGGAATGTTCTTTTTCTCCATAAACCAGCCCGTGATAGATCTCATCCGACACAACCAGGGGGCCCAATCCGGCGATTTCCTCCATCCGTTCCCTTGAGAGGAGATTCCCCGTGGGATTTGACGGAGAGTTGATAAGAATGGACTTTGTTTTCTGGCCTATCCTTTTTTTGATCTCACTGGCACGCAACTGGAATGCGTCTTCCTCTTCTACCTTGATATTAACAGGTTTTGCGCCCAGAAACTTTGCGAAATTGGGATAGCAGGGGTAGTGAGGGTCAGACATTATAATTTCGTCACCGATCTCTAAAAGGGCAGAAAAGACCATGAAGAGCGCTGGAGAGGTGCCTGAGGTAACGAGGATCTGGTCCGGATCAATCGTGACGCTATATTTGCCGTAGTAATATTCGCAGATTGCTTCCCTGAGTTCAATTAACCCGAGGCTGTGGGTGTAATGGGTCTCCCCCCTCCCAATAGCCTCACGGGCGGCATCACATATGCACCCGGGGGTGGGGAAATCGGGTTCACCGATTTCCAGATGAATTATATCACGTCCCTCTCTTTCAAGCTCATGTGCCCTCTCAAGGACGTCCATCACTATAAATGGAGGGATCTCATTGGCCCTTTTGGTTATGTTGACCATCATATGACCTTGTTCAGCGAATACTCAATAATTCCCTCGGCGCCGGCATCGATAAGCTTTGGTATCAAATCTCTTACAACCCTTGAGTCAACAACGGTCTCCACCGATACCCAGTCAGAATTATAAAGACCGGCCACGGTGGGGGCGTTCAGACTCGGGAGGATGCCGATTACGTCTTCCACCTTTTCCTGGGAAAGATTCATCTTAAGGGCTACCATATTTTCTGCCCTCAGGGCGCCTTTCAACAGCAGAATGATCTGTCCTATTTTGGCCTTTTTCCATTCGTCCTTATAGGCATCCCTGTTTGCGATCAGCTGGGTATTGGTCTGCATCAGATCACGAATGATCTTAAGACCATGGGCCTTTATAGTGCTCCCGGTCTCTGTCACCTCGACAATGGCGTCAGCAAGTCCTGATACCACCTTTGCTTCGGTAGCTCCCCAGGAGAATTCCACCTGCACATCCACATTTCTTTCTTTAAAAAATCTCTTTGTAAAATTAACGAGTTCCGTGGCAATTTTTTTCCCTTTAAGATCTTCAAGCCGTTCGATTTTTGAGCCTGCCGGTACAGCCAGGACCCACCGGGCCGGTTTTTGACTGACCTTGGAATAGACCAGGTCATCCACCGTCACCACGTCAGACTCGTTTTCCTCTATCCAGTCCCTGCCGGTGAGGCCCGCATCAAGTGTGCCGCTTTCAACATACCGGGACATCTCCTGGGCCCGGCAGATGGTGCATTCGATTTCTTCATCATTAATATCCGGGAAATAATTCCGGCCATTAACATTTATTTTCCAGCCGGATTTCTCAAAGAGATTAATAGTCGCTTTTTGAAGACTCCCCTTGGGGATGCCGAATTTCAGTTTTTTCATTTTTTATACACCTTTTCCGGATCAAATATCTTTTCTCCCGCCACCGTCGCCCTGCCGCCACGATCAATGTTTTTATGGAAGCAGGTCTCATATCCGGTGTGGCATGCAGCGCCCCCCACTTGTTTTACTCTGAAGAGAACGGTGTCGTCGTCGCAGTCTGCGTAGATTTCCCTGATTATCTGCACATGACCGGAAGTGCCACCCTTGTGCCAAATCTCCTGGCGGGTGCGGCTCCAGTAGTGGGCCTCCCCTGTTTCTAAAGTTTTTGTCCATGAGGCCTCGTTTATATATGCAAGCATCAACACCTTCCCTGATTCATGATCCTGGATAATGGCCGGTAAGAGCCCTTTCCCTTTGGAAAAATCGAGTTTGATTTCTGTACCATTTATGTCTGACATTTCACATGGCCTTTCTCAAAAAAGTTTAACTTGTTAAAATAACACAGACAAAAAAAATATCAAGATAAAATTCGTTACCATCGGAATTCAGATTTTGACCTTAAAGACTAAGGGCTGTGTAAGAAATATTTGCATTGCAAAAGGATCAAAACTGTTTGAAAGGTCATTATTTTATGTTATATTTATCGCAACGGTTCTAAGGTCCAAATGAAGAAAGGAGGGATATGGCTATGAAAATTCAACTGAAAAGTATAATCTGCACAACTGATTTTTCAGAAATCTCCAATCAGGCGGTTGTTTTTGGGGTTGCTTTGGCCAAGGAGCTTGGCGCCAAACTCTACCTGTGCCATGTAATTGATCTGTCAACTGTAGCCATGTACGGAGAGGGTTTTTCAGATCCTTTGGGGCAGGAGAGAAGAACCACAAATTATGCCTATGAGCATCTCAGGGGATTGATAGATGACCCGTCAATTGAGTGGGAAGCATTGACGCCGATGGGTCATACAGCCGATGAAATAGCCCACGCAGCTGAAGAGAAAAATGCTGATCTGGTGATTTCAGCTACCCATGGTCGCTCAGGTCTGAAACGGTTTGTTCTTGGATCGGTAACCGAGCGCCTGATGCGGACGCTTCCCTGCCCATTATTTGTTGTACGCGGCTTAGAGCGGGATTACACGGCAGATGTGAATGAAAATCTCGGCTTCCATAGTATCCTTGTAGGATGCGATTTTTCCTCCGACTCTGCCTTAGCATTTCAATACGGCCTTAGCCTGGCCCAGGAATTCCAATCCGAAGTACACCTCGCCCACGTGATTGAACCGGCGGTCTACAAAGACCTGCTCAAGCCGGCAAAAGAGGAGAAGGAGGATCTTCAGCAGGATCTGCGAAAGAAGTTACGCGAAAAGCTCACGGGAATGGTTCCCGAAGAGGCGGATAACTGGTGTACCCCAAAAACAGTTCTTTTAGCCGGGCATCCCCACGAAGAATTGACAAAATATGCGGTGGTTCATGACATCGATCTGATCGTCCTGGGGGTCAGAGGTCATAGCCTGGTTGAGACGCTGTTCGTGGGATCAACCACGGATCGTGTTGTGAGGCAGGCGCCATGCCCGGTTCTATCAGTGCGTGCGACGGTAAACTCTGTTAAAGAGGAGCCCGGGACATAGCCGAACTACGGTTTACAGGTCGGAGAAAAAATGAGGCATTATTGAGGCCGGGGCCGGTTCCATACAGCAGATCATCGATCATTCATCTATCCTTCAGGATCGCCCGCAAAAGTCCCCGTCAACTGACCACACGCGGCTAAGATATCCTGTCCCTTGCTCTTTCTGATAATGGCCGTGAAATGGTGCTTTACCAGAACGTCCTGAAAATGAAGAATCCTGTTCATGGGAGGGGGTGACATGTCAGAGTCGGGGGAGGGATTTAAGGGAATCAGGTTGATCTTGGCCCTCATGCCCGAGAGGAGCCTCGAAAGCTTTAGTATGTCCTGGTTTCGATCGTTTACCTTATTGATAAGGATATATTCAAAGGTAATCATCCGTCTGTTGGGGAGGGGGAATCCCCTGCATGCTTTGATCAGACTATTCAGGGGATATTTTCGGTTTATCGGCATGAGAGAACTTCGGGTCTCATCGTCCGCAGCATTGAGAGACACTGCCAGGTTGACCGTAATATCCCGCCCCATTCTTTTCATCTCGGGGACCAGGCCGCATGTGGAAAGTGTAATCTTCCTGTGAGAGAAATTCATTCCATCATCGGCAATCAGGCTCCCGAGGGCCTTCATAACCGCGTCATAATTGGCGAGGGGCTCTCCCATACCCATGAGCACGATATTTCTCATGCGCTCAGGCTCTTCTAAAGACCTCTTTACAAGGACCACCTGCTCTATGATCTCCGAGGTGCTCAGGTCCCTTTTAAGACCCTGTTTTCCAGTCAGACAGAAGCTGCAGCCCATGGCGCAGCCTGCTTGGGAAGAGATGCAGAGGGTGAAATGATCCCTTTCCGGGATGAGCACCGATTCAATAAGATGACCGTCCTCCAATTTGAACAGATACTTTCGGGTACCGTCTTCTGACACCAAGGTCTTGACCACTCGCAGGGAGTTGATGATCGCGTTTTCTCTGACAAGGGCCCGGATTGCTTTGGGCATATTGGTCATCTCATCAGATGAATTGGCAAGCCTTGTGAGAAGCCAGTGCCGGATCTGCCTCCCCCTGTATGGTTCTAGACCATGACTTATGGCCCACTCTTCTGTTTCACGGGCATTAAGCCCCTTAAGATCAGTTTTCATTCTATCAGAGATATCATAACAAACCTGAATAGACAAATATTAACCCCTCCTGCCAAGGAAAACGTCAAAGTCCATGCTAAGGGCTCGCGCAAAAATAACTGGTACCTTTCCGAGTTATAGATGTTGGGGAGGCGAGCGAGCCCTTTAGGGTGAGCTCGCGAAGCCTCCTCAACTCTATAACTCGGGCCGCCATTAGATAATTTGCTGGTGACCAAGCTCCTTGGGCAATTTTTTTGACATAGTGTAGGTGAAGCTCCATTTTCTTATTAGCCATCCGGATATACCGGTGGCACATTTAAGAGCAGTCTGCAATTCAGCAGCTGCAAAACAAAAGAGGAGCTTCACCATGAAAAAGAAAAACATTTATGTAAACCAAAGTCAAGAACTGCTTACTCTATTTGAAGAAGCCGGAAACGGTACAAAAGTTATGTGCGTGCCAATCGATTACGCTAAAAAGGACCATGTTGTCATGTTCTGTAACGGCAATGGCCATATTCTCAGAAAACCGTTTTCCATCAAAAACTCCCCTGAAGGGATTGAATACCTTACCGAACAAGTAACCCGATCTTGCAGTCATCGTCAAATAGACCCTAAACATGTTTTCTTTGGCGGTGAAGACGTAGGCTCTTATGCCGAAAATTTTGTCAACACTTTACGATCTGGAGGATGGATCGTCGCCGGTGTCAACGCCCATGATGCCAAGGAACAGCGGGCAAATATACAAGCCAGTACCGATCGCCTGGATTTAATGGGTATTGCATCAATGCTGCTTAACCGCAGAGGCAATTGTTCCCCTGCTCAATCCGGTATCTATCGCAACCTCCGTACATTGGTTCGTCACAGAAGAAAGCTTGTTGCCATGTCAACGGAAGTGAAAAATCGAACGCATACGGTTGTTGATCGTCTCTTTCCTGGATTTCTGGATGAGAAGAAAAGTGGTATTTGCTCATTCTCAGAAAGCTCATTGTACCTAATGGAAAATCGATTCAGTCCACACCAGATCCGTCGTCGGAAAAAACAAAAGCTGATTGGAATCTTGCATCGATACGGCACATCAAACCCTGAAAGTACTGCAGCTAAGCTTCAGGAATATGCTGCACATGTGCTCAATACGCCAGATGAATACATCAGCACCCTCCAACTTTCATTAACGCAGCATGTCAAGCATTTTAGATGCCTGCAAGATAGTATAAACCAACTGGAGCACGAAGTTGCTGTATGGCTTGCTCAGACACAAGGCGCATTTCTCACAACTATTCGTGGTATCGGCATCGTTTTAGCTGCAGGGGTATCCGCTGAAATTGGGAACCCCCACGAGCAAGAGCCATTGAACAATCTGGTATCATACACAGGCATTATCCCCAGGGTCAAACAAACCGGTGGCCCCGAGGGTAAAACCTATACCGGTAAAGTAGCAAAACGCTGCAATCGTATTCTCAAAGACTATATCGTTCAGTCTGGCAATCACATGGGTTTACATGGCCCAGAAGACTTGATGGCCGACTATAAACGTCGTGAGGCAGCCGGGCAACACGCTGACTTTGGCATTGGCCGTCGATATCTCCGTATGGGTATGTGTCTGATGCGGACCTCCCAAACATATATGCCGCAGCGACTCCGTAATACAGAAGTCAAACCGGAAGAACGGGCAGGCTATTATCTCATGACCTGGCCGTCCCTCCGGGGAAAATGGAATAAAGCAGGCGCACTCGAAGCTGCTTTTGAAAAGGATCGCCCCTTAGGTCAATGGCGAAGCATGGTACAGGAACTATATGGAATAAAGCTTAAACTGTAAGCCCAGATTCCACTGGACTTAACCTTTGCGCTTACGGTTTTCGCGGTTTCGGCGGACAGGATGGCTATTTAAATAACTGCCGCAATGTTCCCCTGATTAGGTGGACACTACTGACGGCTCTGTGAAGGATGCCACCCTGCCCGTCCGAATTCATAATTATGGCTCCAAGGTGCTCTGATCCTTGAAAACTCAAGAGATCTAGTCATGCCAGTTTGCCAAAGTCGGACATTATGGGCAGGGTTTTCCACCTGTAAAGCCGGAATGCGAACATTTAAAAGTGCAATTGTTATGCTCAGCCAGTCTCATTTTCAAAAACCGGCTTTGATCGGAACGGAGGAGTTTTGCCTAAAAAAGGTCAATCTTTTCTCTTGACTTTTTCCTGGTGCTCTTCACATTTTCGCATCCCATCTTCAGGTCATCTTCGGCCGCGCCTCAATCGCAAAATCCTCTAAATAGTACGACTATTTCTGTGGTTTTGCTCAATCAGCGCAGCCAAATCTAACCTAAATCTGGGCGCCAATTCTGGGAACTTATTTTTGCGCGAACCCTAAATCGTTAGTATTAGTTATTTCTGAGACCATAAAATTCGAAATCCGAAGCACGAAATACTAAACAATGATCAAAACACAAATGTCCTAATTACAAAAACATAGTATTTCCGAAGTGTTAAGTTTAAAACATTGAATCATTTGATATTCGGATTTGTTTCGGATTTCGGTTTTCGATATTCGGATTTTGCCTGAACAGGATTTTCGTTCAGGCACTATATAGGCATTGCGGGCAGGTCGAAACTCGAAACAATATCTAATTTCGAATATCAAATGATCAAAACATTCCAAATATTTACCCAGTATCTGCGAGGCTCATCACGTTTAGAATTTTGGATTTTGGTTATTCGTATTTGTTTCGGAACTGGGTGTTTACTCAAGATTCGAAAAAATTCAAGAAATGATCTGGCATTCTTGCATAGATTTGGCGGATGTGCTACGCTGACTTGATGCACACTTATGTTGATGAACCTTAACCAAGTCTCCAGATTTTAGTGGAAATCATACTAAACTGATGTGATCTCTCTGATGATGAAAACAATGCCCTTCAAGACATGATCTAAGCCGAGAAGGGGAAGTACCAATGGGAATTGAAAAGGCCCATACACAATGTCCAGCCAACGGGTGAGTATGGGTTTTTTTGTTTTGAAAGTATTTGGAGGATTTTCTGATGGCCAAAAAACCAACCTACGAAGAATTGGAACAAAGGGTCAAGGAGTTAGAACAAACAAAATCTGAGCGCAAGCATGCAGAGGATGAATTACAAAAGAGAGAAGCTACTATCCGAAGCGTGTTTGATGCAGCTCCGGTTGGCATTTGCATTATGGAGAAGCGTGTGTATCAGCGCGTAAACAAAGAGTGGTGCAATAGCTTTGGCTACTCAGAGGAAGATCTTATCGGGAGAACAACCGAGTTCCTTTATGAAAGTCATGAGGAATATGAACGTGTAGGGAAAGAATTATATAAGAATCTTCTTAAAAAGGGGATAGCATTTTCCCGGACCAGACTAAAACGCAGTGACGGTGAATTCCGCGATGTTGATTTGATAGCTAAACCCTTGAGCCCTCACGATCAAGAGGGTGCCATTGTAGTTGTAGTGCGCGACATCACCGATCGCAAGAGAGCTGCAGAGGCGCTGCGGGAGAGCGAAGAGAAATACAGGGAGTTATCTGATTCATTACCTCAAATCGTTTTTGAAACAGATGAACAAGGTAATTTGACTTTCACAAATCGCATTGCTTTTGATATTTTAGGTTACACAAGAGAAGATTTCGAAAAAGGGCTGAATGCACTTCAGATGTTAATACCTGAAGATCACGATCGGGCTCTCAAGAACATTCAGAGGGTTTTGAAAGGCGAAAAATTAGGAGGTACCGAATACACAGCGCTGACGAAGGACGGCCGCAGATATCCTGCGATGGTATACTCCACTCCTATTATTAGTGAAGGGAAATCTGTTGGTATGAGAGGAATCGTGGCTGACCTCACCGAGGTCAAGCAGGCACAAAAGGCACTACTGGAGAGTGAAGAACGTCTTAGGATTGCGGGAAAGGCCGCTTATGATCTGATTTATGAATGGGATGTAGCAAGTGATGCTCTGGAGTGGTTCGGGGATGTTGACGGATTGCTGGGATACAGAAAGGGTGAGATATCGAGAGATATCAATGCGTGGCTTGACTTGATAAACCCCAAAGACCAGGTCAAACTTGAGAATGCGGTTGAGCTTCACAGAACATCAACAGAGCCTATTCAATACGAATACAGGGTAAGACATAAGGACGGCACATACAGGCACTGGAACGACCACGGGCTTCCCCTTCTCGATGACAAAGGCTGTCCATACAAGTGGGTCGGTGTTTGCACTGACATCACCGATCGCAAGAGAGCTGCGGAGGCGCTGCGGGAAAGCCAAGAAAAGTACCGGACCGTGTTGGATTCAAATCCTGATCCTGTGGTTGTCTACGATATGGAGGGGAAGGCTACATATCTTAACCGTGCTTTTACACGGGTCTTCGGGTGGTCATTGGAAGAGCAGATAGGAAAGAAAATAGATAATTTTGTACCCGAGGAAAACTGGCCTGAAACCAGGATGATGATCAACAAGGTAACGGTATTAGGAGAAGACTTCTCTGGTCTTGAAACTCGTCGGTACACCAAGAAGGGGAACGTTCTTGATATCAGTATAAGTGGATCTTGTTATCGTGATCAGGAAGGAAATATTGCAGCCAGCGTTATCAATTTACGGGACATTACAGCACAAAAAAGACTGAAAGGCCAGTTACAACAGGTCCAGAAGATGGAGGCCATTGCCACCTTAGCCGGTGGTGTTGCCCATGAATTCAACAATGCCCTGATGGGGGTTATGGGGAACATTGAGCTCCTTAAAATGGGTTACGGAAGATGAGAGGAGTAGATAGATCTTTTGAGGCCATGAAGGAGTTCCGGCCATCGCATGTCCCGTTTGACCGACCAGTTGCTGGCCTATGCACAGGGAGGGAAATATCAACCAAAAGATCTGAAGTTGGATGATTTCACAATAGAAACACTGCCGATCCTGCAGCACGACCTCAACCCTGAAGTCAGGGTAGAAACACATTTCCCAAGAGATATAGCGCATATCAGTGCTGACCAGGCTCAGATGCAGATGGTCCTGTCTGCCATATTGGCCAACTCAAATGAGGCCATAGAAGATGAGGGCCTTATCAAGATAACTGCCGAAAACAAAGATGTTGACGACGATTTCACAAATCAGCATCCCGGTCTTAAACCCGGGTCCTATGTTTGTCTTACTATCGAGGATGACGGTATGGGTATGGATGAGGGAACAAGAAGCGGAATATTTGACCCCTTTTTCACCACCAAGTTTCAAGGCCGTGGAATGGGGATGGCCGCTGTCTTTGGAATTGTCAAGAATCATGGTGGCTGGATCTATGTGGACTCTGAATTGGGAAAGGGAACTGCAGTCCGTATATATCTGCCTGCCATAAGCGCAGAGCGCAAGGAGCAGGGAGCAAAGGCAGCTGCGCAACCGGACGTGGAACTGGCCATCGGCGAAGGTACCATTTTGATGATTGAAGATGAAGATGTGGTTATTGAAGTTACCCAGGCCATGTTAGAGATGTTAGGTTACCGGGTTATGGTGGCCAAGACTGGAAAGGATGCCGTCCATATAACCGAAACCTTTGATGGCCAGATTGACCTTGCTCTATTAGATATAAAATTGCCTGATATGGAAGGCGGAAAGGTCTATCCTCTTATCATGAAAGCCCGCCCGGAGCTTAAGGTGATCGTTTTCAGCGGTTATTCTATTGATGGTCCTGCCCGGAAGATTTTGGATGCAGGTGCTCATGATTTTATCCAAAAGCCGTTTTCACTTGCGACATTGTCGGAGAAACTTAAGGAGGTCTTGGAGAGGCAATAATCCATAGAATATTTTTCTTTAAACCCGCTTTTGGACAAGGGTGAATATGGATACAAACAACGCACAAGCCGGCATGCCGAAACGGGTTCTCCAGTCTTTGGGCCTTGTGTTCGGTGATATCGGCACCAGCCCGATTTATACCCTTACTGTTATATTCCTCATTACCACTCCAACAGAGATTCAAACCATCGGTGTGCTGTCCCTGATTATATGGACCATTATTCTTCTTGTAGGGGTTCAGTATGCCTGGCTTGCCATGAGCCTGGGCAAGAAGGGTGAGGGCGGCACCATTGTGTTGTATGAAATCCTGAGCCCTATGGTAAAATCAAAAAAAAAGATTCGTATTATTTCCATCCTTTCCTTCATCGGTGTTGCGCTCTTTTTCGGCGACGGCGTCATTACTCCGGCAATCAGTATTCTCAGTGCGGTTGAAGGCCTGCACCTGATCCCGCAGATATCTGAAATCGGGAACCACACCTCAGCATTGCTTATCATTGCCGCTGTTATTGCCATCGTCCTTTTCTCATTTCAGAAGAAAGGAACAGAGAAAATCTCCGGCGCATTTGGCCCCATAATGGTCTGCTGGTTTCTGTGCCTGACCGTTTCCGGTCTTGCTTCCATCACAAAAGCGCCGGCCATTTTAAACGCCATTAATCCCTATCATGCGTTTTACTTTATGAGCCACAACGGGATTGTGGCGTTCATTGTGTTGTCCGAAGTTATCCTCTGTGCAACAGGGGGCGAAGCACTGTATGCGGATATGGGCCATTTGGGAAGAAAGCCGATCATTAATGCATCCTATATTGTTATTCCTGCATTGATTATTAATTATCTTGGGCAGGGTGCTTTTATGTTTGACCATCCCAAGGCAAAATATGTGCTGTTTGAAATGTTCTACGACCAGAGTCACCTGCTCTATGTGCCATTCCTGATTCTGAGCATCATGGCAACCGCAGTTGCGTCACAGGCGATGATCAGCGGCGTGTTTTCCATTGTCTACCAGGCGATCAGCACCGGCGTCCTTCCGAGGTTGCACGTGGATTATACATCCCGGCACAGGCAGTCCCAAATCTATGTTGGATTCATCAACTGGATATTGTTATTGGCCGTTCTGTTAATAATGTTTTTCTTTCAGCAGTCGAGCCGAATTGCCGCGGCATACGGCTTGGCCGTTACAGGAACTATGACCATAACCTGCATTATGATGGCCTGGATTTTTTATCTTAAAAATATGAAAACTCATATGATCATCGCATTCATCATTACACTGGTCAATATAGTATTTCTTTTGTCACATATTCACAAATTCCCACATGGCGGCTATTGGTCGCTGGTCATTGCGGCCTTCCCTTTGGCCATTATCCTGGTTTACGATTATGGCAAGAAAAAGCTGTACAAAACCTTCGAGTTCGTGCCGTTAAGCAGTTTCAAAAAAACATTCCGCAAGAAATATCAGGAGGGCGCAAACATCAATGGAACGGCGCTGTTCTTTTCCAGGGATGTAACGATTATTTCTCCTTATATTGTGCGCACGATGTTCAACAACAATATCATTTATGAAGACAACGTGATCGTTTCCATAGAAAACACAACGGATCCGTTCGGCATTTCATGGTATTTCTCTGAATCCAAGACAAAAGGACTCCGACTTTTAACCCTCCGGGCAGGGTATATGGAAGTCGTTGATGTGGAGGCTATATTTAGAAAAGAGGGCATCGTGGGAAATGCGATCTTTTACGGACTTGAAGAAATATCCTCGTCGAACATCTTAATTAAGATATTCGCCCTGATCAAAAAACTTGTTCCCGCGTTTGTTCAGTTCCATAAGCTTCCCGCAATGAAACTACACGGGGTCATGACGCGGTATGAACTGTATGCGGATTCTCAGCTTCCGCTGTCGGATAATCACGGAAATCAAGAACCATTTAGGCCATGACAATATCCCGTCTCGGCAGCATAAAACCACTTGTTTTCGAAAGGTTAGGGCAGCATACAAGGTAAACCCAAAATTGCTGATATTCTTCAAATGTGGTAAGGAACTGAAAGAGAGGGTGGATAGTGCTTGACCGAAAACCCTGTTTTTCGGTCAAGAAATTAGAAATCCGAAGCACGAAATACTAAACAATGATCAAAATACGAATGTACTAATTAAAAAAATATAGTATTTCCGAAGTGTTAAGTTTAAAACATTGAATCATTTGATATTCGGGTTTGTTTCGGATTTCGGTTTTCGATATTCGGATTTTGCCTGAACAGGGGTTTTCGTTCAGGCACTAGATATCTAAAAAGTGAACGAAGCCAAAGGAGGAAATTCATGAAGCAACTGAAAAAGGACCTGCAGGCGGTATCGAAAAGCGTGAAACAGCTCACGCTGAGAACGGAAAAGATTGCTGAAAAACTGGAGAAACTTGAAAAACCTAAGCCTGTCAAGAAGTCAAAGGCTAAAGTCAAAGCTAAAGCCAGGCCCAAAGTCACCAAAAAGCCGGTCAAGGTTTCCGCAGCTGCAACTGTCCTGGCAATTATCGAAAGGAGCAGGAAAGGCGTTGCCATTGCCACTCTAAGCAAGAAAACTGGTTTTGATAGCCGGAAAATCGGTTATATCGTTCAGAGGTTTAGAAAAGAGGGTAAAATCGAGAATAGCGGAAAGGGCATTTATGTGAAAACGTAGAGTTTTGATTCTAACAAAAACATCGTGCATTCATGGTTACGAACTCAATACTTCACTGAAAATCAGCCCGTTGGCGGTCAGGGATCATGCATGTAAGTCTCACATTTGGCGGCATTAAAAAGACATACAATATGTGGGAATTGTCCCTGAATTGACACCAAACAGCAACTCACTTATACTCAACCCTATCAAAAGCGAATTACCCATCCTTTTATCTGTCAACTCGACCTTTCTTAAGATCCGGAGGGCATCAAGAATGAAGTGCCCAAAGTGCCAGACCGAAAATCCTGAAGACTCCAAGTTTTGCAGGAAGTGTGGCTCGTCGACGGACTCGGACATATCATGTCCAAATTGCGGTTCAACACATCCGGCAGATAGCAATTTCTGCAATAAATGCGGACTCGATCTAAAGGGGTCGCCACCCGGAGGGAAAACCTATGCCAAGCGTTATGGGGGAGAAACATGGAGTAGTCCGGGATGGGTCAATAATGAACAAAAAAGAATTTCACATAAACGATTTTAGAGGGAGGTGGATGAATGACAGCAAACAAGAAGGGCACCCGAAACGAAGATGCCCGGGATTACCAATATCTGACGCGTCGTCAATTCATCAAATCAACTGCCGCCGGAGCGGCAGCCATTTATTTGGCACCGTCCATAGCCTTGGGTCTTGATGCTCCCGGCAATGTCATGAAAAGCCGGGTGGTCCGTGTCCGCCACGAAAAACTGATCAACCCGGATGAGAGGGTCAATATCCAATATGCCAGGCAGAGCGTGGATGAGGCGCTCTTAATCCTCACCCAAAAGAAGGAAATGAAGGATGCCTGGACTCAGATCTTTCCCAACCTGAAATCGGGGGATACCATCGGCCTGAAAGTCAACTGTATCAGCAGAAAGTGCCCGACCCACCCTGAAATTGCCTATTCTCTGGCCCAGAGTATGATTGACGCCTTGGGTATAGACCCGAACAATATTATCATCTGGGACCGTACCACATCAGAACTGAAAAAGACCGGATACACCATCAACCAGTCGAACAAAGGCATCCGGTGTATAGGGACCGTTGAGAGTTTCAGCATTCCCCGGTGGATCCTAAACATGAAACAGGACGAATCCGACGCCATCGGGTATGATAAAAGCCTGACCGTTGATGTGGGCGAAGACACCTCAAGCCATTTAAGCAACATCTTGACCCGGATGTGTACCTATCTTATCAATGTGCCCGTGCTCAAAGACCATTCCACGGCCGGGGTTACCTTGAGCCTCAAAAACCATTTTGGCACCATAGACAACCCCAGGGACTGTCACCCCAACTATTGTGATCCCTTTATCGCCAGACTCAATACGGCTCCCCAGATCAGAGACAAGACCAAACTGGTCATCTGTGATGCGGCCTACGGTGTCTATGAGGGCGGGCCTAGGGGGGCGCCTCAATGGCAGCCAAAATCGATCCTGGCTGCCACCGATCCGGTGGCCCTGGACTATATTGGTATGCAAATGATCAATAGCCAGCGGGAAAAAAACGATCTGGACCCGGTTACCACCATGGCCGTTCATCTGAAAACCGCACAGAAGCTGGGTCTGGGGACCTGCAATCCAAAGAAAATTGCGTTGAAAGAATCGGTTCTAAGCTGAGGGATGATTGAAAATGAAATGGACAAAAATTGCATGTGTGGTCGTTCTAGGATTTTTTTGTGCCCAGCCGCTTTTCGCCGATCCATCCACATTGAAAAGGGTGATCCCCACGGAAATGGAGAGCCAGGGATGGAAGGCGGAGGATGAACCGTTGTTTGCATCGGATGAGGCCACCCTCTCCCTGGCCATTAACGGGGCCGCCCCCCGCTACATGGAACTCGGAACCCGAAAAGCTGTGTTTGCAACTTATGAAAGAGATGGGATTTATCTGATGCTCGAAATCTATGAGACGGATTCGGAAAAGAATTCCGACAAGATATTTGCGGAATTCGCGTTGGATACTTCCGTACCCATGGAAAACCTGGGAACCAAGGCCAGATTGACAAAAGAAATGGGCGGGACCTTTATGCTCGAATACGTCCAGGACCGATTCTATGTGAGGATGAGTATCACGCAGAAATCAGAAGAAGCAAAAAAGGTGATCCTGGCATGTGCCGAAACCGTTTCAGGCCGGATTGCCAAAATGACCGGTAAAAAGAGACGATAGAGAAACGGAAAAAAGCAATGGAAACCAAAAGAATAAAAACCACTTCTTCCGAACTAAGAGATTATGATGAAAGGGGAATAAATGATTTTGACCTGATTGTGATCGGCTCCCCGGTATTTTATTATGACACGCCTTCCCATGTGAAGGCCTGGATCAAGTCCTTGCCCGACTTGAAAGGAACGCCGGTTGCCTCCTATGTGACGTTCGGCGGCCCGGAAGAAAATCAACACAACGCGGCTTGCTCCATCCTTGAATGTCTGACGGAAAATAAGGGGGTTCCCATCGCAATGAAGGCCTTTATGAATATGGGCGCTTATCCTCCTTCATGGTCTGGAGAAAAGGTGAGTGAAAATACCTGGAACAACAGATACCTTCCAAATGAGGAAACATACAATGAAGTACGCGCATATGCCGATGGTTGAAAGGCCAGAAGTCACAGCCACAAATTACCTCAAATTTCACGGAAAGGTTTCGAGTAATTGACCTACAGACTCCATAGAATAGTTGACCCGCGTCTCCAATTTCCTGATCTCATTTTGTACCAAATCAGTAAGAAATAGGTTGACAGGCATGTGTATTAAAGTGGTTTTTTATTGCCCTATAAGTACCCAAAAACTACTCAGTGGAGATTCCAAGTTTCCTAATATAAAGTGCGCGTTGGATTTTCCATGCAAAAATGCTAACTTACATCAGGCACCATTGAATGATTTTGGCTGAAGTGCGATGCTACCATCATGCACGTTATGTCAGCATCCGAGCGTGTTGGAAATACGCGCAATTTATTGAAAACGACCCTGAATTGACACAAAGCCACGTGTCTGGATGGATAACATTACAAACGAGATGATATCCTGATCCATACAATCACTTGTTCGACAATGTCTACTTAGGGTTCGCTCAAAAATAAATTCGCAGAATTGACGCTCAGATTTGGGTCAGATTTGGTTGCCGCGATTGAATGAAGCCACAGAAATAGTGAACTACCTCGAGGACTTCATGATTGAGCGGCGGCCGAAGATGGCCCGAAGCTGAGATGGACAAAATGTGAATTTATTTTTGAGCGAGCCCTTAGTAAGGTGAAAGGAGGTCGCAAATGCCCCACCTGATCGTTCGAGTCACGGTTCAGGACTTTGGCAAATGGAAGGCAGTCTATGACTCTAATCTGACCGCCCGGCAATCAGCGGGTCTGAAAGAGCTAAATTGTTGGCGCAACGCCGACAAATCAAACGAAGTGGTCCTCCTGTTTGATGTCTTGGACATAGCCAAGGCAAAGGCATACACGTTATCGCCTGAACTGAAGGAAAAACTGAAGGCTGGAGGCGTCATTGGCCCCGCTGAAAACCTCTTTCTCTTAGACGAATAGGAGCAGCTTGTGACCGAGATGTGAGTGCCTTTGAGGATCTTTAGCCGGGTTACCCAGCGAACCCAGTAGTAGATATGGGCTTAAGCTAATTTGACAATTTCAGGGACGTTGAGGTAAGATTTAGTGGTCCATAGTTGAACATTTTTGGCTGATGTGAGACCGTTATGGCCAAGAGGATGGGTATACTGGTTGCTTTATAGCAGACAGCAGAATATTCAAAAACTCGGGCCTATATGCGTCAACAATTCAACTTCCAAAATCAGGGAGAACTGATGTTCAAGAGCAAAATAATTGATATCTTGTCGAACGTGGAAGTGCTTGATGGCTTAGCAAAAGATGACCTAAAGATAATTTCCAAGTGTTGCCAAAGAATAAGTTTTAAGAAGGCAGAAACCTTGATAGAAATGGGACAGACACCATCCGCTTTCTATATTCTAATCAAGGGACAGCTTAGGGTCCTTCTTCCAGAACGACTTGAAGGCAGGAAAGAACATAGAGCATCAGAGGTTAACCTAAACACATTGAACGAAGGCGATTGCTTCGGTGAGTACTCGCTCATTGAGAAAACCCCGGCATCGGCTTCGGTTATTGGAGTCCAGTCTGGTGAAGTCCTCAGGATTCCGGAAAATTCGTTCCACCAAATCATGGCTAATGATCATATCGGCAAAAAAGTATATTGCAATCTACTTCATATTCTCATAAAAAGGCTCAGGAAAAAAGAGGAGGAATTAGATTTAGTGTTGGTTGTCGGTTAGCAGAGATACTTCAAGAACTTCGGCAATAAGCAAACTCCGATGTTGCAATGGTTTTATTCAAGAACCCTTCAAGATAAAAGAATTATCACAAAAACTGAGGGAGATTTTGGACGAGAAATAGGACCTGACATGCAGTTATTTCTGCCAATGTTCGATGCTACAATACATCTGGCAGCCTTGAATAATCTTAGCGGATGTGCTATGCTAACTTAATGCACGTAAGGTTCTGTTCTGAACACCATCGATTTTTTCACGATCACATAGGCTGATAGGCAATATAGAGACTTGGAGCCAACAAAAATAGTCTTTTGAAATTGGGAGCAAATATATCATGGTAGCTTTACAGAATATTAATAGAACACTTGACCAAAACACTAAAATTGCTGATCTCATGTATGGACATCCGGAAAATTTTGTTCAACGCTTACGTGGTTCATTTGCCCCAGAGAGCAATTTATCAGCTCCAAAAATTCAGATTTGTCAACTTAAATGTGGCTGTTGGATTATAGCAGATGGAAATAGTCGACTTGGGTTACTTCTTAAAAAAAACCCGAATGCCACAATTTCTGATTTGCCATCTAACATTATGAGTACATACAAATATGGAGATTGGGATGAGGATACTATGAATTGGTGGAATCCAGCTCCAAAAAGTATAGAAAAGGCAATGACCTTATCTATAAAAAAAAGGGGGGGAAACACGAAAAAAGGGGAAATTTTTTATGGAATAATAGAAAAGATCGACGATAACACTTTTTTTGCTCTAATTATAAATATTGCTAAAGGACAAAGTTGTTCCGCTGAAGCAAATTCAATTACGGAAACAAAGAAAAAGCTAAAGCGCAATATCAGAAAGAGTCTGGGAAAAATGGATATTGAATTTGACGAACCTATTCAACTTGAATTAAATGAAGTTAATATGGAAACTCATGAGTGCAGCAATAAGGTTTCTTTGTAAAATTAAACTACTTTGAAAATGCACCTTTTCCCTAAACCACAGGCATAATGCGCTCAACTTGATCCAAACCACCTCTAAAAATGTCAAGAATTCCTGCTATATACTACTGGAATTTCAAAAGTCCGAAAACCGATGACTGCCAAACCAATTCTTCAATGAAATTAGGCTAATTCGAGGTTGCGTTTTATGCACGTAACCTCGCATCGGAGGGCATTGAAAACACATACAATACATGGACATCGCGCCTAAATTGACACCAAGCAACATCTAACTTATACTCAACCCTATCAAAAACAGATTACCTCATCCATTTTTCTCTCAACTCAACCTTTCTTTAGATGTGGAGGAGGGGACTCGGGGGTATCACTGTAAAGAACGGTTGGGGCAGGCGAAACCGGATTTTATCGTCGATAGGCCAGATGATATTATTTCCGATTTCGCGAACAATCGGAGGATGGTACCACGTATCTTAATATCGTGAACAACTGGGCACGTGAAACTCGACAAACCCGTCACATTGATGCACAACTGTGGTTTCCTGCACTCAATCCCGAAATAGATCTCACATCTTTCAAAGGATTTCATTAGAAAGGTATAATAATGGATATTCGGATTGCAATGCGTTTATCACATCCTCAATATCTCTTTGGAATTCTGCTCTCAAAACTGCCCTGATCTTGATGGTATTGCTATGTGCGGCTATCTACATCTCCTGCCAAACTGCTATGGCATCGAATTTATCCGATCGGGTTAACAAAATATTGAAAGACAAAATCACCTCTTCACCGAGACCACAGAACTTTGTTTGCAGGAGAGAATTGCTTTGCGGCCCAAAGGCCTTTATTCTTTTCTACACGAACCGTGACTTTCGGCCTGCCTGGAGCGGGGATTACGGTCTGCTGCCGCATGCGGCTGATCTCTTGAGGATGATTCATGACGCGGACCATGACGGGCTTAGGCCCGGTGACTATCATTTAGGAAATATCGAGGCCTTATTGGCCCAATTGGATTTCAATAGAAAGGTGAACCGACCCCTTAATCCCAACATACTTGCTGACCTGGATCTTCTGCTAACTGATTCTTTCTTTCTATACGGGTCCCATTTGCTGACAGGTCATGTCAACCCTGAGACGATTCAATCGGAATGGTTGATAAAAAACCGTTACGAAGATTTAGTGAAAATGTTACAGCGAGCCATCGAAACAAACAAAATTGAGGGGGCGCTAAAAAACCTCCACCCACAATACCTTAGTTATGTGGGATTGAGAAAGGCTCTCGCACACTACAGCAATATTATGAAATTGGGGGGATGGCCAGAAGTACCTCCGGGTCCAAAAATGGAATTAGGCGATCGGGGCATCCGTATCAGGGCCTTGCGGTCTAGGTTATTCATTTCAGGCGATATTGACGTATCAGAAGAAAGAGATCTAAATGTTTTTGATGAAAAATTGGATCGAGGCGTTCGAAGATTTCAGACAAGACATGGGCTGAAAGTTGATGGAATCGTCGGCACACATACATTGAGGGCACTTAATGTGCCTCTGGAAGAACGTGTAGACCAGTTAAGAGCCAATATGGAACGATGGCGCTGGCTTCCCAAGTCTCTGGGGTCCCGCTATATCCTTGTCAATATAGCAAACTTTGAATTAGAGATCGTTGAGGATGGTCAAATCGTGATGGAAATGCCTGTTGTCGTTGGACAGAGATACCGAAGGACCCCTGTTTTCACAGGTAAGATGACTTACATCAAACTGAACCCGTACTGGCATATCCCATGGAGCATAGCCAGAAAAGACATTCTGCCCAAAGTTCGAAAAGATCCCAAGTATCTGGCAAAAAAGAACATAAAGGTCTTTCGCTCTTGGAAAGACGGTGCACGAGAGATTGAACCTGAATCAGTGGACTGGTCTCAAATCACCAGCAGGAATCTCTCTTTCAAGTTTCGTCAGGAGCCAGGGCCTGCCAATTCCCTTGGCCGCGTTAAATTTATGTTCCCCAACAAATTCAACGTATATCTGCACGATACGCCGGCAAAAGAGCTATTTGACAAGACGAGACGCATTTTCAGTTCGGGATGTATACGTGTCAAGAAACCAATCGAGCTGATGGCCTATCTTCTGAGGGAGGGTCCTAATCGGAGCCGAAAAAGCATCCTTCAAGCCATAAATAGCAACAAAACCCAAACCGTAAAGGTCCCGGAGCCAATTCCTGTTCACCTTCTTTATTGGACGGCATGGGTGGATTCGAAAGGTACGGTCCATTTCCGTGAGGACATTTATGGTCGTGATGCCCGCCTCATCAAGGCACTCAATGAGAAACCACCTTCTCCTCAAGTATCCAAGGGAAATGCCCCCAATAGATAGTGCGTGATAGGCGGCTGGGATTTATACCCGTGGCGACTTTTAGCCTACCAAAAACGAACCGGCCCAACATCCACGTGCACAAATTTAGAGCGAGGGTAATAACCCACACCGCCGGCTTGCAGGGTCATTGCTGCCCTACGCATTTTTCGAAGGGGATAACCGGGCACATAAATATCTGCCGCTTTCCCTATTATATGGAAACTGTTTTTTGCGATGCCCCTGTTTTTCGCCCGGAGAAGGGCGTTTGTTTTGGGTGATCGATACCCGGAAATGATATGGAATGATTGCTTTGTCCTGAGCCTGAGTTTAAGGGCATAAAGCAAATCCAATAAGCCGGTATTTATGGGTTTGATCTCTCCAGATCGATGATCTCGAAGAATATAGTTGATATCGTCGAGGGACGAGGGCAGATATCTCCCGTCAACCCGGTACACGGTCGACAGAGATTCTCTTGTGTGAGGATTGTAAAAGGAAAGATATCTCTCGCGTGATTTGGGATTTTTTGTTACGGCAAAGCACAGGCTAGGCACCACTCCCGACAATAGGGTCAATGCCCCTAAACTCAGAAACTTCCGTCGACTGAGCCCTCGGTCCAATGATGTCTTGTTTTCATATAATCGGCACATTTCAAATTCTTGTTGTTTCATTAGCATTGATGGTCTCCAAAAAAGTCACAAAATTCAGAGTCTTGGTAATGTCATCTGATTCTTTTTAAGGGATTGGGTAAGCCAAGATGTCCCCCATAAAGTTGTAATTATAGCTTATTTGATAAGAACTCGTTTTTTTGAAGAGGGAGTTTAGAGAATTTCCTCTTGTGAGTCAAGGAAAAGGACCCACACAATAGGTTGTATCAGGCTGGGTCGCAGTCCTGAGATTGTTCAGGAATATAGGTTGGAGTAAGATAGGGCCTTCAAGAAATGGAATTTATGAGAAATTGACGTCATTTGGACCTATTTCGGACACACCACTGCGTTGATTCCTCTGGGTGAACCGGCGGCGGCCATTACCGGTTTTGAAGAAATCATAAGGTATATGCCTTAACTGGATACTCGGGATCGTGTAAGAAATAATCCTCACAGAGTGGGAGCTGTGAATCTAACTTAGCTGGGTGAGTGCTTAGCGGTGGGGCACGAATTTGGTGGCATGCTTTTTGGGCACCTTTTCAGCGTTTTGGGTGAGGCTGACGAGATTTGAATTTGTCGGCTCTCTGTGGTAGGTTGGCTTTGGGCTGGTTTCAGAACCTGTGGAAGGGGAAAACCATGGATCACATCTCAAGAGAATTGAATGAAATCGCAGAAGATATTGTCGATGACACGGTATATGCGCTGAAAAGGAAAGTTACGGTGCGCGTTATGTTACTCATCTTGTTACCGCTTTTCTCTTTAGTTTCCGCATGTGGTAATGAGAAATCCAGCGATGAATTGAACTCCGTCAAATCCAGGGTTGAATACATAGAGAAAAGATTAGACGGACTTGAAGGCATAACCAAAAAACTTGTTCGTCTTGAGAAAAAGGTTAATAGTCTTGAGCAAACAATGACAAAAGTGAATAGGTCGCTTGCTACAATGGTCAAGACTAAATCTGCTCAAGAAAAAGCTGTTGCTACAATTAAAAAGGCTCACCATACCGTCCGTCGGGGAGACAATTTATCCCGAATAGCCAAAAGATACGGCTTGTCAGTGGTCGAACTATGCCGGCTTAACCAAATAACGCCAAAAACAATCATTCGCCCAGGCCAGAAACTCATAGTCTCAAAAGCCAGCGGTAAACCATGATAAGGATGATTGAAGATAGAATTATTAGTCTAATAC
>PVMK01127972.1_pt1 | contig 57817 bp, 70 predicted proteins | sample 1853481 | NCBI WGS metagenome assembly PVMK01 (sample SAMN08533507, study PRJNA380276) | Marine sediment metagenome, whole genome shotgun sequencing project.
TCAAGGGTAGCGGCTTTTACTGCACGGATCACGGCCGGGGGAGTGCAGGCTCCACCGGCAAGGAAAAAGGAGAGCCCGTCACGAAAGAACCAGCTGAGAAGGCAGGTGCGGACACTACGTCTAAGGCGTCGACGGAGAGCAAGACCGAGGATAAAAAAATAGCGACACAGCAAGTTGAAAGCGCTACTACAAAGAGTAAGTAAAGCCTCAGTTAGCGTCGCCGACGAAGTGGTAGGTCAGATCGGTCACGGACTGGTCGTATTCTTGGGCATATCTACAGGGGACATAGAGCAGGATGCCCGGTATCTAGCGGAAAAAACAGTTGGTCTCCGCATTTTCCCCGATAGCGAAGGCAGGTTCAACCTCTCCGCCCTGGACACCGGTGCCGAGCTTCTGTTAGTAAGCCAGTTTACCCTGCTCGCTGATACCAGAAAGGGAAAGCGCCCCAGCTTCACCGGGGCAGCAAAACCTGAGGAGGCTGAAGCACTTTTCGAGCGGTTCCTTTCCTATCTTCGCTCCAGCAGGCTCAGGGTAGAAAGTGGCCTATTTCAGCAGCACATGCTGGTGGAGATCCACAACGACGGGCCGGTCACCATCCTCCTGGATAGCAAAGATAAATACCCCGAGCGGTGACCATCCGCAGCATCCCCCCCCACATACATATTCTCCCCAAACCGATATAAGTCAGATAAACTCCTGCATCTTATCGCACCTGCAACTAGTTGCAATTATTTCCGACTTGTGCTACGCTAAACAAGCGATGAAGGGCATCAATCGTACTACAGAGGCCGGCGAAGCTTTAAGGGATCTGGGTTACCGGCTGACCCCTCAACGCCAGCTTATCCTCACCGCCATTCAGGAAGGCGATGACCATATAAGCGCCGAGGAGATCCACACCCAGGTGTGCGCCAAATATCCACACGTAAATATCTCCACTGTCTATCGTACGCTCGAGCTTCTTAAGAATCTGGATCTGGTGACCGAGACAGACCTGGGGAGCGGTCTATTTCGCTACCATTTTGCCGATAAGGGTCACCACCACCACCTGATCTGCGAAAAGTGTGGGACCACAACGGAGGTAGATGAATCGCTACTCCTGCCCATAAAAAGAACCGTATATAAGGAGTACGGATTCCGCGCAAATATAAACCATCTCGCCATATTCGGGCGCTGTACCAAATGTGAAGGGCTCCGGCATTAGCCATAGAAAGCTATTAGCATTAGAATCCATTGTTAGCTAGATAGGAGAACTAATTGGAGTCAAGCATGGCAGCTGCATTGATTCTAGGCCTTCTTCTGGGTGCACGCCATTCCCTAGACCCGGATCATGTAGTAGCTGTGTCTACAATGGTCACCGAATACCGCAATCCCATCAAGGCCATCTGGGTTGGGATATCGTGGGGATTAGGACACACTACCACTCTACTCATTGTAGGCCTGATCGTTATTGGGCTCCACGTAACTATACCTGAAAATATCGCCTTGTTCTTGGAGCTTATTGTTGGAGTGATGCTTATCATCTTGGGCCTTCAGGTACTCTGGACATTTAGAAAGAAGAAGGTACACCTACACCCCCATGATCACGACAGCGGCCAACACTACCACTTCCATTCCCATGTCGAGGTATCGGATCACACAGCCCACCACAAACTATCCTTTCTGGGAAAACCGTCTTTCCGTCTAAAGTCCTACTTAATTGGGTCTGTTCATGGAGTGGCAGGGAGTGCTGCCCTAATGCTTATCGCCCTTACCGCTATTGACTCCACCTGGACAGGGATCTTGTATATCATGCTATTCGGCTTAGGTTCCATTGTCTCCATGGGCATTATTACTATGTTCCTGGCAGTACCTTTCTCTACATCAGCCCGCTTTCCCACTTTTAATAGTCTGATTCAGATGGCATCTGGAACGTTCAGTATCATTTTCGGGTTCTTCCTCATCTATGAGATAGGGATTGGAGAAGGGCTTCTACTATCAGGTGGCTAATATACTTGGGGGAGCGAATCTTCAAGCTTTGGACTTTTAATAAAATCTTCTACTAAATTTGTGCGGCTACGCTTTTTAGCCGGGACAGCTTTGGTATATTAGTATAGCTACATATAGAAAGTTGTATTATGAGAAAGCTTAATTAGTTACACACTACTTAAGTAATTCACCAGGTCCCTCTCATCTTCCGGCACAAAAGCGTTATACCGCGATGCCCACCTCTCCTTTAGCTCATCCGCGGCTAAGAATGCCACAACAGGATACCCGACGATGGCAAAACAGCCCTCATCATCCTCGCTGTTACCTATATAAACTGTCCTGTTCTCATCAAGATTTCTATGACTGAGGGCTTCCAGAAGTAATTGATGTTTATTCTTGTAAATCTTCAATAGAAATCCTGTTGCCCTACCACCTTCCTGTTTAAACGAATTTGCTATGCGGAAATCAAAGCAGCGCCTAAATCCGACAACAGAGAGAATCCGATCGATTCCGTATCCATAACCGGATGAAAGGATACCCGTGGCCTTTCCCCCTTGATGAAAAGAGCGGATCGGCCTCAGAATCCTGCGGTCAAGCTTATTCTGGGTTTCCTTCCTTGCTGCATATCTATTTACTGAACGGTGAATGAAGGATATAGGAAGCCCGTTTATTACATGTGAATTGTAAATCTTGAACATCTCTGTGGCGAAATCAAATTCGGCGTCCTGACTTCCCTGCCAGTATAGGGTTTGCAATTCCGCCCTAACATTGAGGAGGCGAGCTGCCCTGGCTAAATGAAAGGGGATAGAAGCTTTAAAGAGGTCTTTTGCTATAGTCTCGAGAATGGCTTTCTCGTCATTATCCTTCGTTATCGTTCCGTTCCAATCGGAAATTATGGTATCGTATGCCATATCGATTTAGTGCCCGGTTTCTAGCTCCAGGCTCAGGTCCAGGGCCTTTGCCGAATGGGTAATAGCGCCTATGGAGATAAGGTCTACACCGGCCTCGGCAACCTTATGCACATTATCCAGGGTGATGCCGCCGGATGCCTCTATTAAAGTGCGCCCCCGGGCAAGCTCAACCACCTTCTTCATCTCCCCAACTGCCATATTATCGAGCATAACAATATCGGCGCCGGCGTCCAGCGCCTCTACGGCCTCACCAATGTTACTCACCTCGATCTCTACTCTAAGTGATGAACTCTGATGTACCAGCTCAATCGCTTCTTTAACCCCCATACCGAGAGAACGAAGCGCCACCCAGTGATTGTCCTTGATAAGCACCCAATCGCCCAGGTGCAGCCGGTGGCTCCTACCACCACCCATACGCACTGCATATTTTTCCAGCATCCTCATCCCCGGCGTGGTCTTCCGGGTATCGGTAATCTTAGCCTTCAAACCACTTACCGCCTCGACATATCGCGCCGTCTCGGTAGCGATACCGCTTAAGTGGCAGAGGAAATTAAGCGCGGTGCGTTCTGCCTGTAGAATGCTCGCTACCTTACCAGAGATGGTTGCTATCGCATCCCCACAGCGAATCCTTGCTCCATCCTGAATTAGTAAATCAACTGTTAAAGCAGAGTCCACAACCTTAAAGACCGCTTGAGCTACTTCTATACCCGCCGACACGCCGTCCGCTTTGACTAGAATAGACGCTCTCCCCTCAAGGTCGGGGGGTATGAGTGCCGCAGTAGTAATATCACAGGAGACAAGGTCCTCAGACAGGGCTATATTTACTATCTGTTCAACCTGTTTCCACGAGCTAGCTAAGATATCATCCATTGGCTTAAATTCATATGAGAATGCTGAAATAGTCTTTATGAACCCCCTATATCCCCCAGTCTTGGGGGAGTATTAAAGCTGGGGGACACCCCCAGACCCCCGGCAGGAAGTATCCTGCACCTCTTTCCCAGCAGTCTCTCATAAATTGATCAGTCCAAATCAAGCGGACTCTGGCAATTGCGGCACTTTTTTACTCCCCTGAATACTACATAATCACAGTGAGGACAGTGGTATCGTTTCTCTTCCTCTTCCATCCATCTCTCAGTCCCCAGTTCCCTCCATGCCGGTATAGAACGCATCATCACCTTCTTCCCAACAGGAAGGGGGAAATTATCAATAAAATGGCAAGGGAAATCGTCGCACTGATGACACCCTTCGATGCCTTTATCAGTTGTACAGGACCTGATAGGGACAAGTCCGACAGTATAAGAACAGATTATCCGAGAGACAACCCCTCGCATTTGATCTCATCTGCAGTCACACCGTATACAGTAGATAACCTCTCTTTAAACTTGGTGTTATTATCTCTATGAGCAATAAGGACACCACACACCCCACAATATAGTCCACATGGCGCAGCTAATTTTTTCCTGTCCTCCAAACTTTCCATCATCCCTATGTGTTTTAACGAACCACTGGCTCCGATTTTACTCAGCTAAACTCCGTCAAATGAGCGCCTTAGCGCTCCTCTCGAATATTCACCACCTACAAAACAGCTAATCGTTTACGGCAACCAATTTAATTTCAAAGAGTTTAGGCCATAACTTCCCGGTCACAAACAGCCGATCATTTGCTGCATCATAGGCAATGCCATTTAGAACGTCAACCTGATTGTACGGTCTTCGGGACCGAGGAGTCCTTCCATATCTATCCATCCAATTACTTCACCTGTCTGAGGTGCGATCATAGCAATTTGATCCGTTTGCCACACATTGGCGTATATTTCCCCTTGAACGTACTCCAGTTCATTTAGCCTGGTCACGGGACCATCGCTGTCATATACTTCAATTCGACCAATTTCCTCCAAGGTGTCGGGGTCAAGGAAATATAATGCTGACGTACCATCGCTCATGATTAAACGCTCGCCATCATGTGTAATGCCCCAGCCCTCAGTAGGATAATCGAACTCGTGCAGTAACTCGAAGCTATCTTTGTCGTACACAAAACCGACCTGGGATTTCCAGGTCAACTGAATGATCTTGCTACTATAAATTGTAATACCCTCACCAAAATATTGATCCGGTAGCTCATGAATTTGCATGATGTTCCCGGTTTCCAATTCTACTCGACGTAAGGTGGAGCTCCCATAAAGCCCCGTCCCTTCAAATAAAGCGCCATCTTCAAAAACCAAACCTTGCGTGAAGGCATTACTATCGTGCGGATAAGTGTTGACGACACTATACGTATATATGGGGGTAATATCAGAATTCGAACAAGAGCAGAAGAAACCCGCCGCGAACAATACAAGGAGCCCTAAAAAGGATATCCTCCCCAGCCAGCTCACGAAGAATACCCTGTGGGATAGTACACGGATTTTCATTTCGTCTAATCCGATTGGCTCTATCAAATCAATAGAGACTGCTGAAATACTCTCAATCAACCCCCTAATCCCCCAATCTTGGGGGATTTTTTGAAGCTGGGGGACACCCCCAGACCCCCGGCAGGAAGTATCCTGCACCTCTTTTTTAGCGGTCTCTAATAGAAGATGCTTGGCTTTTTGTATTGGGCTCCGTGTAGAAATTAAGCCATATTCCTAAAGACGATGTGCTTGTGCCAGGTATCCGACGGCGCGGGAAAGTCGGAGCGGAAATGAGCGCCGCGACTCTCTTCTCGAATCAGCGCCGCCTCGGCCATCAGCCGCCCCGCCAGAATAATGTTAGCGAGCTCACGGAAGTGACGGTCGATAGGCTTATCAATAACCCTTTGCCACGAGGCGAGTACAGATGCCGCCTCCTCCAAGCCCTCTTTGGAGCGCACCATCCCCACGTTGTCCCACATAAGAGACTGAAGCGCTAACAGGCTGGGGCGAGGAACCTCCACTGAGGTCTTTCTCCGCTTTCTAGCTCTCAAGGAAAAGCATTCCCGCTTGCTGGCATCAGGGGGCTTAACCCCTTCCTGCTTTCTTTCAAGGATGCGCTTGGTAAAAACCACCACTTCGAGTAGCGAATTGGATGCCAGCCTGTTGGCACCATGTACACCTGTAGATGCCGTTTCTCCACAAGCGAAGAGCCCGGCGATATTGGTCTCCCCCCAGACATTCGTCTTAACCCCACCCATCATATAGTGAGCGGCAGGCGCTACCGGGATGGGAGTCTCGGTAATGTCGAGTCCATTCACCAGGCAGAAGCGATATATATGAGGGAAGCGCGCAGTAACCCGGCGCGAGGGCAGATGGGTTACATCGAGGAAGACACGGTCGCTCCCCGCCTTATTCATCTCCGTAAGTATTCCGCGCGCCACAATATCCCGGGGCGCTAGATCTCCCTCTGCGGCGTAATCGTACATGAACTGGCGCCCCTCCATATTGCGCAGGATTCCCCCCTCACCCCTAACCGCCTCGGAGATGAGGAATGGGGTCACACCGGGGAGGCGAAGCGCTGTAGGATGGAACTGAAAGAACTCCATATCGGTGATCTCTGCACCGGCGTCATAAGCGAGGGCAACACCGTCAGCGGTAGCGGTATCGGGATTTGTGGTGAATTTGAAAAGCCGCCCCCCACCACCACTTGCCAGGATTACAGCTCCAGAGCGGAATTCTTCCACTGCACCGGTACGGCTATCAAGGGCCCTCACCCCCTTAACCACACCATCATCAACGATAATCTCGGTAGCGAGGCAATATTCCAGGATGACAATTTTAGACTGCTTCGCTATACGGCTTAATGTAACCTCGATATGTTCGCCGGTGGCATCGCCGCCGGCATGCAGTATGCGGGGCACGCTGTGAGCCGCCTCTTTTGTAAGGGCTACTGCGCCATCTACCGTATCAAAGTGAACATCGAAATTGATCAGGTCGGCAATACGGTCGGGGGCTTCATTGACAAGGATGCGCACCGCTTCCTCATCACACAAGCCGGCCCCGGCGGCAATAGTGTCCTGATAGTGGAGTTCCGCTGAATCGCCTATCCCGATAGCGGCGGCAATCCCCCCCTGAGCATGCCTGCTATTGCAATCATTAATGCCGGCTTTGGTTAGCAGGAGCACGCTCCCCCTCACCTGCGCCAGCAGCGAAGTATACAGCCCGGCGATGCCACTGCCCACGATAATATAATCGTACTGGTTCATCTGAAAGCCCTCTCTATATTACTGCGAGCATGCGGTCGAGGGCAAGCTTTGCTGCTACCCTCACATCCTCGGGAACCTTTACCACATTTCGCCGCTGCTCCATTGTCTTCACAACACTCTCCAGTGAGGTCCTCTTCATATCGGGACAAAGTAATCCTGTGGTAAGCAAATGGAAGGTTTTCTCAGGGCTCTCCCGGCGCATGCGATGAATTATTCCTTCCTCGGTGCCAATGAGAAATGTCTTAGCATCACTCTCTTTGACATAGCGGATCATCTGTGAAGTGCTGAGCGCCCAGTCCGCCCGCGCGATTACCTCAGAGGCGCACTCAGGGTGCACCAGCACCACGGCATCGGGGTGAAGCTCCTTGCCAAGCTCGATATGCCGGGGAACCAGCCGCTGATGAGGGGGGCAGAAGCCTGGATACAGGATCATCCGCTTATCGGTCTTTGCAGCGATATAGTGCCCCAGGTGCTGATCAGGGACGAAGATGATCTCTTCATGGGAGAGCGATTCCACTACCTCGAGACCGTTGGCCGACGTACAGCAGATATCGCTCTGCGCCTTGACCGCTGCAGTGGAGTTCACATAGCAGACCACAGCAGCATTGGGATACCGTTCCTTCCACTCCCTAAGGTCCACCTCACCAATCATGTCCGCCATAGGGCAGCCAGCATCCGCCTCCGACAGGAGCACCGTGCACTCCGGGTTGAGAATAGCAGCGCTCTCGGCCATGAAATGGACTCCGCAGAATACGATAACCTCGGCATCGACCTGGGTGCATCGGCGCGCGAGCTCCAGGGAATCGCCCACGAAATCAGCGATATCCTGCACCTCCGGGCGCTGATAGTTATGGGCCACAATCACCGCATTCAGCGATTTTTTGAGCCTATCAATCTTATCCCGAAGCTCGATCCATTCCAACCCGATTTCCCCCTGTAAAGCTCTTATGACTCTAAGCCCTAATTTGACTGCCCTGCGATAATGCCCTGAAGCGACCAGGGGCTTGTTTTCTCGATTTTTACATTTGCGAGCTGTCCCATGTGGACAGCTTCATCCACGAAAAAAACGAGCTTATCCGTCCTGGTTCGCCCCCACCATTTCCCTTTTTGCCGCCCTTCAACCAGGACTTCAACTATTTGCCCCATAAGCTTTCCATTGATCTCGGCAGCGATGCACTCCTGAAGCCCCTCAACCATCTCCCTACGCCTAACCTTCTCCGCAGCAGAGACATCGTCGTGAAGCTTCCGCGCAGCGATGGTCCCCAGTCGCGGCGAGTAGCAGGCTACATGGACCGTATCGAACCTGAGCTCACCGAGAAGATCGTAGGTTTTACGAAATTGCTCCCTCGCTCTCCCCGGGGAATCCAACGATAACATCAGTGCTTAGAGCAATGTGGGGAATAGACTGGCGTATTCTCTGAATAAGCCCAATGTATTGCTCTACGGTATAGCCCCGCCTCATCGCCTGTAGAATATCATTGTCTCCCGCCTGAAAGGGAAGGCTCAAGTGCTCACAGACTTTTTCTAGCCGCGCCATTCTTTCGATTAGACGTGGGTTCATATCCTTGGGGTGAGAGGTCAGAAAGCGTATCCGAGCGAGACCATTGATGCAGTTCAGCTCCGTTAAAAGGTCGGCAAGTGTAGGCTTTGCCTGCAGGTCGTGACCGAAAGAGTCGACATTTTGCCCGAGCAGAGTGACCTCAGTGACACCACATCTCACCAGCTCTTCAACCTCGCAGACGACCTCCGCCATGAGGCGGCTACGCTCCCTCCCCCTTCGATAAGGCACGATGCAGTAGGAGCAGAAGTTATTGCAGCCCTGAATGATATTCACGAAGGCGCTGGGTTTAGGCCTATGGGCAATCAAACCTGAATCCATTCCCTTAGGAACCAACCCCCGATCCTCAAGGAATTGGGACAGTTCGGAAAAAGCCTGCGGTGCGAAAAACAGGTCTATGTGAGGAAAACGACTCCTGAGGCCATCGACCCTTGAGCCCACGATGCAGCCGGTGAGGGCGAGTATCTTACCTCTCTCTAAGGATTTGAGGGCGTTAAGCTTATTATTAACACGATCTTCAGCGCTCTGGCGCACCACGCAACTATTAAGTACAATGATTTCCGCTTCCTCAGGCTTTGGGCAAGGCTGGTACCCTATCTGCTCCAGGTAGCTGGAAATTTGCTCCGAATCAGCCTTATTCATTTGGCAGCCGATAGTCCAGATATGATAATTAGGCATAGGGGGCTCCGAGAGTAATATACCCCTCATTCAGGGGTATATATTGCATCTTTGCGGCGGAGGGAGTGGGATTCGAACCCACGACCCCAATCACTCAGGGTAACCGCTTAGCAGGCGGCCGCACTAGACCACTATGCGATCCCTCCTGCGCCCAATATAGCATAAGGCTGGCACTTTTTCAACGATTGTTGCCTCGCCCCCATTCCTATGCTATACTGTGAGCTGTAGAATCGCTACAAAGGGGGAGCATGGAAGAGGAAAGGTTCGAAGTAGAGGAGGTATCCATTAAATCGCTGCTTGCAGCAGGTGCCCACTTTGGCCATCAGACAAGCCGCTGGAACCCGCTAATGAAGAAGTATATCTTCGGCGCAAGAGATGGTATCCATATCATTGACCTGGAGCAGACCGCTGAGATGCTAAATAAAGCCTGCGCGTTTGTCCGGGATCTGGTTGCCAAGAGCGGTGACATCATATTTGTCGGCACCAAGAGGCAGGCTAAGGATACAATTGAGGAGGAAGCCAAGCGCTGTGGTATGCCCTATGTAAATCAGCGTTGGCTGGGTGGTATGCTGACCAATTTCGCTACAATCCAGGCAAGAATCGACTATCTTGTACGTCTCGAGGATCGTAGGGTGAGGGGGGAGTTTGAATACCTCACTAAAAAGGAGTCGCTGAAATTGGGGAAGGAGATCGACCGCCTCAATCGACAGATGGGTGGCTTCAAGGAGATGACTAAATTCCCCGGGGCCGTTTTCATTGTCGACCCAGCGAAGGAGAGGATCGCTGTTGCCGAGGCCAGGCGTACCGGAATCCCTATCGTGGCCATAGCGGACACCAACTGCAACCCACACGAGCTCGATTACCCCATTCCCGCTAACGATGACGCAGTAAGAGCAGTTAAGCTTATATGCAGCCGGATGGCAGAGGCTGTGATTGAGGGCATAGAAGACCGCAAGATGGCGGAGGAAATGGTCTATGAGGAGGCTGAGGTGACAGAAATCTTCACCTTTACCCCTGAAGATGACTCCTCTCCCAAAGATCACTCTACTCCCGAAGGCGATTCAACTGCTGGGGATGATTCCCCCACAGAGGTTAAGGAAGGGTCATGATAACCACTGAATCAATAAAAGAGCTCCGCGAAATGACCGGGGCGGGGATTATGAATTGTAAAAGAGCCCTACAAGAGGCTGAGGGCAATATCGATAAAGCCACTGAGGTTCTTAAAAAACAAGGCTTCGATATGGCGGAGAAGAAGGCCCAACGTGAGGCGAACCAGGGACTGGTTGAAGCCTACATACACACGGGGGGGCGTATTGGAGCTCTGGTAGAAGTTAACTGTGAGAGCGATTTTGTGGCGCACACGGATGAGTTCAAGAGGCTAGCCCATGACCTGGCGATGCAGGTAGCAGCCACTGACCCTGCCTTTATAAGCAGCGAGGGCATCGCCGAGGGAATGGACCCCTGCGAGGTCTGTCTTCTTGAACAGCCTTTTATCAAGGACCCCCAAAAAACCGTTCGGGATATTATTACCGAAACAGTAGCCAGGGTTGGTGAGAACATTAAAGTACGTAGGTTTTCTCGCTTCGAATTGGTTACGGAAATAGGTGATGGAAACTGCTAACTATAAGCGCATCATCTTGAAGCTAAGCGGCGGAGCGCTTACGGGAGGGGAAGAATTTGGCATAGATACAGCTACCCTCTCGAATATTGCCGAGCAAATAAAGCAGGTAGTGAGCATGGGAGTTGAGCTCGCCATTGTAGTTGGCGGGGGAAACATCTGGCGAGGAGCAATGGCGGAGGCGAGGGGAATGGAGCGCACCAGTGCAGATTACGCAGGAATGCTGGCCACCCTACTAAATGCCCTAGCACTACAAGATGCCCTCGAGAAACATGGCGTGACAACCAGAACCCAAAGCGCCCTTACCGTTCAGGCGGTTGCTGAACCATATATTCGGCGCCGCGCCATGCGCCACCTAGAGAAGGGACGAGTGGTCATCTTCGCCTGTGGCACCGGAAACCCGTACATGACCACAGATACCGCTGCGGCGCTTCGGGCCTTAGAGATTAATGCCGAGGTATTACTAATGGCAAAACACCATGTTAATGGCGTATATGAGGCCGACCCCCTTACAAACCCCAAGGCAAAAAAGTTCGACAGCATCAGCTATTCCGATGCGTTAAAGCTGCACCTCAAAGTTATGGATGCAACTGCACTTTCTCTCTGTATGGAGCACAAGCTCCCTATAATCGTCTTTGATCTCGATGCCCCCCAGAGCATTGTTCGGTCAGTGTCTGGCGAGGTTATTGGCACGATAGTCACCAGCTAGAGGTGGGCAATGATTGATGAAGTACTCTCATTAGCAAGTAACAAGATGGAGAAGACCATCGAGGCAGTAAAAAAGGAGCTGGCTACCATCCGCACCGGGCGGGCAACTCCGGCGCTAATTGAAAATATTAAGGTGGATTACTATGGCACGCCCACGCCGCTCAAGCAAATAGCCACTATTACAGCACCAGAAGCCAGACTCCTCGTGATTCAGCCCTGGGATAACGGCACGTTATCCAGCATCAGTAAGGCTATCCTCAAATCGGATCTTGGCCTCAACCCTACAAGTGATAAAAATATAATTCGCCTGACAATCCCTCAGCTCTCCGAGGATCGAAGAAAAGAATTAGTCAAGGCAGTCCATAAGAGGACTGAGGATGGCCGTGTCGCCCTTAGAAATGTAAGAAGAGACGCCATGGAAGAGCTCAGAACATTGGAGCGAGACAAGGAGATCTCCCAGGACGAACAAAAACGCGCCCAGGATCGGCTCCAGGAGCTTACCGATAGCTTCATCGCCCGGGTAGGCAAGGTGGCAGAGGAAAAAGAGGCCGAGCTACTTGAGATTCAGTGAAGTAGCCACGGAATCCGATTACGGATACAGGCAGTGGCAGAACCCAGTATTAAACATATCCCCAATCACGTTGCAATTATCATGGATGGCAACGGTCGCTGGGCCGAAAAGCGGGGGTTACCCCGGCTTGCGGGTCACAGCGCCGGAACGGACAATGTCCGCCGTGTCATCAAGTGCTTCAATGACTATGATGTAAAGTACATCACCATCTATGCTTTCTCCACGGAGAACTGGAGCCGCCCGCAGCGAGAGGTTCAGGGGCTAATGCGCATCATGGAGGATGTCATAGACCGGGAGGCTGAAAACCTCCACAAGGACGGAGTCAAACTTATTCACCTCGGTAACCTCGATGGGATCTCGGAGAAGCTCAAGCAAAAGCTTCAATACGCCATCAAGCTGACTGAAGACAACTCCAGAGGCACTCTGTGCATCGCTTTTAACTATGGCGGTCGGGCCGAGATCATAGATGCGATAAAGCGCATCATTCGCGATGGCATACTACCCAATGAAATTGACGAAGCGCTAATTTCTTACTATCTATATACAATAAACCTGCCTGACCCGGACCTTATTATCCGTACCGGTGGCGAGATGCGCTTAAGTAATTTCCTGATCTGGCAGGCAGCTTACAGCGAGTACTACGCCACACCAACCCTCTGGCCCGACTTTGGCCCGGAGGAGATTGAACAAGCCCTCATTGCTTACAGCGAGCGGGAGCGGCGTTTTGGGGGATTAATAACGGAGGGCTAAGGGCTCAATAGCGGTATGATAAAGCAAAGAGTGCTCAGTGCACTGATTGTCTTACCCATTATCTTTCTTGCTATCTGGTTTGACGGCCCCGCTTATTCCTTAATAATCGCTGCCATCGCCGCCCTGGGGATACTGGAATTCTGCAGCATGATGGGCCTCTCCAGGAGGCATCCGCTCACCCTTTTCGGGCTTGTCGGGGCACTTCTATTCGTCCTGGTAGCCCATGTTGAAGGAAGTTATAGCGCACCCCTATTAACATCGATAGCAGTCTTTTCTTTAATCTGGCTCCTTTTCCAACGCTCGGTGAAGGATGCCGCTAACAACTGGGCTTGGAGCCTCAGCGGGATAATCTATATCGGGTGGCTGCTTAGCCATTTCATCCCCCTTCGAGATCTGGAGGGCGGAAGGGAGTGGGTGCTCTTTGTAGTTCTTGCTACCTTTGCCGCAGACACCGCCGCCTTCTTCATCGGCCGAGCCTGGGGCAGGCATTCCCTCGCCCCAAAAATCAGTTCGGGGAAGACCTGGGAAGGAGCGGTGGGTGGATTCCTGGGAGCTATTGCCGCATCGCTGATTCTGACTCTATTGCTAAACCTTTCCATTCCCATATTGGCAATCGGTCGTCCTTGGCGCCCTTATCGGCATCTTCGCCCCTCTAGGCGATCTCGCAGAATCGATGCTCAAACGGAGCACAGGCCTGAAGGACTCAGGAACCCTGATCCCCGGTCACGGTGGCATACTCGACCGCCTCGATAGCATTCTTTTCACTGTAGTTATAGTATACTATTATGTGATATGGGTAATAATGTAAAACGGCTCGCCATTCTAGGCTCCACTGGCTCCATAGGACAGCAGACCCTTGACGTAGTGCGCTCCTTCCCCGACCGATTTCATGTAGTCGGTCTTGGCGCGGGGAGAAATTCTGCGCTCCTAGCAAAGCAAATTGAGGAATTCCAACCAAAGCTTGTTTCTATCGATTCAGCCAATTCATCGGAGATACTGAACGGCTTAAAATGCGACCTATTGTCAGGGGATGAGCTTGTGGCTAGCCCCGATGTCGATCTGGCTATCATCGCTGTATCAGGTAAAGCAGGTCTCGACCTCACCCTGACAGCGATCCGGGCCAAGAAAAGTATCGCACTGGCCACGAAGGAGGTCCTGGTAATGGCAGGAGGGATCATTACCGCCGAGGCAAAGAAACACGGCGTACAGATCCTGCCAATCGATAGTGAGCCCAGCGCGATATGGCAATGCCTGCGCGGTGAGGAGCAACAGATCACAAGGCTTATCCTGACTGCCTCCGGCGGCCCCTTTCGCCACCTCTCTACAGAAGAGCTTAAAAAGGTGACACCTCAGCAGGCGTTAGCGCATCCCACCTGGAGAATGGGGCCGAAGATTACTATTGACTCCGCCACCTTGATGAACAAGGGGTTTGAGGCTATCGAGATAAGCTGGCTCTTCGATGTGCCCATTGATAATATCGAGATCGTGATCCACCCCCAGAGTATCATACACTCCATGGTTGAATTTGCTGACGGCTCTATCAAGGCACAAATGAGCCCCCCGGACATGCGCCTGCCTATTCAATATGCCCTGCTTTATCCGGAGCGCCTGCCTAATAATTTCCCACACCTCGATCTTTCGAGTACAACTGCCCTTACTTTTGAACCTCCAGATGGCGAACAATTCCCCTGCCTCAATCTAGCGCTGGATGCAAGCCGGAAAGGAGGCACCTACCCCGCGGTGCTCTCCACCGCCGATGAGGTAGCGGTGGCACTCTTCCTGGAGGAGCGAATCAGCTTTACAGATATCCCGAAACTCGTGGCAGAGGCCCTGGAGGAGCACCATAGCACCCCCCACCCCGCGCTGGAGGATGTGTTCGCTGCTGATGACTGGGCCAGGAGGAGAGTGTACAGATGAGCGTATTCATCAGCATACTCATCTTCTTGACTATTCTTATCACGGTCATTATTATCCACGAACTGGGCCACTTTATTACCGCCAAACGCTCCAAAGTGAAAGTAGAGGAACTCGGCCTAGGGTTTCCCCCTCGCGTGCTCAGCTTTAAGAGGGGGGAAACGATTTACTCGCTCAACCTCATCCCCATCGGCGGCTTTTGCCGGATGGCAGGGGAAGACGACCCCGATGTGCCTAATGGTCTGGGGCAAAAGAGCGTCAAGACGAGGCTCCTTGTCCTCGGTGCAGGGTCGCTCTTTATGCTCCTGTTTCCCATGCTCCTACTCCCCCTAGCCTACATGATACCGATGGAGCGTCCGGTTGAGGACGGAGGGATTCAGGTCGTGAGTGTCGCCGAGGGATCACCAGCCGAGTTAGCTGGCATCGAGACTGGAGATATTATCCTGGAAATGAACGGGGAAGAGGTTAAAACCTCCGATGATGCGAAGAAAATTATTGAGGCGAATATCGGCGAGGAGGTCACTCTGCTCATATCGCGAGATGACGACCTGCTTTCGATAACCCTGATCCCCCAGAACGGATGAAGAAACGCCCGAGGGAGAAGCGGCAATAGGCATCGGGATGGGCCCTGTCACTGAAAATAGAGCCTACCCACCGTGGAAAGCCATCCCCAAGGGGCTCGGTGATTACTGGCAGTTGTTAGTGGCAGCGAAGGATGCCTTTGCCAGCCTCATTGCGGGGGAAGTACCGTTGAAGGACGCTGTCGCCGGCCCTATTGGTATTGCCCAGATGACCGGTGAGGTCGCCGCACTGGGAGCGTGGCCCCTGATCCAGCTTACCGCGCTTATCAGCGCGAGCCTGGCAGTAGTCAACCTGCTCCCCATCCCCGGCCTCGATGGGGGAAGAATCGTTTTTGTTATCATTGAAGGCATCCGGCGGGGAAAAAGAGTATCACCGAAGAAGGAGGGAATGATCCATCTCATCGGCCTCGTCATATTAATGATGCTTGTCGTGCTGGTAAGCTACAATGATATTATGCGCCTTATAAGCGGGGAAGGTTTTATCCAATGATGCGGCGCCGCATGTCCCGGCCCATTCATGTAGGTGATGTCACCGTTGGAGGCGGGGCGCCAGTCATAGTCCAATCGATGACAAAGACCGACACCCGCGACGCTAAGTCTACCGTTGACCAGATTCACCGGCTGGAGGAATACGGCTGCCAGATAGTACGCGTGGCTGTCCCCGATGGCGAGGCGGCCGCATCTATCCCCACAATTAAACCCCTGATATCCATACCGCTAATCGCCGACATCCATTTCGACTATCGCCTCGCCCTGCTTGCCCTGGAGGGTGGTGTCGATGGGCTACGCCTGAATCCGGGGAACATTGCAGACCATGAGCAGATTAAAATGGTAGTGCTGGCAGCTAAAGACCGCAATGTTCCTATAAGGATCGGGGTGAACGCCGGAAGCTTGCCGAAAACAACAGATGGTGAACAATCCACCGTCGACAGGATGGTAAGTGCCGCCTTAGAGCAAATCGAACTGCTCGAAAGCCTCGACTTCGAGCTTATTAAGGTATCGCTAAAGGCCTTCGATGTGCCAGATATGGTATCGGCTAACAAGGCATTGGCAGAGAGGATGCCCTACCCCATCCATCTGGGTATCACCGAGGCAGGCACTCCAAGATGCGGGGTAATCAGGAGCGCCGTGGGCATCGGTATCCTGCTTCACCTAGGGATCGGCGACACGATTCGAGTCTCGCTCAGTAGTGATCCATGTGAGGAGGTGACGGCCGGCTACGAGATTCTTAAAGCGCTCAACCTGAGCCAGCGCGGCCCCACACTGATAAGCTGCCCTTCCTGCGGGCGTACCGAGGTTGATATAATAGGGCTCGCCAATGCCGTGGAAGAACGCCTGTTAAAACTTGAAAAATCGCTAAAGGTAGCGGTCATGGGATGCGTGGTAAACGGCCCCGGCGAAGCAAGGGGCGCCGATGTGGGTATTGCCTGCGGCAAGGGGCAGGGGAGTCATATTCCGCAACGGGGAGCAGGTATGCACAGTAGACGAAGCCGATTTCCTCAAGGTATTAATGGGAGGGAAATAGAGGCGTTTTAAAATCATGCACTTAAAAACAACAGTATATGAATTGTCTGAGATTTGTGGACTTACCGTAGGCCAACTTCCAATAAGAGATGGTATTCGGTTGCTGCCTGTGGCGAATTTTTAGCTACAATGTTGTGACCTAAATTACTGGACAAACCAATTCACAAAGTGATCCACTACATAGCCTGAAGGACGGAGAATGAGACTATCGAATCTTTTCGGCAAGACGCTGCGTCAGACGCCGGCGGAGGCAGAGAACATAAGCCATCAACTGCTGCTTAAGGCGGGGATGATAAACCAGCTGGCAGCCGGTGTGTATAGCTATCTACCCCTGGCATTACGGGCTCTGCAGAAGATCGAGACCATCATCCGCGAGGAGATGGACGCAGCAGGTGGTCAGGAGCTACAGATGCCGGTGCTCCAGCCCCTGGAGATGTGGCAGGAGACGGAGCGTGACCTCGCCTTCGGCAAGGGCCTATTCACCTTAAGCGACCGCCGCGAGCGAGCGCTTGTACTCGGCCCCACTCACGAGGAGGTGGTCACCGAACTTGTCCGGCGCAACGTGCAGAGCTACCGCGACCTCCCCCTGCTCCTATATCAAATACAGACCAAGTTTCGCGATGAGCCCCGCCCCCGGGGAGGCTTGATGCGCGTCCGCGAATTCGGCATGAAGGATTTATACAGCTTCGATGCCGACGAAGAGTGTCTGAATACCACCTACCAGAAGATGATCACTGCCTATAAGAGAATCTATACGCGCTGCGGCCTGGATTTCGTGGTGGTAGAAGCCGATAGCGGTGCCATCGGGGGCAAGGAATCCCATGAATTCATGGTCCTGGCGGAAAGCGGAGAGGATATTATTCTCTCCTGCTCGAAATGCGATTACGCGGCGAATGTGGAGAAAGCGGAGAGCGTTAAGCCAGAGGGTAAAACAGGCGAAATGCTTCAAATGGAGCAGGTGGCCACCCCGGGCAGGGTAACCATCGAAGAGGTGGCAAACTTCCTCAACGTCCCCGAGATTCAGACCCTTAAAGCGGTCTTCTATACCGCCGATGGGGAGATGGTCTTCGTCGCTATCAGGGGCGATATCGAGGTAAACGAGGTGAAACTTAAGAACGCCCTCGGCTGCCATGAACTGCGCCTCGCCACCGAGGATGAAATATCGAATGCGGGTCTGGTGGCGGGCTCTGCCTCTCCCTTAGGACTCAGCGGGATAAAGCGGGTTGGAGATCCCTCGATAACCCTGGGAGCTAACCTTGTGGCCGGGGGAAATAAGCCAGATACACATATTAGAAACGTAAACTATCCACGCGATTTCGCCATCGACCTAATGGTAGACATCGCCACCGCTCGAGCCGGCGAGGGCTGCCCGGTATGCGGCGCACCGCTGATTGCCAAGAAAGGCGTAGAGGTAGGGCATGTTTTTAAACTGGGTAGCTTCTTTACCGAGCGGATGGGAGCCACATTCCTCGACCGCGACGGTGTTGCTCACCCCATCCTGATGGGTTGCTACGGCATCGGTATCGGGCGACTCCTTGCCGCTGCTATCGAGCAGAACCATGATGAAAAGGGCGTCATATGGCCCATCCCCATCGCTCCCTATCAGGTTCACCTCTGCCCGCTATCCTCAGATAACCAGGAAGTGGTCACAAAAGTGGAAAGCCTCTACACCGAGCTAACCCGGAAGGGACTTGAGGTGATATTCGACGATCGTGAGGAATCGCCCGGTGTAAAACTCAACGATGCCGACCTTCTCGGGATGCCATTAAGGGTTGTCCTCAGCTCTAGAAGCCTGAAATCAGGCAGCGTAGAGTTGAAAATGAGATGTAAGAAAGAGGCAGTTCTCGTACCCCTGGATGGGGTGAGCAGGGAAATCATGGCGATGCTCCCTTCAAAATAGGGGTATTGCACAATGGATTCATATATGCTATAATACTCAAACAGAATAAACGGAAAAAGAAGTGGGGAGAACCCACTTTTTTGTTTGATAGGAGAAGAGTGTGGCTAAGACGAAGAGCGAATTCATGCTCGCTATCACCCAGCTTGCCGCCGAGAAGAACCTCTCTCGGGAGATCGTGCTGGAGGTGGTTGAATCCGCCCTAGTTTCCGCTTTCCGTAAAAACAGCTTCGCAGCAACCCAGGAGATCTCGGTAAAAATGGATCCCGACAGCGGGGAGGTAACGGTTTTCGCTGAGAAGACCGTTGTGGAAACGGTAACCGATCCGCGCCGTGAGTTATCCCTGGATGAGGCTAAGAAAGTGAACCAGCACGCCCAGCTTGATGAAAACATCATGGTGGAGGCCACTCCCCAAAATGCCGGGCGAATCGCAGCGCAGACAGCGAAACAGGTCGTACTCCAGCGCCTTCGCGAGGCCGAGCGGGAACTTGTTTTCGAGGAGTTCTCCGATCGCGAGAGTGAGATCGTTACCGGAATTGTGCAGCGAATCGAGCCCAGACAGATCACCCTCGACCTAGGCAGGACCGAGGGCATCCTTCCTGCCTCGGAACAGGTGCGCACAGAGCATTACCGCGTAGGGCAAAGACTCAAGGCTTTCATTCTGGAGGTACATCGCACAGGTAGGGGTCCCCAGATTATAGTATCGCGCACCCACCGAAACCTGTTGCGTCGCCTCCTCGAACTGGAAGTCCCAGAGATCCATAGTGGGGTCGTCGAGCTTAAGGCCATTGCTCGGGAAGCGGGACACCGAAGCAAGATCGCCGTTGCAGCGCGGCAACCGGGTATCGACCCGGTTGGTTCCTGTGTTGGGCTGCGTGGTATTAGAATCCAAAATATTGTCAATGAACTAAATGGGGAAAGAATCGATATTATGGAGTGGGATCCCAACCCGGCAACCTTCATCTCCAATGCCCTGAGCCCCGCTCCGGTTGTAAGTGTCACGATCAATAATGAGGAGACTGTGGCTACTGTGGTTGTGCCTGACCGCCAACTGTCCCTCGCCATCGGCAGAGAGGGACAGAATGCCAGACTCGCTGCACGGCTCACCGGATTTCGCATAGATATCAAGAGCGCATCAGTAGCCGAGGCGGAGGAATTGGCACTCGTTGAGCAGCCTCCTACTCCGGAGGAAATCGTGGTGGAGGAACCTGAAGACCTGGTTGAAGTGGAGCAGTTGGAAACAGCAGCTCCTGAGGAAGAAGTCGTATTGCTCACTCCTGAAGAACTCGTTCCCGAGATAGAAGCCGGGGAGGCACACCCCGTCGAAAAGGAAGAAGTGCCTATAGAAAAAGAGCTGGTTGCCACACCAACCCCCCAGCTCCGATTTGCCGAGGACATTCTCCCCGCCAGAGCACCCAAACCCGATAAAAAGGCAAAGAAGGGAAAGAGAAATAAAAACATTGCAGCGGCGGACGATAAGCCGAAAGTTGTGGCCAAACCGAAGGCTCGCCGAGCCGCGAATATCTATATCGATGAAGAAGAGCTTGAGGATCTTTAATAAACATGACCACCACATCCCAGAGAAAGAAGCAGCCTCGACCGAAACACGTGCCCGATCGTACCTGCATCGGCTGCCGAAAGGTTAAGGAAAAGCGGGAGCTTATCCGCATTGTGCGTACTGAAAGCGGTGGCATTGATATCGATCCGACAGGGAAGAAATCAGGTCGGGGGGCTTATTTATGTAAAGTAAAAACCTGCTGGGAGGCAGGCCTAAAAAAGGAGCACCTCGATAGAGCTTTACGGGCGAAGATCGCCGTGGAGGACCGCAGGAGGCTGACCCAGTACGGGGATATGCTCCCTGGTTAGTGAGGTTAAATGGCTAGAAGAAGACAGAACAGGGCAAGGCCGGCTCCAAAAAGACGCACTACAGCTAAGAAAGCGCCGTATGAGAATGCACCCGTAGCTACAGAAGCGGTTGAGAAGCAACGCGTTAAGATCCCGACCTCTCTTACCGTAAAACAATTCGCCGATCTCATCGACATGAGCGTCGTGGAGGTGATTAAGCAACTGATGAGAAACGGTATCATGGCAAATATTAACCAGGTTATCGACCATGACACGGCAGTGACTGTAGCCTCTGATCTTGGCTATAAGGTGCTGGATGAGAAAGGCAAAGGGGCAACCTCAGCCAAGAAAATTAAAAAGTATGAGCGGTTTAGCGAGGACGATACCAGTGTGCAAAAGCCCCGACCTCCTGTCGTTACCATCATGGGGCATGTAGACCATGGTAAGACTAGCCTTCTCGATGCCATCCGTAAAACTAACGTGACCGCTACCGAGGCAGGCGAGATAACCCAGCATATCGGCGCTTATCAAGTAGATATTAATGGTCAGAAGATTACCTTCCTCGATACCCCGGGGCACGAAGCTTTTACTGCAATGCGGGCACACGGGGCTAAGATAACGGATATTGCCATCCTGGTGGTCGCCGCAGATGATGGCGTAATGCCCCAGACCTTAGAGGCCATCGCCCATGCGCGCGCCGCCGCCGTGCCCATTGTGGTTGCCCTCAATAAGATTGATAAACCAGATGCCAACCTGCAGCGCGTGAAGCAGCAGCTCGCCGACCATGATGTGCTTATAGAGGAATGGGGCGGCGATGTAGTTTGCATTCCGGTCTCGGCAAAAAAGCAGGAGGGTATCTCCGACCTCCTGGAGAACCTGCTCATCGTGGCCGAGCTTGAGGACCTCAAAGCAAACCCGGAGCGCAATGCCATTGGCGTGGTCGTTGAGGCTAAGCTGGACAAAACAAGGGGTGCACTAGCTACTGTGCTCGTCCAGACAGGCACCCTACGGGTAGGTGACCCATTCCTCGTGGGCGATACCTGGGGCAAGGTAAAGGCGATGTTCAACGACAATGGCAAGCGCCTGAGAAAGGCAGAGCCGGCGAGCCCTGTTGAGATCATGGGAATGGAAAGCGTTCCTAAGTCTGGTGATACCCTCACAGTGGCCGCTACCGAAAAGGAGGCGCGTACCCAGGCTGAAAAGCGCCAGGAGGAGAAGAGGCTTGCCTTGACCGCTATTAAACCCCTGAGCTTGAGCAACTTCTTCTCTAGAATTAGCGATGGAGATTTAAAGGAGCTCAGTATTATCTTGAAGACCGATGTCCAGGGAAGTATCGAGCCGATAAAAACTTCCCTGGAGCGCCTGAACAACGACGAGGTTAGGGTTAACATCCTGCACTCTGACAGTGGCAGTATCACAGAGGGCGATGTGCTACTTGCCCTCGCTTCTAACGGTATCATCCTCGGATTCAATACTCGCACCGAGCCTGGAGCCACACAGATTGCCCAGAACGAGGGAGTAGACATCCGCAACTATGAGGTGATATATAACCTGGTGGACGATGTGGAGAAAGCGGTGAAAGGGATGCTGGAGCCTACCTACGTCGAGGTAATCGCAGGACATGGCGAGGTGCGCGCTATTTTCTCCGCCCGAGGAAATAAGGTAGCTGGCATATATGTCACCGAAGGCAAGATAACCCGGGGGTCGCAGGCCAGGATAATCCGCCACAGTGAGACGATATTCGAGTCAAGCGTCAGTAGTCTGAAACGATTTAAGGACGACGTCAAAGAGGTAACCAGTGGTTTTGAGTGCGGTATAGGTATCGAGGGATACAACGACTTAGAGGTCGGTGACATCATCGAGGCCTTCAGAATGGAACAGTCTTAGGGATGAGCAGGCGTATCGAGCGGCTTAACGATCTGATCCAAGAGGAGATAAGCGAACTTATACGCCGACAGACCAAGGATCCGAGACTCGACTGCTTTCTGACGGTGACCCGGGTAGATACCTCCGCGGACCTCAGACATGCTAAGATTTTTATTAGCATAATGGGCAGCGATGAGGAGAAGAAGAACGCAATGGATGGTCTGGACTCCGCCTCAGGATTCCTCTACAGAGAGCTCAGAGGGCGCCTCTCACTACACCGTACTCCCCGACTAATCTTTCTCATGGACGATTCCATCGAACGTGGGTCTCAGGTTCTCGATCTAATGAAAGAGGTTACCAGTAGCGAAGAGACTGACGTTGAGCATTGACGGGATCCTCAACATAAATAAGCCCGCCGGGGAAACCTCACGGCAGACAGTATCCCTGGTGAAACGGTGGAGCGGGCAGCAACACGTCGGGCATGCCGGCACTCTAGACCCAGGCGCCACGGGGGTGTTACCGATTTGTCTGGGGCGAGCATCAAGGGTGTTCTCCTTTCTCGTTGCAGCACATAAAACTTATCAGGCTGAGATTGAACTGGGCGTTGCCACCGATACCTATGATGCAGACGGGATTGTGACCCAAAGGATTGATCCCTCCCACATTACCAGAGAACAGATAGAGAGATTGTTGCCATCGTTCAGGGGCACCATCCTTCAGAAGCCCCCGATGTTTAGCGCCCTGAAGCACCACGGGGTACGCCTCTATGAACTCGCCCGCGCCGGCATCACGGTGGAAAGAGAAGAAAGAAAAGCCGAGATCTTTCGTCTGGAACTTACCCAGTGGCAACCTCCCTTATTCACTATCGAGGTCGAGTGTGGCAAGGGCACCTATATTCGCTCCCTAGCTAATGATTTTGGTCAATCACTCGGCTGTGGTGCTCATATCAGAAGCTTGGTGCGCTTGAGATGCGGACCCTTCGATATCACCGATAGTCTCACCCTTCCCCAGATTGAGGAATCATTCCGTTATAACTACTGGCAGGACTTCCTTTATCCCATGGATGTGGTGCTGGAGCACTGGATTGCCGCTATCGTGGGCAAAGAAAAGGAGCACGCGATCTGCAACGGTCGCACTCTAGCCCTAGATGGTAGTGGCGACACAGGCCTTTGCCGCGCCTACTCCCTTGACGGGCGCTTCCTCGCCGTGCTTAGCTTCCTTCCGGAGAATGGCCTGTGGCACCCAAAAAAGGTATTCTCTAATAAATTATACTAGAGAGAGTGTTGAAATAGTCTCAATCAACCCCCTATGTCCCCCAATCTTGGGGGACTTTTAAAGCTGGGGGACACCCCCAGACCCCCGGCAGAAAGTATCCTGCACCTCTTTTTCAGCGGCCTTATAGAAGTTAGCTACAGAAGACTTGACACGTAGCTAGATAGCAGTTATAGTGCAACCAGATTGAAAGGAGGTGACACGGATGCAGGCATACTGTTTTAAATGCAGGTCTAAAGTAGAGATAAAGAATCCCCAGAATGTAACACTGAAGAACGGCAGGCCGGCAACCCGTGGCGTTTGCCCAAAATGCGGGACAAAGGTATTCCGTATTGGTAAATCCTGATCAGTGCTTTACCGCCACGCCGCCATAGTATGAATAAAAGGCATCGTTTTAGTTCAGCCTTTTTCCGGCAGCCTGGCCAGTAGGGCTTGAACATTATTGATTAGTATTTCGTCGCTCTCTCTTTCATCCAAGCCAGCCCCTCGAGCGATTTTGCGGGCTAGCTGAAGGGTGAGTAGATCTGATTCATCATGGGCATCCGAGTTGAGAAGGAGTTTGGCGCCAGCAAGCCGGGATTGTTGAACGATGTGACCATTGGTAAGTGAGTGCCCCTTTCGAGCGCTGATTTCGAGGAAGATGCCGGCAGTGGCGGCCAATTCAGCCTCCTCAGGACTGATAAGTCCGGGGTGTGCCAGGATATCAACGTAAGGGCACTGGAGCGCAGCTTTATTGGTGCCCTTCTCTACAGGTTCGATGATAGATTCGCCGTGGACCACAACCAGCCAGGCCCCGAGCTCTTTTGCTCTCTTTGCCGCCTCACCAATAGCGCGAGGAGGGAGATGGGTAAGCTCTACGCCGGGGATCGCCAGAATCGGCCAGTGCGCTCGTGCCAGGGCACAATCTGCAGCGGTTTCTTCGATTACCCGCTCAAGATATCCAATCCCTACATGATCGGTAAGGGCGATAGCACGGTAATCTTGGTCCAGGGCCCGGCGGATTAGTTCTACCGGTGATAGGGACACCATCGCTGAGTGAGGTATGGGTGTGAAAATCATATATCAAGCTTCACCTCCAAAGAGCTATTATAGGATAGGAGATTGATTTGGGCAAGATAAATGTAGCCATAATTGGAGTGGGGCAATTGCGCCTCCTCGTTAGTGCAAGGCGTTCATTACTATCGTAACGCGGTGGAGAATGATCGCATCCCAGGTTTAATGCATATCAACCTGGGGGGGTATCATATCAGCGACATAAACTTTGTCGCCGCCATCGATATCGCCAAGAATAAGGTGGGTAAGGATCTAGCCAGTGCGATTTATTCAGCGCCGAATAATACATTAAATTCTCCCAGGTACCCCGTATCGGGGTGAAAGTGTCCCGGGGAATGACCCATGATGGGCTGGGTAAATACCTCTCCCAGATAATCACCAAAGCACCAGGTTCCACCGAAAATATCGTTGAAATCTTAAAAGAAACCAGAACCGATGTGGTAGTCAACTTCCTTCCCGTGGGAAGCGAAGAAGCCACTAAGTGGTATATCGAGCAGGTACTGACCGCAGGATGTGGCTTTGTCAATTGCATTCCGGTATTTATCGCCAAGGAAAAATACTGGCAGAACCGATTCAGTGGGCGGGGACTGCCGGTAATCGGCGACGATATCAAGAGCCAGGTAGGGGCCACTATTACCCACCGTGTACTAACCAATCTCTTTCGCGACCGCGGTGTTAAACTGGAGCGAACCTACCAGCTCAACTTCGGCGGCAATACCGATTTTTTCAATATGCTGGAGCGGGAGCGGTTGGAGTCAAAGAAGATCTCCAAAACAGAGGCGGTTACCTCGCAATTGGACTATAAAATCGAGCCGGGTAACATTCACGTGGGGCCAAGTGACTATGTTCCCTGGCTTGATGACCGCAAATTTTGCCACATCCGCATGGAGGGACGCACATTCGGCGATGTCCCCCTCAATATCGAGGTAAAGCTTGAGGTGTGGGATAGCCCCAACTCAGCAGGGGTGGTAGTGGATGCCATCAGGTGCTGCAAGCTGGCGATAGACCGCGGTATCAGCGGGGCTCTAGTCGGACCATCAGCTTATTTCATGAAATCGCCCCCAGTTCAATATACAGACGATGAAGCAAAACGGATAGCAGAGAAGTTCATTGCCGGAGATAGCGGGTGATCCGCTACCAGCGACTCTCTTCCGAGGACTGATTGCATATATCTGGACGGGGATGATCCAAGAGGTTATCGTAGGGAATGTACTCCGCGGAAGCAACAAGTAAGGAAAGCGGATACGGAGCGGCGGACATCCACAGTAGCATAGACGATGGCATGGTGAGTGTGCCAGATATCCTCGCTGCAGTGACGAACAGAGGCGACCTGGATGTCATCGCCATCACCGACCATAATGAAATTTCAGGCAGCTACCAGGCGAGGGAGCTCGCCGCAAAGCTCAACTACCCTTTCGAAGTAGTTACCGGTATGGAGGTGAACACCATTGAGGGACACTTGCTAGCCTTCTTCATCGAGCACCCGGTCCCCATCTACCAGCCACTGGTAACCGCTATCGCAGCGATCCACGACCAAGGCGGATTAACCATCGTACCTCACCCTATGAACTGGCTGACAGATAGCATAAGTCGGCGTGATATGGAGAAAATGGTTAACAGCAGTGAACCGGACATATATTTAGATGGTATCGAAACAGTTAACGCTGCGATGATCAGGTGCATATCCAATCGGAGGGTGAAAAGATTTAATCTGAAATACAAGCTCGCAGAAACGGGGGGCAGTGATGCCCACTTCCTTGCCGCTGTGGGTAGTGGTCTCACCCTGTTTCCTAGCCGAAGTTCCAAGGAACTAAAAAGAAGCATCCGAGAGAGAACGACCAGGGCACGAAATGGCGCTCGGGTGAGGCTGAAGGACATAGGCCTGATTCAAATCATCAGGCAGCAGCATAGAAGTAGAGGATACTTCCTACGTGGTGTGCTGAAGAATTCAGTCAGGCGGTTTTCTTCATGAAGATCGCTCTGGTTTCACCCTACGATTATGCTCACCCCGGTGGGGTAGCCATCCATATTACCAACCTCTATGAGCAGTTCATTGAAATGGGGCATGATGTCAGGATCATCACCCCGTTTTCCAGTGACAGAGACGCCCTCAATAATGAGGATATTATCAAACTGGGTAGGACTTTCCCCATACCCTCAGGCGGCTCTATCGCCAGGGCTACCCTATCGCCCAAGTTGTCCTCCCCGATACGGGCCATCCTCGAGCGGGAAAAGTTCGATATAATTCATCTCCATGAACCACTGGGCTCCACTTTAACCATATCCACGCTTCGCGTATCGAACACTATTAATGTGGGTACCTTTCACGCCTTTCATAGCAGCACCAGGGGATATAGAATAATGAGTCCCTTCGTCATGAAGTGGTTTAATAAACTCCATGGCAAGATAGCTGTTTCAAAACCGGCTATGGATTTTATAGGCAGGCATTTCCCCGGCGATTACGAGATAATCCCCAACGGTATCGACGTGGGACACTTCTCCACCGATGCGTCCCTTATCGATAAGTTCAGTGACGGGAAGTTGAACATTCTCTTCGTTGGTCGTATGGAAAAACGCAAAGGGCTGAGATATCTCTTGGGTGCCTATAAAAGGGTTAAGCAGGAATTGCCCAACTCGCGGCTCATTGTAGTTGGGCCCGGTAAGCATCAACAATATGAAAAGCTGGTAAATAAGGCGAATATGCAGGATGTGGTCTTCACCGGCTATGTACCCAATGAAGCTCTTCACACGTACTACCAAACTGCCGATGTTTTCTGCGCCCCGGCTACCGGGGAGGAGAGCTTTGGCATTGTCCTGCTGGAGGCTATGGCCGCCTCAAAGCCCATCGTCGCCTCCGCGATTGAGGGTTATTCCAGCGTTATGAGACACGGGGTTCAAGGGACTAATGGTGCCTCCAAGAGATGAGCAGGCCCTCGCCAGTGCCCTGATTCAACTTCTCAGCGATAAACCCTTGCGTCAAGAGATGGGCGCAAGAGGGAGGCTAAAGGCGGAGGAATGCAGCTGGCCCAACGTTGCTAGAAGGGTATTCGAGTACTATATGCGCTTGCTTAATGGCTCTTAACACAGAAAAGGCAACGTCATAATGCCACCTGAGCAGAACATCAGGGGCTTGGCATATACAGGATAATATGGGATAATGAATATCGTGATTGGACTATCAAATGTGGCGACCCGCTGAAATAATTAGCGACAAAGTTCACCACCTTGCCGAGCCGGTGGGCCGCATGGTGGCTAAGACAAGAATAACGCCTAACTCCCTAACCATTTCTGGTTTCTTGCTGAATATTGGCGTCGCCTGGGTAATCTCCCAGGGCTATTTCCTTCTCGGTGGTTTGTTGATCCTAATGATAGGTAGCTTCGACCTTCTCGATGGGGCAGTGGCTAGACATACCAATAGAGTCACCAAGTTCGGTGCTCTTCTCGATTCTACCCTTGACCGCTGTTCCGATGCGATACTTCTTTTTGGACTGTTATGGTTCTACGCCTGGCAGCCAGATCAGGATACTTCCCTAGAAATGATCCTCATCTTTGCTGCCATCGTGGGCTCCCTTCTCGTCAGCTATGTGAGGGCCAGGGCGGAGGGGTTGGGGCTAGATGCCGATGTAGGGATAATGAGAAGAACGGTGAGGATTCTTGCCCTATCCATGGGACTCATTCTGAGCGCATTCGAGCCTATTCTCCTGGTAGCCCTCTGGGTCCTAGCTATTAGTTCCAATCTGACAGCAGCACATCGCCTCATCTATGTATGGTACCATACCAGGAAGGAACGGCCTGATTAAGGTTTTTCTGAGATACTATTGAATACGGCGGCGAAATGAGAGCGCTAAATATATAGGCAATACCGACAAGATTACTACTGTGGCAACGAGCGCGATGTAGAGTGCAGGGAAGCCTGAGGCATCGCCACCAGGTATCGGCGAAGGCTGAGGCCCGAGACCAAGACTCCCTCGCCACACAGCATTGAGACCATCCACGTTAAAACCATAAACTTCAAGCATGGCATCATCATAGGTGTTCCCCTCATTGAAGACACCCAGCAGATTCAACATCTTACCGCTACCATAGGTGTCGATAAGAAACTGCACCAGACTATAGCTTTCGGCATAGCAGAGCCTGGCCTCATCAGGATCGGTGGGGAAGGAACTGGAGATGCTGCGCACTGAAAAAAGGGTGTCATGGGCAATTGCTTCATTCAACAGGGTTTGAAGGTCTGACCTGAGATCCCCCTCAGCGTCCATCGCCAGCCCCTCATCGAGCCAAACAGGGAGATGTCCATAGAAGCCGGAGAGCGCCTGATGGACTACCAGGTGCCCCATCTCATGGGCGATAGCCCTTTTACCCCAAGCAAGGTTATCTGGAGAGATACCTATTATTACAATTCCATACCCGGGGAAGGCGATACCGCCTGTCCATTCTTGAGGATATACTAAAGCGTTCCGCAAATCCCCAGAGCTAGCATAAATATAAATCTTGACTGGCTGCTCCAGGGCAACCCCGATTTCACCGGCCAGCCTTTCCAAAGCCTCATCGGCGGCATCGACAAGCTCCTGGACAAAGGACAGGTCACCCTCATACCAGAAGATGCTCACCTGATCGCTGGCAAGGCTCCGCCAGTCATGACTCAGGTCATCGAATGCAATGGTAGCTGGAGAAGTTTCAAGTTTGTGCCCGGCAGCATCCTCGATCAACCACCAGTAATCTATCTCCGTCCCCGGCGGCAGTCCTCCCGTCTCCAGCATATCCCATGTCCAGCTTGCTGTTACCAATTGACCGGGGATGAAATCTACGTCGACCCGACTGCTAACCGGGATGAGGCTCTCTCCACTCTTCCGGTATACAAGATCGATGTCTGTAATATCAGTAGCCGCCTCCGCCTCCAGGGAAAAGGTTATAGTTGAGGGGAATTGCGTCTCGGCATCGCTGGAGATTACGGTGATCTCACCCTGGGCCAGTAAAGCTGTAGAAAGGCTGAAAAGAATTGGAATAGCGATTAATATGGAGAGAACGAAAGACAGCATGAATAACCGGGTAAGCCTCTTCACGATTCCGTCCCCATAGTATGTTTAAGGTACGCCTCGATAAGCTCATCCAGTGCCCCATCCAGTACAGCAACGGGGTCGCTGGTTTCGTATCCAGTGCGATGGTCTTTCACCATTTTATACGGGTGGAGGAAATAGCTTCTGATCTGGTTGCCCCATCCGGCGGCGATATGCTTTCCTTTAATCCTGGCCTGCTCCTCAGCACGCTTAGCCAGCTCAAGCTCGAGTAGGCGGGCGCTGAGAACCTTAAGTGCCAGATCCTTGTTCTGAAACTGTGATCGCTCATTCTGACAGACAGCCACCAGCCCGGTGGGGAGATGAGTCACCCGAACCGCACTGCTGGTCTTCTGTACGTGCTGCCCTCCAGGGCCGCTGGCCCTAAAGTAGTCAATCCTCACATCATCGAGGTTTATGGTAGTATCCAGCTCAAGCTCCGCCTCCGGTGACACCTCTACCAGAGCAAAGGATGTATGCCGACCATGTGAGGCATCGAATGGGGAGAGGCGCACCAGCCGGTGTACCCCGCGCTCCGCCTTGAGGTAGCCGTAGGCGTAACTTCCGCTAACCTCGAGGAGGGCGCTCTTTATCCCCGCCTCTTCACCGCGTGAGACCTCAACCATCCTCGTCTGATAGCCACGGCGCTCTGCCCACCTAAGATACATCCTGAGGAGCATCTCCGCCCAGTCCTGAGCCTCGGTGCCCCCGGCACCGGCATGAACCGCAAGGAAAGCGTTTCTCTTTTCATACTGACCGCTCAGGAGCAGCTCGAACTCCATCTTTTCAAACTCGGCAGCTACCCGCTCGGCTTCGGCAGCGATGTCCTCCCCCAGCTCAGGCTCCTCCTCACCAATAGCCAGCTCTGCCAGCTCTAGAAGGTCACTGACCCTGCGCTCCATGATGCGCCATTTCTCCACCTCTCCCTTCAACCCTCCAAGCTGGCGCATCACTCCTTGAGCCCTCTCCTGGTCATGCCAGAAATCGGGGCGGGATGAGTCCGCCTCTATTTTAGCAATCTCCCGCTCCTTTTGAGCGATGTCAAAGACGCACCATAACATGGGAGATGCGCCCGGTTAGCTCCTCAAGCCTTTTCTTTTGCTCTTGCACCATTACACCTTCCTTTTTCAATCACAAATCAACCCTGGATAGGTAGCCTGCTGCGTTACCCTCGCTCCATCCTTGTCGCAGTGGGCAGTTATCCCGCCGCCGCGAGGTGAGCCAGCCTAGTGGGCTGGGGGAGGCGATAACCTCTCAGGCAAGCCATCACCCATTGAACGGAAGCCTTTAGGTCAACCCTGTGCCCGATAGAGACATAGACAGGGTTTACCCCCCGTTTTGTCCGCAGCGCCGCCCCTATAACCTCACCCTTATCTAGGAGCTGTGTAAAATCGCCCGGCTCCTCCCCTAAATCACCGTGCCGGCCACACAGGATGGACTTAGCACAACCTATGGTGGGCGTATCCAGTAGAAGCCCCAAATGAGAAGCCAGCCCCAATCTGCGGGGGTGTGCGATACCCTGAGCATCGGCGATAAATAGATCGGGTGTTACGGTAAGCCCTTCGCAGGCAGCCATAATTAACGGCACCTCTCGGAAAGAGAGCAGCCCTGGCACATAAGGAAAGTTGATCTCCAGAGTCACTACATTCTGCTCCACCAGAACAAGCCCAGGAAAATCGAGCACTACTACTGCCCCCCGTGCTTTTCCATCACTATCCTCACGAGAAACGTCCACACCGGCAATAAGATTAGGGGTTCCCAGATCGTTATTTCTTATCACCTGAGCTGCAAGAACCCGCTGAATTTCCTTAGCTTCAGCAACGCTTACCTGCCAGCTATGAAGATTTCGCCCTATCATACCATTCAATTATATCCGCTGTAGTATCTACAGACAACTGAACCCATTGACACAAGGCATCATTTCACTCATAATAGCAAACATTGAGAGGTAAGCAATGGTAAAAATTCGATTGAGTCGTGTGGGCAGGAAAAAGAGGCCCAGCTACCGGGTGGTGGTCGCCGATGCCCGGGCCCCGCGTGATGGTGCGTTTATTGAAATCATCGGTCACTATAATCCTTTAACCGACCCTGCTACCATCGTCATCGATGAGGAGAAGGTCCTAGAATGGATTGGTAAGGGGGCTCAGCCTACAGAAAGAGTGTCCATCTTGCTGGCGAGATTGGGCATCCTTGAGAAGCCTACAAAAAAACACACAGAGAAGCTTGCGAAGAAGCTTGCAGAGGAAAAAGCAGAGAAGCCCACAAAGAAACCGGCGAAGAAACCCAAGAAGGAGCCCGCGGCCGAGCTGGCGGAGGAAAAGCCCGCTGAGGAAGAGCCTACGGCGGAACCTGTAGAGGAGCCCGCAGCCGAGATGGCGGAGGAAAAGCCCGCTGAAGAAGAGCCTACGGCTAAGGGCAAAGAGTAGCACACGACCCTTCCCCAAGAAGGGATCGAAGAACAAGTATAGGAGGGGGAAATGAAAGAGCTTGTCGAGTATATAGCCAAAGCGATCGTGAACAAGCCGGATGATGTGGTAGTAACCGAGGAGCAAAGCGAGGGCGGTGTACTCCTTAAGCTGCAGGTTGACCAGGAGGATATGGGACGGGTGATCGGCAAACAGGGCCGGGTTGTCCAAGCTATGCGTACCCTGCTAAGGGTGTTGGCAGCCAAGCAAGGAACGCGTGTAGAGCTCGTAGTAATGTAATCCTGGTTCAATATCAATATGGATTCCCAGTTCATCGCGGTTGGTCGAGTCGTTACCGTATGGGGAGTGCGTGGTGAGCTAAAGGTTGAGGCGATGACAGACTTCCCCGATCGATTTTTGCCCCAGGAAAAGGTGTACATCAAGGGACGAGCGGTGACCATCGAACAGAGCAGATGGCACCGGGGTAGGGTAATCCTCAAGCTGGCCACCATCGATAAGGTGGAGGATGCCACAGAGCTTCGCGGGCAACTCCTAGAGGTGCCGCAATCCCAGGTTCGCCCACTACCGAATGGTGAGTATTATCAGTTTCAGCTTCTCGGCCTCGAGGTCTGGACTACTGAGGGGGAGCTTCTGGGTCGGATCTCCCACATCCTACCCACAGGGAGCAACGATGTATATGTAGTGCCATCCAAGCATGGAGAGCTACTGATCCCCGCCATCGAGGATGTAGTAATATCGATAGACCTGGAGAAAGGCCGTATTGTAATTGAGCTAATCGAGGGTCTGATACAAGAGAAAGCTCGATCTGAATAAAACGAGTTTTGGGTCATCAAGATACCTTAAATAACCTTCCACCGTGAGATAAATATACCGTTCCAGTCCAAACAGCAACACAAAGACGTTACGCTAGCCTGGTTTGCAACGGGCTAAATGAGTAAAAACATGGCATCACAAATCCCAGATGTGGTAATATTTCGCTTGCCGTTATATCTACGCATCCTTACTCTCCTTACGGAGGAGAACGCTGAGGTGGTCAGTTCACAAGAGTTGGGGGCAAGATTACGGATGACCCCCGCGCAAATTCGAAAGGACCTGAGTTATTTCGGCAAGTTTGGCAAACAGGGAAAAGGCTATAATATTGCACTGCTCAAGGAGGAACTGCGACAGATTCTGGGGCTTAACAGGGAGTGGTGCGTGGCTCTCATTGGTGTGGGAAGATTGGGAAAGGCAATCCTCGACTTTCGCATGCTCGCGCTACGCGAGTTCAACATTGTGGCTGCTTTTGATATTGACCCTCATCAAATTGGCAGAAACGTAAGCGGACTAATGATTCAGGATCTAGCCGAGCTCGCCGATACGGTGAAAAGTCAGGGTATAGAAATCTGCATTGTCGCCGTGCCCCCGTCACAGGTCCAAAGGGCCATCGACTGCGTGGTAGATTGCGGTATTAAAGCAATATTAAACTATGCCCCTGCTGCAGCCCGGGTACCCAAGGACGTACGCATGCAGGAGGTAGACCCCACGCTCGCCCTGCAAACTATGACCTACCATCTAAAGTCCCTGGGCTCCCCCTAAGCCAGACTTCGGTTTTCTCCTTCGCTCCGCTACCTTGAGCCGCACCAGAGAGCGCTTGAGTGCCACCTCGGCACGGGCAAGGTCCATTTCAGGAACATGTTCCCTAAGCCTCGCTTCGGCTCGGCCTTTCGCCACTTCAGCACGGGCAGTATCGATCTCCTCAGCCCGCTCGGCGGTATCGGCAAGCACGGTAACCCGATTCTGCATTATCTCGAGAAACCCGCCGCTCACAAACATGGCTGTCTCCTCGCCGTCCTTCCTAACCACTAGCTCGCCGGGCTGAAGCATGGTCAAGAGTGGAGCATGGCTGGGAAGAATACCCATTTGCCCCTGGACGCCCGGGACGATGACGATATCAACATCATCCGAGTAGAGCAGACGTTCCGCAGTCACGATTTCAAACTTCAATTTATCCAAGGATTTCTACTCCCTGTACCCCTGATATCACAACTATTATTCCTCCAGCTTCCTCGCCTTCTCCACTGCCTCATCTATGGTACCCGTCATCCAGAAGGCCTGCTCGGGAAGGGCATCGTGTTTTCCATCAAGTATTTCCTTGAAACCACGTATCGTCTCTTTAACGGGAACGTAGCGGCCTTCCGTACCGGTGAATGCTTCGGCAACAAACATCGGCTGTGAGAGAAATCTCTGGATCTTGCGTGCGCGCATTACTGTAAGTTTGTCTTCCTCTGCGAGCTCTTCCATACCCAATATTGCGATAATATCCTGCAGGTCTTTATACCGTTGGAGCACCCGCTGCACCCCGCGTGCCACGCCGTAATGTTCCTCACCAACAATGTTTGGATCAAGGATGCGAGAGGTGGAGACCAGCGGATCAACAGCAGGATAGAGCGCCTGCTCAGCGATAGCGCGCTCCAGGGCAACTACAGCGTCAAGGTGACCAAAGACTGTAGCAACACCGGGATCAGTATAGTCGTCAGCGGGGACATATATTGCCTGGAAAGAGGTGATGGAGCCCTTTTTAGTGGAGGTAATCCTCTCCTCCAAAGCACCCATCTCGGTAGCCAGAGTAGGCTGATAACCCACCGCCGACGGCATCCGACCCAACAGGGCCGATACCTCCATACCCGCCAGGGTATAGCGATAGATATTGTCGATGAAAAGCAGCACGTCCTGCCCCTCAACATCGCGGAAATATTCCGCCATAGTGAGACCGGTGAAGCCAATACGCACCCTCACTCCGGGTGGCTCATTCATCTGCCCGAAAACAAGCACCGTCTTATCGATAACCCCCGAATCTCTCATTTCATGCCAGAGGTCATTACCCTCACGAGAGCGCTCCCCGACACCGGCGAAAACGGAGAAACCACCATGCTGGGTGGCAATATTACGAATGAGCTCCATGATAACGACAGTCTTCCCCACACCAGCACCGCCGAAGGCGCCAACCTTTCCCCCTTTGGTAAAGGGAGTAATAAGGTCAATTACCTTAAGTCCAGTCTCTAGCATCTCAGTGGAGGTCTCCTGATCCTGAAAGGAGGGTGCCGCGCGGTGGATAGGCCATCGCTCGCTAGCCTCAACGGGGCCCAAATTGTCCAGGGGCTCACCGAGAATATTAAACAGGCGTCCCAGGGTAGCATGCCCCACGGGGACAGAGATCGGTGCCCCGGTATCGATAGCCTCGGCACCGCGCGCCAGGCCATCGGTGGGGGACATAGCGAGACAGCGAACCCAGTTATTGCCGACATGCTGCTGTGTCTCGAGGATAATCTTGTCCCCATTAGTGGGGATCTCAATAGCATTATTGATTGCAGGCAGCGCATCAGGTGGAAACTCTATATCTACCACCGTACCAATGATCTGAGCTACCTTTCCTTTTGCCATAACAACCTCCTGCCTTATTCTAAACCAGCATCACTTCTTACGTTTGCCCTATCCCAATGCCGCCACTCCCCCGACTATATCCAGAAGCTCATTCGTAATCATCTCCTGTCTCACCTTATTATAGGTAAGGGTAAGCTCCTCAACTATCTCCTTAGCATTATCGGTGGCACTGCGCATTGCTACCATTCGTGCTGACTGCTCGCTGGCGATGGCCTCAAGGATGACATGGTAGAGTTCCTTTTCAACAAAGCGAGGGAGAAGCTCAGCAAGTACCTCAGCCGGCGATGGCTCGTATATATATTCCACACTTTGCCCCGGCTCAATAGCCGTCGGCTCAATGGGAAGCAGCCGCCACAGCACTGGCTGCTGGTTCATAGTATTTACAAACCGTGTATACGATACATATACTTCATCGATGAGGCCATTTGTATAATCATCGATGACGATATGGGTTATAGGCTGGATATCCACGATGGACGGGCGATCGCCAAGCTGCGTAAACTCGGCACGCACTTCCTGGCCCGAGCGAATCATAAAATCTCTCCCTTTACGACCGACGACAACTGTAGTTATGAGAACATTCTGCTCCAGGATGAAGTTCGCTACACTGCGATTGACATTGGCAACAAGCCCTCCACAAAGGCCACGGTCAGGAGTTATATGGATGAGGGCAATTCTATTCACTTCACGCTTCTGAAGGAGAGGATGTACGTCCTCGCCAAAGCGGCCTTGCGCAGCAAGGTCAGCGAGAACCTGCTGCATTTTCTCAGCATAGGGGCGAGCGGCAATAGTGCGCTCCTGAGCCCGCTTCATCTTGGAACCAGCGACCATCTCCATCGCTTTGGTAACCTTAGCGGTGTTCTTGACACTCTTTATGCGGCGTCGTATTTCACGTATAGTAGCCATTCTTTAAACCGTTAAAGTATATATATCCCTTTGCTTGCTCTACATATGACTATTGCGACCTTAATATGGCACTTGCTGTTTGAACTCGTTGATCGCCTGCTTAAGCGCCTCTTCGGTCTCATCGCTTATTTCCTTATCCACATCAATCCGCTGGCCAATCTCAGGGTGGCTTGTCTCCATAAAGCGATGGAACGCCCCTTCAAAGGCCATGACCTTATCCACGGGAACATCATCGAGATAGCCGTTGATCGCGGCATATAGTATAGACACCTCTTTTTCTACATTCATGGGAACATATTGAGGCTGCTTCAGCACCTCGGTAATGCGCTGTCCACGCTCCAGTTGTGCCCTGGTTGTCTTGTCCAGCTCGGCAGCACCAAACTGGGCGAAGGTCACTAGCTCCCTGTACTGTGCAAGGTCCAGCCTTAATTTCCCCGCTACCTTCTTCATTGCCCGCGTCTGGGCAGAGCCACCAACCCTGGAAACGCTGAGGCCAACATTCAGCGCTGGCCGTACACCGGCGTTAAACAGGTCGCTCTCCAGATATATCTGTCCGTCGGTAATAGATATTACGTTGGTAGGAATATATGCTGAGATATCGCCAGCTTGGGTTTCGATAATAGGCAGAGCAGTAAGTGAGCCGCCGCCATACTCATCCGCTAACTTAGCAGCGCGCTCGAGGAGGCGGCTATGGAGATAGAAGACGTCACCCGGGTATGCCTCACGACCTGGGGGTCGACGCAGAAGCAAAGAAATCTGGCGATAGGCCCACGCATGCTTGGAGAGGTCATCATAGATAATAAGGGCATCTTTCCCTTGCTCCATAAACTCCTCCCCGATAGAACAACCAGCATACGGGGCAAGGTACTGCAGTGCCGCTGAGTCTGATGCCTGGGCTGATACAACGATGGTATGCTCCATTGCGCCGTATTGCTCAAGTATAGCCACCGTTTGTGCTACCTTAGAGGTCTTCTGACCTATCGCAACATATATGCAGGTTAGGTCGCCACCTTTCTGGCTGATGATAGCGTCGATACCAATGGCGGTCTTACCGGTAGCACGGTCGCCAATAATCAGCTCACGCTGCCCGCGCCCCAGAGGGATCATGCTATCTATAGCCTTGATCCCTGTATGGACAGAGGTATCCACCGACTTGCGTGTTACAACGTTGGGAGCCACTCGCTCTACCGCCCGGGTTTTTTCGAATTTCAGCGGCCCCTTGCCATCCAGGGGTTCACCCAAAGGATCAATTACCCGACCTATAAGGCCATCACCTACTGGAACCTCGGCGATCCGCCCGGTGGAGCGCACCTCGTCCCCCTCTTTCACCCCTTCCGCCTGGCCTAGGATCACCGCTCCAACGCTATCTTCCTCCAGGTTCAGGGCAATACCGATTACATCATTAGGGAACTGTAGCAATTCGCTGGATTTGACACCGGATAGCCCGTGAATACGGGCAATACCATCACCCACCTCTACCACCACACCCACATCAACCATGGTTACTGTTGTGCCAAACTGCTCGATCTGCTGTTTTATAATTGCAGTGAAATCTTGAGCACGAGCCATCTTGTTATAACCTCCTATCTATCCCGTCAATCCATCTCCGCGAGTGACCTTCCAATCAGGCCCATCACACTCACGCGGAGAATGAAAAACCTCCTATTTCAACATGCTTTCTCTGAGAGCAAGAAGCCGGGACCTAGTGCTGCCATCAATGATCTTATCGCCCACCCTGGCTACAAGCCCACCGATAATTGAGGGGTCAACCCTCTCGGTGAGAACAATCTTCAGCCCTACCAAATCGCTGAGATATCGAATGAGCTTGTCTTTATCTTCGAGCTCTATGGGAACAGCTGTCGCCACTTCGGCATGGGCAATCCCCCGCTGTTCATCGACCAGCTGTCCGTACTCTAGAACCATATCGGCTACCAGATCCAACCTACCACGTGCTACCACTAGTAAGGCTAAGTTCATTACCAGAGGATTAACCCCCTCGAGTCCCTGGCGCAAGATCCTTCCTTTTTCCTCAAAATTAATCCGTGGGCTTTCCAAAAAGGCAAATACAAGGGGGTCACCTACCAATGCGGAGAGCCGCTCTAGGTCCCCTCGCCAAATCTCTAATTCGTCCCGCTCCAGTGCGATCTGAAACGCCGCCTGTGCATGCCTTTTAGCCGCAACCCGCGCCATTAACCCTCCTTTGTCATAACCCCCAACATCAACCTTCCCTCTTCGGTGCCTGCTCCAGTACCTCCTCTATAAGGCGCCGGTGCTTCTCCCGATCCAGGCTCTCATGGACTACCTTCTCGGCAGCTCTTATCGCCAGGTCAACAAACTCGCGCTTGACCTCATCGATGGCCTGATCACGCTCCCGCTCTATCTCAGTGCGTGCCCGGGCGACGATAACCTCCGCCTCCTGCCTTGCCTCCCCTTTTGCCTCCTCCTTGAGGCGCTCTCCCATTTGAGCCGCTTGCGCCAATATATCCTGTCCCTCCCTGCGAGCAGTATCTACTTGCAGCTTAACCTGCTCCTCGGTCTTGGCCATCTGCTCCTTGATCTGCTCTACCTGGTCCATGCTCTCTTTGATTCTGTTAGAGCGCTCATCAAGCATCCGGCGCATCGGTTTATAGAGCACGACAGTTAGGAGGCCAAAAAGAATAGCGAAGTTTACAAATTGAGCCAGTAAAACCTGCCAGTCAATCCCTATAGCGCCCATATCAACTCGCCTTTCTAGATTGAAGCCCGGAAATCATGCGATAAAGATCAGCATAATGGACACAATGAGGGCATAGATTGCGATAGCCTCAGCGAAGGCGATAGCCAGGATCATATTAGTCTGGATCGGTCCCTTTGCTTCGGGATTGCGTCCCAATGCCTGCATGGCGCCATACCCTAACATACCAATCCCCAAGCCAGGTCCCAGGGCGCCAGCGCCAATGGCGATTGCTGCAGCTAGCAACTTCATAGTTTCGGCATCCATAATTTATCCCCCTTTCACATTTAATATATATTAATGCTCCTCGTGAGGAGCAACTGCCATAACCAGGAAAACCACGGTCAAACCACAGAAGATAAGAGCCTGAACAAAACCAATAAAAAGCTCCAGTCCATAGAATGGTACTGCCGCAACCCAGGGAATCAGAAACATCATCGAGAATACCAGGATCTCCCCGGCAGTCATATTGCCAAATAGACGGAAGGTGAAGCTGACGACACGTATAAACTCACTTAACATCTCGATGAAGCCTACAAATATATCTATAACCCCAGTAAATAGCATGCCCATACCGCTGCCGACCTGGCCCCGTAGCACCTTCCCCCAACCACTAAAGTACCGACGAAAATTGACAAACTTGCTCATATAGCTGGTGAAGCCATGAGCCTTAAATCCCCAGAACTCTACAAAGATAAAGGAAACGAGAGCCAGTGCAAGGGGGAAATTTACATCGGTATTCGCCCCCCTAAATAAAGGTACCAGAACCTGCTCCTCACCATGGCCCTCCCACAAACCTATGCTCATGAAACCGGGGAATAGCGCCAGCCAGGCATTGGCAATGACAAAGATGAAGATGGTGGCAACCACGGGGAAAAATTTACGCCCATTTTCCTTTCCCGCAATGCTCTCCACGAAACCTATGAGGGCCTCCAGAGTAACCTCCATTATGTTCTGTAGCCCCCGAGGCACAAGCTTCATCTTACGCGTGGCTACATATGAGAGAATCCCAACTACAATGATGGTAAGCCAGGCAGCAATCATGGTATTGGTAATCGGGATGTCCTCCCCAAAGGGCCTTTCAGGAGCGAGTTGAAAATGGGGCATGGAAATGGGGAAAAAGACGGCTCCTACTGCTACTAAAATGAAGGCAACAAGGACGATGATTAGGATACGCTGCCACCGGCTAAATCTAGCCACTAATCCCCCTCATCCTTCCTATTGCCGATAGCGGGGATGAGCATGCGGTATGTTCCATAGAAAGCAAGAAATAAGCCCAGGCCAAGCCCGAGCAAGGTAAACAGAGGGCTAATATCAACCTTCTTATCAAGCCAAACTCCAAGATAAACCCCCCCGACAATGCATGCGCCAATATAAAACCCAACCCCAGTAAACCTAAATGCCGCCTCCCACCGATTCAAACTTCATTCACCCGAATCAGTATATCATGTGCTACTAACCCGGACAATCTACCATTATTACCCCCGCCGACCTATCGGGATTTAAATCAAAGCCTAAACTACCCAATAAACGCCTACTTGTATATAGCTGGCATCTTCGGAAATTCCCGGGGATGTAGGTGCGATCCCCTCTTCCCTGGCAGATATTACCTTCTCCGGTCACATGGCTGCATCGACCAATCGGCTTATTCTTGAGTAAGCAATAATGCCTAGAAAGCCCTCCGGGCTTCCATACATACTCTTGAAGTGGCTCAGGGTCACGGGCAAAGCTTACAAAAATGGTAACCAGCCATTGCATTGCTTCTCAGGTTGAATCTTCGGGCTAGCTAAGGCACAGTAAGATTGGCGTGAATATAGACAGAGACCGCTGAAAAATGGGCGCGCCTATACATTCGGGACTTGAGGTCTGGGGGTAGGCCGAAGTGCCCCCCGATCTATCGGGGGCCCCCATCACTAAAAATCCCCCAATCTTGGGAGATTTGGGGGTTGGTTCAGACTACTTCAGCAATCTTTCTTTAATCAACTAAGCATGTAGAAGCTATCGCCTTCTTATCCTGCCCCCTCCAAGAAAACGCGTGCAAAATCTCCATCGAAATCTTTTAAGAAGTCATGGACATCCAGAACATCATCGGCGTCTACCGTAGCCGTATTACCGAACTTCATATACTCATCTTCAGTAAGGTCGGTAACCAACTCGAACGACTCACCTTCCTTGAGCACCGCAGCCACTAAACCCTGATTTTGACAGCTGAGACAATAAACGCTAACAAACCATAGATCAGTATAGCGACCGAGAATCCTCACATTTTCCCTGTCGTAATGCTCCCCGCATACGCTACACTTTATATTCGTCATCAAGCGCTTGATTAATTTATCATCCATAGTACTACCTCTAGATAAGGAGCTATGATTTCCCCAAATCATCCATGTTCAGGGTATCGATAAAGTCCCTGAAGGGGGACAGCTTGGTCAGCTCATCATCGCTAAGCTCACCCTGTTCACCATTAGCAGGAAGCAGTATCCCCGCTTTATCCAGCACCGACTCATCGACATAAATCGGCACTTCCACCCTTACCGCAAGGGCGATGGCATCGCTGGGACGGGAATCGATCTCCATTTCCCTTCCGTCAACCATAAGGAGGATCCTTGCAAAGAAGGTATCATTTCGAAGGTCGTTTATCACGATCGAGTTGACTGCAGCACCCAGAGCCTCTATCGCGGAGCGCAACAGGTCATGCGTCATCGGTCGGGGTACCTGCACGTCCTGCAATTTCAGCGCTATTGAGTCCGCCTCCGCGGGGCCGATCCAGATAGGAAGGTAACGCTCTCCACCCTTCTCCTTGAGTATCACTACCCGCTGATAATTCATCAGGCTCATTCGGATGCTATCGATGGTCATCTCGATCATGAGTAACCTCCCCTCCGACTAAATTATTCTAGCCCAACATCTTTGCCAATGTCAACATACATTTTCCTAACAAATGTCTACATACCCTATCAGTTTTAGAAGAGATCCAACCCCTGTCCACGCTTATGCTATAAGAGACCGCTGAAAAAGAGGTGCAGGATACTTCCTGCTGGGGATATGGGGGTGTCCCCCACTTTAGAAGTCCCCCAAAGATTGGGGGATATAGGGGGTTGATTGAGAGTATTTCAGCAGTCTCTATAAGATAGGCTCTATTATATGCGAGAGCTATAAAGCGAGAGCATCTCGATATCATCGGCACAGGGGTATGGGATCATAAGTAGGTTGGAGCATATGCTTCAACGACACCTAGAGCTGATGCTCCTGGCTACCCAATGTTAAATACATCTCAGGGCACGTGGACGGGGAAAAGGTGAGTTTGACTCGCTTCACTCGGGATGACAACCACCACGGTCGAGCAGTGAAGTATTACCAATATACTGGACGAGTACACGGCATTGACAGGCTCTGTTGTTAGTGGTATAAATCCATAAGGATACCCCAACCACACATATCTCAATCTGGCTTTAATACCCTTTCAACTTCAAACTAAGAGGAGCGTTTATGAAAGATGGCATGATGAACTTTGGAGTTTCAATGGGTTTATGTGCAGGTAATATCGAACGATACTTCGAGTACTTACAAATAGAGGGTTTATCGACAGTGTGTCTGAGAGTGTTCGAGGATTTTACCGAATTTGTACTAGGAAATGACTTCGAGATAATTGAAATTGGTACACCGAATTTTATTCCTGCGGAAGTACTAATCCCCGTAGCGGGCGATATAAAAAAGAGGGTTTCTCAATTTAGAGTAGTTAGTTATCACCTTCCCTTTGGGGAAATCAATATTTCCGCACTCCACGCGGGGATACGAAAAGAGGCAATTGAAGAGACAAAAAGGCACATTGACCTCTGTCAGTTAATAGGGGTAAGTAAGGTAACAATGCACCCAGGTAACTTATTGACAATGCCAGATGGATATTTGCTGATAGAGGAATGGGCTAGGGCAATAACAGAGAGCAGCATCCTTGAAATCTTTCATTATTGTAGGTCAAAAAACATAGAATTAGCTATTGAGAATTTACCTCGCGATAACCCCCTTTTTCAAAAACCAGAGGAGTTTGAGCCTTTTATAGAAAAGGGAATTGGATTGGTTCTAGATACTGTCCATGCTTATGTAGCCAATGTAGAACCGATAGACTTCATAAGGAAATTTGGGGCAGGAATTACTTCGGTTCATTTGACCGATGGAGTAAGAAACAATCCTATCTCTCATTATCCTCTGGGAACAGGAGAAGTAGATTGCGTAGGTATTCTTAATGAATTACAGAAAGCACATTTTAATGGAGAGATAATCTTGGAGGTTAATAGCAAAGAAGACTTGATAAAGAGCAAATCATTCTTAGAAGAGAAGTCTTATGTGCAACCCTCTTGTTACCTCCCTCAGTAACATTGCTTGACTAGAGCAATGTTGAAATCAGACATTACACAAGGGCAATATTAGTCTTACCCTGTGGTGGGCATAAACATCCACTCCCAGTTTAATACCACTAGCACCACCTCATATAGTAATTTTGTAACTATATCACTTATTCACAGGTGAAATCATGTGCACTGCCCGCCTGGCAATAATGTGTCCACTGTATTGTAATCCCCAATGTATTTAACAAGTGCACGGCATTGTCTTCACTCCCCCGGTCGAGATATACTACACCGTAGTTATTATTCACAGGGAAAGCATTTCAGTATAAGGAGGAATTTAAGCGATGGATGTTATGGAAGCCATAAGAATCCGCCGCAGTATACGCAAGTACAGCACGGACCCAGTCCACGACAGTGAAATCGAGACATTACTGGATGCTGCACGCTGGGCGCCTTCGTGGGTCAACTTCCAGTGTGTCAGGTGGATCATTGTCAAGGACCCTGATATCAAGGCCAGGCTGGCCGATACCCTGCCCTCCACCAACCCCGCCATCGATGCCGTGCGCACCGCCCCCGTCGTGCTCGTAGCCTGCGCCGAGACGGGCAAGGCCGGTTTCAAAAAGGGCGAGGCAGTAACCGACAAGGGCGACTGGTACATGTTCGACGTCGCCTCCGCAGCCCAGAACATCATGCTCGCCGCAGTAGAACTGGGCCTCGGAACCGTCCACATCGGCCTGTTCGACGCCATAAAGGCCGAGGACATCCTGAAAGTCCCGCAGGGAATCAGGGTTGTGGAACTCATCCCCCTGGGCCATCCCGCAGAGCAGCCCAAAGGTCCCGGTCGCAAGGAGCTACACGAGATAGTCTTCAACGAGAGGTACGGAGAGCAATGAGAGGAGCTGAATTGATGATCTGCTGCCTCGAGTTATTAGTAAGAGACCGCTGAAAAAGAGGTGCAGGACACTTCCTGCCGGGGGTCTGGGGGTATCCCCCAGCTTCAAAAAGTCCCCCAATCTTGGGGGATTAGAGGATTGATTGAAACTATTTCAGCAGGCTCATAATGACTATGCTATTATTGAAGACATCTATCGTTTATAAATTATTTCAAGATATCGATATGTACTCCATAAATGTTACAATGATTATGTCAGGATAACCCCCTATTTCGTCTATGTGTACTTGAGACGAAATTCTATAGCTGATTGAAGGAATGTAATATATGAGTTCTAAGAAGATGCCAAAGCTTCGAATAGGTGATTTGGAAGCTAACCTGGCAATTGTTCAAGGAGGAATGGGCGTTGGTATTTCTTTATCAGGTTTAGCCTCGGCTGTTGCAAATGAGGGTGGTATTGGAGTTATTGCTGCTACTGGCATTGGCATGTTTGAGCCTGATTTAAGCACAAATTTTAAGGAAGCAAATAAAAGAGCCTTACGCAAAGAAATAAAAAAGGCAAGGGAGATGACAAAGGGCGTTATTGGTGTAAACATAATGGTAGCCCTTTCAGATTTTGATGATCTCATAGAGGTTTCAGTGGATGAAGGTGCAGATTTGGTTTTTCTTGGCGCAGGACTTGCACTCAGGAATCCTATAATATCGTCGCGGGATACCTCGAGAAAAGCCACAACCAAGGTTGTTCCTATAGTATCTTCTGCAAGAGCGGCTAAAATTATATTTAAATATTGGGGGAAAAACTACAATCATGTACCAGACGCTGTGGTTATTGAGGGTCCATTAGCTGGTGGACACCTCGGATTTAAAAAGGAGCAGATCGATGATCCTGGCTATGTATTGGAAAAGCTACTGCTGGAGGTGATCCCCATTATTAAGCCCTATGAGCAGTATTTTAATAAAAGTATCCCAGTAATCGCTGCGGGAGGTATATATACGGGTGCTGATATTCATAAATTTCTCCAGTTAGGGGCTCATGGTGTACAGATGGCAACCAGGTTTGTTACAACTCACGAATGTGATGCTTCCATGGAATTCAAGGAGGCATATATAAAATGTAGGAAAGAAGAACTTATCATAATTGACAGTCCCGTTGGTTTGCCGGGGAGAGCTATACAGAATAAGTTTCTTGAAGAGGTGTCATTAGGAGTACAAAAACCTTTTAAATGTCCCTGGAAATGTCTGAAAACCTGTAATCCTAAAAAATCACCGTACTGCATTGCTCTTGCATTAACCAATGCTAAAAAGGGAAACCTTGAAAATGGATTTGCCTTTGCGGGAGCTAACGCCTGTAGGACAGATAAAATCATCTCTGTTGAAGAGGTTTTTGAGACTTTATTGGAGGAATATGAAAGGGCTGCATCTATATAAATTGCTTCTCCTGACACAGCCATACACGCTTCGTACTTGCGCCCCCCTGCCTTTAGTGACATCGCCTCCTTTGATCACAACGTCGTATATGCCGGAAACGTTAAGTGTAATTTCAGTATTAATATCAAAGAAAATGCTGAAATCGTCTCAATCAACCCCCTATATCCCCCAATCTTGGGGGACTTATGTAGCTGGGGGACACCCCCAGAACCCCGGCAGGAAGTATCCTGCACCTCTTTTTCATCCGTCTCATAAAATATATAGCTGCATAAATTGCCTGTTAAGGTACGTTACACGCGATGGATAAGGGAAAATTGATCGAGCTGGTTGAAAAGTCCCCTGAGCTTGTAGGTAAACATGACAGGGAGGGCTGGTTGAGCCTGTTCTCTTCATCGGCCGTTGTGGAGGACCCGGTAGGCGCCGGCATGAACCGCAAGGGTGAGGATAGCCTAGGCCGTTTCTACGACATGTTCATCGGCCCGAATAAGATCAAGTTCACCGTCCACCAGGACATTATCATGGGCAACGAAATGGTGCGGGAAGTATCGATTCACACCACCCTCTCCAACGGCGCCATTACCGAAGTGCATTGCTATCTGATCTACCGCGTCGTGGAGGAGAGCAGTGAGCTGAAGATTGAGAGCCTCCGTGCCCACTGGGACTTGGGTAGAAACTCCATCATCCTGATGAGAAACAACGGTTTCAAGGGCATAGTGGCCTCGATAGCCCAGTTCGGAGCGATGATCAAGATACTGCGACTCAAGCGTGTGATCGAATACTTAGGAGTAATGTACAAGGGCATCCAGAAGAAGGGCATCAAAGCGGTAAACGCTTTTACCGTTGCTGTCAACGCCAAGGACGAAGCCACTTTCACGCGCCTATTTGACGCCGGTGCCACAATCGAGTTCCCCGCCGGCAATAAGATACCCGCAGGCGATTTCTTCAAGGGCGCAAGCAAGGATTTGAGCCTTGAGGTATCGGGGTTACGCTCCGGAGGCTGGTATACCTCCTGCGTTTTCGATGCCAAGGCAGGCGGGGTCAACCATCACGGCGTGGCCTTCTTCCAGTTCAACCCGAAGACCAAAAAGATAGCCTCCGCCCGCTTTTTCTGGAACGATTAGGCTGGAAATCCTGCGAATCCTGCCTCACCTCCATGATGCTCAAGCCACTGGTGCTCCGCAAGAACCACTATGCCTTTACCAACATTTTGCCGATAAACTGTTTACCACCCACCGACACCAAACGGCACGACCATACATTAAGAGACTGCTGAAATAGTCTCAATCAACCCCCTAATCCCCCAATCTTGGGGTTTTTAAAGCTGGGGGACACCCCCAGACCCCCAGGCACGAAGTATCCTGCACTTCTTTTTCAGCGGTCTCCTTAAGTCAAGATTCTTTGGAAGATAGGTCAGGATAAAGAGCTATGTGGTAGCACAAAGTGGGACAGATGGCGCCTTAATTCCAAGAAGATTGCACTAAGCGGATTCGAAAAGCGATTTGAATCTCTGGGGAACCTCGGCAACCTTCTCCCTCTCGTAATCGAAAAAAAGCATCCCTGTCTTAGCAACAGCGACCACCTTATCTGTCCGTTTGTTGGTCACCCGGTAGAAAAAATCGCATCCATATTTATGGAAATCGGCAACGGCGATATCGACCCTCAGAACATCCCAGTGAAAGGCCTCTGACTCGAAGACGATGGACAGATCGGCATTAATGAAAGTAAGGCCGTCGATTAAAAGCTCGGGAAAACCATTCGCCTTCAAAAACCTCAGATGAGCTTCGTTCAGCATTGCAATTAGCGAGTGGTTTCCCAGATGTCTGCCTGCTAAGACGTCCCCTATTCTGACCTCAATCTCGGTTGAAAATAAAAACTCTTCCGGTAAGTCGATCTTAACTCGAGCCATATGCAACCCCTTCTTTTCCCTGATCAATAACACCGTTGCCCTCTAACAGCACCGCCTTCACGCGCCGCTCGAAAACGCACCGCTCCAAAAGCACTCGCCGATGGCACTTCTGACACCTGATCCCGATATCGGCGCCCACCCTGACCACCTGCCACTGGTCACCGCCGCAGGGGTGTTTCTTCTTCATGCGTACCAAATCACCTATCTTTATCTCCATCTCTAGGTAGTCCCAAGGTAACAATTGATCTCATCGCGCAGCTTGAGCGCTGCATCCCGGGCGGACACCGCGAAATCCACACCCTTTTCACTCCCTTCCCTGTAAGCATAGATAATTTGTCGAGAGGAGCTGATAATCGCTTTCTCTCCCTGAGCGTCTACTCCATAGCGAACTGCGCCGGCGAGGTCGCCGCCCTGAGCGCCGATACCCGGAATTAATAGCGGCATCTCTGGACAGAGCTGGCGCACCCGCTTCAGCTCCTCAGGATAGGTAGCACCCACTACCAGCCCGATATTACCAAAGGTATTCCACTCCCTGGCCCGCTGGGCCACTACTTCGAACAGGGGTTTTTCGCCCTTTTCCATCGTCGCCGACTCCTGGGAAAGTAACAGGTCCTGGAAATGGGCCGAGCCCGGGTTGGATGTGCGGCAGAGAATGAAAACACCCTTGTCCTTATACTCGATAAACGGCTCCAATGAGTCATGCCCCAGATAGGGGTTCACCGTGGCAGCATCGAAGCCAAATGTCTGGAAAAGCGCCCGGGCATAGGCTCGCGCCGTGCTGCCGATATCGCCGCGCTTGGCATCACCGATAATAGGAATGTTATCTGGGATATGGGCGATGGTCTTCTCCAGCGCTTTTAGTCCCTCTACGCCCAATACCTCATAGAAAGCCAGGTTGGGCTTGTAGGCGCATACCAGGTCCGAGGTGGCATCAATGATGGCGCGATTAAACTCAAGGATACCCACCCCGGGCATCAACTCCGGATCGGGGTCGAGCCCAACACAGAGGAGGCTCCTATTGGCGTGGGTAGCGTTACGCAGCTTCTGTAAAAAGTCCATCGTCCTAAAGGGATAATACCGCCCTGTTAGGCCAACGTCAAGAAGCCCGATATATGTTGACAAAGATATCCTTTCGGTGGATACTGAAAAGGCGCCAGGAGCTTCCGTAGTGTCTCCTATAAATAGGATTCGAAGGAGAGTCAAACATGCTTACCAGATATGATGAGATGCTCTGCCATCAGATCGTTTCTACGTTTGACCGGGTTGATACCAGCGCCCGAGAATGGACGGAGAGGATATGGCTTACCGCCCATGACACTACGGGGAAATTCCATCTTGTCGCTGGCTTCGGCCACTATCCCAATCGAAATATCATGGATGCATTTACCTGCTTTGCCGTTGAGGGCAAGACACAATACGCCGTGAGAGCATCCCGTGAGTTGCGCCCTCAGCTTGACGAGGTTAAGGTCGGGCCCTTCTCATACGATGTGGTCGAGGCACTGAAAAAGGTGCGATGCTCCTTAGACGAGAACGAGCACGGCCTTAGTTATGAGATAGAGTTTGAGGGAAGCATGCCTCCACATGAGGAGGAACCACAGTTCTCCGTGAGCCGGGGCAGGGTAATGGAGAACGTATTGCGCTACGTGCAGGTGGGCAGGCCCAGTGGCTGGATTAAAGCTGAAGGGAAGACTTACGAGATCAATAAGGACGGATGGCTGGCGGAGCGGGATCATTCATGGGGAATCAGGAGAGGGGGCGGTGTGCCGGAAACCGGGGTGCAGCCCGGTGAGATCCCGGTGGGATACATGTTCAGCATGGGATTTATGCAGTTCGAAAAATGGGGTGCCACCTACCACCTAAGAGAGGATTGGGAAGGGAGGCCACTGCATTTCAGCGGCGGGGTGTTTTATCCGTATTCAAGCCAGAAAGAGGAGCTCAGTCTGGCAAGCATGTCACACGATTTTCAATTCCGTCCCGACATGCGGCAGATGACGTGTGGGAAGGTGCTCTTGAACGCCACCGATGGCTCCAAGATAGAAGTGTCAATGCGTCCCCTCAGTATATGCTACCTGAAAGCGGGGGGATACTTCGGCTACGAAGGGTTCACACACGGTCTGTGGTTGGATCCCTCCTTTATCGACGGCCTCAAGCTAGACCTTACCGATACCGATACCGTAAAGGGGGTCTCGTTCCTCGATGATTTCATGTGCGAGTTCCGCTGTGGCAACGAAGTGGGCTACGGAATCATCGAGCTGGTAATCGTGGGGAAATATCCCAAGTACGGCTACCAGAGCTATTAAGCGGAGGTAAACATGCTCACGAAGTTTGATGAGTTTCACTGCCACCAGATCGTGGATACATTGGATCATGTACTGGACAGCGACCGACAATGGACGGAGAAGTACTGGATGAACCTTCACGATAAAACGGGGGAAGTGGTGTTAGCCACAGGCTTTGGTGTCTATCCCAACCGCAATGTTATGGACGGCTACGGTTGCGTCAACATCGATAACAAGACCCAGCACAACATGAGGCTCTCGCGGGAGCTCAGGCCGCAAATCGAGGACCTGAATATTGGCCCACTGTCCTGGGAGGTAATCGAGGGGCTCAAGAGGATACATGTTGCCCTAGATGAGAACGAGTACGGAATCAGCTATGACCTGGAGTTCGTGGGCAGGGTGCCCGCCCACGAGGAAATCCCCCAGGTGCGCCGTGACAAAGGCCGCATTTTCATGAACACATGCCGTATGGCTCAACTGGGAAAGGCCAGGGGCTGGGTTAAGGTGGATGGCAAGAAATATGATATCGACGAGGACTCGTGGCGGGCGCAGAGGGATCATTCATGGGGCATTCGCATGGGTGTTGGTGCCCCAGAGCAGGGGGTGCAATCGCCGGATATATCCTTCTTCGCCAACCTAATGATCAACTGGATGACCGCCCAGTTTGAGGACTGGGGAGTTCACTACTACCTACTCGAGAAAGCAGATGGGACGGTCGAATATCTGTCAGGAGCACTAGTTTATGGTTTCGGAGATGACAGAGAGGCAATCCCGGTGGTGGCTGTGGACCACAACTTTGAGTACCACCCTAATAGCGGAAGGATGAAATCGGGCCGCGTGGTCCTGACAATCGCCAATGGCTCAAAGATAGAGCTATCTATGCGGCAACTGACAACCATGTACCTTATGGGCGGGGGTTACATAGGCTACAACGGCTTCTACCACGGCATCTGGATGGGCCCCGACTGGACAGACGGGGAAAAGTGGGATGTCAGTGACCCCGATGTTGCCAACAAGGTTCACGGCCTTGATGATACTGTATGCGAGTACCGCTGCGGTGACGAAGTAGGCTATGGAATCATCGAGAATCTCATACTGGGCTCGTTCCCCAAATACGGTTTCTAACCTATCACTGTGAAGTAATAAACTGCACACTACTGCAAAATTATGATGTATAATCCTAAAGGGAATCTATATACATAGGAGACAGATTATGTATGGACGGCAGATAGACCTGGCAGATATGCAATCCAGGCTGACGACCTGGCTGCAGGGTAAAATGCCCCATATCCGGAACCTGTCGATATCGCCTCTGGAGAGGTCGAGTGGAGGGCTCTCCAATGAGACCTTTTTCTTCGACATGTACTGGCAGGAAGCAGGACAAAGCAAATCGGCAAAGAAGGTGCTGCGGTGGCAGCCGAAAGATTTCCAGGTCTTCCCTAGTTACGACCTGGGAATGCAATTCCGTGTTATGGAGTGCCTGCAGGGCACCGATGTTCCGGTTCCCAAGGTCAACTGGCTAGAGGAAAACGAGGAGGTGCTCGACAGCCCCTTCTACGTCATGGACAGGATAGACGGGGTTATCCCCTGCGAGGTGCCCCCTTACCACTCCTATGGAATTTTTTTCGAGGCCACCCCCGCGCAGAGAGCCAAGATGTGGTGGGGGTCCCTGGAGGCCATGATAAAAGTGCATAACGTAGACTGGAAGGGCGCGGGGCTCTCCTTCCTCGGTATACCCTCGGACGGTACCGGGCCGGTTGATAAGCAGCTGGATTACTGGGAACACTACCTCAACTGGATGAAGGAGGACCCTCAAGAGTCTCACCCCACGCTTGAGGCCGCCCTGGACTGGCTTAAGGAGAACCGATATACACCGGAGCACGTAACGCTGTGCTGGGGCGATTCCCGGATGCCCAACACTATCTATAGTCCTGATTTCGATGTATTGGGTGTGCTTGACTGGGAGATGGCCTACATCGGAGATCCCGAGTCAGACCTCGGGTGGTACTTCTTCCTCGATTGGCAATACAGCGATGGTTATGGCATTCCCCGAGTAGAGGGGACTCCAGGAAGAGAAGAGACCATACAGCGCTATGAAAAGCTAACGGGGTGGAAGGTGAAGAACCTCTTCTATAGCGACGTCATGGCCGCATTCAGATTCGGAGTCATCATGGCCAAGATCGCCAAGAACATGAAGGCAACTGGGGTTCCCACACCCACCGAGGACTTCGAACGTGACAATCCCTGCACCCAAAGGCTGGCCAACCTGCTGGACCTACCCGCTCCGGGCGGCCCCAAAAGAGAAGTGACAATTATTGAAGAGGTGACGGTAACGGTTCAGTTACACCTCACCGGCCCCGGCGGCAGCGATTGGTATGTGATTTCCGATAAAGGCAAGGGAACCCGTCATGAAGGGACGGCGCAGAATCCAAACTCTACGTGTACCGCATCGGCTGAGGACTGGAATGCTATTCAGAAGGGAGAGCTGGACCGCGTTCAAGCTTTTATGAGCGGCAAGCTTAAGATAGAGGGTGACATCACCCTGATGATGCAGTTAGAGAACATGATATCCAAGCTTAGCTATCCTGAATAAATTCAATGGCCGTGTGTGAGCTTTATGTCAAGATTGATGAGCCCTTTCAGGGATGCCTCGGTGAGGGATGGCTGAGGCGTTTAGTGGAAAAGACCCTTGCCGTGGAAGGAATAATTTCTCCCGTAGAGCTGGGACTGGTGATTACCGATGACGAGACAATACACCAGCTCAACCTTAGCTACCGGGGAAGGGACGAGACAACCGATGTTTTATCCTTCGCCCTTAGCGAAAATGGCCAGGATGTAGCAGGAATCCCGTTTATCTCCCCCCCCGACGGCACGTCTCACCTTGGCGAAGTGCTTATCTCTTATCCCCGGGCAGTAGTCCAGGCGAAGGAGCATAAACACCCCGTGGAGCGGGAGATAGCGATCTTAGTTATCCACGGCATGCTTCATCTCCTCGGCCATGAAGATGAGGACGAGGTGTCAGAAGCCAGGATGAGGACTGCGGAGCAAAGAGTTTTAGGAGAACTGACTGATGAACATTTATTATGAGCAACCGCCCTACAGGCCACCCACTGAAGGCTACAGCCTCCTCGTTAGGGCAACGAGAAATTGCTCCTGGAACAGGTGTGAGTTCTGCTGTATGTACCAGGGTACCAAGCTGGAAATCAGGCCGGTGGAGGATGTCAAGAACGATATCAGCGCCATGAAGATGGCTGCCGATGAGATAAAGGATTTGGCGTTGAAGGAAGGCTACGGAGACCGCATCGGGATGGTTGCCCGGGCCAATGGGATACACTGGCTTAATGATGGGGTGGTAAAACACGCCTTTATCGCGGACTCCAACAGCGTTATTATGAAGTCGGAGGACCTGGCCGAGATCATCAGGTTCCTTTACGAGACCTTCCCCACGCTAGAAAGGGTTACCAGCTATGCCCGCGCCAAAACCCTTGTTAAAAAAAGCATGGAAGACCTCCAATTGCTTCGAGAGGCCGGGCTTAACCGGCTCCATGTGGGTCTTGAGACCGGCGATGAGGAACTGCTCAAGATAATCCAGAAGGGAGCTACACCGGATGAGATGATACTCGGCGGAAAGAAAGCCCTCCAGGCCGGATTCGAGCTATCCGAGTACGTCATGCCCGGGCTCGGGGGACAGGAGAAATGGGAACAGCATGCCCGCGGCACCGCCCGCGTACTAAACGAGATAAACCCACACTTCATCCGGCTGCGCACCCTGTTCACGGTTCCCGGCACCCCCCTCGCCGGAAGATACGAGCGGGGCGAGTTCAGCCAGCAGACGATCGAGGGGCTTCTCAAAGAGGTGCGCCTGATGATAGAGGAGCTGACGGTATCAGCAGATTTCGTAGTAAGCGACCATATCGCCAACCGCTATATGTGGGGGATAGACGGCAAACCTTCGCTGGATAAAAAGCGGATGCTCAAGGCGGTGGATAGCCTCATTGCTGCCGCCAAAGAGAGCCATGAGAAGTACCCTGTTTACAGTGGACTGTAAAAGCAACAACCGGAATTTATCAAGGACGGAAACAGGCGTATGGCGCAGATAGATTAGGGGAAAAGGTCTAGAATGGCTAAAAGGCAAGCCAAGGTCGAAAAGGTCGAGAAGACCGAAAAAGACGAGGAGCGGAGAGCACAGGTATACTACCGCAAGTGGCGCCCCCAATCCCTTGCCGAGGTGATTGGTCAGGAGCATGTGACCCAAACCCTGCTAAACGCTCTTAAATTGGGACGGGTAGCGCACGCCTACCTCTTCTGTGGCCCACGTGGTACGGGAAAGACCAGCACCGGACGCATCCTGGCCAAGGCGGTGAACTGTCTTGAAAGCGGCGAAGGAGAGCCGTGCAATGCCTGCATCCTATGCCAGGCGACCACTGAAGGGAATGCCATTGATACAATGGAGATCGATGCCGCCTCAAACAGGGGCATCGATGAGATTCGCGAGCTTCGGGAGCGGATCAGATTCGCCCCCAGTATTGCAAAATATAAGGTATATATCATCGATGAGGTTCACATGCTCACCGAGCCCGCCGCTAATGCCCTGCTCAAGACCCTGGAGGAGCCTCCGCCCCATGTCCTGTTTGTACTGGCAACCACCGAGCCCCACAAGGTGCCTCTTACCATACTCTCCCGGTGCCAGCGCTTCGATTTCAGGCGCATCCCCCAGGCTGCGATGGTGTCGAGGCTCGCCCATATCTGTGAGAGTGAAGGTATTCACATCGAAGAATCATCGCTGAAGCTCATCGCCAGGAGCGCCACAGGCTCGATGCGAGACGCCGAAAACCTGCTGGAGCAGACGGTTGCCTACTATGGCTACCAGATCGACTTCCCTCAAGTTCAAGCGATGCTGGGAATCACCGGGGACGTGCGCGCGCTGGAGCTGGCTAAGCATGTCGTCGATATGGATATCTCCGCCGGGCTTAGGACTATAAATAGCGTTACCCAGGATGGCCTCGACCTGAAGCAATTCAATCGGGAACTGGTGGAGTATCTAAGAGGGCTGCTCCTTATGAAAGCGGGTGCTGAAACAGCCATTGACCTGCCCGAGGAGACACTCTCCGAAATGAGGAGCATGGCAGAGAGGGCGCCTATGGCCCAGCTGTCGAAAGCGGCGAGGCTATTTCGCGAGGTGGAACTGCAGTTCGATGGCTTTTCACCCCTGCCCCTGGAACTGGCCTTCGTAGAATGCTCCCTGCCCGAGGGGAAACCGATAACACCAGCTATACCCGCAACGCCGGAAAAGATCGAAAAAACAGAGGAAAAACCGGCACCGCCAGCACAGTCCAGGAAAACAGAGAAGGAACCCACTATTACCCCGGCGTTGACAGAGGAGAAGCCTGTAAAAGCTACAAAGTCCCAAAAAGCTGTGGAAGAACCCGCCACCACTCCAGAACCGACCGAGGAGAAGCATACGACACCCGGAAAATTGGGAGAAACCGATATCGAGCACTTCCGCAGCCGCTGGAGGGAGGTAGTGGATGCCACGCGGGGGATGGGCTCAGCGGGAAACCTCGATGCCCTTTTAAGAAGCGCCTGCGAGCCATTGTCCCTGGAAAACGATACCCTGATACTGGGATTCTATTACGACTTCCACAAGGAGAAGATCGAAGACCCCAAGTACCGCCACATGGTGGAAGCGAAGGTGAGCGAGGTATTCGGGCAACCCTATAAAATTCGCTGCGTGCTCACCGAGAGAAAGGCAAGAACCCGGGGACACCTGGTTGAGGCGGCACTTCAAATGGGGGCGAAAATAATTGATGAGGAGGATGAATGAACAAAATATTAATGCGTCAGGCCCGACAGTTTCAGGAAAAAATGGAGAAGGTACAGCAGGAACTGGAAAAGGCCACGGTGGAGGCCAGCTCAGGCGGCGGCGCGGTAACAGTTGTGATGACAGGACAGCAACAGCTTCAATCGGTAAAGATCTCGCCCGAGGCAGCGGGAGATGCAGAGATGCTGGAGGACCTGGTTCTCACCGCGATGAACGAGGCGCTTAAGAAATCGAAGGAGCTTGCCGCAAGCCGCCTCGGTGAACTGACCGGCGGTCTAAACATCCCCGGCCTGACTTAGAAAAGATCGAAAAGGGGAGGCGGATAAATCGACATCCAGACCGATGTCTTATCTACCTGAGCAAGTCAATAGGGCGAGAATGGGAGGCCTGATTTGAATAGCGATTTCGTGCCCACCGCTCAGCCGGTGGCTCGGCTCATCGAGGAGTTCCACAAGCTGCCCGGTATCGGCCCCAAGACTGCCCAGCGGCTCACCTACTTTCTGATCCGCATGCCTCACGAGGAGGCGCGCTCCCTCGCCGAAGCTATCCTCGCTGTAAAAGAGAAGATCGTCATCTGCTCAACCTGCCAGAACACCACCGACGCCGACCCATGCGTCTTCTGCTGTAGGGAAGAGCGAGACCGCACCAAGATATGCGTCGTAGCAGAACCGCTGGACATCCTACCCCTGGAGCGCACCAGGGAATATCACGGGCTTTATCACGTGCTCCATGGCGTCATCTCCCCGATGGAAGGCATCGGCCCCGACAACCTCAAGATCAGGGAGCTTCTCTTACGACTCCAGGATGGCGTGGTCACGGAGGTCATCCTCGCCACCAACCCCAACCTCGAGGGAGAGGCCACCTCCATGTACCTCCATCGGCTCATCAGCCCTCTGAACATCAAAGTCACCCGCCTCGCCCGCGGGCTCCCTTCGGCGCCGACCTAGAATACGCCGACGAGGTAACCCTCACCCGCGCCCTGGAGAACCGCCAGGAGATTTAAGAGGAACTGAATTCATCTGTACGACTATCATGCGATATTCTGCAATGAGGAATTACAGCAGTGATTTATAGAATTGTTAGGCTTCTGCCGTATTTTATTCTATTAATTCTCGCATTTGCTTTCACCCTAGCTTATACATTTACATCAAGTGAACTATCTAAAACTATTCTTATTAATTTATCTTCAAGTTCATTATTTGTTGTTCTCGTATATTTCTTCTATGACATCATAAAATCCTATATCGCAAGACATGAGATAAGATATATTGATTCTTATATTAGGAATCAAATTAGTCATGATGTTTTTGTAATTCTGTATACGTTGAAAAAATACATTCACGGCTATAATCTCGAAAGTAATACGCTGAAAAACATTTTTCAAATTAATAACTACAGTAAAGAGCAAATTAGAGCATCAATTGTCAATCAATCCTATTTAGGTTTCCAAATATTTAGAGAAATGGAAGATGTTAAAGAGTTATTTCGAGACGCTTTAGACAATAGTCTTGTAATTAAATATAGTCCCAGAGAATATGTCATAAACCTGGTAAGGATTGTCGATTTAATAATCCAAATTGAACATATATTTCGTAATGAGAATAACTATGCTGAATGTCCAGAAAAAGCCATAGAGTTCTTGTGTGTAAATGTATAAGCTAGGGTGAAAGCAAATGCGAGAATTAATAGAATAAAATACGGCAGAAGTCTAACAATTCTATAAATCACTGCTGTAATGCCTCATTGCAGCAGTGATTTAT
>PVMK01114068.1_pt1 | contig 57781 bp, 47 predicted proteins | sample 1853481 | NCBI WGS metagenome assembly PVMK01 (sample SAMN08533507, study PRJNA380276) | Marine sediment metagenome, whole genome shotgun sequencing project.
ACCGTTGTGCAGATCCGTCTTCGCTGCTGGATCTTGGCCGGGCAGACATCCGCAGTGACCGGCATCACGCGACCCTGGTTGAATACGGAGAGGATGCCCTTAAGCTCCGGATTCACCTTGCTCGCGCCGCCCGTGACTATATTGATGTGCAGAACTTCATTCTGCGGCGTGACGCTACGGGTGAATTGTTCCTCAATGAATTGCTGGCCGCTGCCCGCCGGGGTGTAAAAATACGGCTGTTGCTGGACCAGATGTTTACCTTTTCCGACCTGGAATACCTGGTGCTGCTGACCATGGACCATGCGAATTTCGAGATTCGCTTCTACAACCCGACCTTTTACAAGGCGAAGATGTCAAACGGTGACTGGCTCAGTGGAATGGCCTGCTGTTTCCGGCGAGTCAACCAACGCATGCACAATAAATTAATGGTGGTCGATGACCTGGTGGGCCTGACCGGCGGCAGAAATATCGCAGACCGGTATTTTGATTTCGACACGAACTATGAATTCAAGGACAGGGATATCTTGGTCTACGGGCGCATCGCAGCGGAGATGAGAGAGTCATTTGACTGGTTCTGGGAATACGAAAAGTCGGTGCCGGTGCAGCATCTGCGGGACGTTGCAGATGAGTTGCTCAATGGTGGTGAATTTACCCTCGAGCCTTTCCAGCCGGCTGATCGCCTGCGGCCGCTTTTGCAGGACATCGAGGATGATCAACACCTCAGGCGCCTGTTTGTAGATACGGCCTACGAGATAACCCGTATGGAGTATTTTTCCGACAGGCCCGGGAAGGCGGACTTCCCGGAAGATTCACGCAAGCAGGACATCACCACTGAAATTCATGATGTGCTGTCTTCGGCCAGCACATCGGTGGTGATCCAGTCGCCCTACATGGTGCTGTCGAAAAAGGCGCGTAAAATCTTCAAACAACTGCGCGAGGACAATCCGGAAATCGAGTTGGTTTTTTCAACCAACTCGCTGGCTTCAACCGACGCTGACACGGTGTACGCGCACACGCATAAACACAAAAAACATTATGTGAAGACCCTGGGTTTTAAGATGTATGAATTTAAACCCTACCCGATAGACGCCCCGCAGTTTTTCCCCCGCTGGAGTGAGTTGATCGAAGAGAAAAGGCAGGGAATCATCAGTAAATCCGTTGTTTCCGGCGACAACTCCACCATCGCAATGCCGGCGCCCCGCTCCGGTCTTCATGCCAAGTCCTTCGTGGTCGATGGCTGGGTCGCCATGATCGGATCGCATAATTTTGACCCGCGGTCCGAAGGCTTCAATACCGAGAATTGCCTGGTAATCTGGGATAAAGCATTCGCCCGGGATCTGGAAGGCCTGATCCGGCGTGATACCGAGCCACAGAACAGTTGGGTGGTCGCGTTGAAGCCGGACCTGAACGAGGTGAACGGCGCCATTGAATCGATATCGAGGACTCTGCCCATATTTGATTTATGGCCATACCATTCAACGTCGGTTTATGAATTGGCGCCGGAAGGCACACAGGCGCCCCCAGGCACCGTGGCGTTCTACCAGAACTATTATTCCGTCGGCAGGTTTCCCGACGTGACCCGCACCCAGCGGCAGGTAACAGTGATGTTCCTCAGTTCCTTCTTCGGATTCATAGCTCCAGTCCTGTAGCAAACCACTTTCCACGGCAACTCACCGCCTCAGGATTGAGGCGGCTAACCAGGCGGCTACTACAACGGCAGCAATAATTGCGAACTCACCCGCCACGCGGGAACTCAGCAGGGCGAGAACCGGAAGTGCAATTCCCGTGGCAAGCTGCAATCCGACCGTCGGTTTTTCAGAGTCGACCGCCAGCGCCAGGAATATGAATCCGGATGCCCACAAGGATGCTTGTAGAAATTGTTCCAGGCCGGGCAGGGTGATGGCCCAGGCAGCGCCTACAACAATGGCGAGCGCAGGGACAAGGGCAGTGAATCCTTTCGCCGCCAGGCCCAGGGTGCGATTCAGAGTCCTTGCAGAACCTGCTATTACTGTCCTGGCTAGGAAAGTCGTTTTGTAACCATTCAATTGCGTGTGTTTTCATCTTTTCTCTCCTTTAGCGATACTTACTAATAAGTAAGTTTATCATGTAAATTTTTTTAGTCTTTAATACCCAGGTCGGTACGGATCTGTTCGAACATGCTTTCGAGAATATCCATGCCGTGTACACGCGCCATTTGCCGGGCGCCCTGTATCATGGCCAGGATGGAAATCGATTTCCTTTCGGCATCGCCTTCGAATGTAAATTCTTCGCGCTCACGGCCCGTTTCCAGGACTTTGCTCAGCCACTTCACCGAATCCTGCATAAAATTGTCATTGGCATCCTTGATGTCATCGCTGAGGTCGTCATAGTCGATGGCCAACGCGCCAACCATGCAGATAGGGCGCCCGCACTGGTATTGATTCATGGGTGAAAGCGAACAATCCTTCCAGCTGCGGCCGCGCGGGACCACCGTAAGCCATGAATTCAGAGGTGACTTTCTTCAGGAGCTGGTGATTTTCATCGATCAGTGCAGCGATGAGATCCATTTTGTTCGGGAAATGATAGTGAATGGCAGCATTTTTCACGCCCAGCGGCTCGGAAATATCCCGGTAGCTGAACCCATTGAGCCCGCGCTGCAGCATCAGCTGAAACGCTTTGTCGATGATCTGCTCTCTGGTGTTGCTTGCTGTAGTCATTAAGATTTCCTACTTACTTGCAGGTAAGTGTACAGGGTTCCGAAATAATTGCAACATTTTTTTAAAAGCAAGCTTTGCGCAGTAAAAAAAAGGCCACCCGGAGGTGGCCTTGAAGTACTACAGGGAGGGTAATCAGAAAATACTCGTCGTGACATTGGAGCAAGTACCGGTGCCTGCCACACATACCTGGTGTTCATAGGCCGCGCCACCCTTGGCGCCGATATTGTCATCGTAGCTGCTGTCACTGCTGCCAATAACAATTCCCGGTGGTTCAAAATCAAGAGGTGCGCCATTCCGATAAACATCGACACTGCTTGAACCGGTCCAGCTCAGGCCGACATGATGCTTGCCTTTCACCTTGTAAGCATTGGCGGTCAGGTTCAGTGCCGGTGGTAGAGGCGCCACGGGTGTCGTGGCATTGGCATAAGTGTAAGCTGAGAAACCGTTGGGATTATGAGCTCTCACTCTGTAGAAATAGGCAGTTTCAGCGGTCAGCCCTGTATCGCTGTAACTCGTGCTGCCACCAGGCAGGTCAGCGATTTCGCTCCAACTGGTGTTGTCGTTGGGCGAACGATCCACGGTGAATCCCGCCTCGTTTTCTGTCCCGTCCGTCCACGAAGATCGATCTGGCTGGAAGAAACGGCAGTCGCTGTTAATCCGCCTGGATTGCCAATTGGAGGATCACTGGACGGGTTGCCTACCTGAATGTACAGGTGATCAACAAACACCGTGTTTTGGTCCCGATTGCCTCGCGTGTGGTCAGCATCAACCACGCGGATAATAATCGAACCACTGGGTGTGCCCGGGATTACAGCAGACTGCAGGTTACTGTTTTCAGTGGCAGATACGTTGAACTGCAATAATTGTGAAAAGTTGCCGCCGTTATCCAGCGAATACTCAAACTTGAACGTATCGCCAGTACTTGAGCCACTCCATACGTTGGCGTAAACAGTGACCGTGGCGCCCAGGCTGACATTGAAGTTCCAGCGGTGTTCCAGGTAGGCATAGCGATTGGCCGGCTTGCCACCTGAATCACGTTCGGTAATTGACTGAGTCGAAGCGTCGTCGCTTCGCGTATTGGCAACGCTGCCGCTGACATTGCCAGCCATGGCGGTATCGCTGCTTGCGCCGTAGTTGGTATAAGGTGGTGGTGCATCGGTAGTGCCACTGGCGTTTGCGAAGCCTGAATCACCGGAGTCATTAACTGCTGCCACTTGATAGTCATAGGTAGTGCCCGCGCTAAGACCGGTATCGGTGTAGCCTGTCGCATTGCTTGCCAGGTTGGCGATGGTTGCAAAGTTGTTCAACCCGTCAGGTGAACGCTCCACCCGGTATGCGGTTTCATTGGTGGCATTGTCCGTCCAGCTGAGGCTTATGGCCGTTTCAGAAATGCCCGCAGCGCTCAAATTACTTGGTGCAACCGGGGGAGGCGGTGGTGCATCGGTGACCGCGCTGGCTGAAACGGACGATCCAGTTTCGTTGCCTGCCTGGTCCCGCGCCCTTACCTGGAATGTATAGCTTGTGCTCGCTGACAGCCCCGTGGCGGTGTACCCGGTACCGGATTGCCAGCCACTGTTGGTGCATTCTGCGCCACTAACGACACACAGGAAGTTGTATTCAACTGCGCTAATGTCATCAATCGCCGTTGTTGCCGTCATGTTGATTGCGGTATGTGAGACTGCTGATGGCCCGCTCGCCCAGGTCATTGGGTTTGGCGTGGGTGCGGTAATGTCCGCAGACGCCGGTGGTACTGAACCACTGATAAAATACTGTCCCAGGCTGTCGTAGTCGGAATACGGTGTAGCTGTATTGCCCACGCCCGTTACCAACAGGTAATAGGTTCCGGCGCTGACTGAAGCGCTGATGCTGGCGCTGGTATTTGTATTGGAATCACTGATTGCCAGCTGGGCGCCACTCAAATCCTGCAACTCAGCCGCGATGTCCAGGTTGGCGCCACGTCGCGAGCTTGAGCGGTAGAAAGCATCCCAGGCCGGATTGACGGTCAGGTTAATTGTTCCGTTACCGGTCACGAATGAAAATACATCCACGTCCGCAGATGAACCGATAACGCCCTTGTTTTCAGTAAGAACATTATGCGGATCGAGTTCGGGGTTGGAGGAAACAACCGAACCATCCGGATCTACCGCCAGGGCAGCTGCCGTTGCCCGGGTATCACCATGATCATCCGGGCGGTAGCCCAGCTTTCCGTCAATAATTGCCAGGTCGTCCTGTTGCTGGTTGGCATCGGGATATTCACCAATGCTCCATTCGGTGACGTTGTTGTTATAGCTATTGCCCATAATCGGCGCCCAGGAAACCAGGCCTGATCCATGTCCCGAATAGTAGGCTGCTCCCGCGTTAGTACCGTCGTGGGACAGGCCCAGGTTGTGACCGAATTCATGTGACGACGCTTCGGCAACATAGGTCTCATTGCCATTGCTCAGTTTGTTGAAAAAGACCAGTGCGGGTGAATAATAAGTATGGTAATTATATCTTCCAAAAACACCCACATAGGCAACACCGCCACAAGATGTGCAGTTAATGTTATCGCCGTTAGCGTCTACGCTGTTTGTCACCAGTATCGTGCCGGTGGTTGAGTTAAATGTCGCAGGTTCCTCAGTAGTAACATCGATATCGTAGGGCGCCAGGTCTTCTGCGACCCGGTGCCAGATATCCACGATCCGTGTTCTTTCAAGGGCGGAGAAGGTGCTCCCGTCGCCTTCCACGTTGTATGGAAGGGCGTCAAGTTGCGAATAGGTGCCATTCCAGGCTGTACCGGAGATGATGGCGCCGTCGAAATCGATAAAAACCACATTCGATGAGCCGGGACGGCTATGTAGTAAAAAGGCATCATCCAGGGTGGCAACTGGTGCATCCGCGGGTACAGTTGGACCAGCGCTCTCAGAGGCCTCCATTTTTTCAGGATCCGGCAGCAGTGTGTCGCCGTAGAAAACACCGCCTTCATCATCGACTTCGATGGTGTCGAGATCGGCTTCCGGGAAAGAAAAATCCTGTAACCAGCGCAACGCCTTGCTGCTTGCCTGCGGTGGCAGGGATTCGAGACGGCTGCGCAATTTTCCCGCCGGAAGGCTGTGTATCGAATGTGGCTGGCCGAGACCGAAAACGCGTGCGCTTTCGCCCTGGTCAGATTGGGCAACGGTTTGGCCGCTCAGCAAGAGAGCGGCCAGGATGAGCAATAGTATGGAAAATCCCCTTATAACGCGCATTATCCTTCCCCTTAGATATGAGTGTGTGATTGGATGGAGTTTGTGTTTCTAAATAATGCATGAATTGTGCCAAGCCCTGAAATTCGCGGTACCAGGCGCTTTTGGGTGGTTTTAAAGCCCTTTCAGTGCAATTTAGTCATTTTGAGACCGCTCCGGCGCTATGCAGGTGACAATAATTGTCAGTTCTTGACTGCCTTTCGCCCTGTCAAAACTGATAATATCCGGCGCAAAGAGGGGTATGGCGGAGTGAGTGACTCAGATAAACCCGAGATTATGAAATTCAGCCTTTTTCTATGAGTCAACGCGGGTATTTTTATCCCATATGATAAAAAACCGCTTTATTCCCATCAGGATCTCTGAAATAACCGCCATAAAAAGTTGGCATACGCTCTCCAGCGGGCCCTTCACAAGCGGCGCCCATCGCAATGGCGCTTGCGTACATCTCGTCGACCTTTTCACGTGATCCGGCAGGGAATGCAACCATGTTGCCATTGCCGGGATGGGGGTCGTCTTCATCCCAGGGGACGCAGATGGCTAGCATGGGTTGATCCATGGCGGGGCCGATCAAGGCTATTCTGTCCAGATCCATAATCATCTTTGCACCCAGTGGCTCCAGCAATTCAATCCAGAATGCCTTGCCTTTTTCCATGTCGCTTACACCTATGGTGACGTATCCAATCATTTGTTTTTTGCTCCTGAAGTTTGTGTGGTTCCCGATTGAGCTGGGGTCATTGTAACGTCATTCACTCCAAATGCCGCCCCAAATCCATCCGTCCGTGAAGAATCCGAAGGATATCAAGACTTCCCTCGTCTTCACTGAAAAAAATCACATGACTTTTTTTAATTTAAAGGCTTGACGCGTTGACGTTATAACGTCATGACGTTATAATAAATAAATGAGCGAGTCCCAACAAAAACGCGCCACCGTGTACTTTGACCCCTATCTGCATCGTGCGCTGCGACTCAAAGCGGCTGAAACGGATCGCAGCATCTCTGAACTTGTCAATGAGGCCGTTCAATCTGCTCTCGCTGAGGACGCGGACGATATCGAGGCTTTCGATGTCCGTGAGAAAGAAGCTGATTATTCCTTTGAGGACGTCGTCAAGGATCTGAAACGACGTGGCAAAATATAGGCTTCGAATCAAGAAGTCTGCGTTAAAAGAACTTGAGGCTATCCATTCAAAAGCCGACCGGCGGCGCATCGTAAAACGAATAGAGTCACTCGCTTCAAATCCCCGGCCACGAGGTTCAAGCAGACTTTCCGGCCGTGAGCGGTACCGTGTTCGCCAGGGCAGATACCGCATTCTGTACACCATAGAAGATACAGAGCTTGTCGTATACGTGATCAGGGTGGGCGACCGCAAGAATGTCTATAAAGCTCTTCGATAGAAGTCACAATGCTGATGCCGTTTGATATTTGGGGTCAGTGATATTTGGGGTCAGTGTAAAAACTCACATTTATTTCAGCCAAACTCCTACAAACAGTAGCTGCCTTTTCTGCTTCAATCTTAATCTGGATCACCAAGAGCACTACTACAAATGTGGTCGCCCCATAAAGAGTACCTGGCTCTAGGGAACATCAGGAGAGAACGGCTGAAGGCGTATCAGCGCTTATTTTTGAGCGAGATGGGATCTGAATTAATTACAAATATACGCAATGCCTTAAATACTGGCCTGGTACTGGGTAATGATCGCTTCCGTGCAGAGGTAGGGCAATTAACGGGCCAGCCCCAGAAACATTTATAACGAGGACCGGAAAAAGCATTTGCCTGATCGTACAACGGCAATAGTTTTTACACTGACCCCAAATATTCATATACTCCTTAGAACATAGTCGGCACGAGTGAGTATCGAGGCCGCCGATGCCGGCATTGATATTCGCAAGGATCTCGAGCAACTGGATGTCCGGAAGCAATGAGAAGTCCTGATCAAGGTACGGCAGCCCAATGAAGTTCTGGCAGGAGCTGCGCAGACGCCGGGTCTATCGCCTGGCCGGTCTGTACATTTTGGGCGCATGGGCCGTTATCCAGGTGGCTGACATTTCTTTCCCGGCATGGGGTGTGCCGGATTCGGCCCTGCGTTACCTGTTCTTCGCTGCGGCAGCGTGCTTTCCGATTGCGCTGATCTTCAGCTGGTTTTATGACATTACACCGAAAGGTATCGTTCGCACTGAAGCTGCCGACGGCTCCGAGTCCGTTGATCTGAAGCTCAAACGGGGGGATTACATTGTCCTTGCCGCCTTGCTGGGGGTTGGTCTCGCGATATTGTTCGGTAGCGCCGACAGGATTCAGCGGGAAATAGAGACAGAACCCGTAACAACAATTGAAGAAGCAGGGTGGAAAGAGAACTCCATTGCCGTGCTGCCTTTTACCAACCTGGATATCAACCCGGATACGGGCTTCTTTTGTGATGGCATCACCGAGGAGATCCTGTATCGCCTGTCGAGCCTTGGCGCACTGCATGTACTCGCCAGCAATTCTTCTTTCGCGCTTCGCGACAGCAAGGAGAGCCCGGCCCAGATCAGGGCGAAACTGGGTGTCCGCTACCTGCTGCAGGGCAGCATACGGCGTGAGAACGACTACGTACGTATTATCGCCCGGTTGATCGACGAAGGTGGATTCCAGGTCTGGAGCGAATCGTTTGACAGGAAGCTCGAAGGGATATTTACGATCCAGACAGAGATCGCCAGCACCGTTGCCAGCCAGATTATCAACGAGATTGTTCCCATGCAGGAATTACCTGCTGGGCGTACCACGACGAACATGGAGGCCTACAATGAGTATCTCGTAGGCAAAACCCTGCTCGATTCACGCCCGGGGAACTGGCGGGAGCCGGCCGAAGCTGCATTTCGAAAAGCGATTGAGCTGGATCCAGGCTTTGCGCCGCCTTACGCGGGTTTGGCGATGGCTATCACTGTTAATACCCTGTGGGGTCCCAACTGGGAGGAAGGCAGGCAACTGGCAGACAAGGCCATTGAACTCGACCCGGACTTTGCCCTCGGTCACGCGGCCCTCGCCTTGAGTCTGTTTGCAAAGTGGAATGTGCTTGCCGAGGGATCGCCGGAGGAGAGCGTCCTGTCCTCCAGGCGGGCGCTGGAACTCGACCCCAGCATGGGCTTTGCCTATAACATCCTGGCATCGACACTGGAAACCATGGGGCAGGACGACGAGGCGCGTGCCGTGATGGAAAAGGGTTTATCGGTTGATCCACTGAACGTACCGATTGTCGCAAACATTGCTGGCAGAGAGTCGAGGGAGGGCAACTTTGAGCGCGCAGAGCAGTTGCTCCTGAGGCTTTTAAGTCTACCCCAGCCCCCCAAATTCGGTTTGGTTATGCTGTATGGGACGTATGACGCATGGGGTCGTTTCGCGGATGCTGTCGTAATTGCAAAGCGGTATGTCCGCCTGTTCGCATCACCCGATGACCTCGAGGGATTTATTTGGCTTGCATGGGTCTACGGGAACCTGGGGATGACCGGAGAGGCCGATTTCTGGAAGAACCTGGTGCTCGAATACACCCGGGATGAGCTGGAAAATCTGGACTTTGCCTATAATTTATTACGTACGCGCAATGCCGATTCAGAGCTCGGCGAGGAACTTCGGCAACTGGTCAATAACAGCGAATTTCGTGAGGGTGAACATGATCCCTGGATGCTGGCCCGGTTTGGCCTGGTGAATATTCAGCTGGGAGACTTTGAGAAAGGCAGTGAGCAACTGGAGTACGGGCTTCGGCTCCGGCAAGGCAATGCAAATGGGAACGGCCCCGCCGACAGTATCGATGTAATGGCTTTAAGGGCTGACCCGGCCGATACCGCATACGTGTTACACCTGCTGGCATTCGCCTATCAGCAGGTCGGCAGAAGTGATGATGCAAATGCTCTTCTGCTACAGCTAACTGACGTGTTCGGAATGGAAAACAGTGCCCTGCATCAGGCCTTGACTGGTGATACAGCAGGTGCATTGGAGGTGATGCGATCGACCATGGAAAACGGCATAGCGGAGTACTACGGCCCGGGGAAATACTACGAGATCATCAACGACCCCGCGTGGGCCGGGACAATTAAGACGCCGGAATTCCAGGAATTACTTGCCGGGGTGAAAGAGGAGGTTGACCGTCAGCGCGCCATTGTCGAGGCCATCGATGCCAAGGACGATTTCCGGGCCGAGGCCGCGCAGTTACTGGCGAAGTGAAATTCTACCGTCAATATGGTCAGTCAATTCCAGTCTGTGTCGCCTGCCCATAACCGAATTGCTTATAAATCGCAGCGCGTTTTTCCGGGGAGTACAAGGTGGTACAAATACTATATTGCTCTACCTCCTACATCCCTGTAGTCGAATGCTGGCAATGATCTTGACCTTGCCTTAGTAACAGTTAATGCAGGTTGACATGGTGCCACTCTAGACGGTATTTAAGTTCAACCTTTTTAATGCGGGGATTAATGTGAATCCCCACTCATCAACCGGGAACAGTTGAGTTTATGTACAGATCGACCGTTAAGGGTTACTGCATGTTTTCAGTATCCAGCCTGAACGTCCAGTTGTCAGCTTTCATCGGGCACGTTAACGAGGAAACGGAACCGATGTTAGCTGAGGCGCGGCACGAGGATATCGTTGTCATTTGCCGCTCTGGCCTACGCAGCGTCTTGGCCGCTGACGTCATGCAGAAGATGGGCTTCGAGAACGTCAAGTCACTCAAAACCGGTCTGCGTGGATGGAGTGATTATGACCAGGAACTGGTGGATAAAAACTGCAATCCTGTTCATGAGGATACGGCCATCGATTACTTTACTCCCAGGCTGCGACCCGAGCAATTGAGCAAGAAATAGCCGCGGGTTATTACATTGACTCTAAATGTTGGAGGAACTGATGATCATGGATCGAGGTTTGACGATTCTGGTCGTAGTATAAATCAATCTACTCCGGCCAACTCCTCACAAAGCGCCTGACTCCCGGGAATCACTCGGGTAATGGGAAGAGCATCCGTTCATGTTCGGATTACGGGGCAGGTTATTATTAAATAGGGCAAAGAAAACGGTAAACTGCGTTTTTCACTGAAAATCGGGGCTTAGAGTCGCGCGCAAAGCGCTCAATCGCAGCGGAAGCTGTCCCCATCTGGTTCGCAGTAATCGGACCAGCCCCACTGGCGCCAGTAGTCAAGCAGGCCGGTTTCCAGCACGAGTTCACGGAAGCGGGGGTCCTGGCGCAGGCTGGCGCCGTCAGGATGAAACATGTTGATAAAAATCACCTCGGTCGGCATACCTTCTTCAAACCCAGGCGCGCCATCTGCAAACAGCATATCAAAGACGACATCCGGCTCGCCTAGCCAGGCGCCGCAGCGAATGATACTCCACCCCAATTCCCAGTTCTGACCCGCGCCAAGTTTACCGGACTTGAACTTTTCCAGCGGTTCCTGCAAGGCTTCGAGTACTCCCGGAGCCAGGCCCGGATCGTCACGGACCCGGACGCAATCCAGGAACCAGTCTGGTCTCTTCCCCGTTTCAGCATAAGCACTGAGTGCGAGATCGGTTTCACCCGTCAGGAGATACCCTTCAGCTAACCCGTCCAAGCCAATGCCACTCCTTCTACCCTGAATATCCATGAGAACCTCAGCGTGCTTGATCGTGAGGCCCGCATCACCCGCGTACACAGCAGCTATTGCAACACGAAAGTTGATTATTAATGAAGCAGGCTCAAAGCGGTAAGCCTCCAGGGCGTAGCGCAGCGCTTCGGTCACCCGGCCCCGGGCGATCAGGGCCTCACTGTACATTCCGTTTACGTGCGCATTGGTCGGGTCCGCGTAGAGCGCGCGAAGAAAATACTCTTCAGAATCCGTCCAGCGCGCCTCTTCTTCGGCGATCTCGGCCAGCACCGCCCAGGCCTCCGGCAGTGCATTGTTGAGTTCCAGCGCCCGTCGTGCGGCAACACTCGCTTTGACGAAACCGGGCATGGTGTAGTCAACCGAGCGGGTAGCGATGGCCTCCCAGGCAAGCGCACACTGGTCGTCGATGGCTACCGCCTCGCGCAGTAACTCCATCCCCTTGTTGTACAAGATGGCCTGGGAATTACGGCTCGACTTTGAGAGTTGCTTGCCGCGTAAATAGATATCGTAAACCGCGCTGCAGGCGCCCGCTTCTGCTCTCGGCCCCTGCACCGGATCCGGATCGAGATTCGGGGCAATGGCCCCGATAAGCTGTTTGAGCAGCCCTTGCTGCAGTTCAATGGCATCGCCAACCGGCGCCTCAACACGGGTTGACCACATCTCGTTTCCTGCCGGTACGCCGATCAGCCTGGCGTTTACCTGGATGTGGCTGCCATCCAGCAGCACCTCTCCCAAAAGCAAGGCCGTCACCAGCAACTCTTTGGCCATTGCATACTTGATTTCGCCATCCATGCGCAAAGTGCTGCTGGTTTCAGGGCCGAGCACACGCAGGCCAGCAGTGCGCGTCAGGGAACTGCGTAATTCCCCTGCAAATACTTCTCCAATCGGGTCGCTGCCTTCTGCGAGTTCGAGATCCTCGAAATCGAGCACGGCGATGGTGCGTTGCTGGCTGGCGGAGTTCACAACCAGGATATCCCCGGGTGGTGGGAAAGAGAGGATGTACACATCCATCGTTACGACGAGTATCAATCCGGCCAAGAGCAGGTGATCGACGAATTTGAGTTCGGGAAGTTGCTCGCCTGTTTTTAGGGGGCCGGTTTTCTCGATGCCGTCTTTCGAAATATCGAAAAACCAGCCGACAATCAGCGCCAGCGGAAAAGCAAAAGACAGGGCGATCAACAAGTTTCTCATTGTCGATGGAGGAAGCCCGGCCCCGGAAAGAACCTCAACGACCTGTAACGCAATCCACGCCCCGAGCACATACAGGGAGGCTGTACGTAACACGCGTCGTCGTTTCAGTTCACGCAGGAATCTCATCTTTATAAGTCCAACCTTAGCTGATGAGCTTAAACAATAAATTGTGTTGCGCAACTATTTCAGGACCTGGGTCCATTTCGCAGTGACTCAATCGCAGCGGAAACTATCTCCGTCAGCTTCGCAGTAATCGGACCAGCCCCACTGGCGCCAGTATTCCAGCAGGCCGGTTTCCGTAACCAGTTTGCGAAACCTTGGGTCCTGCCGCAGTACTTGGGCATCCGGGAAAAACATGGCAAAAAACTTGCCCTCCGTGGGAACATCCGGCTGAAACAACAGATCAAATACATTATCAACCTCGCCAAGCCAGGTGCTGCAGCGTATTACCTGCCACATCCCCATATGGCCCTTGCTCAGTTCGCCAGACTCGTCCTGCTTCAGTGTATTTTGCATGGCACCTGCAAGACCCGCTGACAAACCCGGGTCGTCGCGTACTTTGACACAATCCGGAAACCAGTCCGCAGCCTTGTCTCCCATCGCACGGTACTCATTGAGTGCGTTCTCTGTTTCACCCTTGAGAAGATACCCTTCTGCCAGTTGATCAAGGACCCAGGGGTGCCGGGAGTTCGAAATGATCGATGCCCAGATTAGTCCGTGTTTGATCGCCAGGTCACCGTCACCTGCCAGCTTGGCGGCCAGTGAAACATGAAAATTAATATTTCCTGACGCGGGGTCATAACGGTAGGCCTCACGTGCATAATGCAGACCATCATTGACCCGGCCTCGCGCCAGCAATGCCTCGCTATACATTTCGTTCGCGTGAGCATTGGTCGAGTCCGCATAAAGCGCGCGTAGAAAATATTCCTCCGAGTCTGTCCAGCGTTCCTCCTCTTCAGCAATCTCGGCCAGTACCGACCAGGCTTCGGGCAGCGAGTCGTTCAGTTCCAGCGCCCGCCGGGCAGCAGCGCCCGCCTTGACAAACCCCGGAAAAGACCAGTCAACCGCCTCGACTGCCAACGCTTCCCACGCGAGCGCGCACTGGTCGTCAATGGCCACCGCTTCGCGCAGTAATTCAACGCCCCGTTGCCGCTGATCACCCTCGCTTCTCCGGTAGTGGGTCAGCTGTTTGCCGCGCAAATACAAATCGTAAACCGTACTGCATTCCCCTGCTTCAGCCCTTTGTCCCTGCACCGGATCCAGGTCGAGGTTCGGGGCGAAAGCTCCGACGACCTGCCGGACCAGGCCCTGCTGCAATGAGATGGTGTCGCCAATGAGTCCTTCAAAAAGGTTTGACCAAATCTCGTTTCCAGCGGGGACACCGACAAGCCTGGCATGGATCTCGATGCGGTCACCATCCAGCAACACTTCACCCAAAAGGATCGCCGTCACCAACAACTCCCTGGCCATCGTGTATTTATTCTCTCCGCTCACGCGCAACATCTTGCTGGTTTCCGGACCCAGCACCCGGAGTCCGGCGATCCGTGTCAGTGAACTGCGCAACTCTCCGGCAAATACATTTCCGATCGGGTCGCTGTCTTCCGTGAGCTCAAGATCTTCAAATCCGAGTATAGCTATCGTGCGCTGTTGACTTGTCTGGGTGGTAACAAGCTGAACATCTTCGGGCGGTGGGAAAGAGAGGATGTACACATCCATAGCTACGACGAGTACCAATCCGGCCAGGAGCAGGTGATCAATGAATTTTAGTTTGGGAAGTTGCTCGCCTGCTTTTAACGGGCCGGTTTTTTCGATGCCATCTTTGGAAATGTCGAAAAACCATCCAGCAATCAACGCCAGCGGAAAAGCAAAAGACAGGGCGATCAACAGGTTCCTCATGGTCGATGGAGGAAGCCCGGCACCGGAAAGAACCTCAACGACCTGTAATGCAATCCATGCCCCGAGCACATACAGGGAGGCTGTACGTAATACGCGCCGTCGCTTCAGTTCATGCAGGAATCTCATCACTATAAGTTCAACCTTAGCTGATGAGCTTAAACAATAGATTGTGTTGAGGAACTATTTTAGGACATAGATCAATTACAAGCCAGTTGGAAGTGTCTATTCTAACGGAGACCGTATATGCGCGAATTAATAAAAACTGCGAACGTCGGTGAGGAGGCAAGCTATGGCTCTACGACTCCGGATTCTGACCGGCGTAGTCTTTCTTTTACCCTCAATCTGCGCATTCGCGCAAAGCGAAACAAATCCACAACCCGTCGAAACTGCTGAAATGCCGGCTGAATCAGCCGATATCAATGAATCCGACAATGAAGGCTTTCTCGAGGAGGTTACTGTAACCGGCACACGAATCGCCCGCCGTGATTTCAATACCCCCAGCCCGCTGACGACGATCAACAGCGATGTCATCGCTTTCGCTGTCCAGCCGACGCTCGAGGATACGCTCAACCAGATGCCGCAGGTCTTTCCCAGTTTCGGGCGCGCTTCCAACAATCCCGGTGGTGGTGTGGCCACCGTGGATTTACGCGGCTTCGGTCCCGGGCGATCGCTGATATTGCTCAATAGCCGGCGAGTCGCACCTTCCGACACCGGTAATGAGGTGGATCTGAACAACATTCCCCGCTTACTGATCCAGCGGGTGGAAATTATTACCGGCGGCACATCGACGGTTTACGGCTCGGATGCGATTGCCGGCGTCGTCAATTTCATCACCAAGAGCGATTACACCGGTTTCGGACTCGAAGCAGGATTCAGCATCACTGAAAAAGGGGACGCCAAGACCTACGACGCCAGTCTTGCCTACGGACACGACTTCTCCAACGGGCATGGGAACATCACCTTTTATGCAAACTGGCTGGAGCGCAAGCCCCTGTTTGCCGATGCCCGCGAAAGCACCCGTGTTGCGTACTGGGATGACTGGGAGGGCAATCTCAACGAGGGCGGTAGCTCGAGAATACCCGCAGGACGCGTCAACTGGCCTCTGGCGGATCTCGGTGATGGCCCGGTTGAGGTAACATTCCGTCCGGATGGTACGCCTCGCGAATTTAAAGGGGAGGTCGATCTATATAATTACCAACCGGTGAATTACCTGCAAATTCCACTGACTCGCTACGCGGTGGGTGCGATGGGCCACTACGATCTTTCACAGAATTTCGAGGGGTATTTCGAGGCCAGCTTCATTCGCAATGAATCATCCAACAACCTGGCGGCGGTCCCGGGTCAGCTTTTCATTGAAATCAATCTTGATAACCCGGTGCTGGTACCGGAGGCGCGACAGTTGTTCACGGATTACTTCGGCTGTGCCCCGAACCTGGCATGTTTCAGTTTCAGCAGACGGTTTATTGAGGTGGGGCCGCGAATCGTAGACTTCGAACGGGATTATTCCCGTGTGCTTGCCGGCTTCAGGGGTGAACTTGGGAAGGGCTGGGATATCGATGCCTGGGTCACTTATACCGATTTCTCAGCGGTGTACTATGGGCGTAACGATGTGTCGAGATCCCGATTCCTGCAGGGGTTGCTGGTCGACCCGCTAACGAACGAATGTTATGACCCATCCGGCGGCTGCGTGCCCTTGAATGTTTTCGGTGAGGGAAGTCTGTCCGCCGAAGCTGCTGATTTCATCCGGCATGCGGATTATGAAAACTCGACGGAGCGAATCAATAAGCTGGCCAGTGTTTTTGTGACCGGTTCGCCCCTCGACACCTGGGCCGGACCGCTGGATATAGCGGTGGGAATGGAATGGCGCAGTGATGACACCTCCTTCAAGTCGGATGACGCTTTGTTTAGCGGTGATTCCATGGATTTTGGCGTATTTGCGCCAGTGGATGGCGTTGATAAGGTTTTCGAAATCTACGGGGAAGCCCTTGTCCCCTTGCTGAGCGGCAAGGCATGGGCTGAAAGCCTGGATCTTGAAATCGGTGCGCGATATTCAAATTACGATCTTGCAGGCGGTGTCTGGACCTACAAGGCCGGCGTTTCATGGCAGGTATTCGATGGTTTGAATTTACGGGCAATGCACCAGCGCAGCGTGCGCGCACCAAACAGCCAGGAACTGTTCGAAGAACAGGGGAAATCGGAGTGGGTCTTTGTCAGTAGTGACTCTATCCAGGATCCCTGTTCCGCTTCGGCTGACCCCGTTGGGAATGGTAATGTGGAGAAATGCATTATCCAGGGACTTGCGGAAGACCAAATCGGGATATTCGAAGCCACTCCTTTTTATCCTGTGGACTTTTTCTCTGGAGGCAATCCGGACCTGGTGCCTGAAGTCGGCAAAACCTGGACAGTGGGTAGCGTGATAACCCCCACATCATTGCCAAACTGGCAGTTCACGGTCGATTACTTTTATCTCGAGGTGACCGATACCATTGGTGATATCTCATCCGATCTCATCTGTTTTGATCCCCTCAACACCGGAAACATTTTCTGCGAAAATCTCAAAAGGGATGCGAGCGGTAACGTTTTCCAGATTTCGGATCTGACCAGCAACAGGGGCTTGCTGGAGACCAGCGGTATCGACACGCAAGTCCAGTACCAGACCGATCTTCCTGGCTGGACAGCCTTCCAGGATTATTCCGCCAGTCTCATGGTCAATGTTTACTGGACCCACGTTTTCACCTTCAAAAACCAGGAAAATCCGGTTACGGAAATCCTGGAATGTGCTGGTTACTTTGGCTGGCCGTGTGAATACAGAAGTTATCCGGCGAACCGTGTGACCACCAACTTTACTTACACATCCGGCCCTCTCGAACTGTACCTGTCCTGGCGCTGGATTGACGAAATGAAAAACGCCGCTCCGAAGCGGTCAGTGATCTATGGCTATCCCGATCCTGACCTGGCGGTTCCGGTGGTCAAAGAAAAGCACTACCTGGACCTGGGTTCAGCGTATACCTTCCGTGACCGTTACCAGCTGCGGTTTATTGTGAGCAATCTGATGGACACCAAACCGCCGCAAATGGCCGACCAATCGTGGTCCAACAATACGGACGAGGGCCTGTACGACGTTTTTGGCCGTAGTTACCGCGTGACGATTTCAGCGCAATTCTGAAGGGTCAATTACAAACAAAATCATCTTCACCAAGCAGCTCGCAGTAATCAGAGCAAGCGAGAGGATTCACGAAATGCAATACGCTGGATCGGGATTTTGTAAGAAATTCCCGGCAATTGATGTAGTCAATCAACTCTCGGCCGGTACTGGCCTGCCATTTCCTGAGGAAATCGCCCGGTACAATATTCGCACAATGGATGCGACCAACTAAGCAATCTGTCCTTGCCGGTTACTCATGCAGCGCCTTTTCCCCGGGTGAACTCCGAGGCAAGCTGTAACTTGCGCAGCATGGAGCGTTTCTTGCTTTGATGGCCTTGCATGCGCTGCAGAATGTCATCCAGCATACGCACGGCCTCTATGATGTACGGGCCCTTGTTGAGCATAACGCACTCCGCGGCCTGGCTCATCGCGGCGTCTGTGATCTCCGCGCGCGATACGTGGCCACGCTTGGCCAGGCCTTCCAGCACCTGGGTAGCCCAGATCACGGGAACGTGGGCCGATTCGCACACCCACAGGATTTCCTCCTGCAACTCGGCCATGCGCTCAAAGCCGCATTCCACGGCGAGGTCCCCGCGCGCAATCATCACGCCGCAGGCGGGGAATTTCATCGCCTCCAGCAATATGCCGGGTAGATTAGCAAACCCCTGCTTGGTTTCGATCTTGATCACCACGCCAACATCATCGCGGCCAAGCAAATGCAGGCGCTCTCGCAGATCACGTACATCGTCCGGGGTATTGGTAAAAGACAGGCCGATTATATCGGCGTGACGGGCGACGAATTCCAGGTCCTGCAGATCCTTGTTTCCAAGGGCGGGCAGTCCGAGACGAGTATCCGGGAGATTTACGCCCCTGTCACTTCCCAGGCGTTCCTGTGGCCGGTGCGTGTGGTTGATGCGGATCTGCAATTGTCCGGGATACTGCTTTTCGATGATGCCGGAAATGCGGCCGTCATCGAAGCACACCAGTTCACCCGGTCGCGCGTCGCGGTAAATTTCGGGAACGGGCACGCAGACCTTGCCCGGGCTCAGTAAATCACCATCGTCGTCATGAATCGCGGCCTGGCCGGGTTTATCGCTGAGCGCCATCAGCAGCACATCACCGGCCCGGATCCTGATCATGCTTTCCTTCCGGGGTAACGCCCTGATCCGGGTTTCGCGGTCATAACCGCGCAGCCGTAAAACCGTGCCATTGACGACGTAGGTAGTTTTACGCGCTTCGGCCCAGCATCCCTCCGGGGTCACCTCCCTGATGCGCCAGCGTCTGCGGGAGTCCCGTGCATCCCGCAGTAACACCCGGTCTCCAACCTTGCAGTCCGCCAGCCATTCCGCGTCCACGATCAGGCAGGCATCTGCTGCGAAGGCCTCGCTGCCCATGGATTCCTGGGCAGTCAGCCAGATGCGGGCAGGGCGTGTGACTTTACCGTGCGAATCCCTGGCCGGCCTGATTTTCTGCACGGCCGGCATCAACTCCATCGGGCCGGTGCGCAGTTTCGGCCCCCCCAGGTCCATCAGGATACGGCAGGGTCTGCCGGTCACCCGTTTTGCATCACGCAGGCGCTTAATCATCCCGGACCAGGCTGCAGGATCATCATGGGAGCAGTTAATGCGCACACAATCCACTCCGCTCTTGAGCAATTTCCGCACCAGCATGAAATCTTCCGCGGTTTCGGCAGGCAGGGTGACCATTATGTGCACGCGCCGATTTCCTGGCTGCTCGCCCAGCAGGGCGGTAGCGTTTTGCTCGAGACGGGCTGCGCCCTCATGGAAGGCATTGAGCGCATCCGGCAGACAAGCCGCGGGTTGTTCTTTCCCGCTCAGCACGCGAAGGTTATGCAACACGGCATCGAGGGTAGCCAGTACGTGCGGCTCAGACCGCCCGATGGAGGACAGGCCAAGGTGAGCCAGTTGGTCCTGTATCGGCCGCAGATCCCGGCTTCTCAGCGCCAGGTAATGCAGGAGGTTTTTTGCGCTGGCTTGACGCCCGGGCGATAATTCCAGCACCCTGGCGCGGTCCCGCTCCGCCTGTTGTTCAATGTCCAGGCGCAGGGATTCCAACTGCCTGATCAGCTCCTCAAAGGCATCAGTAGTTGGCGGTTTCTGTGCTGTGTGTCCCATGCATACAAGCTCCCACCATTACTCTAAACCCAGGGCAGTTGTAGTGAAATGATCCAACTCAAGCAAAATCAAGGGCTATCGCGCGAAAATCACGCTTATCCAGTTCCTGTAAGAGCGTCCGACCTCTTACGGTTAGTGCTTGTTTGCCCGGATCAGTAGCCAAGCGCCGATTAACATGGAGGTAAGGCCCGCAATGGAGAAGCCGTTCAGGAACCAGGGGCCGACTTCCAGTCCGGTGAGCAGGGCGCCGGTCACTAAAAACGCGGTTCCGCTGAGGGCTCGCAAAGTCCGGCGGCTGTTTGCCTGGCTGTCGGCCCTGAGCAAGGCCAGGTCCTGCTGATCGATACGTCTTGTCAACTGGCCCTCGGTGGCCTGTTTTAAATAATCGTGCAGCAGGCCGGGCATGTCCGGGGCCTGGCTCAGCCAGCCGGGCAGCCGCTTGCGCAGGTCTTTGGCAGTTTCATCCAGGCCGTGTTTTTCCCGGAGGATTCTTTCCAGCTCCGGTTTGGCCACGGCCATGGCATCGAAGGTGGGGGAGAGTTCCCGCCCGAGGCCTTCGATGTTCAACAGGGTTTTCTGCAACATGATCAGTTGCGGCTGGATATTCAGATTGAAACGGTAGGCGACCTGGAACAGCTTCAGCATCAGTTCGCCAAATGAGATTTCATTCAGGGGGCGGGTGAAGTTCGGTTCTCCCACCGTCCGGATGGCGGCTTCCATTTCGACCACCCGCGTATCGTGCGGCACCCAGCCGGCGTCGATGTGCAGCTGGGCTACCCGGAAGTAATCGCGGTTGAACAGCGCCAGGAAATTCTCGGCGATGTAGTACAGGTCGGTCGGCGCCAGGCTGGCCACGATGCCGAAATCCAGGGCGATGTAGCTGGCGTGCTCCGGATCGCTGACATCCACCAGGATGTTGCCCGGATGCATGTCGGCGTGGAACAGGTTGTCGCGGAAAACCTGGGTGTAAAAGATGCGGATGCCGATCCTGGCCAGGCGGTCGAGGTTAACGCCGTGATCGCGCAGGCCCTGGATGTCATTGATCGGGACTCCGGAAACCCGCTCCATGACCAGTACCGGCTCACGGCAATAGGGCCAGTAGATTTCGGGGATGTAAAGATCCTTCGAGTCCTCAAAATTACTGCGCAGCAGGGAGGCGTTGGACGCTTCGCGATACATGTCGAGTTCATCGAAAACAAAGGACTCGAACTCCCGTACGAATTCAGGTGGCTTTATGCGCTGAGCAGCTGCGGAGTACTTCTCAGCCAGGTTCGCGATGGCGTAAAGCAGGTCGATGTCGCGCCGTAGCTGTTTACGTATGCCCGGCCGGACGACCTTGACCACCACTTCGCGTCCGTCGTGCAAAGTGGCTGCGTGAACCTGTGCGATGGAAGCCGAAGCCAGTGGTTTCAGTTCAAAGGACTGAAACAGTTCCGTTACCGGTTTTTCCAGCGCCTTTTCGATGATGGCCTGCGCCTCCTCGCCGGGAAACGGGGGAACCTGGTCCTGCAGCAGCGCCAGTTCATCGGCAATGTCCGCCGGGATCATATCGCGGCGGGTAGACATGATCTGGCCGAATTTTACGTAAATCGGACCCATTTCGTTCAGGGCCAGGCGCAGCCTTTCGCCGCGCGGTGCATCTGCGACGCCGCGTCGCCTCCCGGGCACGATCACGCGCAACAGCCGCATGGGGCGGTACAGGTGCGTGGCTTCGAGAAATTCGTCGAGCCGGTAGCGGGAGAGGATCGCGCTGATTTTCAGCAGGCGCGTAAACTGCCGCATGCCGTGAATCACCCTTCTTCCTCCGGCGTATCGGTTTCCTGCATGATTCTCAACCTGGCTTCCAGGCGTTCAACGGCATCCCGGGTCTCGTCAACGGCATCCGCGAAAGTCTTGATATCCGCCGACGGAACCAGTAGCCCGGCATCGCGTTTGAGAAATTCGCTGACCATCTCGGCGGCGTTCCCGGCCGCTTCTTTCGCCTGTTCCGAACCGCTGCGGATACCGGCTGCGACCTGGTGGCCCCAGACATCGCCAAACAGGCGCGACAAGGTTGATTCCCAGTCGGGATCGAGTCGTGAAAACAGCCGTTCGAGATCCCTCGCCAGGGTGGCGTCCCCACTGATATTGACGCGTGAGCCGGGCCCACCCCAACTGCCGTCCCCGTCAGGAACAGCCATGGAAAACAGGGCGAACGGCGAGCCGCTGATCACGGTGTCTGGCTCATTATCCGAATCGATGCTGACGTGAACACGAGTGGCTGAAAATGCGAAAAACAGGCTAATGCCTACACCTTCCAAATCCAGTTGCAGCATACGGCCATCCAGTCGCTGCAAACGGGAAGGGGTGTCTTCGTCCAGTGCCAGGATGCGGTTGATGGCGGCGTCGAGCGTGCCGGCCAGGATGGAGGGGAGAGGGGTGCGGTATTCAGGCATGGTCAGGTATGGATCCCACTGTGAATGGCGACAATTCCGCCGGTGAGATTACGGTACCTGACATTGTCGAAACCCGCTTTTCGCATCATTTCAGCCAGTTCTTCCTGGGGGGGATGTTGGCGGATGCTTTCGGCCAGGTAACGGTAACTGTCCTCGTCGCCGGCAATCAGTTTGCCGAGCACGGGAAGGATGCCGAATGAATAACCGTCGTACACTTTTTTCAGGAGTTCCGGCTGTACTTCCGAGAACTCCAGGATCAGGGCTTTGCCGCCCGGGCGCAGCACACGGTACATCTCGCCCAGGGCCGCGTCCTTGTCGGTAACGTTGCGCAGGCCGAATGCGATGGTCACAACATCAAATTCGCCATCGCCAAACGGGAGTTCCTCTGCATTGGCCAGTGAGTAACTGACGTTGCCGGCTATGCCGCGATCTTCCAGCCTCTGGCGGCCGACTTCAAGCATGGCTTCATTGATGTCGGACAATACGACATGGCCGTTTTTACCGACACGTTTGCTCAGCAGGGCCGCGATGTCGCCGGTGCCTCCGGCCAGGTCGAGTACCTTGTGACCAATCCGTACACCGCTGTTGGCGACAAAATCCCTTTTCCATATCCGGTGAACGCCCAGCGACATCATGTCGTTCATCAGGTCGTACTTGCCGGCCACAGACTCGAACACTTCGCGTACCAGCCCGGTCTTTTCCTTTACCGGGACTTTACGAAAACCGAAATGCGTTGTTTGCTGCTCTTCCTGCGTCATTTATCCTGATCCGGAAACAAAACCGCGGGTGGGTATTGTATCGTATGATTAATACATCATTTCAGACAGGCACGCCAAACAGCCGGGAAGCCAAGAGGCTCCCGGCTCTAAAGCCTAACTAATTGGGGATTATACGGCTGTGACGTTTTCGGCCTGGGGTCCCTTCTCGCCAGCGACAACCTGCATGGTTACCTTCTGACCTTCGTACAGGGTCTTGCGGCCTTCGCCCTGGATTGCGCTGAAATGAACGAATACATCCTTCCCGCCTTCCTGCTCAATAAAACCAAAACCTTTTGAATCGTTGAACCACTTAACGGTTCCTTCTACTAAATCTGACATCTTCTACCTCATTTTAAATTGCCTGACCATGCCATCTGAATTTTTCGGGTACCGGTTTTTCAGGCGGATATTACTGGATTCATCCCGTATTCGTTATGTTGGCACCGGCCATTGTGCCAGATTGGGCGTAGCTTTCAATCAAAATAACCAACAGTTTTCATATGGCAGCCCGGAGGACCGGGAATGGACCATCATTTATTCGGTTTTTATGATGGCTGTCCGGTGCTGGTGGGACGTATACTTTAAGTCATGAAGTATTGTTTTCGACTACATTTTGACGGCCGGGGGGCATTACTTGCGCTGGCATTTCTGTCCTGCTCCCTTAGCGGCAACGTGCTGGCGCAAGGCGCTGAGCTCCAGGCGGGTGAAGATCCGGAAAGGCAGGTTCACTGGGCCATGGGCGCATTCTTCGGCACCGGTTGGTACCGGGTCGATGACAACCGGTCCATGTTCATATTCCGGATACCGCCACGCCAGACCCTGCGCGAGTCCTCCATCGATGAGAAAGGCAAGCGCAAGCTGGGTATTGAAATCCATTATCCGGTTACCTTTGGACTGCATAATCTGGATCAACTACCTGATTTTGTTGATTTTGATAATTTCGCCACGATCAGTTTCACACCCGGCATTGAGTTGGAAATTCCACTCACCGAAAAATGGTATCTCAGGACCTCTGCCCACTTTGGCTGGGGCAAGGAAACCAGTTCTTCAGAATCTGCCTGGATTTACTACGGCGGGATCAAAAGCAGATACAGGCTGGGTGACGGCAGGGTTAAATGGTCGCTTCTGAATGGCCTGTATTTCGCCGGGTACCAGCCTGAGTTCAAAGACCGTGGGCAGTTTGGTTCCTTCATGACCGGCCTGGAATATGCCCAGCCGCTGAAGAATTTTGAGCTGGATGGTAATCCCCTGTGGTTGAACTGGCATGTCACTTACAACTATTTTTTCGACAAGCTTAATTTTCACGTGGGTGAAGATCAGGTTGAATCAATAAGTGACCAGTGGGAAATCGGTCTCGCACTGAGTAAAGGTAGCAAAAATATAAAAATCTGGTTCATCAGCTTCGAACACATTGGCCTGTCATACAAATTCAGCTCAAACAGGCAGTACACGGCCATATCGGTCAATTTGCGTTCACCGTTTACTTATTGAGATCCGGCATTGTTAACAAATCCCGGCTTTCGGAGTGGTTTGAACCTGCGATTACGGCTTGCATTAACCTGCCTGGCATTTTCCTGTTTTATTGTTAATCCGGCCGCAGCGGCCTGTTTGGATGAGCAAGACCCCGCTTCGACAATTGAATCGACGTACTTGCGCGTGGTGACGCTCAACCTGGCTCACGGGCGCAAAGATGGCAGGAACCAGTTGTTGCAAAAGACGGAAACCATCCGTAACAACCTGGGCGACGTAGCCGGGGTTCTGAAACTCGTCGACGCTCACTTGGTGGCGCTGCAGGAGGCTGACGCCGAGTCTTCCTGGAGCGGAAAATTCAACCATGTAGCTTTCCTGGGGGAACAGGCTGATTATCCCCTGTACCTATCATGGGGTTCACGCCAGCAACCGGATGTATGATTTTGGCACGGCATTGATGTCAAAACATGCGTTCAAGGGAACGTTTTCATACAGTTTCAAACCATCGAAACCAACCACCACCAAGGGGTTTGTGATTGGCGCGCTGGATTGGAATCCCGGAGGTGTTTTGAGTGAAGCCATGCAGGTAAAATTCGTATCCGTGCACCTGGATTTTTCCCGCAGGTCTGTCCGCCGGGCCCAAATTGACGAAATGGTGGGTATCCTTGGAAAAATCGATGGGCCGCTTGTGCTGATGGGAGACTTCAACACGGACTGGCTGACTGAAGATTCTTCGCTGAAATACCTGGCCGGGCAACTGGGGCTGGAAGTATTCGAACCGCACGCCGAAGGCCTTGCGACTTATGGCGACAAGGGCGCGCGGCTGGACTGGATATTGATATCACCTGAACTGGGTTTTGATAAGTATGCGGTGATTCCTGACGTGGTTTCAGACCATCACGCGGTGGCGGCTGAAATAGTGCTGAAAGACAAGCCGTGTATTGCCGATTGTGAGGCAGGTACGAACAGTGAGTAAGATTTGCGATGATGCACAAATTCAATTCGCTTAAAGCAACGGCAACTCTTTCCCTGTTGTTGTTTCTCGGGGCTTGCGCCTCGATCAGCAAACAGGAGCCTTGCCCGCCGGGCACCCAGGACTTGCCATCCTGTCCGCCGCTTGGCGCGGTCGATGATCCTTTTATCAACGAGCTTTATGAACACAGAACCTGGGCGCCGGGTCACGAGCTGGATTTCGACCCGATCGAGCTGGGCAAAAAGGCTGATATTCCGGTGCAGCCTGCATTGACCAAGCTGCTTGGCCCGACAGCACACGCGGCCATCGATTCACTGGCAGCCAAGATCTGGATGATCGAAAATGCCGGGCACACGATCGACTTCACCTATTACATCTTTAAACCCGACCTGGTCGGTTATTCCATGCTGGGTGCGATGTGCAATGCTGTTCAGCGTGGAGTTGATATTCGCGTGATGGTGGATGCACTGGGGTCCTTCAGCGCCGCGAACGCCCAACTGAAATCCCTGGAGACCTGTGCGGATGACGCGGGATTCATACGCAACTCTGCCGGCGAGGTGACCACGAAAAAAGCCCGCGTGCAGGTGGTGATCTTCAATGCATTGAGCAAGCTATCCAATCCCAATCGCCGCTCTCATGACAAGTTGCTGGTCATGGACGGAAGTTTTCCGGAGAAAGCGGTTGTCATCACGGGTGGCCGCAACATCTCGGAGGACTATTACGGAATCAGGGGTGATGGCAGTGTCGATCCGGATCCGTTCAGGGATGCTGAAATCATTCTCCGGTCCAATCCTGCTGAAGCCGATGCCGCCGGAGAACTGTCCGTCGGCAAAGTCAGCGAGATTTATACCACGATCCTCTTTTTAGTCGACAAAAACAAGAGAATCAGGCCCAGCCGAGCCGAAGGTGATATGCCTTACTACCAGAAGGAGCGCCGCAAATCCGCAGAGGCCCTGGCAAGACTCAAGAGCTACGAATATTTCAAGCCGCACCTCGAAGAAATGCCGGAATTCATGACCAGCGGGTTTCATGACGCCAGGGTCAGGCTTGCGCATGAACTTGGCAATATCACCAATACAACCGTGACCCGTGAAGTGGAAAGAAACCTGGAGGGCAACCCGAATTCCATTATGTCACTCCTGGCACAAATATCTGACGCCAGGCCTGGTGCTAAATCGGCCCGCATCGTTTCACCCTACCTGTTTCTCGCAGAATACCGGAACAAGAAAGGTGTCATTGTAAAAGACGAAGCCGAGGCAATGCGCCAATGGCTGGCTGATCATCCGGATGCCACCCTGGAAATCATCACCAACTCAGTGCTGACTTCAGACAATTTTCCCGCGCAGTCCGTGATCGACATGGAGACTGCGCCCCGCCTGTTATTCACCCAGGAGCAGTGGGATGCATGGCTGGCTGCCGCAGGCCGGGATGAAATGAATTCCGAGTTCGTCAATAGCGATGAATGGAAGGACCTGGTTAACCACCCCCGGTTGAAAATCTATGAAACCGGCAGGCTGGATTCGGTATTACTGGGAAAGGGAACGGAAAATTATGGCAAGCTGCACGCGAAGTTCCTGCTTGAGGAGGATTTCGGGTTCATTGGCACGTCCAATTTTGACTACCGCTCACGCCTGTACAACAACGAGATGGGATTCTTTGTCGTCAGCGCCGGTTTGCAAGCCGATCTGAACGAGGCATTCGATTACCTGGTCGATTCTTCCTATCGCTGGGGTTCACCCGAGTGGTTCCAGTTGCGCAAGGAAATAATGGACAAAAAAGGCATAAAGGGGCGCACCACGGCGAACCAGCGACGCCTTTACAAGGCCTTGAAGAAAACCGGCGCTATTTGGTGGTTGTAGAAGAACGCGTTGGGTCTTCTACTCTTCCTTGAGACTTATGAATTCCTTGAGATCGGATTTCAGTATCCAGTCCAGTTCGGAAGTATCGTCCTCCGGGACTTCGGTAAATAAAAAGCCGAACACCGGGTATTTTCTGAAGTCTGTCCGGCGCAGTTCGAGCGGCCTGGAAAAGTGGGACAGCAGGTGGTCATAATCGAAACGGGCGATCTGGTTTCCGGCCACGCCGCTTGAATTGTCCAGTACGATAATAATGTAGATTTTCCCTTCTTTGCCCTTGAGTATCTCATGCCAATCCGGCTTCTGTTCAGTCAGGTAATAGACATAGGGATTGAATCCGTAAGCGAAAAAGGTCATGTCAGCAGTGGTGCAGCATCCGCCGAACCGCAGGGGGTTTAGTTCGATCGGCATTAAGGCGCCGTCATCGGCAAGCCTGAGTTCAACGTGTGAAGGAAAGTTTTTTACTCCGCACAGTGAACCAAGCTTATTGAGGAACGATGAAAACTGCCCCAGGTAAGTTTCGATTATTTCTTTCGATGAGATATAGACACGATCACTCACGTCTTCACCTGAGGAAAAGATGTGTTCCAGGATGGTCAGGATAACGGCCTCGCCGGAGGCATCAAAATAGGCGTCAACCGCATACTCTGTGCCCTCGATATATTCTTCGATAATGAAGGATTTGGACGTCATGACTTGTTGCGGATAGAGTCCATCCAGCTTGCGCATGTCTGATTTGATGGATTCAAGAATTTCCGGCCATTTTTCGGCGGACGAAACCTTGTTGACGCCCATGCTGAAGAAACCAGCGGTCGGTTTGATGATAAATGGCATCGGGATTTCATCCAGCGCAAGGTCATCCAGTTGATCCAGGCTTACTTGTTTAAAGAAAAAGTCGGGATAAAGCGGCGCTATCATTTCCCTGAACCTGGCTTTGTTCTTGAACCGGTCAATTTGTGCAGGAAGGTCTGTGAAGGTGAGATTGTCAGCAATCCAGCCAATGGAGTTTTCCGAGCTTGTATAGATCTTCAGGTTACGATTGGCCCGCACCATCTCAATGGCATCATCTTCGCCAAGCAGGCCGGGTTCGCCGGCCAAAGCTGAATTTTCGGCAAATTCGGTCCGGACAACGGGAAAAGCATATTTTCGGATGGTTTCCTTCAAAAAGTCGGAAACGAAGGGTTCGTCCAGAAATATCATGTATTGATAGCCAGGGTTGAGGGTGATTTTTTATGAATTTCCCTGCAAGGCTGACCGCATGCGGGAAGCCCTGGGGGGTTACGATTCAGCGCTGAGGACATTCTCGCCGCGTGCGATTGCCATTGCCCCGCTGCGCACAACGGCAAGTATTTCAGCACAGTCACCAACCTGTGCAATGAAGTCATCCACGCGCTTGTTCGCACCCGTGAGTTCCAGCGTATAGGTTTCGGGGCAGTCATTCAGCACGCGGGCGCCGGCAGTTTCTATCAACTCCGGCAGGGTTTGTTCCGCCCCGGCCCGGACTTTTACTTTCATCAACAGGAGTTCCCGCTCGATGTGGTCATCCCTGGTCATGTCTGCCGTGTTGACTACGTCTACCAGTTTCAGCAGCTGATTGTTGATCTGCTCGATGACATCGTCCGAGCCCCTGGTAACCAGGGTCAGCCGTGAAACCTCGGTGTCCTCGGTTGGCGCAACACTCAGGGATTCGATGTTGTAACCGCGGCTTGAAAACAGGGCGACGACACGGGCCAGCGCCCCTGCCTCGTTTGACATAAGGATGGAAATTATATGGCGCATTTTCTGATTTCCGGTGCGAGTAATTGATCTGCAATGGTCGCGCAGTTCACCGGCTATTGCAATGCGGGAATAATTGATTGAAACTTCGAAAAATATGGAACATTCCTCACAAATTTCGAAACCTGCATCTCATCCTTTGGCAGGCAAAACCATGACCGGCGCCGAGATGGTGGTCCAGGTGCTGGCTGATGCAGGCGTCGACACCATATTCGGCTACAGCGGCGGAGCCATCCTCCCTACTTATGACGCCGTGTTTCCGTTATAACAATGAACATCGAGACGAGAACGGGAAGGAACCCATGCCATTGATCGTGCCGGCCAATGAGCAAGGCGCCGGTTTCATGGCAGCGGGATACTCCCGCGCCAGCGGTAAGGTGGGTATCGCCATGGTTACTTCCGGTCCCGGAGCCACCAATATGGCCACGCCGGTACGCGATAGCATGGCCGATTCCACACCCATTGTCGTAATCTGCGGGCAAGTCCCGACAGCCGCGATCGGTAGCGATGCTTTCCAGGAAGCGCCCGTATCCAGTTGCCTGGGGCCGGTGTCCAAGCACACCTTTCTGGTCACAAATCCGGAATTGCTCGAGGAAACGATTCGTACCGCCTTCGAAATTGCCCGAACCGGCCGCCCCGGCCCGGTCGTGGTGGATTTACCCAAGGATGTTCAGAACTGGACCGGTACCTTCAAGGGTTCCGGCCTGCTGCCGGTGCGTGGATATCGCCAACGCATTCATTCCGTGAAGGATAACGTGCTTGATGAGGAGAGTTGCGAGGCATTTTTCGCCATGTTGCGGGAATCGCAACGGCCCCTGATTTATGCGGGTGGTGGCGTCATCAATGGCGAGGCGATTGAAGAGTTACGCTGCTTTTCCTCACGCTTTGGCATCCCGGTAACCACCACGCTGATGGGCATCGGGGCCGTAGATACAAAAGACCCCCTGTCATTGCACATGCTGGGTATGCACGGTCTGGCCTCTGCCAACTACGCGGTGGATGATTGCGATTTCCTGATCGCCATCGGCGCACGTTTTGATGACCGGGTCGCGGGCGTGCCGGATAAGTTTGCGCCCGGGGCCAGGCACATTGCCCAGTTTGATATAGACCCATCGGAAATCGGCAAGGTTAAATCCGTCGACTGGTTCCACGTGGGGGTTCTGAAGCAGGACCTGCAGCACATCTGTGACTATGGGGACCGCCACGGTATTTCAACGGATTTCAAGCCGTGGCACAGGGAAATTGCCAGCCTGAAGGAAACCTACTGTCTCAATTACGACCGGGACAGCGAGCTTATTCAGCCCTATGCAGTGATTGAAACCATCAACGGCATCACCGGCGGGGATGCGATTATTTCGACCGGAGTTGGACAGCACCAGATGTGGGCCGCCCAGTATTTCGATTTCAAGCACCCCAGGCTGTGGCTCACATCCGGCAGCATGGGCACCATGGGTTTTGGCCTGCCCGCTGCCATCGGCGCACAATTCGCGGCGCCTGACCGCCTGGTCATCGACGTGGACGGAGACGCCAGCATTCGCATGAATATCGGCGAACTCGAAACTGCGACAACTTATCACCTTCCGATCAAGGTCCTGGTGCTCAACAATTTTGGCGACGGCATGGTCAGGCAGTGGCAGAAGCTGTACTACAATTCCCGCATGTCCGGCAGTGACAAGTCATTGCGCAAGAAAGATTTCATCAAGGCGGCCGAAGCCGATGGCTTCAAATTCGCGGTCCGCCTGGACAAAAAGGCTGATATGGAGCGGGTGATCAGCGAGTGGCTGAGCTTCCCGGGACCGGCGTTTCTCGAAGTGATTATCGACCGGGATGCCGGTGTCTACCCGATGGTCGGGCCGGGCCTGACTTACGACCAGATGATCACCGGGGACTTCATACCGACACGAAGCAAGGTCAGCGAGGAAGAAATCGACAGCTCCGAAATGTTCTAGTGTAGGAGCGTCCTTGGGCGCGACATGTAAGAGGCCGCTTCACGCCACTAGTCGACCTCCCAGTCGAGGAACCCCTTCAATGATGCATCGATATTTGTATCAAGGATGTCTTCAAGTTGATGGCGCGTCACATCTCGTGCGTTGCGGAAAATGAACGTGATTTTCTCTCTCTCAGGATTCTTCTTCTCGCTCATGATGCGGCAGCCTTGTTGCTCGAGTACGCCTCGATACGCCGCTGCTGCATCGGCGATACGCTCCCGAGGGAGTGCTCTGACGTTGATGCGATAGGTGATGCGGGCATTGAGGACATAGATCAGAACGAAGCCGAATGCTGTCGTCAACACCGCAACGTGCGGCAGGTCCAGTCCGCACGATAAGCCTATAAGCGTCACAAAAATTACGTGGCCAGTCAGGCTCGCCGACCGGAGAACCGTGCGAAAGCGGATCAGTCCTCCGATGCCGAAAAGGACGAAGCCCACCACCAGGCCATACTTGACCACCAAAATGCCGATAAGGGCACCGATCACGGCATACATGATGAAGACCTTCGGTGCCTCGATCTCTTCCAGCGTGTCCGCCGTCTGTACGTGCTTGGGATGGTAAGCGATCATGGCGCCGAGAATGGCAGCGAGTGTGAGTGTCAGCAGGGTGTTGGCAAGGAAGCCCAAATCAGCGAAGCCTCGCCACCCTTCACCCAGTGATTGAGGTTCCTGCGTAAGGAAGTCCACCCCCTGCTGCGACCAGGCCGTCGATGCGACGAGCACCAAACTGAACGCAAGCCAAAGAATCCTCATCACGTGTCAATCCTCGCGCGACAATCACTGATGCCGCATGGTCTGAAGGGCTTTCTTCCTGAAGACCCGTTCTTTTATTGGCAGATACTCATCTTAGCATGGAGCGCTGGCGAACCATCTTTTGACAACCCCCAATGTCTCTTTAGCAAAGGATCAATAAAGGATCAAGACACCCATATTGCATGAACGAGCGATGGCAAATAGTGTGTGTCTGATCTTCTGAAGGGGTTTCGTTTTTTCGTTAAATAGATCTACTTAACATATTGTTATATATTGTATATATTCAGTTAAAACTGTATAATAATACAGTATATAAAATAAGGAATTCCACCATGATACGCCCCCAGCCACTTAAGCCAATCCCCACACTTTCCAGTGCCCGCCAGCAACCCGACCTCCAGCACCTTGAAGACCTCTCTCGCCTCGCTGACGAGATCACCGAGATGGCCGCACATCTGGCGGCCGGCACCTGCGAGTTGCTGGAGTTGATCCACATTTTCGATGAAGAAGAAGGTTGGAGTTTTCCCGGCATTGCATCGTGTGCGCACTGGCTAAATTGGAAATGCAGCATGAGCATGGGTACGGCCCGCGAGCGGGTCCGCGTGGCACGCGCCTTACCGGAATTGCCTAAAATCCTAGCCGCTTTTCGAATCGGCAAAGTGAGTTACTCCAAGGTCAGAGCCATGACCCGTGTAGCAACCCGGCGCAATGAAGACGTGCTGCTCAACGTGGCCTTTCATGGCACTGCAGCACATGTGGAAACTCATGTGCACCTGTACCGCAAGGTCAAGCGCACCGAAGCGCTGGAGCAGGGAAATGTATGCCATGCCAAACGCAGACTGAGTCTGTACCAGGATGATGATGGATCCTGGATTATGAATGGGCGCTTTACCGCGGAACAGGGGGCGCTGATCTCAAAGGCACTGGATGCGGCCCAGGAGCAGTTGTTTGAAGAACAAAAACAGGTGCCGGAAGAAGTTGCCAGGGAAATAGACCAAAATCTGCCAGTTGACCAGGTAGTGCCTTATGCCTTCAAGTCACGCCGTGCCGATGCACTGGTGCGGGTGGCTGAGGGTTTTCTGGCTGGAACAAAGAGTGAATCTTCCGGCGGTGACCGTTACCTGGTCAACATCCATACTGATGTTGAAACACTCAAGGAAGATGGGACTGGCGCCGAATCCGAGATTGAAGAACGCGGCCACGTTTCAGCGGAAACGTCCCGTCGCATGGCCTGTGATTGTTCTGTGGTGCACTGGCATGACAGCAAAGAAGGCGCACCCCTCAGCGTGGGTCGCAAAACCCGCTCCATTCCACCGGCCATCCGGCGAGCTTTGAAGCGCAGAGACGGTGGCTGCCGCTTCCCCGGTTGCAGTTGCAGCCGATTTGTTGATGCCCATCACATTCAACACTGGGTGGATGGGGGTGAGACTTCGATGGTTAATTTGGTACTTCTATGCCGCCGGCATCACCGGTTGGTGCATGAGGAGGGTTTTGGCCTCGACTGGGGTACTGATGGGGCCATCAACTTCAGCTTACCCGACGGAACAATCATCTCGCCCGGCCCCGATAAACGTTTCAGCGGGAACGTCGTGGCCCTGAGGATCAGGAACAAAGAAAAAGGCCTGAATATCACCCCTGATACCCTCATTCCCATGTGGTGCGGCGAGAAAATGGATCATCAGTTGGCCGTTTTGGGGTTATTGCAACGCGAATGACCTTGATTGGCCGCTGCCCTTCTTCTGATTAACATGACCATCAAGCGATCACATAAACTCGGTCGTTCGCCCCTATAGACGATTTTGCAGGGCGAAACTCCGCTTCCTGGCGCAAAGTGAGCATAAGAAAACCAGAAATCTGCTTGGCGTGAAGTGGTGGAACCGGCCAAAAGCAGAGTATTGAACAAGCGTAGTTTGCGGATGATCGTTTCCGGGGTGTATCGTTTCTTCGCTATGGTCCAGTTCTCCTGTCAGTTGAAAATACTAACTTGAAAGCTGGACCAGAAATTTCAGGCTAGGTCATAATGGCACAGCCGCTCCCCCCCGGCGCCACACAGGGCGTTATGGGTAAGCGTGCCGCATCGCCGGCACCGGCCAGCTTCCAGAAGGCCACGGCCAGAAAGAACATGACGGGCCAGCGGTAGATGGACACCCATTGGCAAGTTTGCGATTGCGTTTCGATCAAGTCTATAATGGTCGTCAGACGCCACCGCCACCTGGATTGGGCAGACGCCAAGGAATTGGGGGACGAGTAAAGGGATTTATGCGATGAAGGTTCTGAACCTGTGGATATGCCTTTCCGTGCTTGGCCTTGCCGGCCAGGTGTTCGCGCAAAGTCCTGTGGCGGCGCAAACCCAAAAGGCGAAGCTGCGGGCGCTCGCCAAGACACTCGAACAACGGGACGTCGCCGATCGTGCGCAGGCGCGAGAATTCGCGGCTCGGGCAGGTTTTCCGATGCGCCGCGAGTTGCCCAATGGTGGGGTGCTGGAGCTACAGCGCATCGCGCCGGGCATAGGGCCCGTTTTCTATATCACCCACAACATTATTGCGGCACAGACCGTTTCTACCGACGAGGTTTGGCCGGGCGGGTCGGCTGGACTGAGTCTCAATGGCACCGGCATGACGATGGCCGAGTGGGATGGCGGTGCCGTATACGCTGATCACTGGGACCTGGCAGGACGCGTCACGCAGGTTGACGGCGCGACGGAAATCAATGGACACTCCACGCACGTGGCGGGAACGTTGATCGGCTCCGGCATTTTTTTCAGCGATACCAAGGGAATGGCCTGGGTCGCGAATCTGGATGCATACGACTGGAATTCCGATTCAGCAGAAATGGCGACCGCTGCGGCGGCTGGACAGCTGGTTTCGAACCACTCCTATGGCGTCGCCGCTGGCTGGATCCCGATCGGCGGCGAGCCACCGGATAATTGGTGGTGGATTGGTGGCTCGGAACCAACCGACCAGGAAGATGCCAATTTCGGTTTTTACGACGTTGAGTCACAGTTGTGGGACCAGATAGCGCACGATGCCCCGTATTTCCTGATCGTCAAAGCCGCCGGCAATGATCGCCTCGACCTTGGCCCGGAGCCTGGCGAGGAATACACCATCATCGGCCAGGACGGCAAGCCCATAGAAACTTCGACGGTCGAACGGCCGCCCGACTGCGCACCCGCCGGCTACGACTGCCTGCCGACGCACGCGGGTGCGAAAAACATCCTTACCGTGGGTGCCGTGGACGATCTTCCCGGCGGCTACTTTCCGCTCGGCGGACCGGGGCAGGTCGACATGACCCTGTTCAGCGGCTGGGGCCCAACCGACGATGGTCGTATCAAGCCCGACCTGGTCGGGAATGGCTCCTTCCTATACTCGGCGTGGTATCCAGAACTCTATGGTTTCGCGGCCGGCACATCGCAAGCAACGCCCAATGTGAGCGGCTCATTGCTTCTCTTGCAGGAACACTACGAAAACCTGCACGGCGACGACAATTACATGCGTGCGGCGACCCTGAAGGCGCTCGCGATTCATACCGCTGATGAGGCTGGTGAGGCGCCCGGCCCGGATTATTCCTTTGGCTGGGGCCTGCTCAACACGCAATCCGCCGCGCAGGTCATCAGCGACGAGGGTAGCGGCCATCAGATCATTGAAGGCAGCCTGGCCGATGGTGTTGCGGACAGCCATGCCGTCAGCGTAACCCGGCCGGATTCCGTTCTGACGGCTACGCTGGTCTGGGCTGATCCACCCGGCATTCCGGTGGCGCCATCGCTCGATCCACCGGATCCGATGCTGGTCAACGACCTGGACTTGCGTGTCATCCGCGGCGCGAACACCTGGCTGCCATGGGTGCTCGATCCTTCGAACCCGGCAGCGCCGGCGACAACCGGCGACAACATGCGCGACAACGTGGAGCAACTACGGATTGCCGCGGACACCTGCAGCTATGCCGTCGAGGTGCGCCACAAGGGCATCCTTCAGGATTCGGCAGCGCAGGACTATTCATTGATCATCAGCGTGGAAGCGCCGACGGTTCCGGGCACCTTTCTCATTGACGAAGATTTTTCGGGCGGTATGCCCGCGGGCTGGAGCGTGAATACGGTCGAAGGGGTGAACTGGACCATCAATTCCCCAGTGCCGGACGACGTTCGTTTGGACAACCACACTGGTGGTAGCGGGACCTTCGCGATGGTGGACAACAACTTCACCAATCAGACCGAAACCTCCCTGCGCACGCCCGTTTTCGATCTTTCGTCGGTCGACGCCACGGTCCTGCGATTCAGCAGCTACTTCTTCTTCGACCTGCTGGAATCGATCAATGTCGAAGTCAGCACTAATGGGGGGACGGACTGGACGCCGGTCTGGCAGGGCGTAGGGGAAATTCACGACCCATCGCGCATCGTGCTCGATCTGTCCGGGCCGATCGCAGGGCAGGCCAACGTGATGCTGCGTTTCCGCTACGACACAAACGGGGTGGGCGAAGGCAACCTCTGGCAGATCGACGACATCCAGCTGGAGGTTTTCGACGCGCAGGGGCAGCCGGAAAATCTGCCTGGCCCGGCCGGCAGCCCCAGCCCCGGCGATGGCGCGACCGACGTCGGGCTCGGCGCCGGCATCGGGTGGGCCGCTGGAACGGCGGTCGACTCGCACGATGTCTTTTTCGGCACCGCCTCTCCACTGGATCCCAGCGATTTCCAAGGCAACCAGCCTGGTACGGCTTTTGATCCGGGCCCGCTGGCGGTCGGGACCACCTATTACTGGCGGGTGGACGAGGTCAATGCCGAAGGCAGCGTGCGTGGGTGCACGTGGAGCTTCACGACCCTGGCGCCGCCGTCTGAAATCGTTTACAGCGACGGCTTCGAAGACGAGGGGTAGCCGCGGGTGCATGTCCCGCTCTCACTGACAGCTACCTGCCAGCTGTGTCCAGTATCACGGAAATCAGGACGGAAGAACTATATTGGGTCGTAAGGGAATGAACACAGCTACGTAAGTTGATCTCCGGTTCTGGCCAGAAAGCAGAACTTCACCAATCGCATATTGCAGCGCCATTAAGTTCACAATCGGCCAAGAGCGTACCCGCGAAGTCGATGCTTTAAGCGACACGCTCACCAATGCCGGGGGAGCCTCACATAAAATTCAATCGCTTTCGGGAGTGTTAGAAATTCTGTGTCAATCCTTTAATCTATATGAAAGAGGATTACACAATGACGACGATTGGTCAGTGACCGGGTGCGACTCACCAACAGATTGCGAAATACCTTGAAACAGTACTATCCACAGACCTTGGAATGGTTTAATCGGATCGACACAAAGCTGTTCTGTGGCTTTATTGAACGCTGGCCAACGCTCATGCAGGTTAAACGCGCCAGAACCACGACCTTGACAACTTTCTTTTCCGTGCCGGGCACACGCGCAACCCTGCGTTACTTGAAACTCGTCTAGCTTCCATCAGATCAAGTCAGCATTTAACCCTGGATGAGGCCGTGATCGCTCCCAACAAGTTACATGCGCTGATGCTTGTCGCTATGTTGCGAGTGGTCTTGATGCCATCAAGACTTACGACCAACCATCGCTGAGCTTGCCCCCAAACACGATGATTATGATTTGTTTAGTTCGCTACCAGGTGCAGGACCATCGCTTGCACCCCGTTTACTGGTGGCCTTTGGCGAGCAGAGAAGTCGATTTCAAGAATGCTGCTGAGATGACAGAAGTACTCGGGCATCGCTCCAGTAACCGAGCGCAGCGGCACTAAACACTGGGTACACTGGCGATGGCGTTGTCCCAACTTCGTCAGGCAGACCTTTGTTGAATGGGCGGCACAAACCATCAACAAGTCATACTGGGCTGGTGAGTACTATCGCCAACAACGTGAAAAAGGTAGTGCTCATCAATCCGCACTGAGGGCACTTGCATTCAAGTGGATCCGCATTCTTTACTGTTGTTGGCAAACCAGGACTCAGTATGATGAAGCAACATATCTGAAAGCCTTGCAGCGTCGTGGATCACCACTGGTGGCAAAAGCTGATTAAAAAACAGTTGCGAAATGACTCAGGGCCAGAAGCGGCTGCTTGTGCTGGTTAGGCATCACTTTGACTTCCTCGTGTCCCACGCAAAATTAAGACACCCAACGATGCCTGCCACCATCAAAGGAACAAGAACTATCGCTGGGTTAATGTCTAAGCGATGAAACAGAAATTTTTTCTCCATAGCACTCGCAGCTTCCATGGCTGCGGAAAAATACTCATAGACTGCCCAGGTGGGTACCGCTGAAAATACAACAAATAGCATTGTTATGAAGATGGACTGCATAGTACTGAGCTTCGCGCCAGCAATATAAAAAACGATTAAATAGCCACTTAAAATACTTATATAGAGTGTTACGGAGCTTATCCCTGCATGTTGGGCTTCCCAGTATATGGTTATGAAATCTTGTGCGGTCATCTCGTTTTCCTACTGACGCCTAACGTTTGAATTAAGCAGCCGGCCGCAGGCCGGTCCGGACGGCTGCTTGTGGCCGATGCTGTATTCAAGGGTAGCCGCTAGTCAGTCGAATGCCAAATAAGGCGTGTCAAAAAGCTAAATCTGACTGAAACTGAAGGGCGGCTGTGGGTCGAAAGGGATTAAAGACCACATCATGGGATGTATCTCCGGTTACTGCCAGACAGCAGTGATCCCAAGACCGAGATAACAAGCTACTTAACCTGCTGCGTTTGGCGATTCTCAAGATGCCACATTATTGTTAGCCAATCGGCAGCGATCAGAGTGAAAAGCAAGCTGATCGGAGATGCAAGAATTGTCGCCCCAGGTAGCGGGTTTTCCGGTGCACAGGATTGCGCACAGTGATTCAGACAAGCATCTACTGGCACGCTCTCACATTAGGTTTTCCCCCAGCTTTATCACTGCATCCACCATCAGGTCAAAATCTTCCAGCTTGCTGCGGTGGTTGGCAATCGCTACGCGCAGGCAGTATTCGCCATTGAGGGTGGTGTAGGAGGGTGCTGCGATGCCGCTCTCCTGCAGGCTGACCAGGATGGACTGGTTGAGCTCGTTCAGGGCCTCGATTTCCATTCCACCCGGGTTGAATCGGAAGCAGACGATGTCCAGGCCGATGGGTGCTGTCAATTCCAGTTGTGGGAGTGGATTCTACGAGTTCACCCAGGTAGTGCGCCTGTTCCACGTTACGGGCAATCATGCGCCCGAAGCGGGCCAGGCCGTGTTCCTTTATCGACATCCAGACTTTCAGCGCACGGAATTGACGTGACAGCTGCAGACCGTAATCGCTGTACCACAAGCTGCCCGAGGCCAGGCCGCCGGCGTTTTCTTCGTGCTGCAGGTATTCGGTGGCCAGGGCGAAGGAGTCATGGTGGGCAGAGGCGTCGCGGACCAGGACGCAGCCTGCCTCGAAAGGAATATGCATCCACTTGTGGAGGTCCAGCGCAATGGAGTCGGCCCGTTCCATGCCGCTGAGCTGGTCGCGGACATTGTCGGCCAGGATGGCCACGGCCCCGATGGCGCCGTCGACATGAAACCATAGTTGTTCCCGCTCGCAGAAGTCGGCAATGGCGTTCATGTCATCGATCGCACCGGTGTTGATGGTGCCGGCGGTGGCGATCACGCAGAAAGGGATCATGCCGGCTTTGCGATCCCGGGCGACCTGTTGTTCGAGAGCTTGCAGGTTGATGGTGTAATCGGGGTTTACCGGGATATAACGCATACCGTCGCTGCCCAGGCCCAGGGTCTCGACTGCTTTCTGGTTGCAATTGTGCAGTTCCGTTGACGCGTAGACCGTTAGCGGTCCCGGCGCCGCCAGCACACCTTTGCGCCGCACGTCATAGCCACATTTGGTGTTTCTGGCCACCGTGAGGCCGGTGAAGTTCGCCATCGAGGCGCCGCTGGTCAGCAGGCCGCTGGCGTCTTCCGGGAAACCCGTCATGGACCGCAACCAGCCGATGACCTGTGACTCCACCAGGGGTGCGACGTGGTTGGCGCCGCCCAGGTTGGGGTTCATGACGGCGGCAAGAAAATCCGCCAGTGCCCCCATGACCGTGCCGCTTCCCATATACCAGGCCCAGAAACGTGGGTGGGTGGTGTTCATGGGGTAGGGAAGTATGTCCCGCTGGAACTCCTCGTAAACGTCGGCCGGATCAGAAGGCTCGTTTGGGGCCGGTGCTTTAAGCCGTTCCTTTACATCAAGGGGCACGGGCGTCCACACCGGACGCTCACGGGCACTTTCCAGGTAGTCCATGGCATCGTCGACCATCCGGTGCGCCAGTTGGCGCATTTCTTCCCAATTTTCGGGATCCAGGGTTTCGTAGTGTTTCTCACTCATTTGGTTTGCTCTTTGAAGGCGCGCAGGCGCTTGTTGATTCTGGGAATAAAATCGGGATCGAGATCGGGTAAGGTCAGGGCGTGTTCGAGTAAGTCACAGGCCTCGCGGGAGCGGGGGCTGGAGTAAGCCTTAAACATGTCCGTGACGCTCATCCCGCCTTCACCGGCTTGAATTATCTCTACCGGGTCGCCGGCTTCAACCACGCCGGTTTCAATCACCCGCAGGTAAAAACCAGGTCGTGCGGCTTCGGTAAACATGCGCAGCATCATTTTGTCGTTGAATTTTATTCCCAGCATGGCACAGGGTATGCGTGGCCCGGTAACGGCGGTCAGTGCCGTTCCGACCAGTAGACGGTCACCGATAGCGATATCGTCTTCATCCAGGCCCGAAATCGTGAGGTTTTCACCAAACTGGCCGAATGACAGGTCGTTCCTGCCCAGCGTCTCGCTCCACCAGGAATAATGATCATTGGAATAGGCGTAAACCGCCTTGTGGATGCCACCGTGTACCGCGAGGTTGGCCTGGCCGTCGCCTTGGAGACTGGTTTTTCCCAGGGCAACCGGGCCGTTGACCGGTTGCTTGAATATGGAAGAACGCATGGTCCGCCCTTTAAACTCGAACTCAATGGGTTGGGAAACACTGACAGCCATTATTTTCATAGTCATCACTCCATTGAATCATTTTTCGGGGCTCCTGCATAACACCGTTCAGCTTATATTTCTGTCAGCTAATCCCGCCGCAACTGTTGCTGCCGGGTTTACTGATTATAATGGTGTTCAGGAAAAATCTGGTTCCCGGCAAGCAGGAAGTACAAATGATATCGTTCAAAGTCAACAACGAGGCCGTGACATTTGAAGGCGCGGAAGACACTCCTTTGCTGTGGGTGATCCGGGACCACTTAAAGCTGAAGGGAACGAAATTCGGCTGTGGTATCGGCAAGTGCGGTGCATGCATGGTGCATATCGACGGGCGGGCGAAAAACACCTGCACTATCAAAGTTTCCCGGGTAGCCGGGCGCGAAGTCACGACAATCGAAGGTCTGGCGCCATCTGAAGAAAGTCTCCACCCGGTGCAGAAGGCATGGATAGAGGAGGATGTCCCTCAGTGCGGTTACTGCCAGACTGGCCAGATCATGGCTGCCGCCGATCTCTTGCAACAGATTCCGCAGCCCACCGATGCGGATATCGCCAGGGAAATGACAAATCTCTGCCGCTGCGGTACTTATGTTCGAATTCGCAAGGCGATTCACCGGGCTTCCAAATTGATCGCGGAGGTAAAGTGACATGACTTCAAGACTCCGTGCAAGGCCCTCTGAAACAGATCGAGTTGAAGCAGACCAGGCCGAAATAGAGCACGTTGAAATAGAGCACGTTGAAATAGACCGGGGCAGACGACGTTTCCTGGTCAGTGGACTAACTGCAACTGGTGGATTCCTGCTGGGTGTTCCTTCGCTCAGACTGTTGGCGGAACCGGTTGAAAGCAATGAGGGCGGAAAGATAGGCTATTTCGTGGAGATTCAGCCTGATAACAAGATCATTATCGGCGTTGCGCAGCCGGAAATTGGCCAGGGGGTGTGGACGTCGCTGCCGATGCTGGTGGCCGAAGAACTGGATGTCGAGTGGTCCGATGTCAGCATTAGTCAGATGCCACTCGGGATCGTCAAGACAGCGGACGGATTTGCCTGGAAATACGGCGGGCAGGGTGCAGGTGGCAGCACCAGCGTTATTGATAACTGGGATTTCCTGCGGGAAGTGGGCGCCACGGCGAGGCAGATGCTGATTCTGGCCGCGGCGCGGCATTGGGGCGTGGATGCCGCGAAGTGCCATACCGGGCCCGGTGTCGTGATCTGCGACACCCTGGGTGCGCGCTTAAGTTACAGCGAACTGGCTGCCGCTGCGGCAAGCATGCCGGTGCCGGAAGAAAAACCCGCGCTCAAGGATTCTGCAAACTACCGGATCATAGGCAAGCCTATAGGCGTGGTAGATGCGCGCGATATCGTCACGGGCAAGGCTCGTTACGGGATTGATACGGATAGACCGGGCATGCGCCATGCCGTCATTGAGCGCTGCCCCTACCTGGACGGCCGTGTGGAGTCGTTTGATGACAGCGAGACCCGAAAGGTCCCCGGCGTACTCGATGTGTTTGTTCTTGATGGACCTCAGCCGGGCGAGCCTTATGTAATCCTCGCGAGCGGTATCGTCGTGGTGGCTACCTCTTACTGGGCCGCCATGCAGGGCCGCAGCAAACTCGAGGTGCACTGGAACCAGGGGCCGCATACCGGGGAAAGTACAGAGTCATTCTGGGCGCAAACAAAGAAATTACTGGCGGGTAAAGGGCAGATCGTTCGCGATGACGGAGATTTTGACGCGGCACTGGAACAGTCCGCGAAAGTCCTGACTGCCCGGTACGAAATTCCTTTCGTCAACCACGCACCGATGGAGCCGCAAAACTGTTATGCGGATGTCAAAGCGGACAGGGCGCACATCATTGCACCGACGCAGATGCCTTCAGGCGCCAGCCGCGCCGTTGCTGCAGTTACCGGCATTCCGCGTGAAAACATCCACGTGGAAATGACCCGTGTCGGTGGTGGTTTCGGGCGGCGCCTGACCGGTGATTACGTGGCTGAAGCGGCGATGATATCGAAGAAGATCGGCGCACCGGTCAGGTTGCAGTGGAGCCGTGAGGATGACGTAAAGCATGATTTCTACCGGCCATCCGGTATGCATGAAATGACCGCCGGTGTGGACATCAACGGCAAAATCACCGCCTGGACCCAGAGGCTGGCCAGCGCCAGCAAATATTATCGCCGTGCGAATGTGAAACCGGAAGAGATGTTCGGCGCCGAGTTGTACGTGGATGACTTCCCGGCGCAGATCATCGATAACTTCAGGCTGGAATGGTTGATGGTGCAATCCGGTGTTCCCAGGGGTTCGTGGCGGGCGCCAGCGCACACGGCCAACGCCTTCGTGATCCAGTCATTCATCGATGAGATCGCGCATGCAACCGGGCAGGATCCCTTGCAGTTACGACTCGATCTGTATGGTGAGAATCGCGAATTACAATACAGCAATCACGGCGGTCCGGTCTTCAATCCCTGGCGATTATCCCGGTTGCTGAAGCATGTCGCGGAGCGGATCGATTACTCTGACAAGAGACCTCAGGGCCGTGCTGTCGGCATTGCTTCACATTTTACCTTTGGAGGTTACGCGGCGCATGCGGTGGAAGTTACTGTGGACGATGCCGGTGAACTGACCATCGAGAAAATTATTGCCGCGGTGGATTGCGGCCTGGCAGTCAACCCGCGTGGAGTCGAAGCCCAGTTGCAGGGTGGCACCATCGACGGACTCAGTACCGCGCTGAACCTGGAAATCACCGTTAAAGACGGACAGATCGAGCAGAGTAATTTTCATAATTATCGTCTTCTGCGCATGGCGCAAGTGCCTTTGCTTATTGAGTCGCACGTGCTGCCCTGGGGTGGCAAACCCACGGGTATGGGGGAAATGGGTGTGCCCAGCCTGGCTCCGGCATTGACAAACGCGATCTTCAACGCCTCCGGCGTTCGCATTCGTAAATTGCCGATCCGCGATCAGCTTAAACGGGCCATGTAGGGGCCATTTTCAGTCAGGAATCTTTTGCTGGCGATTGTGGGAAAGTGTTTTGCGCGCGATAATTGTATGATTGAAAGATTATCGGCCGCAAGCGACCTCTTACAAGCAAGAGCGATCTCTGATAAGCAAGAGCGATCTCTACATGGTACGGTCTGTTGAGACTTGCCAGATAGCAGTGTTGCTGGCCCGGAGAAAAACCACGTGCATCTCGGTATCCCCGCTTTATTGGATTTTTACAGGACTCACTCCGGTGAAGACTCGCTGGTGCTGGTAACCATCATCGGGACGGAAGGCTCGACCTATCGCAAGCCGGGGGCGATGATGCTGATCAGTCGTGACGACTCCTTCGAGGGCATGATTTCCGGTGGTTGCCTGGAAGGTGACCTGTTGCATCACGCGGCAGAAGTGTTCAGCAGCGGACAGGCGAAGTTCGTTACCTACGATATGCACGCTGGTGATGACCTGGTCTGGAGTCTCGGCCTGGGATGTGACGGCATTATTCACCTGATGCTGCAGCGCCTGGACCGTGAAAACGGCTTTGAATTCCTGGAACAGCTTGAAGCTTCACACGCGGCTCGCCGTGCCGTGTTGCTTGCGCTGACAACTCGTTCAGACGGTGGCTTGCCGTTAGCGTCCTTTGCACTGCTTGACCAGTCAGGAAAATCCTGTGGAGAGCCTGCTTTGCTCCGAATGCTGCAGGAAATTTCGCAACCAGCCTGGCCGGAATGGCGTTACCGGAAAATCTGCGAGACAGAAAACAGCGAAGCCAGCGAGACTATCCTGGTCAATATCCCCCCGCAAACCAGGGTGCTGGTCTGTGGCGCCGGACCGGATGCCGTCCCGGTGGTGCGTGCCCTGACCGCACTGGACTGGGATGTATATGTTGTGGACCACCGGCCAGCTTATGCCAGGGCCGATCGGTTTACGGACAAGTGCCGGGTGATCCAGGCCCGGCCGGAACAACTTGCAGAACTTGTGGACCTTGACGAATTCGACGCGGCCGTTGTGATGAGCCACCACCTGGAAAACGACAGCATTTACCTGACGCAGCTGGCGAAAAAAGACCTTACTTACCTGGGGTGCCTTGGTCCGCGGGCGCGCCGGGACCGCCTGAGGAAAATGGCCGGCTGTCCCGAACAGCAAGTGTTCGGACCGGTGGGCCTGGATATCGGGGCTGAGTTGCCGGATGCTATTGCACTTTCGCTGGTGGCGGAAATCCACGCGGTGCTTAACCATCGCAGTGGTTTGCCCCTGACACCACCGGATGCCGATGACCCGGCCTGATAGCCACAGGAAGCTAGCCTGCATATTGCTGGCTGCTGGTGGTTCTTCCCGTATGGGTCAGCCCAAACAATTGCTTCGCATTGAAGATGAAGCGCTGGTGACAAGGATGGCCCGCAGCTTGATTGAGCTGGAACCGGCCAGTGTGCTGGTCGTGACGGGTTCAGCTTCCCAGGCGGTAAGTGATCAACTTTCCGGTTTACCGGTACAGGTCGTGCACAACCCCCGTTGGGAAGAGGGCATGGCCGGTTCACTGGCTGTGGGCGTGAAAAACCTGCCGGCGGAAATCGATGGCGTCCTGATCATGCTGTGTGATCAGTGGCGGGTCGGACTCGAAGATTTGCAGAAGCTGGTTCAGGTCTGGAATGCTGATATATCACAAATTACTGCAGCGTATTGGGATGATGACGGGCAACGGGTGATTGGGCCCCCGGCCATCTTCCCAAGGGCCCTGTTCGAGGAATTGACCAGATTGAAAGGCGACCGGGGCGCCAGGGCCGTGATCGAAAAACACCGTGAACGCGCCTCGTTCGTTGCTATGGCAAATGCCCGTTTTGACCTGGACGAGCCGGCAGACCTGGAAGAGTTTCCCTAGCTGTGAGTAGCCGTGCCCCAGTAATTGAAGCTGGCGGGTTTCCAGCCGGGTAAATACATGGTTTCCATATCCCGGGATTTGAAACCGGATTGTTCCAGCAGTTGCGGAATGGGGCGGTTGAGATTGCAACCGCCGCCCAGTATATTCCAGGCTGGGTTGAGGCGATTCTGCCAGCGCTGGACATTTTTATCCGGCGCCTTGCCGTGTTCGCAGAAGATCAGTTTGCCGCCGGGTTTCAACACGCGCCTGATTTCATCCAGGGCCGAGTGAACCTCGGTGATGGTGCACATGGTATAGGTCATCACCACCGTATCGGCGCTGTTGTTGTCCAGCGGAATGGCTTCGGCTTCCGACAGGATGAATTCGGCATCTATGTGGTGCTCCAGGGCATTTTTCTGCGCGATCGACCACATTTCGGCCGACGGATCCAGGCCCCACAGGTGTTCGACTTTATGGGTCTGGTAGAAAGGAATATTGAGGCCGGATCCGATGCCAATCTCCAGCACCCGGCCTTCCGCCAGCGGAATAATTTTTTCCCGCTGCTTCATGGCCGGCTTCTGCCCGCAAACAAAATGCACGACCTTCGGCAACACGTACTTTTGATAAATACCCATGGTGTTAGAGAATATAGCGGCTGAGGTCCTCGTTGCCGGCCAGTTCTTCGAGGTGTTCGTCTACGTAGGTAGCGTCAATTTCGAAGGATTCACCGGAGCGGTCCGGGGCTTCGTAGGAAATCACGTCCAGCAGGCGTTCCAGCACGGTGTGCAGGCGCCTGGCGCCGATATTCTCGGTGGATTCGTTTACTTGCCACGAGATTTCCGCGATCCGCCGAACCCCGTTCTCGGTGAAACTAAGGTCTACGCCCTCGGTGGCCATAAGCGCGGTGTATTGTTCGGTCAGTGAGGCCTGTGGTTCGGTCAGGATGCGCGTGAAATCATCCACGGTCAGGGCGCGTAACTCTACGCGAATGGGCAGGCGGCCCTGCAATTCGGGGATCAGGTCGGACGGTTTTGACAGGTGAAAAGCACCGGAGGCTATGAAAAGCATGTGGTCGGTTTTCACCATGCCGTGGCGGGTGGAAACCGTGCAACCCTCGACCAGTGGAAGCAGGTCACGCTGGACGCCTTCACGGGACACATCCGCGCCAGCGAATTCGGAACGTTTGGCGACCTTGTCAAGTTCGTCGATGAAAACAATGCCATTTTGCTCGGCAATCTCCAGCGCTTGCAGTTTGATCTCTTCATCATTGATCAGTTTTGCGGCTTCGTCCTCGATCAGGACCGACCGGGCCTCGCGAATTTTCATCTTGCGTTTTTGGGTCTTTGCGCCCCCCATGTTCTGGAACATGCCCTGCAACTGGCTGGCCATTTCCTCCATCCCCGGTGGCGTCATGATCTCAACGCCGAACTGCGCGGAGATGTCGAATTCGATTTCACGGTCGTCCAGTTCGCCGTGCACCAACTGCTGGCGAAATTTCTGGCGGGTCCTGTGATTACCAGCTTCTTCCGATTCTGGTTCATTGGCAAAACCAATGGGGCTCTGGGGCCGGGGTAAAAGGGCATCGAGGATACGCTCATTCGCCGCATCCTCCGCCCGTGAGCGTACCCTGGACATTGCCTGTTCGCGGGTCATCTTGACCGAGGAATCGACCAGGTCCCTGATGATGGACTCTACGTCCTTGCCGACATAGCCCACCTCGGTGAACTTGGTTGCTTCCACCTTGATGAACGGCGCGTTGGCCAGGCGGGCCAGGCGGCGGGCGATCTCGGTCTTGCCGACCCCGGTAGGCCCGATCATCAGGATATTTTTCGGTGTGATCTCGGCGCGCAGTTCTTCATCCACCTGCATCCGCCGCCAGCGGTTGCGCAGGGCGATGGCTACGGCGCGCTTGGCGTCGGATTGGCCGATGATGTGTTTGTCCAGTTCCTGGGCGATTTCACGTGGTGTCATTTGCGACATGGAGGTGCCTTATAAGGTTTCTATGGTCAGGTTCGAATTGGTGTAGATACAGATGTCTGCAGCGATCCCCAGGGCCTTACGGGCAATGCTTTCAGCGTCGAGATCAGTATTCTCCAGCAGCGCCATCGCGGCTGCCTGTGCAAACGGCCCGCCGGATCCAATCGCGATCAGGCCATGTTCCGGCTCGATTACGTCACCGTTGCCGGAAATCAGCAGGGAGTTGTCTTTGTCCGCAATCGCCAGCAATGCCTCGAGGCGGCGCAGGCTACGATCGGTTCGCCAGTCCTTGGCCATCTCAACCGCCGACCGCACCAGCTGACCGGAGTGTTTCTCGAGCTTGCCTTCAAAGCGCTCAAACAGCGTGAATGCATCTGCCGTTGCGCCGGCAAACCCGGCAATAACCTTGCCTTTGTACAGCCTGCGTACCTTGCGGGCATTGGCTTTCATAACGGTATTGCCCAAGGTAACCTGGCCATCACCCGCCATGACCACCTGGTCTCCACGCCGGACCGAACATATGGTTGTGCCGCGATATTGTTCCACAATGAGTTCCTTTAAATGCTAGCTACAGGCTAAGGTGGAAAGTGGGGATAGCATGCAGTGAATGCAAGGAAGCGGTGGTTTCCTCTAAACTCAGTAGGTCACTTTTAAATTGAGCTTGAATATCATGGTGCGAGAATTATTTCGTGCGTTCTTTATGGCGGGTATTCCCGTGGCTGTTGCCAGTTACTTGCTGATCTGGTGGGCGCTGAAAAATAAATATCTTCAGGGTGCTTCAAATTTGAAGGACGTTGAAGTCCATTTCAAAGGGGTGTCGAAAGCCAGGTCCCGCAAAAAGAAAGATGAAAAGAAATTGCGAAAGAAGGGGGGAGGCGCAGTTGTAATGAAAACCGGTCAGCAGGAAGAACACAAAATGAACCCGGTCCACAATAAGTGGTTGTCCTTTGGAGGTGGCTTTTACGGAGTGGTTGGCCTGCTGACCTACGCAGTTGTCGAATTAGGTGAAATACGCGATTTTATTACCCAGTTTGATGGGCTCTCATCCCTGATTTCGGATATTACCCTGGACCTGTTCATCGGTTTTTTCATCAATTCAATCACCAACTTTATCGTAGCCATTGCCTGGCCGGTTTATTGGCTGAGCGACATTCGCAGTGATTACATATGGATCTGGTTTTTGGCTGCGTACGCTGGATACTGGGCGGGCACACGTTTTGCTCTGCACCAGGCTAATAATTTGCAATAGCCTTCAATCACACGGTCCTGCATCACGGCCGCGTGGCCTATCAGATTAATCCAGCGATGGTTGCTGAGTACCCTGGCCTGCAGCAATTGGAGAATAAAGCATGAACGGGCTAGGCGTTTTTGACCAGGATATCCAGTTTCGCAGAACGGATGGTGTTGCGGTGCAGGCCGGCTTCTTTTTTGCCGTCCAGGCCAAAGGCTTTGGCCATAAGCTGGCTGTAGAAAACCACCGGTATGTTGAAATCGGTACCGAATTTTTTGTTGATCGTGGGCTGGTACATTTCCACGTTGGTCTGGCACAACGGGCAGGGCGTGGAGATGACGTCGGCCCCGGCATCCTGCGCGGCCTGCAGGATTTCCTTGATCAGGTGCAGGGTTTTTTTCCGGTGAAATGACGGAGACCGAACCACCGCAGCAACTGGTCTTGACCTGATAATCTACCGCCTCCGCACCGCAGGCCTCGGTGAACTGGTCGAGGAATTCCGGGTCGTCATAGGTATCGAAATTGCCGCCGGAGTCCGCGTTGGCGAAGGGCCGCACCGTCTGGCAGCCCACATATCCGGCCACCTTCAGGCCCTCCAGCGGGTTTGTGACCATCTCCTTGATCTTGTCGATGCCGACGTCGTTGACGATGACCTCGCAGACGTGGCGTACCTGTAAATTGCCCTCATACGACATGTCGGCGGCGGCCAGGGACTCGTTTACCTTGCCGCGCAGGACGATGTCGGCCTTGATTTTCTCATTCGCGCCATGGGTGTTCAGATAGCAGGCGGCGCAGCCGGTGATGACATCGGTGGCCTGCTGTTGTTCCGCCTTGGCCAGGTTGCGTCCCGACAAAGCAGCGGTGGGCAAGGACCCGCCACCGATATTGCCGACCGAGGCGCCGCAGCAATTCCAGTCGTCGATCTCTTCCATTTCGAGTCCCAGCACGGGAATGATCGCGCGCAGGGACTGGTCCAGATGCCTGGAACTGCCCTGCGAACTGCAGCCGGGGTAATAGACGAATTTTTTCTTCGCGCCCTTGTTTTTCCCATTGTCAGTCATGATTCGGTCCCACCCTGCTGGTCGCGCGCTTCAATTTCCGCGGCTTTTTCCAGGATCGCCCGCAAGCCTTTCTTGTCCGCGACCTTGTGCGGCAGACCCAGGTGCATGCGTCCCTTCAGAACCATGCCCAGGGCGATCTTCATGTTTTCCAGGCTCTTTTGGATGCCGGTTTTGAGACCAAAAGAAAAATAATATTTCGCTGTCACCAGCCGCTCGTCGGTACGGCCAAAGTGCACCACGCTCCACCAGAAGGAACGGGCGAAACGGGCGGTGTCCACCTCACCGGCATAGCCCAGATCCGCCGCTTTGGCGGCCAGACCCTGGACGATGTGGGTGACCGGAATGCCACGGGGGCAGCGCACCGTGCAGCGGTAACAGTGGGTGCAGTTCCACAGCGTGTTGGACTGGAACACGGCTTCTTTCATGCCGGCCCGGATCATCATGAACAGTTTGCGCGGCCCGTAGTCCATATCGGCGCCGATCGGACAGGAGCCGGAACATGCCCCGCACTGCATGCACATCGACAACTGGTCACCGTCCTGGACGTTGTCGTACACCCAGCGGGCAAAACCAAGGTCGTATTTCTGACTGCTGTCGGATAACTGCGCTGACATCACTAGAATCCTTTGAACGGGTTGAACCCGATTCCTTCGATGGTCTCGACAAAATTGTCGATGACCTTCACAACGCTGCCCGAATCGGCGATCGAGACCTCCGCCATGGTCACCCTTTCCTCTTCCAGCATCAGGCTTTTCAGGGTCTCGCCGACCTTGGACAGGCGCTCCTCGGCCAGGGCGCTGCCCTTGATGTAGTGGCACTGGTAGTCGTCGCCGGATTTGCAGCCCATCAGCATGATGCCGTCGAAGCCTTTTTCCAGTGCAGTCGAAATCCACAACAGGTTGACCGAGCCCAGGCAGCGAACCGGAATGATGCGTACGAATGTGCTGTATTGATAACGGTTCAAACCGGCCATGTCCAGCGCCGGGTAGGCATCGTTCTCGCAGGCGAAAATCAGGATGCGGGGTTTTTCCTCAAACTCATCCGGCACCTCGATGGCATCGATCATTTGGCTGACCATGTACGGGCTGTAGTTATCGAAACTGATGGTGCGTACCGGACAGGCGCCCATGCAGGTACCGCAGCGCCGGCAACGCGACTCAATCAATATGGGATATTGGTTTTCGTCCTCTTCGATCGCGCCGAACGGGCATTCAATGGTGCATCGGCGGCACTTGGTACAGATATCCAGGCCGATTTTCGGGAAAGACAGGTCGCCCACTCGGGGGTGCATGGCAGCGCCACGGGCCGCATTCTCAATCGACTGGATGGCTTTGAGGGTGGCTCCCGCTGCGTCTTCGGCTGCTTCCGACATGTCCATAGGACGGCGTACCGGTCCACAGGTATAGATCCCCGTTCGGCGGGTCTCATAGGGGAAGCAAATGTAGTGCGAATCGGAAAAACCATCGGCCAGCACCGGGATATGCGGTCCCTGCACGTACTGCAGATTGAGTATCGGCCCACCCGGAAGAGCGGGTTCAACCTCAATTTTGACATCAGCCTCTGCTCCGTTGGTCGCTGCTTTTTCAACCGGGGCAGGCCCGGCATCATCGCTGCTGCTGTCAACAATTCGAATGGCCAGCGGTAGCGGTGCAAGCGGGTTGATGTCGTTGGCCAGTTGCTCGGCGCCTTCTTCGGCCGGTTCGATTTCAGGATTGGTCGAATTGGGCACCATACCGGTGGCCAGCACCACCATATCCAGGCCCTGCAGGCTCACTTCCTCGCCCAGCAGGACATCGTCATAGACCAGGCCCAGGTCAGCGGACACGCTCTTGACTTTGCCCTTGATGAAGATCACGCCGGCTTCCTGGGCCTGGCGGTAAAATTCTTCTGCTGTGCCGGGGGTGCGAAGTTCGTCGAACAGGATGTAGACGTTGGCGCCCGGATCGGTCTGTGTGATCTGCAGCGCCTGCTTGATCGAAACACCGCAGCAAACTGAGGAACAATAGGGCAGGTGATCGGGGTCGCGTGAACCGGCGCACTGAACGAACATCACGGTCTTTGCCGGCTTATTGTCGGACTTGCGTTGCAGCGGGCTATCACCGAGCATTTCTTCGAGTTCGATACCGGTCACTACATCGGTGCTAAGACCATAACCCAGATGCCCCAGCTTGCTGGCGTCATAGGGGCGCCAACCGGTGGCTACCACGATGGCGCCGATGCGTTCGGTGCGTTCCTCACCGCCGTGGTTGAGCTTGACGATGAATTTTCCCGGACCGCCTTCGGTTTTTGTCACCAGGGTATCGGTGAGGATGGTGATGGCCGATTCCGCCTCGACCTGTGCGATCAATTCGTTAACAGCATTGGGCTGGGGATCGCGGTATGGCGGCAGGTACGGCATGGTTTTTGACCATTTGTTTGCCCAGCCGCCCACGCGTTCTTCACGCTCCACCAGTAAAACTTCATAGCCGGTCCTGGCTGCTTGCAGTGCGGCTTCCAGGCCGGTTGTGCCGCCACCGAGAACTAATATAGTGCGGCTGTATTCGCCCTCGGGCGCCGCTACCGTGGCCGAGGTTTGAGCCGCCTGGGCGATGGCCATGCGCAGATAGTCGTCGGCCAGCATCTGGGTGTCTTCCTCTGCTGCGGGCTTCGACCAGGCGACCTGCTCGCGCAGGTTGGCGCGGATGACCGTGGCGCCTTGATAAGTGAAGCGATCGTTCATCACGCGCGGGGAGCAGGCGGCAATAATCGGCTGGTTCACGCTGCCCTCATTCAGGTCAGCCTCGATCAGCGCCAGCCCTTCCTCACCGCACAGGAAGTCATGCTGGCGGCACACCGGAATTTTATAATCGTTGGCGGCTATCTGCTCGAGCGCATCGACAGAAACGGCATCGCCGATACCACAGCCCTTGCACAGGTACACACCGGGTTTCATGGCTTGATCATTCATCCTGCCCGAACTCCCTGCGTACCGGCATTGCGGATTGCCTGGATCGCACTCAAGGCCGCTGCAGTAGCTGACTGAACCGACATGGAAACATCCAGCGGCCCGCCGGCCACGCCGGCCGGGGCCATGCCGGGTTCATCGCCCGGCAGCGGTACGATAAAACCGTAGTCGTCCCGGCTACCCATGTTCAGGTTGTTGTGGTCCGGCCGGGCGCTGGGCTCCATGCCGAGCGCCAACACCACCAGATCGTAGGGCCGCGCATAGATTTCCCGGCTTTGAGTATCCTCGCCGCAAATCACCGGCGTGCCGTCTTCTTCCACCTCGATATGGCCCGGCTTGGATTTGATGAAATTCACCTGCGGGTCGGTTTTGATGCGCTGGTAAAATGCTTCCATTTTGTCGTGTGCGCGCAGATCGATGTAGTAAATATCGACTACCGCATCAGCATACTGCTCACGTACATAGGCCGCGTGTTTCATAGAGCCGAGGCAGCAAATTCGCGAGCAATAGGGCAGGTGGTTGGTGTCGCGGGATCCGGCGCACTGGATCAGGGCGATGCGCCTGGCCGGCTCACCGTTGGAGGGCCGCAGGATCTTGCCGCCGGTCGGCCCGTCGTGGGCGGCGAGGCGTTCCATTTCCACATTGTTGATGATGTCCGGACTCAAGTCATAGGAATAGGGGGTAATTTTGGCCGCGTCATAGGGTTTCCAGCCGGTCGCCCAGATCACCGCCCCAACCTTGAGTTCGATGATTGTTTCGCTTTCCTCCAGGTCGACCGCGCCGTACTTGCAGGCAGCCCTGATCTTTTCCGCAGCCGGCGTGCCGATCACCTCGGGCGCGATCACATAGCGTTGCGGAAAGGCGTGTTCGTGCGGTAAATACGCGGCGCTCACCTTGTTCATGCCGTAGTTGAAGGCGTTGGCAACTTCCACATCGGTCGCTTTCGCGCAGTCGCCACAGGCCGTGCATTTTTGATTGACGTAGCGCGGCCGGGTTTTTACCGATACGGAATAGTCCCCGGCCTGGCCGCTCAGCGACTCGACCCGGGCCAGGGTGATGACCTTGATGCGCGGATTATTCCGGATTCTCTGGTAGTTGATTTCCAGGCCGCAGCCTGGGTGGCAAAGCTTGGGGAAATAACGGTTGAAGCGGGCTACGCGGCCGCCCAGGGCCGGGCTTTTCTCCAACAGGATCACGTCATAACCTGTTTCCGCCGCCTCCACCGCTGCGGTGATACCGGCGATTCCGCCGCCTACCACCAGAATGGTTTGACTTGCTGGTCCCTGGTTCAATTTTTTCTCCGCTTGCCCGGTACCTCAGGTTCCATTGTGTGGTCATTGGCTTCAGGCCCTTAATTTTTCAATTGCAGTGATCTTTTGGACCACGGGCGCCACACACAACAGCCATAATATATTCGATATTGATAATATAATCGACTCGATGTGAAATAATTTAGCGATAAACAGCAATATTTATTGCATATATACTAACCTTAATATACTTGTCTCAAGTCAATAACCTGGTCCTGTAACTCTTTACAATGTCTGATGGTGGATTGTCAGGCCAGTGATCAGCAGAGGATAAGAAGACGGCCTGGCGGAAACTGTATTTTGAAGGCTGGTATGCGAGGAAATATTCGCGCACCATCCACCCGCAGAAAATTCAGGGAGTAACCCCATGCCAACATTCGTTCATAGCGAAAAATGCGACGGTTGCAAAGGCGGCGAGGTCACGGTGTGCGAGTATATCTGCCCACATGACCTGATGAAGCTGGATACCGAGCGCATGAAAGCATTCAACCAGGAACCGGAGCAGTGCTGGGAATGCCAGTGCTGCGTCAAGGCTTGCCCACAGCAGGCGATTGAAGTCCGCTCTTTCGCGGACTGGGTGCCGATGGGTGGAGCAGCGATCCCGCTACGTACCGATACCGCCATTATGTGGACGATCAAGTTCCGCGATGGTGGATTGAAGCGCTTCAAGTTTCCCATCAGAACAACCCCGGTAGGAACCATCGACCCCTATGGTGGCAAGCCGGAGGCGGGTGATATCAACGACGAACTGTTGTTCACCGAGGCGGGTAAAGTACTACCCGTTATCACGGCGTAAGTAGAAATTTCAGTTTTCAAACGGGCGGAAGCCAGCGACGAAAATTCGCCCGGCAGGAGGATCAGGAAATGAGTGAAGGTACATTCGGTAATCCCGAAATTGTCGAGGTTGAAACAGACATTCTTATCGTAGGTGGCGGTATGGCTGCTTGCGGCGCTGCCTATGAGGCGAAGCGCTGGGCTGGTGATGATGTACGCGTCACGCTGGTGGACAAGGCGGCACTGGACCGCTCGGGCGCCGTTGCCCAGGGTCTTTCCGCCATCAATACCTATCTCGGTGAAAACTCTCCCGAGGACTACTGCCGCATGGTGGCGGCGGATTTGATGGGCATCACCCGGGACGACCTGGTATTCGATGTCGGCCGTCATGTCGATGAAACGGTACACCTGTTCGAGGAATGGGGCCTGCCGATCTGGAAAGACAAGAGCACCGAAGGCATACCGCTGAAGGACGGCGGAAAACCGGTCCGTTCCGGCCGGTGGCAGATCATGATCAATGGCGAAAGCTTCAAGCCAATCGTCGCCGAAGGGGCGAAAAAGGCCCTTGGCATTGAAAACATTTATGAACGGGTGTTTATCGTAAAGCTGATCCTTGACGCTAACAACGAAAACCAGATCGCCGGAGCGGTCGGTTTTTCGGTGCGTGATCACAAGCTCTATGTTTTCCGCTGCAAGACCTGCCTGCTGGCGGCCGGCGGCGCGGTCAACTTGTTCCGGCCCCGCTCCACCGGTGAAGGCATGGGGCGAACCTGGTATCCGGTCTGGAATGCCGGCTCGACCTATTCCATGGCGGCCGAGGTTGGCGCTGAGCTGACCATGATGGAGAACCGTTTCGTGCCCTGCCGCTTCAAGGACGGTTATGGCCCGGTGGGCGCCTGGTTCCTGCTGTTCAAATCACAGGCTGTCAATGGTTTTGGTGAGAACTACATGGTCAAGAACGCAGCCATGCTGAAGGATTTTGCCCCCTACGACACCGCAACGGTGATCCCGACCTGCCTGCGTAACCACGCCATGCTGAAGGAAATGAAGGATGGCTTTGGCCCGATCATGATGGAAACACCCGCGGCGATGGCCAAATTGGCCGAGACCATGACGCCGAAAGAGGTCAAACACCTCGAGGCGGAGGCCTGGGAAGACTTCCTTGACATGTGTATCGGCCAGGCGGGTGTTTGGGCTGGTCTGAATATCCGGCCGGAAGAAACCGCCTCCGAGCTGATGCCGACCGAACCGTATTTACTGGGCTCCCACTCCGGCTGTTGCGGAATCTGGGTTTCCGGACCAGCGGATATTGCGCCCGAGGAATGGCAGTGGGGATACAACCGCATGACCACGGTCAATGGTCTGTTCACCGCCGGTGACGGCGTTGGCGCCTCCGGCCACAAGTTCTCGTCCGGTTCATTTGCCGAGGGCCGTATCGCCGCCAAAAATATGGTGCGCTACGTCCGCAACCACGCGGATCTGAGCCCGGAACTCAAGGGTGATATCGGCGAGATCACCGAGGAAATCTATCGCCCCGTACGCACCTACATGGAGCACAAGGACAAGACCACGGCCGAGGACATCAATCCGAACTATATTGTGCCGAAAATGTACCAGCAGCGGCTGCAGAAAATCATGGACGAGTATGTCGCCGGTGTATCCACCTACTACAACACCAATGGCAAGTTGCTCGACATGGGCCTGATGTACCTGGAGATGCTGAAGGAAGACAGCAAGCATCTGCGGGCGAAGGACCTGCATGAACTGTTGCGCGCATGGGAAAACTATCACCGTACGCGCACGGCTGAAGCGCATTTGCGTCATATCATATTCCGCAAGGAAACGCGCTATCCCGGCTTTTTCTACCGGACGGACTTTCCCGATCTCGACGAGGCCAACTGGAAGGTGTTCGTCAATTCACGCATGGACCCCGAAACCGGCGAGTGGGAACTGAAGAAGGTGCCGCATATGGACCTGGTGGAGAAACATTACGGTTAGTACACAATGATGCGGAAAGATGCGGATGGGTTCCAGCGGGTGGGGGCTGAACAGGACATGGAGGTCGATATATTTGAAGGGGTTCGCCAGGCCGACGGCAACCCGGTCGATCCGGTCCGTTTGCAGGCCAGCGACAGTTTCTGTTTTTCCTGCCACAAATCGATCAGTTGCTGGAACCGCTGCTGCCATGGAGCGGATGTCACCCTGACACCGGCAGACATCCTGATGTTGACCAAAAACCTGGGGCTTGAGCCGGCGCAATTCCTCGCGCAATATACCGTTCCCACTCTGTGGGAGAAATTCGACATGCCGGTTGCCAAGCTGCGCACCAGTGATGGAGATGATTCTGCCGCCTGTGTGTTTCTCGCCGGCGATGAGGGTTGCGGCGTGTATGAGGCGCGTCCCGCTACCTGCCGCTATTACCCGATGGGCATGGCGTCAATAAAAATGAAGGATGCGGAACAAAAAGAAGATTTCCATTTCCTGGTCCGGGAATCCCACTGCAAGGGCCATGATGAAGAAAAACGCCAGACAGTGGCGCAATTCCGGGCCGAGCAGGGTGTCGAGGCGCTGGATGATATCAACCAACTCCGGATCGATGGCGTAGGTGTCCAGGAAACGGGTATCGAAAACAAAGCGGCGAAAGGCCTCCACATCGGTTGAGACCATGAAAAACATTTTCTTCGCCTGCTGGCTCACCTGCTTTGCGTTGGGGCCGCCGACGGATCGCCAGGAGGACATCTTCATCATGATGTCGATCCAGCCCCGGTTGATATCATCCAGCGCCTCGACACCCTGCTCGGCC
>PVMK01130634.1_pt1 | contig 57768 bp, 65 predicted proteins | sample 1853481 | NCBI WGS metagenome assembly PVMK01 (sample SAMN08533507, study PRJNA380276) | Marine sediment metagenome, whole genome shotgun sequencing project.
TTGCTGGCCATGCCCGGGCGGTCGCTGGCAGGTTTGGGTCTGATCGCGCTAGGGATTCCGGTTTATGCGTATTACGCGCGTGGACTGCCCCCGTCGCGAGTGGAGGACTGGCTTGATAATGACGAGACATAACGATCACTGCTCGTTCAGCAAGGCTCGCCGGCTGACCGACATTTTATTACTCTACAAGGGTAGGAAAGATGATTGGCAATGTCTGCTTGTGGCCGTTTTGAGTCCTTCGTCTCGCTGAAAATTCACCCTGGTGAATAACCGCTCATTGGCAAGAACCGGCACCTCAATAGCTGTTATGGCGAATAGGAACTAACGGCCAACAACGGACGTTTGACAAGGAACGCAGCGAAGCGTCAAATAACTTTATGATTCCTGTAGCCCACTTTCCAATTCAGTCTGCAATAGGAAAGGGGTCAAAATAGAGGAGGTTAATAATCATGAACAAGGTGTTGGCAATAGTTATATTTACTTTGCTTTCCTGTGGCGCATCAGCCGATAGCTTCCGTTGCGGAGGTAAACTGGTAAAGACTGGTGATACGGTCAATGCTCTGTTGAAAAAATGTGGGGATGCTGACCGAACATTCCAGACTACCGAGACAGTCAACAATCGGGGTTACGTATCTCAAATCCACATTACGCATTATATCTATGAGCGTAGCGGAAAGAAGGACATGATTATCACCGTTCGCGATAACGTAGTAACAAAAATTCAGACTGACTAGCCATTCAAAAACTAGACTGACAACAGATATACTCAATGACACACCTTATTGCAAGATGGTCTGAAGGATTGGATCATTCGGCTGATGAAGGAGTATGATGTAGCATCAACACTCGGAGTACGCAGATCATGATGAGCTGCAAAACTGCCCTAGTCGCCCTATTCGTTCTGGCCATTATGCCAATGGCAACCGCCCAAGTGTATAAGTGTGATGGCCCGGACGGTCCTGTATATTCAGATCGGGAATGTGGGCCAGACGCAACGCATGTTGAGCTTTCAACAACTCCCGGAGTAAGTGCTGGAGTATACGATGAAGCTAAAGTCGAACTGGCCGAGAAAAAAGTAGATCGCGAACAGGCCCGCAATAGCAAACAGGCCCTCAATAGCAACATTGACCATACTGATTTTAACAACCTAAACAGCGCAGGAACCACAGAACCTGCGGGGCGTTGGGTACGCAATCCTCAGCGGCTAAAAGACCGCAACGTTTCGCGTGATCCAAAACCAACTACACTACCAGCACGTGTCAAACGTCGGAATTGATGGGTTTTCTTCCTGCTAATTCCGATTGCCTTACCAAGTAGCGAGCGATGCAAATGGCGGCTTCTGGCCGACTCCGGCACGTCGTATTGTTGAAAATCATGCGTGGGGAATAGCAGCTTACTGGTCAGTAACCGGCCCATCAGCTCAAGTGATGGCGTATTAACACTTTCGGCCAACAGCGGATAGTCTGAGATTATTTTTACTTTACATACGGTTAAGTTTCGGAGATTATCGCGCGTTCCAATTCGTAGTGATTTAGCGATAGGTTGCTCAATTCACTGAAATCCAGATTCGCCTGAAGGAGGCGCCGTGAAAATATCAGTTGGTATAGCTAAGTACATAATCCTGGGATGGGTATTGACATCTTCTGCCTTGTTAGCACAGCAAGCACCTGAGATTGATCCGGAAGTTTTGAAAAAGCTGGAAGCAGCCGGATATGAGACCGACCCAAAAGTGTTTAAAAACATCGCTACTGCCGGTGTGCCGATGGGACGTTGGAAAGAAGGGCTTATGTTCGATGGCATTGAACCAATGCCCTGGCTGAAGAGTGCGGCAAACTGGTTTCCTGGTACTGAAGAAGTCCAGCCGGAAGAAATCCGTGTCACATTCATGGGTTCATCGCCGCTGCCACGTCCTGGTCAGATGGGCACATCTGTATACGTCGAACTTGGCAATGGTGACAACTTTATTTTTGATATGGGGCCTGGCTCCATTGCGAACTATCTTGCAGCAGGAATACCGCTAAATCAGATAAACGATATTTTTATTACGCATTTGCATTGGGATCACGTTGCATCGGTCCCCTACATTTACATGTTTGGTGGTTGGGGCGGCCGTTGGCATGAGCCGTTCCGGTTGCACGGTCCTTCAGGTCGAACAAAAGAGCGCGGGTTCGGCTACATGATGGAACGTATGGATGAAATGTTGACTTGGCACAAAGATAGCTTTGATCTCTTTCCCGTCGGCAAAGGCTGGGACATGGAAGTGAATGAGTTTGATTTTGATGATGATGGTGGCGTCGTTTATGAGAAAAATGGCGTGAAAATAATCCACTGGCGCCAGTCGCACACCGAAGATGGTGCTTCCGCGTATCGTCTAGATTGGAACGGCATGTGTGTTGCGTTCACAGGTGATGGGCGGCCAAATTCTCTTACTGCCAAGTATGCCAAAGATTGTGATTTGTTGATCACCGAGGTACAGGTTGAGCTAATGGCAATTTCGTCAGGCGTAAACGGTGTACTTCCGGTCATGGGGCGCATGACCGTCGATACGTCCCATAACCCGGGATACGCCGCTGGATACTTGTTTAACCAAGTGAAGCCGCGATTGGGCATGACGACACACATGTCATTCGACTCATACTCGAATCCGGAGTTGTTGGCACAGATCAGAGAGCATTGGAAAGGCCCCTTTCATTTTGGCGCCCCTGATATGATCGTCGTCAACATGACACAGGATAAATTGTGGGTCAGGGAAGGTGTCGTGGCAGAGTATCCGAATGTTTCCCCACCCAAGTTCGACATGTCTGCTGCAGGTGGACTGATGATTCCCCCCCCAAAGTACAAGCGCTCTGATATCCAGCAACAATCCATCCGCGATGCCGAAATTCCGCCGGAAAAATACTATCCTGAGGGCTATGCACCTGAACTGCTGTTTGAGTGGCCAACAGATAAGCCAATTTTCATACCTGCCGAAATGATGCCAGGTGGGAAAAGCGAACAGTAATCTCTGAACAGCAGTCGAATTTATTGACGTATCAACTTGACAAAGCCCCGCCTTGAGCGGGGTTTTCATTGTACCGGGAATAACTGCTCCTGGCCGTTTCCAGCACATCGTAACACTGAAAATCTTGCCTGACGAGTAACTGCTTTGAGGTGAGGAGCGGTTATAGGATTAGAACAAATTTCAGCGATTCTTATAGCAACAGTCGGCCAAAAGCCGCCATTTCCAAAACGACTATTTGTGCATTTTTTCAGACAATTGCGTATAATTAATTGTGCGGTAATTGCCGCTATTTCATCGCCAGATTATTCATATAAGTCTGCAAATAAGAATCCCATAACCTCACGATCCAGTAGCGGTCACGACCGCACACCCAACCACTGGGTAATTGATGATTTGGAGGTATCACGATGAAAGCGATCATTGCCATTTTACTTCTTCCTTTTTTCTTCAGTCTGGCTCATGCCGACATCCGTCCCGAACACAGTGGAGCCTGGTATAACCCTGACCAGTCAGGTCATGGTCTTTCCATAGAGGTGCTGGATGACGAGCGCACCATCGCGTTCTGGTTCGCCTACACGCCGGACGGCTCCCCTATGTTCCTGGTGATCAATGGTGTCAATGACGGCCATACGGTGACCGGCCCCGCGTATTACAATGAAGGTATGATCTGGCGTCAGTTTGACCCTGCCACATTGAACAAGGAAGTCTGGGGTGAAATCAGCATTGAATTTCTCGGATGTAACAGCGCAGTTCTAACCTGGTCTTCCAGCGTTGAAGGCTATGGAGACGGCCAGATCGAACTGGAGCGGCTGACCTATCTGGCCGGCCTTGAATGCGATGACGTGGCTGCTGAATTGACGGGCGAATGGCAGGTTGAGTTTGTGGACGTGGACGGTGGCCCGTATTCGGTGATGGTGGATGCCAACGGCGCCTTTGAATTTTATGATGCACTTCCTTGTCTCTGGGAAGGGCACATCCATGTTAAATCCATGGAGCGGGGTGACCTGACCGCCCGTTTTGGTTCGCCGACCTGTCCATTGACCGTTCCGATGTTGTATGCCACCGGTCGGTACTACGCCAATGGCGTCACCTTTTGCAGTTCCGGGGGAAGTTGCATTAGCTACGATCAGGCCATGTTTCTTGAAAGTGAGTGGTATGAAGGCCGCACCATCGGACTAAAATTCCTCCGGTGAAATTTCCAGGGTGTCCCGCTCAACGGGTGGGGCTTTTCTTTGCGTGGCGACTTCCGCAATTGTTAAGGATTATCAGATGCCTGTCGACGAGCAGGAGCTTGCGGATTAAATCAGCGATTGGGGCAGGTGTCAGATAATACTCAGGGGAGGAAACCGCGGGGTCGAAGCCGCTGTCGCTGAGTAGTTTTCATTGAGCTATGGGGATTTGAAGAGCAGATTCCGGGGTTCTTCACCTGGCCGTTTTGAGTCCTTCGTAGTGCTGAAATTCATGTCAGACAAGTAGCTGCTTACTGGCAAGAACCGGCACCTCAATAGCTGTTATGGCGAATAGGAACTAACGGCCAATAGCCGCCGGTCAGTAACTAATACCGACCACAAAGAGAAGCGTGAGCGCGACCAGTAATATGACATAAACAACGGAAACTCGACATCAAGGCCCGATTAGAAAAGTGACCTTTTCGCTTAGCACCTCGCTCACTCACGCTATTGGACGGATCTGCTTGCCCCGTTTATTGGTGTTTGACATGCTCATAGTGAAACTCCACTGCTTCAGTTTAAAAATAGCAGAGGAGTCTCTTAGTAAATGGGGTATTTGGGCCGACGCTTCGCAGCTGAACGTTTAAAACAAGCGTCTTCTACGAGTAACTGCCATCAAACTAAAAAGTACTGCTAGCACAATCAGCCCCCATTTAGACATTGTGGGAATAGCGGTAGCGGTAGCGGTAGCGGTGGCTGTGGGTGGCAATGCGGTACCCGAATTAATCTCCTCTTCTGTTAATGCACCATTCCATACCCGAATAATTTGTACAGTGCCACCAGAAGTCCACTCCCCCGTAACAACCAAGTCGTCCATGAACAGCTGGAATTGGTATTTTGCTCCATTCGCAATGGGGACCGAGTCGTTACCAAGATCGGTTTCTTCATACACTTTCGTAACATCTCCATTCTGCTCAACGATGTATACCGACATGACGCTGCCACTTCGAGAGAAAATAAAGTCATAAAAGGTGTTGGGCAGGAAGGTTATAGCCGTATTGACACCAAAAGGGTAGAACTGAAGGTTGGCATTGAAGAAGTAGAGGCCATTGTCAGTCGTATTCCCTTTAAAGGCGACAATCTTTCTCCAACTTGGTCCAACTTGCTGGTAACTAATCCGAAATCCAAGAGAGTAGTTGGTTGGATCTGTAATTGAGCTGTCGAGTATCAAACCACCCCCCGGGTCTGTTGAGGCAGTCCAGGTCCAAGCGTCACCTCCAAAAGAACTGGTGTTGGTGTTAACTGGTGTTAGGTTATCTCCGGCACCCAGGGTGTCAGTGAAGTCTCCTTGGAAATCATATTGGTTGATTAGGGTTGCTGCATGAGAGTTTGTCGCGTAAAGGAATATGACTATCAATGCGACAGCACATTTGTGGCTTACTCTAAAAGTGTTATTCAATCTAATTTGCATGATCAATTTCCCTGGAAATCTTTTTGTTGATTAGTCATGCGTCCCGCAATTCATGAGACGACTTTTTAAGCATAGTTCAATCTATAAATAATGCTTGATATTTGCATGTGTGTTTTAAAAACAACATACCCCCCTGTCTCGCAAATGCTCAACTGCCCGTAAGAGAAAACTATTGAACGCGGTATTGTGTGCGTTTATTTGTTCAAGGATGACCCTGCCTACCCCAGTGACCGCTATGCGGCTAGAAGCAGATAGCCGCCCTCTGCGATTGCCTATAGCAGCACCCGGCCAACTGCGGTCATTTGCAGATCACGCGGCAGGGTTACTTACGGGCCTGCGGTAGAACTCAGCCTGCCAACGCGCTGAATCCGATAATTTCACAGCTATTGGAAGCAGACGTTGGCGGTAATTTGGAGAAAACAGGAAGAAAAGCTGAGATATCAAGTGACTTCATAATCCTTGGTTTCTGGGGAAATAGCTTTTATTTGTCTTATACTCAAAGCAGTTTTCGACAGGGCCTTTCCCGCTCCCTGGTCATCAGGTAGTTGATAAAGCGTTTATGTTTTTAAAATTGAAGAAATATCATGAAAAAAGTTCTGGTCCTAGGTGCAGGTCTTGTAAGTAAACCGTTGGTTGATTACTTCATCGACAGGTGCGGCTATCAGGTTGTTGTTGCCACCCGAACCGTCTCCAAGGCAGATAAAATAATCGATGGCCGTTCATTGGGAAGTTCTGTGCAATGGACCACCGATGACCTTCCCGCACTTGACCAACTAGTGAAAGATGCGGATCTGGTTGTCAGCATGATTCCACCTACAATGCATATTCCAGTTGCTAAAAGTTGTATCGAAAACAGTACAAATATGGTTACCACCTCTTTTATCTCTCCTGAAATGGCCCAATTGGACACTCCGGCCAGGGAAAAGGGGATTTTGATCCTTAATGAGATCGGCGAGGATTCGGGAATGGATCATATGGGTGCCAAGAAGATGATTGATGAGATTCATGAGAAAAAGGGAAGGGTCCTTAGTCTTGCTTCATACGGGGCAGGTCTTCCCTCGTTCGATGACAACCGCAACCCTTTCGGTTACAAGTTTTCCTGGAGCCCTAGAGGGGTCATGCTTGCAGCCCAGACAGATGCGGCATATCTCGACAATGGAAAAACCGTTTTTGTTTCAGGAAAAGAGCTTTTCGACCACCACTGGCTTGTGGATATCAAGGATCTCGGGACTTTTGAAACCTACCCGAACCGTGACAGCAGGAGATATCTCCCTTATTTCGAACTGGGAGAGGATGTCTCGTTTTACAGGGGATTGTTGAGATTCACAGGTTATTGCAACACGATGAAGGCAATCGCAGCTCTTGGTCTTTTGGAGCTATCGGAGGAGCGGGAGTTTGGAAATAGCTCATATGCAGATTTTACCGCTTCTTTGGTAGGAGCTAGCAGCGATGAGGACATTATCCAAAAGACATCGGAATTTCTTCAAACAGATGTCCAATCTGATGTCATCTTGAAACTCAAGTGGTTAGGCTTTTTCAGTGATACCCCTGTTGCGATCAAGAGTGGTTCGAACGTTGATCTTCTTATAGATCTCATGCTCAAAAAGATGTCCTATGCTCCAGGTGAAAAGGATATGATCATAGTTCATGACGAGATCGTAGCTCAATTTCCGGACCGTAGGGAAAAGTGGTATTCCACAATGAGGGTTGAAGGTATCCCGTATGGTGATTCAGCAATGTCACGAGCGGTATCTCTTCCTGCAGCAATCGCTTCCAAACATATTTTAGAGGGTCGGATCAGTGAGACCGGGGTTCATATGCCTACGATCAAGCAGATATATGAACCGGTGCTGAAAGAGCTTGAAACATTCGACTACACCTTCAAGCATAGCGTTGAAACAGTTGCCGATTAGCTTGAAGGCAATTCAATCCCCAGGGACAGTAACAAGACAGTTGCATATTTTAAAAAGCCTATCAATGACCCGAAACGGCAGGGTGCGCTATGAGCTGAAAACGCCCTGGCGTAACGGCACTACGCACGTCATATTTGAGCCGTTGGATTTTATATCCAGGCTGGTTTCCCTGGTGCCCAAACCCAGAGTCAACCTTATCAGTTATCACTGAGTATCTGTACCCCATTGCAAGTCCCGGTGCGTTGGTGACGCAGACGAAGCAAGAAGAAGTTGAAAGACTGCTTTTGGCCGAGTCCAGACCTATAGAGTGCTCAAATTCATGCAAGAAGAGCGACGGCTTTCCACCGCAAAGCAGCCATTATCCAAGCTCAAATATCAAAGATGCTTAGGACTGGAGTCGGCCAACAGCGGAGGTAACGCTAAGCTCAATAGCAGGCACATAACGAATAGTTTTGCTTAACTCTTTTTGGCTTTTTTCTCCTTGCGCTTTTCTTTCATGGTTTTTGCAGGTTTCTTCTTTCCTGACTTTTGTGCATCTCGGCCTTTTGCCATAAATTTCTCCTTAGTGTCAGATAGATATTACCAGATAAAATAGGGTTCAATTATGAAGGGCTGCTCCTGGCCGACTCCTGCTATACGTCATGACAGGAGTTGAGGTGCTGGTTCTTGCCAATGAGCGGTTATTCACCAGGGTTAATTTTCAGTGAGACGAAGGACTCAAAACGGCCATAAACTGCTATTCAATAAAGTATGTTAATTTAAATATCAGGGGTATACTGATACTAGTTTTAAGTCTTGGTTCATGGGTTTATATTTAACATGGGGGGTGACTACTGGCTTTCTGTGCAAATGACATATATTGATCTCAATAGTATTGAAGCCCTGAAAACTTTTGAGTACGGGCTAATGATTAAATGCCCCCTAGACGGCGATCCTAACCCTCCATTTTGTCAATTTCATGATATTCGTTTGCTTCCTGTTGAAGAAAGATTCAAATGGATAGATGCGTTATCAGATGAAGAGACTGAGAAGCATTATATCGCTCATTTGAATTGCTATTCCGAAAGGGTGGCGAAAAACGGATTGGTTTAACATTTGGACTACAGTTATCGTTAGCCTAAGAGCCGCTTGGACCATCAATTGGGAGAGGGAAGCATGGCCTGTATGCGCTTTACTCTCTCCAATAGCCCGAACCAGTCGTTCACTAAATCTTCAGCTGTTTCCCACTGAATTACGACAATGTTCTCAAACTGCTTGGTCTTCATCGCCGTAAGTATGAGGTCAGGATCGATATACGGCCGCAACACCGCATAATCCCGCCCCGCGCGTATCTTTCTGTTACTTGCAGCATAGTCGAGATTTTCTAGTGCGTATGGTTGCCAAATTGTGACGTATTGTAGTTCCTGAGTATTTTGGATTAGTTTGGTTAGTTCGTGAGCCGCATAAAATTCAGCCAGCTCTTTCTTAAGGTCTGAACTCGGCAAATATGCAAGCGTGACGTCGCTAATGAGATTTCTATATGCAAGGTCTACTGCGGTAAATGTAGGGAGTAAAGAGGTTTGCGAAATCAATTGGTTGAGTTCAGCGACTGACAGGTCGGGAGCATCCTTGCGTATCTCAGCGCGAAGAGTAATGGCCGCTTCCATCTCTTGCATGCCTTCGCTAATTGCCAAAGCAAGTCGTGTTTCATTTTTCGTGAAATCTTCTGTCAAAGACACCAGGTGTGCTTGCAGATCAGACTTGCTCCGTTGCGACTCATACCAACGATCGAGCTGGAACGCGAGGAATAACCCAACCACTACGATTACCAACTCCAGAATGACCGTGAACCAGTTGTCGTGGCGGAGGTACCCCGCTAGTCGTCGTAATATCATTCAGTGGTTCCTGGTCGGGTTTAAAAACAACCATTAAGTCGGTCGCGTCCGTAGATGAAAATTCGGACACTTGCCGTGTTCAAGCGAACGTCTGCTTTGGGTCACTCTCTTCCATTCAACTCTAGTATAGCCCACTGGCAGCTCCTGGCCGTTTTCAGCTATAGGCAACTGCATAGAGTGGCCTTCCAGTACTAGACGTAAAGCAGCTATTGGGTTTGATAAAACCAGACACTTACGTTAAGACCAGCCATTTACCGATCATGTAGGAGAGAGCAGCGAAGCTGCTCTCTCTCTTGAGATATAGATCTTTTTAAATCAGAATCCGGTGTTTGCGCTCACACAAATGCCAGGCACGGGTTCACAAACCTTGTAGGTGTACTGGCCACCACCCTTGGAACCTATATTGTCTGTCAGGAAGCCGACTTCATTGTTGGCAGGTGAGCCGTTCACCTCAACGCTATTCCGGGTAATGATAACTGTGGCGCCGACAAAGTTTTCCCATGTTACATCTACATGTTGAACTCCTTTAACCTTGTAAGGACGCAAACTGACCGTCGGATCGCCCGATGGTGGCGGTGGCGGGTCGGCAGTGACGGTGATCGTCACGGTGGCAGTATTACTGATATCACCGTCCTGATCGACAATACTGTAGTCAAAGCTGTCGACTCCAACGAAGTCAGCATCGGGTGTGTATGTGAATGACCCATTGCCGGACATACTCAATGATCCACTTGATGGTGACGTGTTGCTGTTGATACTGGCCGGGCCATCACCCTGATTGTCATTACTGATGACATTTTCACTGAGCATAAGGTCGACGTCAGTCTGGAAACTGTCATCTGTAGCAGTTGGTGTATTATCCACGCTGCTTTGGCTGACAATAATACTATTACTGCCGACGTTATCTGCGGGGCTATAACTTGAACCTGTCCCGGTCAGGTTGGTAACGGCAAACGTTACGCTGGTCACCTGTTTCTTCATGTTGTTTTTAGCCACCGAACAAAGACCTGCACCGTTGGTGATGCACTGACCACTACCGTTGGCGCCGTTACTCCAATTGCCGTCAACTGTCACACCAGCGGAAGGGCCATTGTCCTGATCTTCAACGCTGATCTCTACAATCGCATTCCAGCGCCCGCGAGAACCCGGTGTCATGCTTCCAGCCAGACTGCTAAGATTGATGGACCCTGTAGGAACGGGTGCTGGCTCTGTCGTGAAGCTCCAGGTAGCGCCCGTTGTCTTACCGTTGGTATTGACTTCATCGATACGCCAGTTATAGGCGGTGTCATAGGCCAGCGTGCCCAGATCGAAAGAGGTTCCGGCCTGATTACCTTGAAGTACACCATTGAAATAAACATCGTGGGATGTGGTATCGGAGCCGGCTGACCACCCCAGGTTGCTGTTGATGTTGACACCAGTTACAGCATTTGCCGGGCTCGGGCTGCTTGCCAGTCCTGGAAGTACGGCCGCCGCTTCCGTGGTAAAGCTCCAGGTAGTGCCTGTCGTTGTGCCTTCAGTATTAACTTCATCGACACGCCAGTAATAGGTGGTTGAATTCAAGAGGAGTCCGGGATCAAATGCGGTGCCTGATTGGTTGCCCTGTGATTCGCCCGCATCAGGTGTACTGTCGGTACCGATGTAAACATCATGGGATGTGGTAAGAGACCCGGCTGACCACGAGATAGTGGTATTGAGAGCAAGCCCGTTACTTCCATCGGCTGGGCTTGGAGCAGTAGCTTGTCCTGGCGGATCACCGGGCGGTGGTTCGGCTCCAAAGACATCCAATTGTACATTGTCGACTTGCCAAAGATCGCCGGTATACTCTAATTCACTGTCATAGCGAAACCGTATTGATACGCTGGAATACCCAGCTGCTACGCCGGTCAAATCGAGTGTGTAAAGAGTAGGAAACGGGTTGAACCCCTGCCACATCCAGGCGTTGTTCCAGGTTGTGCCCCCATCAGTGCTGATATCCACGTTGAGGCTTTCGTACAGGTCCATATAAAAGTAACTGTTAAAGCGAAGTACAACGGCCGTTGCTGCGGAAAGATCAAGTGTCGGCATTCGTAAGGAAGAAAACGTTGTGTTGCTATAGTTGTTGTCTACCATCGCAAACTTCCCTGTACCACCAGTGCCGTTATCCAGCCGGGTATTACCTGGAACAGGGGATTTGATGGCCCAACTGATACCGGAGGCAGTTTCCACCGACCAGCCTGCTGGCATGCCGCCGGAAAAGTCTTCATCAATGAGCAAACCTGATCCCGTTGGTAACGCGGGCGTCACACTGATGATCAGGGAATAATTCTGATTTTCACTGTTGAGTAACGTACCTTCATGATTGACCCTGATGGTATAGGTTCCGGTTCCGCCTCCGCTGACCTCTACCTGCTCTACATTGTCCAGATCATTGTCACCGGTGGTTGCAGCAGCAGATGGTACTGCAGGGTTGAGCACCCACGGCATGTATGTACTTGGCCCGCGTGTAATTCGCAGGTCAAGGTCGTTTACCAGCATCGGGTCCGGAGCGTCCAGGGCAAGGTCAACCGGTGTGCCGGGAGGATCCATCCACACCAGTGTAGCCGATAGAACGGAATCCGCCGTGGATACGCTGAATTGATAGGTATCTTCCGCACCATTTGCAAGACTGGCCTCGATAATCTGGTGGTCACCACCGCCATCTTCAGTGATAACCTTTGCAGCCATCCTGGTGTTTAGTAGACCCCAGCCGAAAGCATAATCAGGGCCATCGTCAGCACCTGATTCATCGGCCGTATGGATAGCCAGTGCTTTTAAGGTCGCGCTGCGCATAAAGCTGTCCACACCGTGAATGTTTTCATAATGTTCTTGCAGCAATAGCAGTGATCCCGTCACGTTCGGGGCCGCCATTGAGGTGCCCGCAGCCGCGGCATAAAAGGGCGTTTCGTGCCATGCAGATATTAAAAATACACCATTTCCGACTACATCCGGCTTGATCCGACCATCATCCGTAGGCCCCCAACTGCTGAATGGGGACATCAGGACCTGGGAAGGGCCAGCCAGTGCTGAATAACCGCCGGGTACGTCATCGACAGCTCCAACTGTCAGGACATTCTTTGCAACACTGTTGGTGGGCAGGCAGTCATAACCAGCAGGTGCACAATCCGCCGTTCTTGGCAGTGTGGAAACGGACAGCGGGGCGCCATTCTGGTCAACGATGGTGTACGGTTCGACATTGTTCGGGTCTGTATAGGCTGGCCCTGTATCCGAGCGGTCATTGCCGGAAGCCTTGACGATCAGGTAATAAGGCGCATCGAATGCAATCTGGTCCCACAACTGGGATTGGGCGTCGTAGTAGCCGAAATAAGGGTCTTCTATATCGTTATCAGCAGCGCCACCAATCCACCACCAGTCTGTCCCGCCGAGATATACCCAACCGGCTGCAATACCGTAGGAATGGTTGGATACCAATAGCCCACCCGCAGCGGCTGCGGCCATTTCTGCCGTATCGGAATTCCAGTCCCAGGCGTTGAGATGAGCGGCGTAAGCCATTCCGCGTGATCTTGGTTCCAACCCGTCACCCGCGCCGATCAGGGTGCCGGCAACGTGGGTGGAGTGACCACTTGTACCTGTTGGGGTATCCATCTGGGTCAAGCGGCCGATAAAGTCCGTGTGTGCATAGATTTTCCCACCGTCCCATTCACCCACGGTCATGCCGCCGCCATCGAGATCAAGCCCTGCCGACCCGCCTGGCCAGACCTTTTCGGTTGATACGGTGTCTGCTGCATCCAGATTATTTGTAATATAAAAAATCGGGTGCGAACCCCGGGAGAAACGCTGTAACTCCAGTACCCTGCCATTGGGTAATTCACGTCTGACCGGTATGCCGGTACGGTTGGCAAAAGCCTGCGCTTTTTGTCGATCAACTGCATCGCGTTGCATCAGGCTGTTGGAAAGTGTTTTTAGTTTTGTTGCCCTGGTGGCGAGCGCAATGTCGCTTTGAGCTGTAGCGTCGAAACCCATCCCCAGAATGGTTATTACGACTACAATATTCAGTAGTGTCTTCATCGACATAAGTCTAGACCCCCAATAATCACCCCTAATACTGACAGTTACACCCGTACCCGAACTGCGTTGAGTACTCTTTGAGTATAGCCGATGTGTGGAAAAATGCTTATTTAACTGGCCCCGCCTTTAGGGGGGGCAAGAATGCATAACTGAAAGGCCGCAAATGGCCGAGGGTGTGTGAAAACTATTTGGCGACCATTGATTATGGAACGACACTCAACAAATTGGCTATGTAATCGCTTTATTCTGACTGAAATCCCCACTTTCTATCTCTTAATCTATTAAATATAGAACTATTTCCCACTAGAGCTTTCTGGTTTTGGGTTTTCACACACCCTCGGCCGTTTTCAGCTATAGGCAACTGCATAGAGTGGCCTTCCAGTACTAGACGTAAAGCAGCTATTGGGTTTGATAAAACCAGACACTGTCTGTCAGGTCGGATATCGATTAATACGGATTAAGAGCGTGAATTTTGGAGCTGCCTTGGAAGATCGTGCAATTCACTCAAGTACCTTTCCTGCTTCTCCATCCAACCTGAACTGCTCTGCTCTTGCTCTTAATCTGTGAAATCTGTGTAATCTGTGGGCAAACTCTTCTAACCAATCTTTAAACCTGGTATTACCAGATCAGGTCATCCGGTACCGGATTGTCTCTCTCGTCTTCGTTCTCAGTCCCGCTAAGGTCGGGGACATGATCCGGTGCAAATTGACGTATTTCTTCAATTTTGGCTGTCGGCATCAGGTGATAATTACCACTCAGGTAAACCACGCCAAGCGAGCCCTTATTGATTTCACCGATCTGCTCACGTGTTACCAGCACACTGCGGATCCGGCCCTTGTAAAGAAAATTCCGCTTGCTATCAGCGGCAGCATCACGGATTGCACATTCTTTAATCAGTGCTTTAATCTTCTGATTAATTTCACGGCGCTGGCGTTCCTGCTCACGTTTGAGCTCAACCGCCTGCTGTTTTTGTTTCTGCTCGTCTTTATTACGAATTCTGTAAGCCTGATTGAGAGAAATTTCCGCGTTACTGTCTTTAGCCTTTGCTTTTTCAGGCTGGGGTTTGCGCTGTTTTTGTGGCCTGGGCGTGGATTTCTTTGGCGTCAGGCCAAGGGCCAGCAACTGGTCTTTCAGGCTATTACTCATGTTGGTTTAAATATGATATTGAGTGAGCGTATACGGCGGGCGGGAAATGGTGGCGCGGCCAGTATTGTCGGCATCCCAGGACTGTTAAAAAACAAACCCCAGAAACAATTCTGACCGCACCTTTAGGGAGCCTCTGATTTATTCTGAACGAAGTAGATTACAATTCAAAATGTTCAGATTCAAGGCACGAATCGTAGCTAATAGCTGGCTATTGGCAAGATTTGTAACGAAGAAGCTGGGCATTTTGGATGTAAGATACCAGTTCATGAATAGATCAGAGGCTCCTTACCTTATTTCTATTTCTCTATATCCAACAATTCCACTTCAAATATCAGTGTTGAATTGGGAGGAATAGGACCACCGCCGCCTTCGCCATAGCCAAGTTCAGGGGCGATATAGAACTCAAATTTACTGCCTATTGGCATCAGTTGCACACCTTCTGTCCAGCCAGCTATTACCCGATTCAGGGCAAAGGAAATGGGCTCATTACGGGCGTAAGAGCTATCGAATTCGGTGCCATCCAGAAGCGTCCCCTTATAATGCACTTTGACGGTATCAGTGGCGGCTGGCTTGGCACCATCACCCATGGTCAGCACTTTGTACTGCAATCCGGAATCGGTGGTCTGCACACCTTCTTTACCCTTGTTATCCGCAAGGAATTTCTGACCCTCGGCAAGATTATCTACACCGACAGCGGCCGACTCAGCCTGCTGTGCTTCCTGCCTTTTCTCTACGTATTCCTGACGAATCGTAGCCGCTTCTTCAACCGTCATTGCCAGCTCTTCACCCTTGTAAGTTGCGCTAATGGCATCTATCAGGGCATCGAGATCAACCGTCGTGCCCTGCTGCCGCAGTGACTTGCCGATATCCATACCAATGATGTAACCCAGTTTCTGTTCGTCTGTATTCAATTCAGTAGCCCATGTATTAATTGAGAAAGTAATAGCAGCCAAAACCAGGCCGCCACGTATTAAAATATTCATCCTGTAATTACTCCTGCTAAACAGTTTGCGAATTGTCCACGTAACTGACACCGTAAGCAAACAAAATGTTTCATTTAGCCCATTGAAACTGCACTAACTGGGTTATGCTTCGCGGCATGAGTATTCTTATTGTTACCCTGGTCCTGTATCAGCTGCTATTGCTTTCCATCGGCTGGTGGGCCAGCAGGCGCACCTCTGACAATGAAGATTTCTATCTCGGCGGCCGCAAGCTGGGTGCCGCCGTTGCCGCCCTGAGCGCCTCTGCCAGTTCATCATCCGCATGGAGTTTGCTGGGTGTATCGGGTGCAGCATATGCCTGGGGCCTGCCTGCCATTTGGCTGATTCCCTCTACCCTGCTTGGATTTTTCATCAACTGGTTCTGGGTCGCGCCCCGAATGTGGCAGCAAAGCCGGGAACATAACGCTCTGACTCTGACCGAATTCCTCGCCGGCCCACACGGTGACCCGGCACGTAAAACCATCATGAGAATCGGCTGCAGCAGTCATCCTGTTCTCATTCACCTTCTATGTGGCAGCGCAGTTCCAGGCGGCTGGTCACACCTTTGCCAGTGCCCTGAACATGGACCCAACGATAGCCATTGTTCTCGGCGCCACCATTGTACTGGCCTATGTCATGCTCGGTGGTTTCTGGGCCGCCAGCATCACCGACAGCCTGCAAGGTCTGTTAATGGCATTAAGTGCCGTGATATTGCCACTGATCGCATTGATTGCCGTGGGTGGCCCCGGTGCCTTGTTGGCCAGCCTCAATACAGAAGGGCTCTCTGCCATCACTTTATGGACCCGCCAGGAAAGCCTGGCCGCCGGCATCGGCTTCGTCATCGGCCTGGCCGGAATCGGCCTCGGGTTATCCCGGCCAACCCCACGTTGTCAACCGCTTCATGGCCATGGAAGACCGCAAGGCCATTCCAACCGCACGTCTGATCGCCATCACCTGGGCAATCATCATTTACACCGGCATGGTCGTACTCGGCTGGTGCGGTCGAATACTGGTCTCAGCAATAGGCGACGGCGAACAGGTCCTGTTCGCACTAGCCACCCTGCTACTCCCGTCCGTACTGGCCGGCATCATGGTCTCCGCCATCCTGTCCGCCATCATGTCCACTGCCGACAGCCAACTCCTGGTAGCCGCATCCAGCGTCAGCCACGACCTGCGCGACGGCAAAACAGCAACCCAGGAAAGTCTCAAGCAAGCCCGCTGGGTAGTACTACTCATCGGCATAGCCGCCATCACCCTGGCCATCTTCTCCCCCGAAGCCATCTTCAGCCGGGTCCTGTTCGCCTGGCAAGCCCTGGCCGCCGCCTTCGGCCCCCTACTAATCATCACCCTATGGCGAGGACCAGTCCAACCCAACTGGCGAATTGCAGCCATGAGCTCCGGGTTCGTACTAACAGTTGTTCTTAACTGGACTACAGATACACCAGGAGATATCGCTGAACGTTATATTCCGATGCTGACTGCCCTGGCGCTTGCCTGGCAAGGAAGCAGAAAAAGCTTTTAGAGTTCACTTTTTTAGCCAGTGGCACCGTCATCCCGGAAAAAGATGGCACCGTCATCCCGGAAATGCGAAGCATTATCCGGGACCTCCATCCGTATACCGTGATCTTTATCGAAGCGCTTCGTTCAGCATAACGGAAGCGTGAGGAGATACCGGGTCAAGCCCGGCATGACATTTTTTCGCCGGGATGACAGTGCCACTGAATTAACCCATCAATTAAAAAGAAATTTGCATTTTAAATCGTTAGTGTTATACTCCACTACAACACTACTAAAGAATCAAATGATTCAGTGAGAAACAAAATGACGAACTTACTACCACATCGCAGATTCCACATCCCAAATGGCCTGGCTATATTTGCTGCCGTGTTATTAGTGGTGACCAGTGTCGTAGGTTTTGAAACCAGCCAGAAAATTAACTCTTCCGGTCAGGAAGCCACGACTTCAATGAAGGTCAATACCGACACCGATGACAGCATCAGTGATTCAGTCGAACACAAACGTCGCGGCCTGAACCTCGGCCTGTTGCTGTTCCGCCGAGGATAAAAGAATTCCAATGACAGCCCAGTGGAATGACAGTCAGCCGATCTATTGGCAATTAAAAGAACGGACCATTGCCATGATCCTTGATGGTACGTTAACCGAGGGCGAAGCCCTCCCCTCGGTTCGTACCGTGGCTTCTGATTTCCAGCTTAATCCGATCACAGTTTCCAAATCCTACCAGGCACTGGTAGACGACGACCTGGTCGAAAAACGCCGTGGACTGGGTATGTTTATCCGTACGGGTGCCAGGCGAAAACTGATGGAAAGCGAGCGACAAAAATTCCTTAACGAAGAATGGCCCGCCATGATGCTACGTATCCAGCAATTGGGCCTTGATACCAATAAACTCCTCCAATCCGCTAAAGAAAAAGAAGGCAACTCCTGATGAACTATGTCATTGAAGCGCAAGGTATGACCAAACGCTACAAAAGCACCGTGGCCGTTGACAATATTGACCTGCAGATTCCTGCGGGCCGGATTGTCGGCCTGATTGGCCCGAACGGTGCCGGAAAAACCTCAGCGCTGAAAGCCATCCTCGGACTGGCAACCTATGAAGGCAAGCTGAGTGTTCTGGGCAAGTGCCCTTCCAAAGATCGGGCGGAATTGATGGAGGATGTCTGCTTTATCGCTGACGTTGCCGTCCTGCCCCGCTGGATCCGGGTCTGGCAACTTCTTGAACTGACTGAAAGAATACACCCTAAATTCTCCCGCGAGAAATGCCTGCAATACCTGTCCAAGACCAAGGTCACACTGGAGCACCGGGTCAAGCAATTATCCAAGGGTATGGTGGCACAACTACACCTGGCGATCGTCATGTCAATCGACGTCAAACTGCTGGTGCTTGATGAACCTACCCTCGGTCTGGATATTCTCTTTCGCAAGGAGTTCTATACCAACCTGCTGAACGATTACTTTGATGAAGAACGCACCATCCTTATCACCACCCACCAGGTGGAGGAGATCGAGCACATCCTCAGCGACCTGATATTTATCCAGGATGGCCGCATTGCTCTCGACAGCAGCATGGATGATATACAGGAACGCTATGCCGAACTGATGGTTCCGCCCGACAAGGCGGCAGCGGCGCGTGAATTACAGCCCATGAATGAACGTGAACTTTTTGGCCGGCATATATTCCTGTTCGATAATGCGAACCGCGAACAGCTTAAAGCACTGGGAGAGGTTCGCACCCCCAGCGTGGCTGATCTATTTGTCGCCATCATGAACGGAGGTGAGTCATGAACCGTTTACTGGCATTGATGAAGCGCGAATTCTGGGAAAACAAGGGTGCCTTCCGGACCACACCACTGGTTATCGGTGGGCTCTTCCTTGCCGCCATGGTAATGTTCCTGATCACATTCAATCATTTTGATAATGAATTCCAATCGTTGAAGGAATTGCTACGCTTTATTGCGCAACAGGATGTCGTTTTGCGGGACAGAATCCTCTACGCAGCAAACCTCGAAATATCCGCAATTTTCGCATCCGTGCTGGCCTTCGTCGTATTTTTCTACCTGCTGGGTTCCTTGTACGATGACCGCAAGGATCGCAGCATCCTGTTCTGGAAATCGCTACCGGCCTCCGACACACTGACGCTTGCCTCAAAATTGCTGGCAGCCATGGTCGTGGCGCCGTTCATCTTCTGGGTCGTTTACGTCATCACACATATCGTGATAATGGCGCTGTTTGCGGTAGTTGTCATGGTGCTGGGTGAAAACCCGTGGACGCTGTTTCTCAGCCTTGGCAGCCCTTTCAAGGCCTGGAGCCTGGTCTTGCTGAGCTATTTTGCTCAATCCATCTGGGCCCTGCCCCTGTATGGCTGGCTGATGCTGGTCTCCGCATTCGCGCCACGTATACCGCTGTTGTTCGCAATCCTGCCACCGGTGGTACTGGGTGTGTTGGAACTGTGGATAGATTTTTTGAAGACCTTCACCCTGAATGACAACCTGTTCGGTCTTTTTGGTCATTGGTTTGCCAATAGTCCCATAATCATGTCTGCCGATAAAAATGAAGACAATATTGGGGCGGCACTAGGCATACCGATCACCAGTGACTTCGACCACCAGGTTACTGTGGCCAATATATTTGACCGGCTATTTTCTACCGATATGCTCATCGGCCTGGCTATCGCCGCAGTATTTCTCGGTGCCGCACTGTGGTTGAGACGTCGCGCTACCGAAAGTTGACACTGACAAGCTTTGACCATGCTTGTTAGTAGAAGCTTGAATCCCAAATAAATCGGGGTTAAGCATACCGGGTAACTGTACCTCTCAGCCCGTGGTACAGTTACCCGGTAATTTTTTATTTCCATTCTCATGAATGGAGAACCGTTACTGACAAACTGCTTTCATGGTCACAAACACAGATATCAACAGACCGCCCCAGTGGCTGGCCCTGCACTTTCCGGATCTGGCTGAACAAGCCAGCCTGGAACGCCTCGCTGCCTGGTGTTATCAGTACAGCAGCCAGGTTTGTATTCTCCCGCAACGCAACAGCCTGTTATTGGAAGTTGCTGCCAGTCAGCGTTTATTTGGCAATGCCAAAACGCTGGCAAGACGCATCACTACAGAACTCGCGCAACTTGATTACCGTGTAAGCAGCGGTATCGCACCCACGCCGGAAGCTGCACAACTGGCTGCCAGACATGGTCTGTTTATCCGCACGACCAATGAGCTGCGCAAAAGTATTGGCGCACTTCGTATCGACTGTCTGAATTTACCACCTGCGTCCATACAGGCTTTGCAAAAGACGGGATTCCGTACCGTTGCTGAGGTTTTCCGTTTACCGCGCAAGGCGCTGGCAAGACGGTTGGGGCCGGCGGTCAGCGACTACCTGGACCGTCTGCTGGGCCACCGTCCTGATCCCTGTAAAACCTTCCGCCCACCGGACAACTTCTCGGCCGGTCTGGATTTACCGGATACAGAACACACGCAAGGCCTGATCTTTCCCCTGAAACGGCTGGTACAGGGAATTATGCGGGGTACTGCGTGCCCGGGACCGCGGTATACAGGTTTTACAGGTTCGTTTGCAGCTGGATGAAGACACGAAAACCATTTGCTTAAACCTGCGTCAGGCCACACGTTCTGAATCCCACCTTATGCTATTACTACGCGAGCGCTGGAACGCCTGCAGCTACTCTGCCCTGTATGTCATATCCGTTTACAGGTTTTGCATTTTCTGCCCTATACGGTGGTTCAGACGGATTTACTGAAGGAAACGGGCAAGCCCTCCAGCGAGGCAGACAGCTATGTCATTGAACGTCTGCAAGCCCGGCTGGGTAAAGAATCGGTCAAGGGGATTACAGGCCTGCAGGATCACCGCCCGGAACACAGCTGGTCATTACGGGAACTGGATGAACCGGCTACCTATACCGCACGACCGGGCCGGCCAACCTGGCTGTTGCCCAAGCCAAAGCCCTGCCGGATCGATAACTACCGGATACTGACAGGCCCCGAGCGTATCGAATCCGGCTGGTGGGACGGCAGGGACTGCCGCCGGGATTATTTCGTTGTGCGGGACTGCAAATGGCAGCACCCTGTGGGCTTTTCATGAATACAAACCCCGCCCCGGTTGGTATTTACACGGTTTATTCTCATAAATGCCTATAATGGTCGTAGCAACGGGGTCGTAGCAATGGGCGGGGTATAGCAAGAAATCATGAATGCTTTGGGTAAACTTTTTTTAAAGGGACTCGCGGTCGTCATACCGATCGCGTTAACACTGGCCATATTGTGGTGGATGGCCACCAGCGCAGAACGCTTAATGGGTGCGGTATTGAAATTCACCCTGCCTTCTGGCTGGTATCTGCCTGGTATGGGACTGGTATCCGGACTCGCTCTGATTGCCCTGATTGGCCTGCTGTCCCATGTCCTTATTTTCCAGAAACTGTTTAACCTGGGAGATGCGATATTCCACCGCCTGCCACTGGTCAAAACCATATATATCGCTCTCAAGGACTTTATCGGCTACCTGAGCCCGGACAAAAAAAGTGAAATGGGTAAAGTTGTTTTGGTGCAACTGCCGGGCCAGTCATTCCAGGTGATCGGCTTTGTCACCCGTGAACAATTTGACGACCTGCCATTTACACCGACGGCCGAAGATCCGGTCGCCGTGTATATGCCAATGAGCTATCAGATCGGTGGTTATACCCTGTTCTTACCGCGCAATTGCCTGACACCGCTGGATATGCCCTTTGAAGATGCCATGCGCCTGGTCGTGACCGGGGCAGTCACCAAGCAACGTGAAGGTTTCAATGAAGCCAACAGTAACGGGGAGCCCAACCAGAATCGATAGACTAAAATTAAACCCGGTACGGGGCACGCACACCGGGAGAATCCGCTGGAAAATCTTTTGTATTCCGGCTAATCAATAGTGCATTTTCTCGCTTTGCGCTAGCCCAGATGATCGCATCAGGAAGACGCATTTTAAACTTACGACGAATTGAAACCGCGATTTCGGCGACCTCTGCATCGATGTTAACCTGGATAAAACGCGACAAAAATGACCGAACTGCCTGGCGTTCATCATTGCTCACTCCAACCATGACTTCCATCCAGGTAATCGTACTGATCAGAGGTGCCTCATAACGGCAAATCTCCTCACGAGCCGCATCGATGCCATTGAGATAATCAATCAGGATATTGGTGTCCAGCAATGCTTTCACTGGTCCCACTCATCGCGCAAACGTTCCTGATAAGTTAAACCATCGGTTTTGCGTTTCTTCCAAAGACCAAATGCGTCATCGTCATGCGCAGGCAAATGGCGGGCGAGATATTCATCTATGGCCCGTCGCACCAATTCTGCACGTGAAGAATGGGCGAGTTCGCTCATGCGTTTAAGTGCTTCAATTTGCTTGTCCGGTAAATCAACGATTGTTCGCATTTTGGCCCTTGATGACGGCATATGATAACGTCATCATATGCCGTGATACTGAGAATATCAACGGCATAAGGATATTATGTCTTCGGACCCAGGCGCGATCATCAGCCATTGCAAACAATATTTGTAGGAAAAGGGCTCCAGAAATGGCTGTTACTGGCTGTTGCGCAGTTCTTCATCCAGAGCCTGACACAGTGTGACATTGTCATCAGCGGCACGTTGTATCGGTACTATCCAAATTAGAGAACTTTCCTACAAGAATTAATCACGTTCTCCACTGCTGGCTTGATCAGGTTCAGCATAGAATTACTCTATGCACCAATTCATCAAATTTTCAGCTAACACACCCATTTGTCAAACCATTTCCTCAGATGCACCCTGCGTCCTCATGCGCAATGGAGCACCTGATAATTTGAAACTTTTGTATCTCTATTATATATACAATCAAAAAAATTTGCAGTAGAATTAGAAGTGCGATTACTTATATCCACCAAAGTTAAAAGTAAGTTGTTTAAAAAGCATGCGGTCACTGAGAATGAAATAAGAGAGTGTTTTCTTAATCGTGAACGGGCAACGCTTCGAGATGAAAGGGAAGATCATCAATCTGATCCACCTACTTTGTGGATCATTGCAAAAACAGACTACCTGCGCGAATTGAAACTGGTCTTCATGGTTACAGACAAAGGTGTTATTTTGAAAACCGCTTATGAGCCTAACCAGCAAGAAATTCAGATTTATAAAAGTAAAGCGAGTTTCCTACCAGGGTAATGAGTTACACCGGAGCAACAAAAATGATATCGAAAATCAAAGGAACCACGCAGGATTGGGAAAGTGGCAAACTTGGCCGGAATGCCGAGCATGCTGTTGAGGCCAGTTTAGAAGAAGAGTTGGCACTGGATGATGCACTTGAACTGAAGCTCATTTCCATCCGGTTGCAGAAGTCTCTGATCAAAAAACTGAAGCTCATCGCAAACTACCGTGGCATCGGATATCAACCACTGGTTCGCGATATACTAAATCGCTTCGCCGGTGGTGAATTTATAAATATTATGCAAGAACTGGAAGCACAGAAAAATGTTGAAACAGCCCTATCTGCTGAAGATAGTTTAACAATCAAGCAAATTAGAAAAGCCTGACCAACCCAGCTACTCTTTACCAGAAAGTCTGATTTTTTCAGGCCACCTGTCTCTCGGTATTTAACTCAAGCACTGCCAGCAAACCACGTAACACGAGGTCCTGCACTACCTGGTCAAACAGGCCGGTCTCGCCAAACAAGCTTGCAAACCCGCCGGTGGCAATCACTTTGGGGCGTTGACCACCAAACTCTTCCAACTGGATCCTGTGCATGATCTCCTGCAGAGCCCCAAGATGACCGAAATACAATCCGGATTGAATGCTTGCGGCCGTGGTACGACCAAGACAGGTATCCTTGCGGATGATTTCAACTGAGCCAAGCTTTGATGTGCCGCTTTCGAGCGCCTGCATGGACATTTTCAAACCGGGCAGAATGACTCCGCCTTTGTAGGAGCGGTCTTTGCCAACGGCGCATAAAGTCGTTGCAGTGCCAAGATCCACGATAATCAGGTTTTCACCGGGAAACAAATCAATCCCGGCGATAGCATTGGCGATGCGGTCTGCACCTACTTCCAGTGGATTTCTATACTGAATTTTCAAACCGGTTTTGACACCGGCCTGTAGGATGAATGGGCGAATATTAAAATATTTCTGGCAAGCGGCCGAGATTGCGTAGACCGCTTCCGGTACCACGCTGCACAGGGCAATTTCAGACACCTGCTTGGGATCAATCCCGTTTTCGCGTAACACTGAGCGGAAAAACAGACCGTATTCATCCGAAGACGAACCGGTTTTTGATGCCTTGCGGAAAGTCAGCAGGGCGCGGCCCGATTCATACACACCGCCATAAATATGGCTATTACCCACATCCAGACATAACTTCATGAGATTGTCTCCAGCAACTGATCGATTGTTTTAGCCAACGCCTCGCCGTCCGCACAATTAACCGGTTCGCGTTTCAGCGTATGTAAACAAAACGGATGGGCATCTTTACTGATATCCGACAGATCATTATGCACCACGGCATCGACCTTTGAATCATTGAACTGTTTTTTGACCGCCGCAATACGCTGGTTCTGGTCTTCGGAATCGGTCAATTTAAAACCAATCACCTGTACGCCCGGGTTTTTTGACCAGGCCCTGATCCTGTTCAGTAACTTTGGATTACGTTTAAGCCTCAGCAACAGGTCCGAACCGGAAGAAAGCTTGCCTCCCGGCTTATCCAGTGGAACACCCTCTTCCGTCAAAACAGAGGCCACACTGAAATCGCTGACTGCTGCCGCGTGGATAACTGCATCGTAATTATTCTCAAGCAGCAAGGTTTGTAACCGTTGCGCCAGATCATCAAAACTGCTGAACAGCACCATTGCACTGGTCAGGTTCGGTTTCACTGCGTCCTGAGCACCCAGCCAGGTTACATTGTGTCCTGCGCTTGTCAGTTCATCTGCCAGCCTGGACGCTGTTCGGCCACTGCTCATATTGCCAATATAACGTACCGAATCAATCTGTTCACGGGTGCCGCCCGCAGTTATCAGGATGTGTTTGCCGAATGCCTGCTGGTCAAAGGCCAGTAAGCGTTCAACCGCTTGCAGAATCTCAGCCGGCTCCAGCATCCGGCCCTCACCCTGCTCTCCGCAAGCCAACTCACCTTTACCCACCGGTAAAACGTGGATACCCCATTGTTTCAATCGCTTGACACTTTCCTGTGTGGCCGGATAACGCCACATACGTGTATTCATTGCAGGTACGATGACCATGGGTTTGCCCTTGCCCGTAAGCGGCCTGCCAGACTGTGCTTACCGCATCATCGGCGATACCCGGTTGACAGTTTGTTGATCAGATTCGAGGTAGCGGGAGCAGCAATGATGATGTCTGCCCACTTTCCCAGCGAAATATGCTCCATGGCATGTCCGGGTGTGAAAACATTATCGAACACCAACTCGGCACCAAGTCCCTGCAAAGTGGAAGGCCCGACAAACTCGGCCACACTACGAGTACAGGCTACCCGGACTTTACTGCCCTGTTTGGTCCATTCCGAAATCAGTGATGAAGCCTTGGCACAGGCAATCGAACCGGCCATCAATAGCAGGATGTTGGGCTTTGCCCCCTTGTGTTCAGAACCTGTCTGTTCAGATTTCGACATTATCAATCAACCTCGTATTACCCAGCCGCGCTGCCGCCAGGCGCCGGTTAGCAATATCTTCGACATAATCGACATCAAAACCCTGCCCGGTCAGTACTTTTTTGGCCTCGATAGCTGTACGACTTTGTTTCAGAGCGGCATACAGTGACGCAGCCTTGACCCTGTTGTCAGCATCCAGGTGCTGGTTTCGTGAACTCATCGCCAGGCCGTCAGCTTCACGAATCGTCGCACAGGCAACGATATTCACCGGCATGAAAAATGCAGCTACCATGTCACGGATTAGTTCTAGCTGCTGGTAGTCTTTCTCACCAAAATAAGCATTGTCGGGCCGGACCAGGTTCAACAAACGCATCACCACGGTTAATACACCGTCAAAATGGCCGGGGCGATGGGCGCCGCACAAATGCTGGCTGAATTCGCTTTCGGTTACCTTGAAACGATAATTGTCCGCATAGATTTGTGCCGAGTCCGGCAAAAGAACAGCATCAACACCTGCATTTTTAAGTCGCTCAAGATCCTTCCGGAAATCGGCAGGATAAGCATCGAAGTCAGCGTTATCGTCAAATTGCTTCGGATTTATGAACACACTAACGATGGTAAAAGCATTATTTTCCCGGCTGGCTGCCACCAGCGACAAATGCCCCTGGTGCAAAGCGCCCATGGTCGGCACAAAACCCACCGTTGTTTCCTGCAATGCAGCACGCCAGCTTTGCCACTCAGTTATGGATGTGAATATTTTCATTGACCGTAACTCTCATCGGCCGCCGGAAACTGGCCGTTTTTCACATCGCTGGCATAGGCATTGAAAGCATTCAGCAATACCGAGCGACCATCAAGATATTTGCGCACAAATTTTGGTTTGAAATCACTGGATAAACCCAGCAGGTCCTGCATCACCAGCACCTGCCCATCGGTGCGGGCACCGGCACCGATACCGATCGTCGGGATGCTCAGCGACGCCGTTATTTCAGCTGCCAGATCGTCGGGGACACACTCAAGTACGATTGCGAAACAACCCGCCTGCTCGCAGGCCAATGCCTCCTCCCTGAGTATCTCCGCTGCACGGTCACCACGTCCCTGTACCCGGTAACCACCAAGCTGATTCACTGACTGCGGAGTTAAACCCAGGTGCCCCATGACCGGCACACCGGATTTGACGATGTGTTTGATGGTTTCAACATTGCCTTCGATACCTTCCAGCTTGACCGCATGGGCACCCGCTTTCATGACACTGGCAACGGCGCGCATGTTATCCGTCAACAACTGACGGAATGAAAGGAACGGCATATCACCGACAATAAATTTGTTCTTCGTACCGCGCGATACGCTTTCAATATGCTGGCACATCATTTCAATATCGGCTGGGATCGTCGTCTCGTAACCGTGCATGACCATGGCAGCGCTGTCGCCTACCAGGATCACATCCACATCTGAATCCTGCACAATGCGGGCCGAGGTGTAGTCATAACAGGTCAGCATAACGATTTTTTCACCACGTTCCTTACAAGACTGAAAATCGAGTACGTTCATGATGCTTGCTCCTTTTTGACCTGCTCTATGCGGGTCCGCCCTTCATTAACTTGATAGAAATGCACAAAAGCGCGGTATAGATCCTGCAATGGATCCCCACCGAGGGACTGAATGTTTTTCTCGATGGTCTGTTGATCACTGCGTATTAGCGGCCCGGTCAATGCCGCCTTCGGTGCTTCGATGAAATTGCCTGCTACCCGTTTCAGATAGGGGTGCAAACTACCGGCAGGTAAATCAAGTTGTTGCTCAAAACGCTCTGAAATACCTTTCCACATGACCTGGGAAAAGTTACCGGCCATTACGCACATGGCGTGATAACGGGCCTTGTCTTCAACATTGATTGCAAAATATGAGTTGGGCAAGCCGGGAAACAGGTCTTCAAAAGAGTGCCCTGCTTCCACTGCGAACGGTATCGACAGGTAAGTTTCTAACTCATACAGATCATCGGTAAAGGTCATTAAGGGATGTGCCCCGGCAACACCGGGGAGACTCAGAGCTCCGCTGCAGTGAATCAATCGTTTTTCATACAGGAACGGATACTGTTTTAGCAAAACACCGATGGCATTGTCTGAAACCAGCAGTAAAACACGATCTGCCTTGCCCAGCGTTTCCCGCAGACGTTGCTCAGCATCGGTCAACTCAAAGGAATTGAATGAACACTGACCATCACGGGTCCAGCGGGTATGGGGGATTTCCAGCGACTGGAAATAGTGGGAAAAGTGACGCGCAAGCCTGCCGCCACCAACAATAGCGTAGTTCATCATATCGGTACCTGTCCTCCGGGGATCAAGTCCTGTTTATTACAGGCCTGCAGGGCAGACCCAACCTACTGCCTGGCATTCATGAACCGGTAACCGCCATTAAATGGTCGGTTCATCTATTTCATGTCCTGCAAAGCAGCACTCTTATTATACTTCATTCATTCTCAGTATTTAAGGTTAAGATATGGGCACTTTCTTTTCACATAGGTACTATGACTACCCATGAAAAAAGCCATAATCACAATATTCTCAATTTTAGTACTGGCAGTCATCGCACTATTCATCTACCCCTCACCCATAGACTCCGTTGCCTGGAACCCACCCACGGCACCACAACTTTCCGGCCCCACTGCACCAAACAACTTACTGAACTCTGCAGAGTTGCTGGCCCTTGGACAAGTTTACGGACCGGAAGATGTCGCCATAGATCAGCAGGGCCGAATCTATGCGGGTACCCAGGATGGCTTTATCAAGCGGGTATTGGCCGATGGCACAGTTGAAACATGGGTGGATACCGGTGGCCGGCCACTGGGTTTACATTTTGATCATCACGGTAACCTGGTGGTTTGTGATGCCTACAAGGGTTTGCTGTCGATTAACCCTGCCGGTGAAATAACAGTATTAACCACTGGTGTGAACGGTAAACCCTTTGGATTTGCCGATGATGTTGATATTGCCAGTGACGGCAAAATATACTTCACGGATGCTTCCAGTAAATGGAACCAGGGCAACTATATGCTGGATCTGCTGGAGACCCGTCCCTATGGCCAGTTCCTGGTTTATAACCCCACAGACAAGACCACTACATCGTTGATAGATAAAATGTATTTCAGCAACGGTGTCGCTATTTCAGAGCATGAAGACTTCGTATTGATCAACGAGACCTGGCGATATCGTGTCATCAGGTATTGGTTAAAAGGCGAAAAGGCCGGAACCCATGATATTTTCATCGACAACCTGCCCGGCTTCCCCGATGGCATATCATCTAACCGTAAAGGCCGTTTCTGGCTAGCGCTTCCGACACTGCGGCTACCTGCCATGGACAGCATGCATCCCAAACCCTGGCTCAAGAATTTTTCAGCCAAATTGCCTGACTGGTTAAAACCCAGGCCGATAGATTACGGTTTTATTCTTGGGCTGGATGAGAGAGGCAACATCATCACCAGCCTGCACGACCCGAGCGGTATAAACCTAAGGGAAATCACCTCTGTGGAAGAACATGACGGGTACTTATATATCGGCTCGCTGAGCAATGACAGAATTGGCCGTTTCGCTTTGAAAAAATAATTACTGAAAAGGATTTGCCATTAGTTTAAAACTCTTTCAGTTCCAATGAGTTTGGATTGCAATTACACAGAATACATATATTTATAAAGAGCCTGAAGCTTGATTTAAATCAGGGTTAAAGTTGGGCATTTGATGCAAAATGCATTTTATATTAGTGACTTATTCCTCTTCGTGAAAGGTAAATATGAGAATACTGGTTGTTGAAGACAATACGGACGTCAGCAGGCAAATCAAGAGTGCCCTGACCCATGAACTGTATGTTGTCGATACAGCCTTTGATGGCGAGGAAGGTCTGTTTCTTGGTGAAACAGAACCATATGACGCCATCATCCTGGATCTTGGTTTACCCAAACTGGATGGTTTGAGTATCCTGCAACGGTGGCGCTCATCCGGGAACGAGGTGCCGGTATTGATCTTGACCTCGCGCGATACCTGGCGGGAAAAAGTCACTGGATTAAGAGCAGGGGCTGATGACTATCTTGCCAAACCCTTCGAATTCGAGGAACTGCTGGCGCGGTTGGAGGCCTTGATCCGGCGCTCATCCAAGCAAGCCAACCCTGCCCTGGCTTGTGACAATGTTGTCCTGGACACTAACACCGCCCGTGTCACCATGGATGGCAACCTGGTTGAACTGACTGCGCTGGAGTACCGAACTCTGGATTACCTGATGCAACATCCGGGCAAAGTCGTGTCCAAAACTGAATTAACCGAACATATCTATGACCAAAATTTTGATCTTGATTCAAATGTCATCGAAGTGTTGATCAACAGGCTGCGCAGAAAGTTAAAAGCAGACCTGATCAGAACCCGACGGGGCCTCGGTTACCAGCTGAAGACGCCTGACGCCAATGCATAGATCAATCACTACCCGTATTATTGCCCTGTCCATTGTCTGGATCATCATGGCATTGCTGGCCACAGCACTTATTCTGACCAACCTGTACCGGCATCATATTGAGGAACATTATGATGCCCATGTGTTCACGCACCTCGAGGAATTGATTGCTGAAATTGAAATCGACCCAATGGGCAACCTGCTAATGCATGAGCAGCCGTCAGATCCCCGGTTCTATCGCTTGAATTCCGGTTGGTACTGGGAAGTAAAGAGTTCCAGTGGATCGTTGGAGAAATCACCTTCACTCGGGAAAGAAACACTGGACTTAAGTGGCCTGGATTTTGAGGAAAATCACAACGTACAAACTATATATGGTCCCGACCAACAAGCGCTACGTGCCCATATAATGCATGTATCCTACCCGCGTTCAAACACATCACTGACGTTTATTACAACAGCACCGGTAGTACAAATTTCCGATGATGTCCGTGATTTTTCTGTACATATCATTATCAGTTTTCTCGTGCTGGGTATTGGCTTGTCGCTCGCCGTAGTATTACAGATACGGTTGGCACTAAAGCCATTGAAAGCCATAAAGACGGCCATCAGGGATGTACAAACGGGGAGGTCAAAGAGGCTTCCACAGGAGTTTCCCAGTGATGTGCAACCACTGGTAGAAGAACTGAACCACCTTCTGGACCACAACGAGGTATTGTTGAAAAGAGCACGAAACCAATTAGGCGACCTGGCACATGCTGTCAAGAACCCACTCACAGTCATCCGCAACGAAGCACGCAGCATGACGAGTGAACAGGGGCAAATAATTCTGGATCAGTCCCACACGATATCCAGCAGCATTGATCATTTCCTTTCAAAAGCCAGGATATATGGCAAGAAGGACGTCATTGGTTACCGTACCAGCATCAAATCGGTCCTCGATGACCTGACTTACGCTGTTAAGCATATTTATCGGGATCGTGAGATTGAAATTCAATTTTCGGGCCAGGGGACTTGCCTGTTTCGTGGCGAATCTCAGGATTTGGAAGAGATGGCAGGTAATCTTATCGACAACGCCTGTAAGTGGGCAAAAAGCAAGGTCGTGGTCAATTGCAAAACAGCGAATAACCGCTTGCTACTCATCGTTGAGGATGACGGCCCCGGTATCCCCGAAGAAAAACTTGAAGAAGTAATGCAAAGGGGCTGCAAGCTGGATGATTCCAAACCGGGCCACGGCCAGGGTTTGGGGATTGTGAATGATATCGCCGATCTTTACGGTGGGCATTTGAAGTTGTGCCAGAGTTCACTTGGCGGTCTTCAGGCAGAATTGGATTTGCCAGCAGCTTAAGCTTAAGTCAAGTTTATAAAGGTTTGCTTTTGACCTATTAACTGTATATATATACAGTATGTATTCCCCCAATGTACCAACTGACTATGCAGAATTGGTCTGCACCAGTAATTTCACCTTTCTCAACGGCGCCTCACATCCGCAGGAGTTGGTGATACGCGCTGCTGAGTTGGGCTATAAGGCCATTGCACTGACCGATGAATGTTCACTGGCCGGTATCGTACGCGCCTTTGAGGAAGTACAGCGCTGCAAGCAACGCGAGCAGCATATCAAGCTGATAAGCGGCAGCCTGTTCAGGCTTGAAAACGGCTCACGACTGGTGCTGTTGGCTAAAAACAAGACCGGTTATGCACAACTATGTACGCTGATTACCCGTGGGCGACGCAATGCCCCCAAGGGCAGCTATGAACTCCCCGACAGTGCTTATGAAAATGGTCTCGACCATTGCCTGGCACTGTGGCTGCCGGTGAACGATAGCACTGCCCATGAGAATGACCTGTTAACCGCACACTGGGTAGCCTCACACTTTCCCGGGCGCAGTTGGCTGGCAGCCAGCCTTAATCTGGGCTCCGATGACCACACATACCTGGCACAGCTGATCAATATTGCAGAAACTGCCGGTCTGCCCGTGACGGCCTGTGGTGATGTACAGATGCATCAGCGTTCGCGCCGTATGCTGCACGACGTACTGGCGGCCATCCGGTATGGCTGCACCTTGCCGGAGTTGGGTTACCGTGCCCTGCCCTGCGGTGAACGGCATTTACGCAACCGTTCGCGGCTGGCCACCCTATACCGTCAGGAATTTCTGGATGAATCTGTACGCATTGCTCAGCGCTGCCAGTTCAGCCTGGATCAATTGCGTTATCAATACCCGCATGAAGTTGTACCGCAAGGCATTAGCAGTGCCGCACATTTACGTGACTTGACCGAGGCAGGTATCCGGCAACGCTGGCCAAGCGGTATCGACAAGGAATTACGGCAACAGATCGAACATGAACTGGAACTGATTTCCGCACTGCATTACGAGTCCTATTTCCTGACGGTCCATGACATCGTCCAGTTTGCACGTAGCCAGGACATCCTTTGCCAGGGGCGCGGCTCTGCTGCCAATTCCGCCGTCTGTTACTGCCTCGGTATTACCGAGGTGGATCCGGCACGGATGAACATGCTGTTTGAACGCTTTATCTCCCGTGAGCGTGATGAGCCACCGGATATTGATGTCGATTTCGAACATGACCGCCGCGAGGAGGTTATCCAGTATATCTACCGCAAATATGGACGTGACCGGGCAGCCTTGGCTGCGACCGTTATCAGCTATCGCCCTCGCAGTGCGATACGTGATGTTGGCAAAGTATTGGGCTTCAGCCTCACTGAAGTTAATCAACTGGCACGTAATATATCGTGGTGGGATGAGCCGGAACGGTTTGCCAATCGAATCGCCGAGCAAGGAATCACGGCAGACGACCTGAAACTTCAGCAGTTACTGTACCTGGTACAAAGCCTGATCGGTTTCCCCCGCCATTTGTCCCAGCATGTCGGTGGTTTCGTCATCTCTGAGAACACCCTGGCCTCGCTGGTGCCGGTTGAAAATGCCACGATGGCAGACCGTACCGTCATCCAGTGGGACAAGGACGACCTCGAAACCCTGGGTTTGCTTAAAGTGGACTGCCTGGCACTGGGCATGCTGAGCGCCATTCATCGCTGTCTTGACCTGGTCAATGATTTTCATGGCACCGACATGGGTCTTGCCGATGTACCACCCGAAGACCCTGAAACCTACCGGATGATCCAGAAGGCCGATACCATCGGTGTTTTCCAGATCGAATCCCGTGCACAGATGGCCATGCTGCCACGCTTGAAACCCGCCTGCTTCTATGACCTGGTCATCGAAGTGGCCATCGTCAGACCCGGCCCCATACAGGGCAACATGGTGCATCCCTACCTGCGGCGCCGGCGCGGACTGGAGCAGGTGATCTACCCCTCAGAAGCGCTGCGCAAGGTGCTGCAGCGTACACTGGGCGTACCCATTTTCCAGGAACAGGTCATGCAGGTCGCCATGGTAGCAGCCGGCTTCAGCGGTTCTGAAGCCGATGTACTACGCCGCTCAATGGCCGCCTGGGCACGCCGCGGCGGTATGGAGCACATGCGTCAGCGACTGGTCAACGGCATGTTGGAACGGGGCTATCAACTTGCATTTGCAGAACAGATATTTGAACAGATCAAAGGTTTTGGGGAATACGGGTTTCCGGAATCACACGCCGCCAGTTTTGCACTGCTGGTATATGTGTCCGCATGGCTAAAATGCCACCACCCGGCAGCATTCACCTGCGCCCTGCTTAATTCACAACCCATGGGTTTTTACCAACCGGCGCAACTCGTACAGGATGCACGCCGCCACGGTGTCACCGTATTTCCGGCAGATATCCGTTACAGCGACTGGAATTGCGCACTGATACGTAGCGATAAAAATATTCCACAGCTACGCCTGGGCCTGCGTTTGATCAAGGGCCTGGGCCAACAGGCTGCCGAGCGCATTAGCAACGCCCGCACCAGCCGGGCCTTTACCAATGCACAAGACCTGTGCACCCGGGCACAACTGAACCGGCGTGAGCTTGCCGCACTGGCAGAAGCCGCAGCACTCAGGGGAATTGCGGGCCATCGCCACCGCGCCCGCTGGGAAGTGGCGGTTACAGAAAAACAACCGGCAGATTTACTCCAGGGCATAAGTCTGAAAGATGATGCTACCGCCATCCGTCCCGCTTCAGAGACAGATGACCTGCGGGCAGATTATGCCGCCACGGGCCTGACCCTGGGCCGCCACCCTGTCGCATTGATACGCAGCATTTTACGCCGGCGGCGGGTCAGGACAGCTCAACAACTATTGCAGCTAAAACACGGCACCCACACCCGTGCCTGTGGCCTGATCACCATGCGGCAACGCCCCATGACCGCCAGCGGCACCATCTTCCTGACCCTCGAAGACGAAACCGGACATGTCAACGTAGTGATCTGGCAACGCCTGTGGGAACGCCAGCGCAGCATTATTCTCAATGCATCACTGATCGCCGTCGATGGTGTGATGGAAAGTGACGGCGAGGTATATCACCTGATCGCCCGCCAGGTACATGATTTTGACGGGTTAATGAAAGGGCTAAAGACCAAGTCGCGGGATTTCTGTTAATGCGCCCCAACAAGAATCTACGAACCTAAGCCGGGATGCAGGTACCTTCCCCTGAGACTGTGAGCCGACAGGGATGTCGGCGCCCAAGCGCGCCATGGATGGCCTTGCAGCGTGTCTCAGGGGAAGGTACCTGCAGCCCGGCGTTCGGTTAGCACTGATCTTAAAGAATTCGTTGTGGATTCGCAGGAAGCTGGGTATTCCTCCTGAGACACGCTTCAAGCCCGTCCGTGGGCCGCTCGGTCGCCGGCGTCCTGCCGGCTCACGGTCTCAGGAGGAATACCCAACTCCCTGCGAATTGTGCGAGCATTTAAAGAGCTGGCTTCGAATGGCTGCAGGTTCCTGGTCTCACCTTCTCCTGTACATAAAACTGTCAGCATTGGTGCAGAGGCGTGATCTGAGGTTATAATCGCCCGCTACTAATAATAAACACCTACTACGGTCACTCATATGCGTATTCGAAAAACCCTGCTTAGTTTGCTGTTGTGCCTGATATCCATCAATGCATTTGCAACTGGAGACTACAAGGCTGGAAAGATAAAGGCCTACACCTGCTCCGGTTGTCATGGAATTGCCAGCTATAAAAACATTTACCCTACTTACCATGTTCCCCGCATCGGCGGACAAAACACGGAATACCTGGTCATTGCACTGAAGGCTTTCCAATCGGGTGAACGCCAGCACAAAACCATGAACCTGCAGGCTGAAGCACTTTCTGACCAGGATATTGAAGATATTGCGGTCTACCTTAGTGCGCAGACCAATGAGCAGGGTGATAAATAAAATGAATAAAATCCAGAATGCAGTAGCGATTACCCTTCTTTCAGTTATTCCTGCCATGGCTTTTTCTGCCGGCAATGCCGCTGAAGGACAAAATAAATCTACAACCTGTCACGCATGCCATGGTGAAACGGGGAAAAGCATTATGCCGATTTACCCCAACCTGGGTGGACAGCATCAGGACTATCTGAGCAAAACGTTATACAGCTTCCGTGACGGAAGTCGTAAGAATGCGATCATGAATGGATTTGCCGCCAATCTCAGTGATGCGGACATCGAAGATATCGCAGCCTGGTATGCGAGCCAGCAAGGTCTTACCGAGATTAAAGACAAGTAGCAAAAGGGGTCAGGTTGAATAAAGCTTATTCAACCTGACCCCTTTTTACTTGTAATACGGGTTATCTCCGGTGGCGTGGTCGGTGGCGTCGATAACAGCCGTAATCTCCGGGAAATACTCTTTAAGTGTCTTGTCGATACCCTCTTGCAGGGTAACATTGGCCATTCCACAACCATGACAACCGCCACCAAAACGTAATATCACTTCGTATTTATCTGTTATCTGCTCCAGCGACACCATACCGCCATGTGAAGCCAGGCCGGGATTGATTTCCGATTCCAGAACCCAGGCAACTTTCTCCGCCAGTTCTGCCGAGTCTTTCGGCTTGGTGCCCTTGATGCCGGGAGCCTTGATCGTCAACTGGCCACCTGCTTTAGATTCCTCAAAATCTATTTTTGCCTTTTCGAGCCACTGCTCACTACCAGCAGGAACATACAATTTAAACTCGTCGTAGTTGAACTCAAGTTCCTTTTCACCGGACTGACCCGGAACATGGAACTGCAGATCGCAGGAGGCAAGAGGTGTACCCGGTTTGAGCACCGTCAAATGCAAGCCAATATCATCCATTTCCTGCTGTGCTATCAGTCTTCCAAAATATTTCTGGGCGCTTTTCGTAATCTCAATCATTTAAATTCCAATTATCAGTTCCGGGTAACAGGGTCATCGACCCCATATAAGGCCTTGGCAAGTTTTGGCAGCGAAATATCCAGCCGCCAGTCCATACCTGAATGGGTGCCATCGAACTCTTCGAAATGGTGTTCGATACCCAGCTTTTCAAGGCGTTTTACAAAGGCGCGGGTACCATACTGGATGTTGTACTGATCCCGGCTGCCAACATCGATATAGAGTATCTTCAGTGAACTAAGTTGCACTACGTGCGATTCCAGCAGATTCAGGGGGTCATGGGACAACCATTGGTTCCAACGAACCTTGTCCAGCTCACATGTATGCAAATCAAACGGAAGCTGGATAGCGGTTTCCTGACTATCGCCCGGATCATAACTGGCGGCCATGGCCAGCGTCAGTAAGGTGGAATAGTCCGGTGACCCCGGGGATTTCTTACGCCAGAAGTTTTTCAGAAAACGATAGGGATCCCCACCCAGTGCTGATAATACAGATGCTGCCCGTGGAAACTCCGGTCGGTAAACCCACTCAAAACCGATATCACCGGCGTGGGAGGCCAGTCCGCCCCATGTATCTGGATAATACATGGCATGTACCAGTGCGCCGTAACCGCCGGATGATTTTCCGAAGACACCGCGGCCATTTCGATCGTTGATAACGTTGACATGTCCGGACAGAAACGGAACCAGTTCATTTACCACGTAGTCGGCGTAACGACCAACCGATGGTGAATTTACATATTGATTGCCACCCAGCGAAGTGTAGCAATCCGGCATAGGTACGACCACCGGTGGCATTTCACCGCTTCCAATCAAACGGTCCAGTCGTTGCGGCAGGTTTTCACCCTGGTTTCTCCAGTTCAAGTGACCGGGACCTGCGTTGGTAAAAGCAGCAAAGTCCCACAAGGCAACATAAGGTTCACCCGAGTCGGAATAGCCAGGGGGTAAATAAACATGGAAATCACGTTCGGCAGGATCAGACCAGATATTGTTTTTCAACACTTCCGACTGGTGTTTAAAACAGACAACTTCACCCTGGGGCCATTGGGATGGGGGTCGTACGACCATGATCGGCAAACGGAACGTCTAACGACTTTTGTAGATCGGGATAACCTTTGCAGGTTCCGTATTGAAGCCGGACTTGGCGAGTTCCGGTACCAGGCGCAGCAATGCCTTCTGCAGGCTGTCGGTATCATAACGCCGGACGGCCAGCTCAGAATCCCTCAATTCCGCACGTAACTCATCCCAGTCCGCCTCGCGTGGATGGGCCAACAGGATTTTATCATGTGTGGTCCGCTCATAAGGCTCAAGCTCATGGAATAACTGCTCAAATAGTTTTTCACCAGGGCGCAGACCGGTATATATGATATCGATATCACGTCCGGGTTCCTTACCAGCAAGGCGAATCAGGTGCTCGGCAAGGTAGGTGATATTGACCGGCTCACCCATATCAAGCACATAGATTTCACCGCCATCACCCAATACAGCAGCTTGCATAATCAACTGGCTGGCCTCGGAAATCGTCATGAAATACCGGGATATCTCCGGGTGGGTGACGGTAATCGGGCCACCTTTGGCGATCTGTTCCTGGAACAGGGGTACCACACTCCCATTTGAGTTCAACACATTGCCGAACCGGACCGTTATGAAGCGAGTATGTGAGCGGGCATTCATATTCTGGCAATACATTTCAGCGACCCGCTTGGTCGCACCCATGATATTTGCCGGGTTAACTGCCTTATCGGTAGAAATCAGTACAAAGGTGCCCACACCATGACGCTCCGCCGCTTCGGCCACGCGCATGGTTCCAAATACATTATTGCGAAAAGCTTCACGTATCTGGGTTTGCAAAATAGGCAGGTGCTTGTAGGCGGCGGCATGAAACACTACATCCGGCTTGTAGTCCCCAATGACCTTTTCAACCGTGGCCGGGTCGCAGATATCACCGAGAATAGAGTAAAAGACCAGGTCATCGTATTCACTGCGTAGCTCGTGATCAATCCGGTACAATGCGTATTCGCTATGATCCACGATGATTATTTCAATCGGGTTCAGACGCGCAATCTGGCGGCATAACTCCGAACCTATCGAGCCCCCGCCACCGGTAATCATTACACGTTTGCCTACCAGGCCTTCACGAATGGACTCCCACTCCAGTGACACCGGGTCACGACCCAGGAGATCATCGATGACCACCCGCTTCAAATCACCGATATTAGTTGCCTGGGAGCCAAGATCCTGGAGTGTTGGCAAGGTACGGAAGTCAATTTCGCTTAGCTCGCAAACCTCGACAATACGTTGCATCTGCTGATTGCTGGCAGAAGGCATCGCAATGATGGCCAGGTCAGTCCTGTATCCCAGTCCAATTCTTGGTAGTTGATCAATAAGTCCAAGTACCGGAACACCATGGACCTGTGAGCCACGCAGGCGTTTATCATCATCCAGAAAGCCGATAACTTCGAAGCCCCCGCGACGCCGTAATTCCCTTTCCAGCATTGCGCCGGAACGCCCTGCGCCGAGAATCAGGACCCGCTTGAAAGCCTTCACAGATGTTGTACTCGATATATGTGAATCTTTCCAGAAGCGGTAACACATCCTCGGTAAACCCAACAGCACGAACAATAGCGCAGGATAAATCAAGACCACAGGTATCCAATGAACGATAGCCGGGCCCTCTGCAAGCGCCAGCGCGGCCATGATAGCAGCCGTACCAAAAGTACTGGCACGGGCTATATTCCACATATCCTGGAAGCTGGCGAATCGCCACAGACCTTTATAAAGGCCTGTTGCCCACAGAACACTGCCCTGTAACGCCAGAACGATGAGCAGGCTGGTCAGGGAAGGAAAATTATTGCTTAAAGGTGTTGTAGAGGTACTTTCTATAAACCAGACGGTCGCAAACAACGCCAGCACAACCATGCAAAAGTCATGGACAATCACCGCTGCACGCGGGTGGTGAACGATATCTAGAATGCGCTTCATTTCAACTGCGCTGTAGCATGCATGCCAAGCCTCCGATTTGCAATCTGCCAGCACGCGCCGAGCAATAACAACGTAAGCCCAACTGTTACCATGGCATATTGCGGATATATTCTTGCCAACACTATGGCTGGTAGCACCAAAATTATGTTTATGGTCTGGTAAACCATCAATACCTTGCTGTGCGACCATCCCTGGGCGATCAACCTTTGGTAAACATGTTGGGCGTGCGCAGTATACCACCGCTCTCCAGCTAATGCCCTCGCAAGTAATGTCAGTGTTGCATCAACAAGGAACACCGACATGATCAAAATAAATACGGGCAAACTTAAACTGCCTGTCTGTATTCCGTAAACTGCGAGAGAAGCGAATATGAACCCGAGGGGTACACTGGCCACATCCCCCATGAATACGCGCGCCCGTGGAAAATTCAATGGTAAAAACCCGCCACAGGCGGCTACTACAATCAAAGCAATCAGAGCCATCTCATACTGCTCACCAATTTGAAACAGAACCGCCAGCACCGCGCCTGTAAATACTCCCTGAAAGCCAGCCATACCGTTGCTTCCATCCATAAAGTTATACAGATTCATCAGCCAGACCATTGCCACAATAATGCTTATAAACATCGCTATCCCTGTCAGTGAATACTGTGACCAGCCAAAGCTTAACAACCAGAAACTGACTGCAAGCTGAACCAACAGACGAACCAGTGAAGAAACCGGAAATTTGTCATCACGCCAACCGACAATGGCGAGTAAAAGGATGCCGGGAAGCATGTTTTGCCACCAAAAACCAGGTAAGGGAAGGACTAACTGCAAACAAAGTGACGTCATTAATATGCTGAAAATCAGCCCCAGCCCACCGCCTGTCGGTGTCGCAACCTCGTGGCTTTGACGCTTACCGGGTTGTGCGATCATGCCCGATCTTTCAGCCATGGACAGTGCCTTGGTACAGCTGAAATAACTCAAAATACCTGAAAACAAGCTGATTGCAATCCAGCCATAAAAGGATTGCCATTCCAGGGCAACCAGACTCATGGTCTATTCGCCCAGGACACCGCGGATGATCCGCGTTGTACTCCAGCTCTTGCAACTGGGACATTGCCAATGATGACTGTGGCCCGCATAACCACAATGTGTGCAGCGATAGGACGGTTGCCTGGCCAGCAGTTTTTGTGCCACAGCACGCAATATTTCATCACCGGACTCTGTTTCCGGCCCACCTTCAAGTTTCAATTCAATCAGGTAATCCAGGCCTTTGACCGACGGGCGGCGGGTCAATGACTCAGCCAGGTAACGGGTGGCGGCTTCGAGGCCCTGCTCTTCACGGATCATAGCTGTCTGGGACAGTAACAGGCTGACACCATCATAATTCTCAGCCCATTTTTCCATGCTCGCCAGCGCACGTGGAAATTCTTCAGCTTTCTGAGCACAAGCCAGGTATGACTGCAGAATATCATGGATGTACTCCATTTCCATTTCTGCAATTTCTTCATATACATCCAGCGCCTCGGAAAACATCTCCTGCTGCCTGGCGATTCGGGCCAGTATAAATCTCGCACGAATACTTTCCGGAAAATATCGCCTGGCCTGACGCAAATGTTTTCTCGCCGCCGTCGGTTTATTTTCCTTGAGGTCGATTTCTGCCATTTCGCAGCAAAAATGCGCCATCACAAGGCCCATTTTTTCATCTGTCACGGCTTCAAGTTTTTGTGCCTGCTGCAGGGCCTTTTCCCAGTCTTTTTCCTGTTGGTAAATATCCAGAAGGTGTCGCAATGCGGAAGGTGCGCGTGATTCAGGCTCTGACAACTCATTGAACAGGTTTTCCGCACGGTCAAACAGACCGGCGCTCATATAATCCTCACCCAATTCAAGTAAAGCACGGGTTTTCTGACGCTCATCCAGACCCGGTTTTGAAATGATATTCTGGTGGACCCTGATAGCCCGGTCAACTTCACCACGGCGCCTGAACAGGCTGCCCAGTGCAAGATGGGTTTCAATGGTATCGGTAGTCACCTCTGCCATTTCGATAAATACTGCGATGGCTTTGTCGGGTTGCTCATCCAGAAGGTAATTGAGGCCCTTGAAATACCGGTTGCTGAAATTGCGATTGCGTTTACGTTCCCCGCGGGAGGTAGTATTTTTGGCTAATATCCAGCCAGTCCAGGCTGCCGCCGGAATCAGGGAAAGCAATAGTATTTCAATCATCAGACAGGATTAAACCGGGGGTGTCTTGGTCGCCAGGGTTGTCTTGATTAATTAATGCGGCCCTTGCTTTGCGCAACTGAAACCGTAATGGCAGGACACGGGCAAAGTAAATCATACTCAAACCCATCACCAGACCCAGTGAAAAGCCCAGTAAAATGGCAAGACCCAGTGGGATTTCAAACTGAACCCAAAGCAGGTCCAGCTGGACAGGGTCGGCATTCAGTGTGCCGACCAGCAATCCAACCACAATGGCTGCAATAGCCACCAGGATAAAACCAATTTTTTTCACCATAACTCCAGCATTTATCAGGAGATATTGTTTACCCGTTCACGCAGTGATTTGCCCGGCTTGAAGTGTGGTACATGCTTACCTGGCAGTGCAACGGCCTCACCGGTTTTCGGGTTGCGGCCCATCCTCGGTGCACGGTAGTGCAATGAAAAACTTCCGAAACCCCTGATTTCTATACGTTCGCCTGAAGACAGCGAACCACTCATTTGTTCCAGTATGGATTTAACACCAAGTTCAACATCCAGATGTGCGAGGTGTGTCTGTACATCAGCCAAACGGTCAATCAATTCTGATTTGGTCATTGGATTCTCACGTTCCTGTTTTATATTTTTTTAGAGTTGGTTAAAAACCGGGCGGCTCTGCCTGAGCCGCCCGTTTCCTTTATCAACTATCCTGATCAAGCTGCTCTTTGAGCAGTTCACCCAGTGAAGTCGTACCACTGGAAGCATTCTGCGAACGGTAATCTTCGAGTGCTTCAGCAAGCTCTTCGTCCTCGAGCGCACGAACAGACAGCGCCAGGCTGCGGTTCTTACGATCAAGACTGATGAATTTAGCTTCAATCTCATCACCGACGGAGAGTTCCTTGCTTGCATCCTCAACACGCTCTTTCTTGATGTCAGATGCACGCAGATAACCTTCAACGCCATCGACCAACTCGATCACGGCGCCACGGGCGTCAACTTCCTTGACGATGCCTTTAACCTGGCTGCCACGTGGGTGTTCTGCCATGAAGGTTGCAAACGGGTCCTGATCCAATTGCTTGAGACCCAGGGAGATACGTTCACGTTCAGGATCAACAGCCAGTACCACGGCTTCAACATCTTCACCCTTACTGAAATTACGTACAGACTCCTCACCCGGTGTGAGCCAGGAGATGTCAGACAGGTGAACCAGACCGTCGATACCACCGTCAAGACCAATAAAGATACCGAAATCGGTAATGGACTTGATGGCGCCGGTAACACGGTCGCCCTTGTTATGGGTAGCTGCGAAGGTTTCCCACGGATTGGAAGCACACTGCTTCATACCCAGTGAAATACGGCGGCGTTCTTCGTCGATTTCGAGAACCATGACTTCGGTCTCGTCACCGGTCTGAACAACCTTGGCCGGGTTAACATTCTTGTTGGTCCAGTCCATTTCAGATACATGCACCAGGCCTTCAACGCCATCTTCGATTTCAACAAAACAGCCATAATCGGTGATATTGGAAACATGTCCGAACAAACGGGTGCCCACCGGGTAACGGCGCGCCAGATCATTCCAGGGATCATCACCCAGCTGTTTCAGGCCAAGTGAAACACGGTTACGGTCGCGGTCGAAGCGCAGCACCCGCACTTCCAGCTCATCGCCTACGTTGACAACTTTCGCTGGGGTGACGGACGCGTTTCCATGCCATGTCAGTGATATGCAACAGGCCATCGATACCGCCGAGGTCGATAAACGCGCCATAGTCGGTGAGGTTCTTGACCACGCCTTTGACAATGACACCCTCTTCCAGGTTCTCGAGCAACTGCTCACGTTCCGCGCTGAATTCCAGTTCAACAACAGCACGACGGGATACCACTACGTTATTGCGTTTACGGTCCAGTTTGATGATTTTGAATTCCAGATCCTTACCTTCAAGGTAAGCGGGATCACGAACCGGACGTACATCCACCAGTGATCCTGGCAGGAATGCACGGATATCGTTGATATCAACCGTAAAGCCGCCTTTGACTTTTCCGCTGATTTTGCCCTGCACGGTATCTTCGCCTTCGAACGCACTCTCAAGCTTGTCCCAAACCATTGCGCGTTTGGCTTTTTCCCGTGACAGGCGGGTTTCACCGTAACCGTCTTCAACGGCTTCCAGCGAAACTTCTACGCTATCTCCAACTTCTACTTCCAGTTCTCCGCTCAGGGAACGGAACTGGTAGATGGGCACAATGCCCTCTGATTTTAATCCGGCGTTGACGACAACAGCGTCGTCCCTGATTTCTACTACCGTACCGGTAATGATAGTACCCGGCTTCAGGCTTTGTGAAGCGAGGCTTTGTTCAAATAGTTCAGCGAAACTTTCAGTCATTAGATTTAATCCATAAGACATTCTGTGCGATACAGAATATCCACCTGGTTGTTGGGCACGTGATTGCGCCTTTCATGGCACATTATTGTGCCGGTTCAAAAACACCATCCAACATGGATGATACCGTATTACCCTTTTATATTCAGCGGCTTGAGTTGCAGATTCAGATTAAAGAAAGGACTTTCCTGAACACTTCGTCAATGTCCATAAGGGTCGAATCAATGATCACTGCGTCTTCAGCCGGTCTTAGCGGCGCGATACTACGCGATTGGTCGCGTGCGTCACGGGCTTTGATCTCCCTGAAAAGGCGCGTGAGATTAACATTTTCTCCCTTTGTCTTTCAACTGCTTATAACGTCGCTCGGCACGAATTTTAGCACTTGCCGTTAAAAATATCTTGAGCTTTGCATCCGGAAAAATGACGGTTCCCATATCCCGGCCATCTGCAACCAGTCCCGGAAACTGGCGGAAACGTCTTTGTCGTTCAGCCAGCGCTGCCCTGACAGCGGGTATAGCGGCTATCTTCGACGCCACGACACCGGTATCTTCCCCGCGTAAACGGTCACTGACATCCTGCTCATCCAGCAGGGCCTTTACAGCTTTGCCGCTGGTCTCAAAACGGATATCCAGATTGGCGGCAACTTCGCCCAATGCGCTTTCATCTTCCAGGGGTGTTTGTTTTTTCATCACCGCCAGCGCGGTCAGGCGGTACAGTGCCCCGCTATCAAGAAAATGCCAGCCGAGATGGTTTGCCAGGCGCGTTGTAATCGTACCCTTGCCGGAACCGCCGGGCCCGTCTATTGCGATAACCGGCACATCGGCGCCATCGCTACCGGGCTTGTTCACGAGAGTTCTTCCATATTGGCACCCAATCGGCGCATGTCGGTATTGAACCCGGGATATGAGGTGGCAATAAACTCTGCCTCCTCGATCTTGACCCGCTCCGATGCAACCAGACCCAATACGGCAAAAGACATGGCACAACGGTGATCCCCGGCGCTTGCAACACGGCCGCCGGAAACTTCGCCACCTTTAATGTCTATGCCATCAGGATATTCTGTGAACTCAACACCCAGTTTGTGCAGGCCGGCTGCCATGACTGCCAACCTGTCGCTTTCTTTTACCCTTAGCTCTGCCGCACCCCGTATCCGCGTAATACCTGATGCGGTGGCAGCCAACGCCATCAACAGGGGTAATTCATCAATCATGTCTGGAACCAGGGATTCCGGGACATCTATAGCTTTCAGGCCGGTGTTGAAAACAAGATGAATATCACCGACCGGTTCTGTGCTTTGTGCAGACTGGTTAATGATACTGATATCAGCTCCCATGGCCTCCAGGCAGCGGAGAAAACCGGTGCGCGTGGGGATTCAGGCCCACGTGTCGTAGTAATACATCTGAACCCGGGGTTATGGCAGCAGCAGCCAGGGCAAAAACTGCAGATGAGATATCACCTGGAATAGCGAATCTGGTTGCCGTCAGCCTGGAACCCCCGTTAACACTACAGGGTGCCGGCAGGTCTACACCAAATAAAGGCAACATGCGTTCGGTATGATCACGGCTTAAACGGGGCTCCGTCACGCGGGTGGTGCCGGAAGCGAATAGTCCAGCAAGTAATACGCAGGATTTGATCTGCGCGCTGGCAACCGGGTGAAACATAATCTATACCATGCAACTCGCCATGGCCGCGAACCAACAATGGTGCTGTACCTGCCCCTGATGCGGTAATGTCCGCGCCCATCAAGGTGAGTGGTACAACGATCCGTGCCATCGGACGGCTGTTCAGAGATTCATCGCCACTCAGTGTGCTGTCAAATTCCTGGCCACTCAATACACCGGCCAGCAGACGCATCGCCGTACCCGAATTCCCCATATCCAGATGTCCACCTGGTGGTGGCCTGAGATTCCCGCCGGTGCCGGTGATGAATATTTTTCCATCACTTCGCTCCACAACCGCACCCAATTGTTCACATGCCCTTAATGTGGCCAGGGTGTCTTCACTTTCAAGCAGACCACTCAGTTCGGATCGCCCGGCCGCCAGGCTGGAGAAAATCAACGCCCTGTGGCTAATCGACTTATCACCGGGTGGTATAAGCTCTCCCTGTAAGCCGGAGCCTGCCGGTTCAACCGTAAGGATCACGCCTGTTCCAGTGAATTTCTAAGTGTTGGGATAACCCTGTTCATCGTATCAGGCTTTGTTGTCAGTGCTACTGGCCGGTCGGGAGCTAACCGCTTTTGGATAAGAACCCAATACACGTGTCAATCCGGACGTATTTTGCATCTCGGCCAGTGCCGATTTAAGCGGCTCCGTTTCTGCGTGCCCCTCTACATCGATAAAAAACACATATGACCAACTGGCCGCGCTGGCAGGGCGTGACTCAATCCGGCTCATATTCAGAGAGTGACGCGCCAACGGGGACAATAAGGAATGCAAAGCACCGGGGACCCTCGTCGCCAGCCAGTAACAGGGAGGTTTTGTCATCACCGGAAGGTGCCAGCAACTGCCTGCCAATGACCAGGAAGCGCGTCGCATTGTCAGGCTGGTCTTCGATACGGGCAAACAATACCGGTACACCATAAATTTCGGCTGCAGAACGACTGGATATGGCTGCCGCGTCAGGTGAGTGCCGTACCCGTCTTGCGGCCTCGGCATTACTGCTGACCGCAATACACTCCGCTGCAGGCAGGTGTTGGTGAATCCAGGTCTTGCACTGCGACAGCGACTGCTGGTGAGAGTAGACCCGTTCAATGCCAGCGAGACTCTTGGCCTGACTCAGCAAATTGTGGTGAATGGCCATTTCAATTTCACCACAAATTTTCAGATCAGAGTCCACAAACCTATCCAGTGTATGGCTGACAATGCCCTGATTGGAATTTTCGACCGGCACTACGCCAAAATCCGCCTCGGTGGCCTCAACCTGCGCAAACACATCATCGATACTGGAAACACCAAGTGCCTGCACAGAATGTCCAAAATGCCGGCTGACCGCTTGCTGGGTAAAAGTGCCTTCCGGGCCGAGATAGGCGATTTTCAATGGCTCCTGCTGGGCCAGGCAGACAGACATAATCTCCCTGAACAGGCGTAACATTTCAGCATCACTGATCGGGACCCTCATTACGATCACGGACACCCCTGAGCACCTGTGCTTCGCGTTCCGGCCGGTAATAATCTACCGCATTATCCAATTTACCCTTGGTCTCGCGAACCGCCCCATGCCAAACGGGCCCGGTCACTGATCAGGGATTGAATCTGTGCATCCAATGCATCAATTTTTTGCCGAACCTCGCCCAGGCCGGGATTCTTTTTCTTTATTAGCCATCAGCCTGCTTTGCTCTCAAAATCCTGCATGAAACTGATCAGTGCCTCAATTCCATCAATGGGCATTGCATTATAGATACTGGCGCGCATTCCGCCTACTGAACGATGGCCCTTCAGGCTGCTTAATCCGGCAGCCTCCGCCTCACTGATAAATCGCCCATGCAGGGTTTCATCCACTATCTGGAATGGAATATTCATATGCGAGCGGAATTCGGCTGGTATGTCATTGCGATAGAACGCACTTTGATCGAGGTATTGGTAAAAAGTATCTGATTTCTGCTGATTGAGCTCAGCCATACGCCCTACCCCACCGCTTGCTTCAATCCATTCAAATACCAGGCCGGCCATGTACCAGGCAAAAGTCGGTGGTGTGTTCAGGCGCGAACCCTGTTGATGCTGGATTTTCCAGGATTGCAGGTCAGGGACGCTGGAAGCAAGATCCTTCAACAGGTCTTTCCTGACAATCACTACTGCGATACCGGCCTGACCGATATTCTTTTGCGCACCGGCATAGATAACACCGAACTTATCAACATCCACTGGTCTGGAGAGTATGTCGGAGGACATATCACTGACCAGCGGCAAATCACTCTCAGGTGGGTGCCTGAATTGCACACCCCGATATGGTTTCATTGCTTACATAATGGAGGTAGGCGTGGTTGCCTTCGAGATTCCATTCGTTTCCAGCGGGAATCGATTTGAATCCGGAATCTTCACTGCTGGCTGCAAGGTGAGCAAGACCCAGGCGCTGCGCGGTTCCAAATGCCTTTTTACTCCAGCTACCATTAACGATGTAAGCACCCGGATGGTCTGCACTGGCCAGATTCAATGCGACCTGGGCAAACTGGGTCGTCGCCCCACCGGCGAGAAACAATACTGCATAGTCATCTGATATGGATAACAACCGCCTGAGGCAGGCTTCGGTGCTCTCTGCCAATTCATCAAAAGCAGCACTGCGATGGGAGATCTCCATCACCGACATACCCAGGCCCCTGATAGTCCAGCATTTCATCACGGGCTTTTTCTAATACCGGCAAAGGGTAAAGTCGCTGGACCGGCACAAAAATTAAAGATTCGAGTCATAGGGTTATACCGCTCAATGAAAGTTATGGAACCCCTGCATGATAAGGCCTGTGATGCCTGTTCGCCATAGCGAAAAACGAAAATCAGCCCGTCACGCTGTGACTGTTTTCCAGTTTGGCCTGATCGGACCGCCTGGCCTGCAAATCCTCCAGGTATCCCTCTTCGACACCGGTAACATATTCACCGGAGAAACAGGACGTATCAAAGCGTGTGATACCTGCATTGCCTTCCCTGCAGGCGTCAATCAGGTCATCAAGCCCCTGGTAAATCAGGCGATCTGCGCCCAGTTCCTTCTCGATTTCTTTTTCATCACGGCCACTGGCAATCAGCTCCGATGTCGCGGGCATGTCTATGCCATAAATATTGGGATAACGAACCGGAGGTGATGCCGAGGCAAAGTATACCTTCCTGGCACCGGCATCCCTTGCCATTTGAATAATCTGCCGCGAGGTCGTGCCCCTGACGATGGAGTCATCCACTATCAACACATTTTTATCGCGAAACTCCAGGTCAATGGCATTCAGCTTTTGCCGGACCGAACGTTTACGTTGCTCCTGTCCCGGCATTATGAAAGTGCGACCGATATAGCGATTCTTGATAAAACCTTCGCGATATTTGACATTCAGATCATAGGCCAGCGGCAGGGCCGCAGTACGGGAGGTATCCGGCACCGGAATGACCACATCAATATCATGATCCGGCCACTCTTTTAATATCTTGCGGGCCAGTGCCTCACCCATACGCAAGCGTGCCTTATAGACGGAAATATCGTCGAGCATGGAATCCGGCCGGGCAAAATACACGTACTCAAAAATGCACGGACAGGCTGGTTGAGCAAGGGGGCTTTCATGGGTATGTAATTGACCATCGAGGGTGATAAATATCGCCTCACCGGGTTTAAGGTCACGCATCAGGGTGAAATCCAGTACATCCAGGGCCACGCTCTCCGATGCAATGGCGTATTCCCGACCCTTGTCCGTATCCCTGTAACCAAGCACTGCGGGGCGAATTCCATGCGGGTCCCGGAAGCCCAGCACACCTTTGCCTGTAATCAGCGCAATTACGGAATATGCGCCTTTACAGCGCTGATGCAGACTATCAACTGCTTTGAAAACATCTTCCGGTTGCATGCCGGCAGGACCGATGCGATGCAGTTCATGCGCAAACACATTCAACAAAGCTTCTGAATCCGAATCGGTATTGAGGTGACGGCGATCACTGTCAAACAGCTCTTTTTTCAAAGCCGCGGCATTGATCAGGTTTCCGTTATGGCCGAGAACGATGCCATAGGGTGAATTGACATAAAACGGTTGGGATTCATCATGATTGTCAGAACCAGCAGTTGGATACCTGACATGTCCAATACCGGCCATACCCCGCAACTTTTCCAGCTCGGAGCGGGGAAACACATCCTTGACCAGGCCATTACCCTTATACAAGTGAATCCGATGACCCTCCAGCGTGGCGATACCCGCTGCGTCCTGTCCCCGGTGTTGCAATATGGTCAATGCATCAAAGATCGAGGGCGTGACTGCCTGCTTTCCGACAATGCCAATGATTCCACACATTCAGAACATCCTTGCTTTTTAGCAGGCTGGATTTTGCGCGCATTTTAGCACGCTATGCATCAACTACTTCGGCTTTTTTAGCGGCTTTTTCACCGGCTTCATTTTCATCCGGAGTCAATTCCATATGCTCCAGGATGTAGTCTGGTAAAAACTGTGCCGACCACTCTGCCAGGGGCATTAGACTTTGTATTGAACGTGATTGTTGCCACCACGGATCTTGTGGAACCGGTGTCAGACCTGCCACCAGCATTAAAGCAAGCACCAGGACCAGTCCCCCTCACTCCACCGAAAACCCCGCCCAGTAATCGGTCTGTACCACTTAGCCCGGTTTTTTCAACCAGTTTCCCGACCAGGAAGGTCAGCAAACCACCCACCAACAGCACTGAAATAAACAGGCCTGCAAAGGCCAGTGAGGTACGCACAGAAGGCAATTCAATATGACCTTCCAGTTGCAGGGCCAAAGCCCCGGAATACTGAAAAGCAACCAGGAAAGCTGCTGCCCACACAACCAGGGAAAACGCTTCCTTAATAAAGCCCCCTTATCGCCCCCACCAGTATTGATATGGCAATAACTCCAAGGATAACGTAGTCGGCGTACTCCATTAGTTTGTCCGGCTATTCCTGGGTGGTTACAAAGCCATCAAGATTGTGTTGAGCTTTCACTTTTCGGGCCAGTTCAGTGGCCTTGTCACGGTCGATCTCGGGTCCTAAACGAACCTTGTAAGCCGTGCCACTCACCGAGGTCACCTTTTCCGAAAATACGGTCAGTCCAGCGAGGCGTAATTTGGCAACCAGGGCTTCAGCACTCTTTGAGGTGCTAAAACTACCCACCTGGACCACCCAACGAACCAGGGGGTCGGAAGGTGTGGATACCGGTGCGCTCTCTGACGGTCTCAAGTCCAGCACACGCGGGCTTAAATCTTTTATTTTTGAGCGTAAACCGGCTACAACTGCATCGGCTTCAGCACGTTCGGCGTACGGACCGACCCGTACGCGGTGCAAACGGCCCGCCGTACGGTCTACAACATCCATGAGTACGGGCAAATTATCGGCCCGTAACTGGCTGGCCAGTGCATTGGCATTTTTCTCACTACTGAAACTGCCCACCTGGACCAGGTAGCGTGGCGTATCGGCTGATACTTCAGTGGGCTCGGTGATATCCAAATCTTCATCCCGCCCGGAACTCAGTGTAATTGAGGCGACCGGCGGCGGTGCAACTTCAACATTGGCCGGCGAATCTATTATGGCATCCGAAGTCTCCTGAATGCTCGAATCAGTGCTTTGCGCAACAGAAACCGGGGGTTTCCTGCATTTCAACATCCTGTTGCAGGGAAGCTTCCGGAGTTTCACTACCCGCAGGCGCCAGACCAACTTCGGCAGTTTGCACAGGCTCCTGTGTAGAAACATCATTGCGCGTAGCGGGCTTGGGAATTCCAACCGGAAAACGACGGGTCTCAAATGAGATCTCATCGGGTTTTGCCGGCAACTCAATCTGGCGGGATTCCTGTTTTAGCGTTTCGGAACGTCCGCTGAGCAGCATTGGCAACACGATAACAGCAAGAATGATCAACACGCTTGCACCGACCAGTCTTTGTTTTAAAGCTTTATCCATTATATTTTTCTCGGCATGCGTTCCAGGTTCGCGTCAGGTGATTCTAGCAGCATCATGCCCGTCGCGCTGCATGCGGTTTTGCAGCCAGCTTGCGGCAGCCGATACCGTTAAAAAAGACCCGAAAACCAATATGATCCCATCCTCGTCCACAACTGATACCGCTTCCTGCATGGCATCATCCAGTGGGCCGAAAGACCTGACTTTGGCATCCGGTAAAGCAGTTTTTATCCGGCGGGCCAACGATTCCCCTGATTGCCCCCGCCCCCCGTATGAATCAGCACACAACCATAAGCTGCATACTTCTCCAAGTGCGGATGCAACCGCCTCGGCAGATTTATCTGCCAGCATGGCCAGCACACAGGTCGTATTTGAATGTTTGTTATCCTTGAGAAAAGTGGCCAGCGCTTTTGCAGCGAGTTCATTGTGACCCACATCCAGCAGAATTTCGGGAGAAGAAGACACACTCTGCAAGCGGCCCGTTACCCTGCAACTGCGAATTGCGTCTGATATCTCAGCTGACTTTTCGAAACAATCAGGGATTCAGTAAAACCAGCGCCGCCAACGCAGCGGCAAGATTATCCAGCTGGTGTTCGCCATCCATTGATGGTCGTGAAACAAACATCGATTGATCACCCAGTGAAAACCTCAGCGAGTCACTATCCGCTCCAGAGTTCGGGACCAGGTCAAAATCAGTACCACGTCGGAACACCGGTGCCTGCAATTTTAATGCGCTTCTAAAACCGGCCCGGGTGGATTTGCCTCCGTACACACAACGGCGGCCCCGGAACGGATAATCCCGGCTTTCTCTGCTGCTATCGAAATCAGATCAGGACCCAGGAAATCCTGGTGATCCAGACCGATGGGGTGTGATGACCGCACAATCGGTATCGACCAGGTTAACCGTATCCAACCGACCGCCCAGCCCCAACTTCCAGAACTGCACAATCCAGCTCTGACTGCTGCAGAATCAAAAATGCGGCCAGTGTTGTAAATTCAAAATAAGTCAGGGATGTATCAAGGCGTGCTGCCTCAACCTGTTCAAATGCACGTACCAGTTCGTCATCAGATACCGGTTCCCCCAGAATGCTGATACGTTCATTAAACCGGAAAATGTGCGGGACTTGTGTAGGTTCCATAACGCTGACCAAGAGCACCGCTCATGGCTGCAAGATAAGCGACCGTTGAGCCTTTGCCGTTGGTACCGGCAACTGTAAATATCTGTTTTGCGGGTCGGGGACAACCCAAGCGCTTATAGACACTGCCGCAACGCTCAAGACCAAGCTCAATCGCCTGCGAATGGCGTTGTTCCAGCAAGGCCAGCCACGCTTCAAGGTTCATGTTATTTGCTAGTGCCCGGGGTTGCAGACCTTACCAAAAATCAGCCCTCCAGCAATTCGCCACTCACCGGTCGTGGCAGGCTGCCTGAGTTCAAAAGGGCCAGCATGGCAGCAATTTCATCACGCAGATTACGCCGGTCAACAATCATATCGATCGCACCTTTTTGTAACAGGAACTCGCTACGCTGAAAACCCTCAGGAAGTTTTTCACCTACGGTTTGTTCGATAACCCTGGGTCCCGCAAAACCAATTTGTGCCAAGGGCTCTGCGATATTGATATCACCCAGCATCCCAAGGCTTGCGGATACGCCACCCGTGGTCGGGTTGGTTAGAACCGAAACAAATGGAATGCCCGCCTCACTCATCTTTGCCAGTACCGCGCTGGTTTTAGCCATTTGCATCAGGGATAACAAACCTTCCTGCATACGTGCGCCACCACTGGCAGAAAAACAAACCAGAGGGGCTTTCAAACGCAGACTTTCCTGGCCGGCACGGGCAAATTTCTCACCAACGACCGAGCCCATTGAGCCGCCGATAAATCCAAATTCAAATGCACAGACAACAATATCAGCGCCTTTGAGCTGACCTGCCAGGGCAATCAGCGCATCCTTTTCCCCGGTACTTTTTTGCGCGGCGGAAAGGCGGTCCTTGTACTTTCTTTGCTGTCTTTGAATCGTAATACATCCACCGACTCAAGCTCCGGGCGCAATTTCACGTTGCTCACCCGGATCCAGAAACTGTTCGAGACGATTGCGGGATTTGACCCGCATGTGGTGGCTGCATTTCGGGCAAACCTGCAGGTTCCTTTCCAGTTCCGGGCGATACAGGACCGCTGTACATACCGTGCACTTGGTCCACAGACCTTCGGGTACATTACGTTTATTGCCACCTTCGGTGCGAATTCTTGAAGGTCTGAATTTTTGAAACCAGCTCATATCAGTGCATTAAATCCTGTGTTTATGTCTCGTGGGTACGAGTGATCAGCGCATATTGTCCAATGACTGACGCACCGGCGCAAGAAATGCCGTTGCAATTGAACAGGCTTCTTCCTGTGTTTTGGCTTTTGACAGCACCTCTACCAGTGCACTGCCCATCACAACAGCATCGGCATGGGTGGCGACATTAACTGCCATTTCAGCATTCCTGATACCAAAACCCACCGCGACCGGTAAATCACTGAACTCCCTGATCTGCTGTACAGGTTCTCTCAATTCGGGTAAATCCTGTTGTCCTGCACCAGTGATACCCTTGATTGACACATAATAAATAAAACCATTGGCGACACTGCTTATGTATTTAACCCGCTCACGAGTGGTTGTAGGCGCAACCAGGCAAATCCCATCGAGGCCGGCGTCATTCATGGCAATACCCAGGTCATCACGCTCTTCCGGCGGGCAATCCACCAGCAATACGCCATCAACCCCGGCAGCGGTTGCATGGGCGGGGAAGTCTGCCCGTCCATAGCGTTCGACCGGATTCATATAACCCATCAGCACTATCGGCGTAACGGCATCCGTCTGGCGAAAAACTTCCACCATTTTTAAAATACTGGCGAGTGTGACACTTTTTTCTATGGCCCTTTCACTGGCCAACTGGATCACCGGTCCATCTGCCATTGGATCAGAGAACGGCACACCCAGTTCTATCAGGCCAGCACCTGCATCAACCAGCGCATGCATCACCGCCACCGTCCACTCCGGTTCAGGGTCGCCGGCGGTAATAAAAGGTATTAACACTTTACGACCGAGCCTTTTTAGCAGCCGCAAAACAGTCTGGTATTCTCTGGCTCATAAGCTAAGCCCCACGATGTCTGCAACCGTTTGAATATCCTTATCACCCCTGCCGGACAGGTTAATCAATACCTTCTGATCCGGCCGCATGCCGGCCGCAAGCTTAAACCCATAAGCCAACGCATGGCTGCTTTCCAGTGCGGGCATAATGCCCTCCAGAAGAGTTAACTGATGAAAGGCCTCTAATGCCTCTTCATCTGTAACCCCAACATATTCTGCCCGACCGGTTTCTTTCAGCCAGGCGTGTTCGGGTCCCGACGCCCGGATAGTCCAGCCCGGCAGATATGGAGTGTGTATGGCGAATCTGGCCTGCATCATCATCCAGCAGATAGGTACGGCAACCGTGCAAAACCCCCGGGTCTGCCGGCGCATAAAGAGGCAGCATGTTCACCGGTTTCGAGGCCGTGGCCGGCGGCTTCGACACCGAACATCTTCACGTCCTCTGTCCTCGATAAATGGATAAAACAGACCCATGGCATTGGATCCGCCACCGACACAGGCCACCAGTGCATCCGGCAGGCAGTCACAAATCTGCAGCATCTGGCGGCGGGCTTCGCGACCGACGATGGCATTAAAGTCCCGCACCATTTCCGGGTATGGATGCGGCCCTGCAACGGTGCCGATGATATAAAACGTATCGTCAATATTGGTAACCCAGTCGCGCATGGCCTCATTGAGTGCGTCCTTGAGCGTCGCAGATCCCGGATGAAACGCCCGTCACCTCGGCACCCAGCAAACGCATCCTGAATACATTGATCGCCTGGCGTTGTATATCCACATCGCCCATGTAGACGCGGCAGGTCTGGTTAAACCTGGCGGCTACCGTGGCCGTGGCAACACCGTGCTGTCCGGCACCGGTTTCAGCAATAACACGTTTCTTTCCCATGTAGTAAGCCAGCAAACCCTGGCCTATGGTGTTGTTGATCTTGTGTGCGCCAGTATGATTCAGGTCTTCTCTTTTCAGGTAGATTTTTGCACCACCTGCCGCTTCTGTATACCGCTGTGCGTAATAAACGGGTGACGGACGGCCCACATAATTGGCCAGGTCCTCGTCCATTCTTTGCACGAACTCATCGTCTTTCCGCCAGCGGCCATAAGCCTCCTGCAACTCATCCAGTGCATGTATCAGTGTTTCGGAAGCAAACCTTCCGCCAAACTCACCAAAATGTCCCCGCTCATCAGGCAGGACCTGTCTGTTTTCGGTCATTTACTTATTACCATTTCAAAATTCGCCATTTCAGATATCATTGTCAACTTCTCTAACCGCCTTGATAAATGCACGGATGCTGGATGTATCCTTGATTCCCGGTGCCGCTTCCACACCGCTCGATACGTCCACCGCAAACGGCCTGACGACGCGGATGGCCTCGGCAACATTAGCCGCATCCAAACCACCGGCAAGCCAGACTGGTTTTGCGACCGGTCGTGATAGCGACCAGTCAAATACCTTGCCACTACCACCGCGTTTTCCCGCCGTATGGCTATCGAGCAACAAGCCCATTGCACCCGGGTAATCGGACTCTGCCCTGCTTGCAGATTCAGCGTTTTCCATCGCCACTGCTTTCAACCAGGGCAAGCCAAAAACACTGCATTCCTGTTCGGTTTCACTGCCGTGGAACTGCAGAATATCAAGTGATACAGAATTGATCACCCGATCAATTTCAGACCTGTCCTGGTCCAGGAACAAGCCTACACGCAAAATACCCCTGGGGACATAGCTACTCAGCCGAACAGCAGTATCAATGGAAATACGCCGCGGGCTGGCGGTGAATACAAAACCGATCGCATCGGCCCCGGCCGCAACCGCCGCCTTTACGTCCTCATCGCGTGTCAGGCCGCAAATTTTTACCTTAACCCCGGTCATGGCGCAAATGGAAAAACCTCTGTGTTCTCAGGCAGATTGTATTTGGGTTCATAACGAACATTCATAAAACAAAGTCCCTGTGATTCCGCTGTCACACCGGCAAGCTTTCGATCCTGTCCATGAAAGACATCTGCAAACCACTGGATTGATTTCTCACCCTGGCCAACAACGATCAGGCTGCCCACGATGTTACGCACCATGTGGTAAAGAAATGCATTTGCAGTGATGTCAATTTTCACGATCTCTTGCCGTCGGGTAACGTTGATTGCTGTCACTTCACGAACTGCATGTTGTGCCGAACAGCCTGACGAGCGAAAGGCGCTGAAATCATGCCTGCCCGTCAATACCTGGGCAGCCTCATGCATCCGCCCCTCATCAAGCGCATCCCGGCACCAGCCATAATAGGAAACACCGATAGCCGGACGTACCCAGCGGTTCAATATGCTGTATTGATAACTTCTGGAATATGCACCGAAACGGGCGTGGAAACTGTCATCGACCTGGCGCACCCACAGGATGCGAACAGCATCCGGCAGATTCGAATTAGTACCGAGTATCCATTGTCTTTCCGAGCGTTCAGACGGACTGTCAAAATGAACTACCTGGCCGCGCGCGTGAACGCCGCTATCTGTACGACCGGCACAAATGACCGTTACGGGATGATTGGCGACAACTGCCAGTGCTAATTCAACACTTAGCTGTACCGACGGAGCATGGCTCTGCCGCTGCCAGCCGTTAAATTCAGCGCCGTCGTATTCGATTCCGAGTGCATAACGCATGGCTTCAAGCCTGTTGTGGATGGGGGCCGCTTAAAACCAGGTTCAATCGCCCTGCACAATAACGGCCTGGCCCAACATATCTCAGAGTTCCTCCATCATTTGTTGAGCTTCTGCTTTTTGCGCTTCGGTACCGTTCTTCAAGACCTCATCAAGCATTGATTTTGATGCCTCTATATCACCCAGGGACAGATAGGCGCGTGCCAGGTCCAGTTTGATTTCAAGATCATCTTCTTCTGAATCCTGGTCATCCTGATCAAAATCCACAACCGGTTCTGGCTCAGGTTCAGGCTCAGGTTCAGGCTCAGGTTCAGGTTCCGGTTCTGGCTCGGGTTCCGGTTCCGGTTCAGGTTCTGGCTCGGGTTCCGGTTCTGGCTCAGGTTCAGGCTCAGGTTCCGGCTCAGGTTCTGGCTCAGGTTCAGGCTCAGGTTCTGGCTCAGGTTCAGGTTC
>PVMK01149015.1_pt1 | contig 57521 bp, 47 predicted proteins | sample 1853481 | NCBI WGS metagenome assembly PVMK01 (sample SAMN08533507, study PRJNA380276) | Marine sediment metagenome, whole genome shotgun sequencing project.
GAATACCTTGAGTCCGATGGTGGAAACTATGTGGCTCTCATGCCTGCTATCAAATCTGCTGAGGTTGTGAAAAATATGAACACCACAGGAGCCAACTACATTGTTGACATCCGGGCTGCTGATGCTTATGAGGCAGGTCATGTTAAGAATGCAGTGAATGTTCCAGCCGAAGAGGTACTTACCCACCTGCAAGGTACCACTGAAGATGATGATGCAGAGGAGATTCATATCATCTGTTATTCCGGTCAGTCCGCAGCATGGGCTACCTGTTTGTTGAGACTTGCTGGATATGACAATGTATATTCCATGTTGTTTGGAATGAGCTCATGGCACGCAGATTTTGCCGGTTCATGGAATAATAAAATTAGCAATCAGTGGGCTAGCGCGTTTGAAGATGGCAATGTTGAAAAAGGAGCTGCCGGTGAACTTCCTGTTATTAATACAGGTAAAACAACAGGAGAAGAAATTCTGATGGCACGTGTTGCTGAGATGTTTGCTGCAGGTTTCGGACCTACCGGAGTTACTGCTGCTACAGTATTAGGAGCAACGGGTGACTATTACATTGCCAACTACTGGGCAGAAGAGGATTATACCAAATACGGACACATTCCGGGAGCTATGCAATATACTCCCAAAACCTCCATGAAATTGGATGCTGACCTTAAAACGCTTCCAGCCAATGAGAAAGTAGTAGTTTATTGCTGGACCGGACAGACCAGTGCCAATATGGCGGTTTACCTACGTACCATTGGCTATAACGCCAAAACTCTTAAGTTTGGTGCCAATGGAATGATCTATGATGATCTTGAGACTCACAAGTGGAGCGAAGGTGCCATTATGGGTTATGACTATGAGGGAATGCCAGCTCCTGCAAAATAGTGGAAGCTGAACATACCATATTATTTTAGAATATTAGTTGCAATAAGGGTGCCTACGGGCACCCTTATTATCGTTAAAACCTTCTCTCAATATTGTCTGATGCATCCAAAGCCTATGGCCTTGTACCCCCCGATGCACAGGCTTCCATCCATTTATAATGGATATAGATAGCATAATTCAACTCAAAATGATTCTGGTTTTGAATCTCAATTGGTAAGAATTAGATATTTTTATCCACAAGTGTCCGATTAATACCAGCTGATTTTCAGCTGGTATTAATCGATCGCTTATAAATTTTATAATGGATGCAATGCCACACTGTTTACAGATCATGAATATTATTCGAATATGAAGCATTCAAAGATAGGGACAGGTCTGATTCTCATGATGATTGTTCTGATCATTTCGGGAATTTCTTGTACAAACTACCAGATACCAGGGAGGGATAGCGGTGGAAGCACCGACAACGCATGCGAGGATTGTCATACAGACTATGATCGGCTCATTGAAGTTCACACGCCGGATTCAGGAACTCCGGTTACCGGCTATGGCAGAGTCGCTCCACATTATGAACCTTATGACAGGGTTTTTTGGGTGGCGAAGGTTATGAAGATTTTAAGCTTTCTGGTCATTACTCTGTGGGTTGTACAGGCTGTCACAATGGTGTGGGTAATTCCGAAGATAAGGATGAGGCTCACTCAGGTGAATTTATCAAGCATCCTTCTATCTATTATGAAGATAAGTGCAGTGCCTGCCATGATAATATTACCCAGAATTTCACCACCAGCCTTCATCAGGGAGCTGGACTAAAAAGAAAAGTCACCATTAGAAGTGGTCTGGAGGGCCCCCAGGACTTTGACCTTTTGCCAGAGCATCAGATTGAAGGATATAATAACAATTGTGCTCTATGCCACGGTACCTGCGGGAACTGCCATGTGGTAAGACCTGCCATGGGAGGTGGTGGCCTTTCAGCCGGTCATAATTTCAATAAAACCCCGGACATGCAAAACGTCTGTGTTACCTGTCACACAAAAGGTAATCAACCAGAAGATCTGCACCAGGAGATGGGGTTTGAGTGCCTGAGCTGCCACGACGGTCAGGAACTGCATGGAGATGGTCAGCCTGTTGATCAGCGATATGCTTACACTGAACTACCTACCTGTGAAAAATGTCATCCGTCATCGGAAAACTCTACAGCAAATACTTTTCATCGATTGCATATGGATGATTTTAGCTGTTATGTATGTCATTCACAGGACTACAATAACTGCGGAAGCTGCCATATTAATGGAGAAGATGCCAGGATTCCGTCCTACATGGATTACAAGATCGCTCTGAATCCCATTCCAGATGTAAAAACAGGCTTTGATTCTGAATTTACTCTGATTCGCAGGACAACTGCTGCACCCGACAACTGGAAGGAATACGGAGTAGAGGAGTATGAGAACTTTGATGCTTTCCCCACCTATAACTATACCACACCGCATAACCTGAGTAAGTGGACCGAAAGGACCAGTGGATCAAGCTGTAATTCCAACTGTCACATCCGTATGGATGGAAATGACACCATCAATAAGCAACTCTACCTGTTTAAATCAGATTTGCTGGAGTGGGAACACGGGGCGACAGATATCATCACCGTGGATGATGAATTGCCCTCTGGCTGGACCAAATAAAACATGCCCTGAGTTGTTCCTTTACAACCCAAGCGTTTTCCCCTGTACCCCCTGATGCATAGGCTTCAGTCATTTATAATGGTTATAGATAATGCAATTCAAACTAAAATGGCTCGAATTTTGAATATTCTTTATTAAGAATTCGATATTTTTAAAAAATAAAGATCAAAACGAACAATTTAAATTTTTAGCTATGTTACTCAAAAGAACTTTAACATTTGCCTTCATGGTCCTGTTTGCTTCCAGTGCCTTAATGGCTCAGAATTTCAAGTATATAGGAGCAGCCAAGTGCAAAATGTGCCACCAGAAACCTGATAAGGGAGAGCAGTATAAGAAGTGGCTGGAAGGCCCTCATGCAAATGCCATGAAAACATTAAGCAGCGATCAGGCCAAGGAAATAGCCACGGCTAAAGGGATTGCAGATCCAACCACCGATGCAGCCTGTATCAAGTGCCATTCCACCATGGGCCATATAGATGCAAAACTGGCAGCCAGCCTCAAAGCTGAAGAGGGTGTTTCCTGCGAATCGTGTCATGGCCCCGGAAGCAAGTATAAGAGTGCATCTGTAATGAAGGATCGTGAGTATTCCATGGAAAATGGTTTGATCATTCCCACCGAAGAGGTTTGTAAAAACTGTCACAATGAGGAGAGCCCGACCTATAAAGGCTTTAATTTTGCTGAGATGTTTGCTAAAATTGCGCACGATGATCCAACTACTGAGTAGAGGAATCTGAAAGATAAGTATAGAAATTACAAAAATCCTTTGGTTATCAGAACCAAAGGATTTTTCTTTAGACCAAATTAATTATAAGACTATGAAATTATTGAAAAGAATTGTTTTTGCAGGATTGTTCCTGTTAGCCATTGGATGTAAAAATAACAACACTGGGAGCGGATTAACCACAGTGAAGGTTTTAGAAGTGGAACAGGTGGCCAACTACACCTATATGCTTGTAAAGGCCAAGGGGCCCGAGTACTGGATCGCAGTGCCTACCATGGTGGCACAACCGGGCGAAACCTACCAGTACCAGGGAGGAATGCAAATGGAAGATTTTGAGAGCAAAGAACTTGGGAGAACATTTGACAAGGTGCTCTTCCTGGAAGCCCTCTACAGTGAATCTGCAGGCGGACATCAGGAGGTCCAGGAGCTTACTCCGGGGAGCCAGGTGAGTGCGGAGAAATCTGATGTGAAGGTTGAGGCTGTTGAAGGCACAGTGTCCATTGGAGATCTATTTTCCAATCCCGGTTCTTATGAAGGCAAAGCTATAAAGGTCCGGGGTGAGGTCACCAAGTTTAATGCGGCCATTATGGATCGCAACTGGGTACATATTCAGGATGGAACGGAGTCTGACGGGAAGTTTGACCTTACAGCCACCTCCTCTGAGTCGTTTATGGTTGGCTCCGTGGTGACAGTAGAAGGAGTAGTAGTCCTGAACCAGGATTTTGGATACGGGTACAGCTATGAAATCCTTCTGGAGAATGCGACCCAGGTAAAATAGGACTTTATTATTCGTATAAAAGAAGAGGCTGTATCAAAAGGTACAGTCTCTTTTTCGTTATACCCGTGTCTTGTCCTGAAATAGCGTTACACTAAAACGTAATGTTATGGATGATAATTCTAAGAACGAGTTGTCCAGGAAATTGAATCAGGGAAATCCCGGATCATTGAAAATATATAGCAAAAAGAAACCGCCTCATATTAACTTATGAGACGGCCTCTTTTTTAATGCTTGGTCCGGAACTCTTATCCCGCCAGGAATGAGTAGATAATGAGTCCAACCAGGATCACTCCAGTGGTCAGGGCCAGGAAGCCAAAGAACCTGATGAGTCGCATGGACTCTTTGGAATACTGCTTCTCAGTGACCAGATCATCCAGTCTTCCGGATTCTTTTAATTCCTGATATTCCCTTGGCCTCTCATGCTTGAAATGTTCAAGGGGCATATAACCAGTAAAAATTACTGTGTCCATGGGGAATGCTTCAGGTCTGAAGTGGGTATTAAAGAAGTGAACCGTAAATATAAAGCCAACCGCTAATAGCGCTTCATCGCTATGAATAATCTGCGATACGTTGATGACCCATCCTGGTAAGAACTTGGTAAAGAAGATTGGGAACCAAAGTACAAGTCCACTGAATCCGATAATGGCGACTCCCCAGAAAACCGCCAGGTAGTCAAACTTCTCCCAGTAGGTCCATCTGCCATAGTTAGGCCTGGGACCTTTGCCTAGAAACCATTTCATGGTAGCTATAAAGTCTAAGATGTCCTGTTTATTGAACCAGAGAGAATTCTTGCCAAAGATAAACTTGGTCATAGAGAGCCTTTTACGTCTCTTCTGCTTGACAAGGTTGGTAATGTGGAATGCAAAATAACCAAATGTAATCACTGCTCCAATTCGGTGTAATACGCCAGCTGTTTGCACTCCTCCTAGCAGCCTGGACAGGAATCTAGCCCAATCCATATGTGCAAATTTCAACATCATACCGGTTATAGCCAGCAAAAGAAAACTGATGATTACAAAGATGTGGGTGATCCGCTGGTTTTTGGAGAATCTTCTTATCTGTTTCTTACCGGCCTCTTTGGGAGGAGTTTTCTTCTTTTTCATCCTCTCCTTAAGCGAGCGGGGCAACCAAAGCAGCAGGTGAATTCCAAAAAAGCTGAAAACAGCCAGAAGCAATGTGGTCATAAAGATATAAGCAAAATTCAATCGAGGATCGTCCTTATGGGTGGCATGGCTCAGGTATTCGGAGAATCTCTTATTGGCACCCACATGACAGGCGGCACAGGTAGCAACCAGGTTCTCCTGTGAGGTCATGGATTCTGGATTGTCTGATTTTAAGATGCCGTGGGAACCATGACAATCCGAGCATCTGGCAGATTCATAGTAGCCCAGCTGGTAAGCTTTTCCATGATAGGTTTCCATATAAGTTTCGGCTGTCTCTTCGTGGCACTGGCCACACTGAGTGGTGACCTCACTCATAAATTTATCCTGATTCACCGCTGAAATCACATGTGCACTGTGACACTTAACACAGGTGGGAAATTCTTTGCCTGGAAGATCCGATCTGTAGGCATGATCACTGGTCATGTAGGTGTCATAGATGCCTTTATGGCAAGTACCGCATGTGGTCTGGACATTGGAAGGATGAACAGAGGATCTTTCATCGCTAGCCTTAATATTGAAGTGCGAAGTGTGACAGTCGGTACAGACTGCACTCACAGTTAAACCCTTGTTGGTAAGTCCCCTGCCGTGAACGCTGGAGGAGTAATCAGCCATGGCATTGGTCTCAAGCAATTCGGTTGATTTCGTAGCCTGTCCATCCTCACGGTGACACTCTCCGCATAGGGTGGGAATGGCCGTCCTGTAAACCGGTGAAGTATCATCATACCTGGATTTGGTGCCATGAGTGCCATGACAGTCGGTACAGTAGGGTGCGTCTTCTTTCTTATTATAATAGGCCTGTCCATGACCGCTTTCAAAATAGAGAGTGGAAACTTCGGCATGACAGGAGGAGCAGTCTACTGGTTCATTGGTTGAACAGGGCCTTTGCAGATGATCCGTGACCGCTGTATGGCATTTGGTACACTGGATATTCTTATGAACCGTATTTGGAAGCTCAGCAGGGTTTACATACAAAGAAACCCTTTCATTGTCTACCATCTTATGTACATCCTGGTCGTTGTGACACTTCATACAGGAATTGTCTGTGATCCTGGCTGTTATTTGAGGAATGTCGATTTTGTGAGGAGGGTGGCATGAAGAGCATGCCGGGATGATGGATGGATCCTTTTCCCAGAGCTCTCCTTTAATTACTTTCTTATGGGTCTCCACAATCTTTGTATGACATTTCATGCAAGTACCTGCGATTCTGTTTGGAGAGACAGATGAATTGGGGCTGGTATGTGGCAACACCAGGTGGTTGTTGTGGCAGTCGTTACAGGTGGCAGTTACAATCAGGCCGGCCTCAAACAATCCTTTGCCATGGATGCCCTGGGTGTAGTTTTCAACAATATTGTGTTCAGACACATCATATACCCTGGCTACCACTTCCCCCTCTCGGTGACATTTGCCACACAGAAAGGGAATATTCATCTTATAGGTGCGTGAAGTCGGGTCTGTATAATGCAGGATGTCGTGGTGACCATGGCACTCTTTGCAACTGGGAGCATGGGGATCTTTTTTCAATAGAGCCTGCCCATGAATACCTCTTATATTATTGATCATCTGGTTGGTATGGCAGCTTCCGCACTCAACCGGATTCAGACCTCCTCCATCCATATGTGCAAAATCATTGTCATCGGCATCCGAGTGGCATGAGATACAGGTGTTGCCGTGGTGGACGGAATTCGAAAACCGGGCGGTATCCATGTACATTGATATCGTTCTTCCATTTCGTTCGGCGGTCAGTTCCGGATCCTCATGACACATCAGGCAATCTTCATCAGATTGTGCATAAAGATGCCCCATGACGGGACCAAGAAGAAGAAATGAGAGGATCCATACAACTCTTGATACAGCAGCAATGGAAAAGGGAACTCGGGTCATAGCATAAGGGATTCAGGGTGAAAACAAAAAACCATGTCTTCAGAAATTACATGCTCCGAAGACATGGTTAAAATAAGAAATAATTACGAGTGTAAACCCTGTATGTAGATGTGAATGTGTTATTTAGATCTGATCTGAATATAGATCAAACAAAACTAAGCTCTATTTATGTTCTTCATGATATCCATTGACCATACTTTTAAACAGGGTGCCGGGCTTATCCCCCAGGGTACATGTATAGAGGTGGATTAACAGGAATATGGATAGTACAAAACCCACTACAATGTGCAGAACATCATAGAAAATCAATCCACTTACATTGAACACATTGTAGGCAATCAAATCCGGGATCATCAATGCAATTCCTGAAAAGATCAGCAAGGGCATCCCGAAATACATGGCGAACACATAGGAAACCTTCTGAAGCGGATTGAATTTTTGTTTCTCAGTGATAGGGAAGGGATGAGGTTCTTTCTTGAAAATTCCAACCGCATAAAAAATAAATTGTTTCCATAGGTTGGGAAAAAGGTTCTTTCGCCACTTTCTGTAAAACCTTCCATTCTTTGTAACCATGTTACCAATGATGAAAACCCCGTAATTAAAAGTAAGGATTAGTGCACAAACATTGTGTATTCCAACTGAAGCTTTAAAACTAAGCAGGTTAGAATCAACACTTGAATAATGAAGGCTCAATCCAGTAAGGATCAACAGGAGAAACATTAGGGCATTTGTCACATGCCAGATACGGATCCAGACTGGATAGAGGTATATTTTTGAAATTGCCATATCACTTATTTTTCAATTTTCTTATACGCAAATAGCTGTGGAAGACTATGACCAGCAGGGTCATTCCAAACACCAAAAAGCTGAGCCGGTTCATAAATACATTTTGATTGGCGCCAATCACATAGGCATTGTTCAGGATAATCCCATTGGCAAAACCAGCTTTGCGCTCCTCCTTAATCTGGAATTTGTACAGGGTATGCATCAAACGGGAGTCTCTTGCGTGACACTCATTGCAATTTTTAACCGCCTCTGTTTTTGGCATGATTTTGTGGGCAATCAGGATGGAATCGTTGATGGCCGTATGACATTCGATGCAACGAACGCTTCTAAAATGTGCAATCTGATTCGGTAACCAGTCATGGCTCTCAACCACATTGATCTCCTCTCTGTCGGATAGCAGCATGAATTGACTGTAATCGGCATGGCAGCTCAGGCACATCTGGTTGTCATATAGTATGGCATCTTCGATATCAGTGGCTGTCCTCATAAAAGCTTTATAACTATGCGGATCATGACACTTCCAGCAGGTAAATTCATCCATGTTATGCGCACTCTCCATGAACTCTGCTTCGATATCTTCAAAATGATACTGGGCAAAGGTTTCGTCATAACCGTGACAATCCATGCAAAGCAGCTTCTCCTCGATTCTTGCATCCAGGGGGTGAGGAAACTCAAATAGATCGTAGGAATGGCAATCCGTGCAGCTGAAGGATTTGTGAACGGAGGAATAGTACATATCCCTGTCCACCTTCAAATTATTGTACACCTGCATTGTCACCTGTCTTCCAAAACTATCTTCCACTTTGAACTTTTGTTCGCCGTGGCATTTCAGACAACCCTCATTGTCTTCCACATAGTCATTCACTTCGAAGTAGGAAGATTTCAGCTTGGTTGTATCCTCCTGTTGCGCATGAAGACTGTATGCAAAGGTGAAGAGGAGGGCCAATACAATTGTTGTTGGGGTTTTTCTCATTTTAGAACCTGATGGAGATGTTAAATCCGAATCTGAAATTACCGTCCCAGGGATTGTTGCTGTTAAAAGCGAGGCTGGGATTCCTGACAATGTTGTCATAGTTACAGGCAAATACCCTGAAAGAGTGCGTGCTTGTTCCAATTTCAACACCAAGTGCCAGGTTGGGGTATACCTCCGTGTCGCCTTGTAAGAGGGGTTGATCGTACTCGAATATGATGGATGAGAATCCAAGGATCTGGAAGCGCCCTCCAAAATAGAGTGAAGCATTGGCATTGAGGTATCCTTCGGGAACCGCATTGTAGTACACAAAGGTTGGAGCCATCTGCAGGCTTACCTTATTTCCAAACCTCCTGGCAACTATCAATTGGTTCAGATAGGACATCCTGTAAGCAAATTTGTAATCCTCTTCAGGTCCGAAGAACTTGTCGTCCCGGGCATCAAGCACTGCATTTCCATGGTAGGAGAGGGATACTGGAATTCTTCCTGACTTGGTTTGGGTCAGAATGGCATATTTCCACTCCAGGTCCTGCAGTTTGTAAGTTCTTGTGGTTCCTAGTCCAAGCATAAGTCTGTCGGTAATGCCATAGGACAACCCAATTCGTGTGTTGGCCGATCCATAGATTCCATAGATATCAGAGATGTCTTTGATCTCTGCGAATCGGTGTTGGATCTCCAGAGCAAACTGTCCTTTATCCGGATTGACAGTGGTCTGGTTGTCGATCAGAAGCATGGTTTCAAAGAGTGCCCTTGCGGGCTTATCCTCTTCTTCGTCCTGTGAGAAAGTGTTGTTTGTGGAAAGCAGGGTAGCAAGGCAAACAAATGAAATTAAATAGATATTCCTTTTCATGGTTATGGTTTTTTCTTAGTTTTCAATTATCCTGGGCACCTTCGTCGATCCAGCCCAGTATGGTTAAAACTTCATCATCGGTGGCGCGACCGGTATGAGTCCCTGTGAGAACTTCATAGATTTGGCTTTCACAAGGGAAATCAGTATCTACATATCCACCATCGATTAATTCATCATAAGCCCATCCTTCACTCAGGTTAGGTGATTGTCCGCCTGAATGACATGCGATACAGTTTGCATTAAAAATGGGCTGAACATCTCCTGAAAAGCTTACATTGGTAGGAAGGTCTTCGGGACATTCTGGCGCTGGAATTTGGTATTTGGTGCAAGCGGACAGGATAATAAACAACGCGCCTGTCAATAAAAAAATCAATCTTCTCATGTCAAAAATATTTAGATTTTGCGCGTGAATCTCGCTGTATTGAGGTGTTCCAAAGATAGATGTTATAGGATTCACGATAAAGGAATTCAAAACGACATATAATAAGTTTTCAGTCGAGATAGATCAGTATATTAACTGACCTATATCAGTCAAATATTTATTTTATGTATATTGCCGGCAAAACCTAAGAAACTCTGGGAATATGAATGTGGCCAAACTCTGTAATGGGTGCGATGATTGTAATCGAAAATCATCTATGTTTCAGGTGCTTACTGAGGAGGAGCTGGTTATCCTCAACAAGGATCGCTACTCTGTTCGTTTTCACGAAGGGGAGGTGATTTTAAAGCAGGGAACCAAAGCTGATTATCTGATCTCGGTGGTGGAGGGTTTTGCCAAAACCTGTATTGAGGGACATAATGAGCGAAACCTCATCCTCGACTACATCAAACCCTGGAGGTTGGTGGGAGGTCCGGCAGCACATATTGGAGAGAAACATCGTTACAGTGTCATTGCGGTTCAGGAAACCCTGGTTTGTTTTATAGATGTAAAGAATTTTATGCATGTTGCGGCTTTAAACGGTGCATTTTCCGAACAGGTTTTGATTCATTGTTCAGGCAATTACCTTACAGCGCTTGAAAGAATGGTCGGACTGAGCCAGAAACAAATGCACGGAAGAATAGCAGACGCGCTAATCTATTTGAGTAAGGAGATTTATATCAGTAAGGTAGTCGGCAGTGAGATAAGCAGGCAGGATATGGCTGATTATACCAGCATGTCGAAAGACAGTGCCATTCGCATCCTGAAAGAGTTTGAGCGTGATGAAATCATTATCCTGGATGGCAAACGCATTGAGATTCTTTCAGATGAAAGGCTGCATGAGATCTCACAGCGGGGGTAGCATTTTGGCTATTTAGCTTCCGCCCTCTCAAAATTAAGGTCCTGAAAATCATAACTGAAATCAATATCAGGGGAGATCCCTTTCATTGTAATGCTTTGTGCAACTCCTTCTTCATCAAGACTGAAGACGGCGAATGCATCTGCATCCATCTCTCTATGTTCCCACCTAACTGCAAAAGCATTGGCTTTGTAAAAGTACATGGGGCCCGTAAGTTTGGGTGAACGCAATGAAGTGAACCAGAGCTGATCCCCATCCAGGTATATTTTGATTTTGCCAAACCATTTGTCTTCATACATTCCCACGAACTGCTCCGGATCTATACGGGTATCATCTGCATCGGCCACCGTAAGCCAAACCTGGTCAACCACTTTTGACGCCTCACTCGACTGGGATTGATACCTCTCCAGATATTTGTCTGTCCATTCAAAATCATCAAGTCCCAGGTAGCTGTCCACAATGGTCTGTGCAACTGCCTGATAAACTCCGTCCCCTCCATAGTAGGAGTTAGTCAGGACAACCACCCCCAGATCCAGGTCAGGTATCATAATAGTTTTAGAAAACATGCCTGAGAGGTCACCAGTATGCGATACGGAAAGTTTTCCATTCATATCATTTAACCTCCAACCCAGTCCGTAGCCCGAAAAGCGGGGATTGTACCTGGTATCGGGCCTTACGTCAATGCTTGTATGAATCTTCCACATTTCTCCTTGACTTTGGCGACTGAAGAGTTGGTTCTCAAGTGATTCTCCATATCTCCCTTCATTGAGATGCACCATCATCCACTTGCACAGGTCATTTGCGTTTGACAGCACACCTCCTGCAGCCCCGTTGATCTTCTTCGGATCCAGTTCATAGAAGGGGATGGTTAGCAGCTTACCCTCTGTAGCCAAATGTGGAGTAGCCAGATTTTCGGAACCACACATGCTTGCAGGAAGCGTGAATGAATTATCCATGTTCAATGGTTTCATGATTCTCTCCTTTACAAATACCTCCCAGCTGACTCCACTCACCCGTTTAATGAGTTCACCTGCTACCAGGTAAAGGATATTATCGTAATCGTATTTGGTGCGGAAGGCAGAGACAGGCTCAAAGTGCTGGAAGTTGGACAGCATATCAGATATGGTAAAATCAGAACCGGAAGGCCATTTCTGTAGGTCCCCGGCACCCAAGCCCAGCCCGCTTCGGTGTGTCACCAGGTCCTGTATATTAAAATTCTGAGTGACATAATCGTTATACATTTTAAACTCGGGAATATGGTCAATCACACGATCGGTCCATGAAAGTTTCCCTCTTCCACCAGCATCGCCAGGGCTGTGGTGGTAAATGCTTTGCTGTTAGAGGCAATGGCAAAGGCGGTATGCTCATCCACGGGGGCATTGGTCTCCACCGATTTTACCCCATACCCGCGGGAATGAACAATTTCCCCATCCTTTACGACCCCCACAGCCACTCCGGCCACGGTGAACTTCTCCATGGCATCCTCTACCAGATGGTCTATCTCTCTGGATGAGAGTTGTCCGGCAGTGTTCACTGCAACAACAATGGCTAATAGGAAGGCTACCGAACTTTTGCGGGTGAATCTATTCATGAGAAGGTCAAAATCATTCATGGTTTTTGTTTACTATGGAATTCCGGTTTCGAAGGGATTGTTTGGGTCTATGCTCCAGCCAAACCATCCCCCGTCAAAGAGAGAAACACGAGGCCATCCCATCAGCCATGCATTAAGCCATGCTTCACTTCCCCTCCAGCCGGTTCCACAATAAAATGCCAGGTGTTTCTCGGGACCAATTCCAGATCCTCTCCAGATTTCAGCAATTTCGTGGTATTCACGCATGGTGTGGTCCACATTCCGATAATTCTCCATGTGATAAGCATCGCTTCCGCAATTTGCAAAAACAGCCCCGGGAATCCTGCCCTTCGGTTTAATGTAATTATAACCACTTACCTCTCCAATGTATTCCGGGTAGCTCCGAACACAGACCAGGTCCGCATCTTTGGATTGAATCATGGTTTTGGCTTCTGGTACATCCACGGCAAGTTCGGGGAGAGCGGGTATGTGTGTTCCAAAATCGCTCACTGCTACTTTGGCAACCTCTACTGTATGAGTCTCATAACCGCAATCTTTCCAGGATTGAAATCCCCCATTGAGAATCCTTACATCTTTCACACCCGCATAGATCATAATGAATGCACACCGAATGGCACCAATATGCCCGGCAGCACTCCCCGGGAACTCATCGTCGTTATCAGGATCCATGTATTTCCCATAGAGAATCACGGTTGTGTCGGAAGTGATCCCATGTTGTTCCAGGGCCGCTTTGAGTTCTTTCGGTGAACGACGGTCCCATGTTTCGGACGCCTCCAATGCCAGGGTATCAATATCAATGGCCCCGGGAATATGCCCTGTCAGGTAAGCATTCCGGTTGCGATAATGGGCATGGCAAATGACAATAGGTCCTGCCTCCAGATCTTCTGGAATTTCTCCATCAACAATGCTTTTTACCCACTCTGGGTGAACCAGCTGTCGGAATCGTGCCAGGTGTTCCATGAGCATTTGCTCGTTTCCCGACCATTCTTTAATAAAATGGTTGTAAACCGAAACATCCGGATATCCTGCTTTCACAAATAGTTCTGCCACCCTTTGGCTGTCCCGGGTATCATATCCATAGATAACCAGGCGATTTTCCGGCTCTATCTGCTTGTGACGAACTACCTCAATCCAATCCATGTACTCAGCCCATTTTGCCGGTAGTGATTTTGCCCCTTTAATATGGCCTCCCCTGGATTCGTTTCCCAGTTTCCATCCATTGTAAGCATCTGCAGGTCTTACGTCTATAATCTTTATATTCTTGTCTTTCAGTAGGTTTGCAACTTCAAAAGTGGTCAGTTCATTGATAATTTTCATTTGCAAATTCTTTCCATCAAGATAGGAATAATATCTCTTGACATGACTATTCACGAAAATCATACCTTTGAGAATGCCTGTACAGAATCAAAGACGAGCGATTACATTGTTTACTCTGATTTTAGCGGGAGAGATCATTTTCTTTTTGCCTTTTGTACTGGCACGCATCTTTCGACCCACTTTGCTGGACTATTTTGACATCACCAATACCGAACTTGGAATCTGGTTTTCTGTTTATGGAGTCGTTGCCATGGGTGCATACCTGGTGGGTGGGTTCCTGGCCGACCGTTATTCGGCTCGGAAGCTGATGGCCCTGGCTCTGTGGCTCACCTCAGTGGGAGGCTTTTTAATGGCTACAGTTCCTTCAAGTCGACTGATGGTCTGGATTTATGCCTTCTGGGGATTTACTACCATCTGTCTATTCTGGTCTGCCATGATCAGGGCTACCAGGATCTGGGGTGGCGTTGGATTCCAGGGCAGGGCTTTTGGCTGGTTGGAGGGCGGACGGGGTGCAATTGCTGCGCTTCTGGGTTCTGTTGCACTACTTCTTTTTTCACAAATAGGCCAATTCGGTTGGGTTATCCTGGCTACTTCTGTTCCTACTTTTTTGGCCGGAATCATGGTCTGGGTGCTAGTCCCTGATTTTACCCTGGATAAAGACTGGGTAAAATGGAATGAGGTTGTGCGGAGAAATCTAATAATACTGAAAATGCCCTCCATCTGGCTGTTAATCATTGTGATAATCTGTGCCTATTCGGGCTATAAAATCACAGATGATTTTTCGCTTTTTGCAAAGGAAGTACTTGGGTTCTCAGAGGTTCAAGCCGCTGGGGTTGGGACGGCAGCTTTATGGTTAAGGGCTTTTGTGGCCATTATTGCAGGAATCCTGGCTGACCGTTTTACCAGGGTCCCTGTGATTGTGGTAAGTTTTGGGTTGACCATTTTGGGAGGATTACTCATTGGACTTGGTGTACTAAATTCAGTGTTGGGAATGGTGCTGATGAACCTCACCATTACTGCTGCAGGAATCTATGGCGTCAGGGCACTCTATTTTGCTGTACTGGAAGAGGCTAACATTCCTCTGGGGCTTACGGGTACTGCTGTGGGCATTGTTTCATTTGCCGGGTTCACACCTGATATCTTTGTGGGTCCGTTTATGGGTCGTCTGCTTGATCGGAATCCTGGTGTGGAAGGGCATCAACATGTTTTTCTTCTGCTTGTTATTTTTTCAGGAGTGGGACTGGTTACCAGCTTGATTTTCAATATATTTACAAGCAAGCTTGAATCTGAAGTTCAAAATGAACAAAAAAACCCGGAATAAAAGATTGCTTTTTTTTGCTCCTCGGGTGTTTCTCCAACTCGATTGCACAGGAGAGTTTCAGGATCTGGCCCTATTTGCAGAATCCGGATTCGGATGCAATGAGTATCATCTGGTTTTCTGAATCCGCTTTGTCCGGAAGGGTAGAGTACCGTGAATTGGGAACTGAGCCATATTTAGTTGAGGATAGCAATCCTGAGTTCTCAGAGTCACTGGCCTATTCCACATGGGAGGATACTACATTTTTTGGAGGGGAGGCACCTCTGGCACCCTACAAACACCGGATCAGACTGGAGAATCTTAGGGCCGGGACTACCTATGAGTACAAGGTTTTACAGGGGAACGAAACATTTCAGGCTTCCTTTAATACAGCTCCTCCAGGAGCTGATTCCATTCGTTTCGTAGTGTATGGCGACAGCGAAACACAACCTGAATCCACAGGGGGCCCTACATCCTGGCCGGATCCGGTAACAGATAGTTCCCGTCTCTACCTCATTGATCAGACCACCGGTTACAGGAACAACCTTGAAGTGATCAGATCGCGAAGGCCGGATCTTGTACTTATAGCCGGGGATCTGACTCAGCACGGAGGAGAGCAGAGAGATTGGGATGAGTTCTGGAAACATAATGCCGATTCCGCAGGCCATACATCGCTTGCCGGACAGGTGCCTATTATGGCTACGCCGGGGAATCACGAATATTATGATGGAAACTACCTGGAGGGATACAATCAACCGGGTTCGGAAAGGGCCATCAGACGATACCTTACCTATTTTGATTCACCCGCCAACCATTCTCCAAATAAGGAGCAGGAGGGACGCTATTACCATTTGAGGTATGGGCAGGTATCATTGATCTCACTGGATTTATGTAACAACGGGACCAACGGCTCGAATGAGGATACCAATTTTTACCTGATGGGGGAGACTGATTCGGTGGGTGGAAACGCACCAGATTTTGGAATTGGGTCTGTTCAGTATTTATGGCTGGAAGCGCAACTTGAGGAGGCGCAGGAGAAGAGTATCTTTACATTTGTGATGTTTCATCACGTTCCCTATTCGTCAGGGCCCCATGGATTTCCAGTTGGTATTGGCGACCTGATGGATAATCAGTCTGGTGTAGCCACCAGAATACTTACCCCCCTTTTTTTTAGGTATGGAGTGGATGCTGTCTTTTGTGGGCATGATGAGATGTGGGAACGTTCGGAACTTAAGGGTTCTGAGATTTTGAAAGACGGAAGCTCATTAGATTATAGCTTGCCGTTTTTCGATGTTGGAATTGGGGGAGATGGATTAAGGGGACCTGTTGAAGGTACTGATAACATCTATCAGCAATTCCTGGTTCATACAGATGCCCCTGAGATATGGGAGGGTGATCTCCTTTTAGAAGGAGGCAAGCACTATGGGCATCTGGAGGTTGATGTTTTCCCCGTAAATGAGTTTACCCATCAGGCCATTCTCACACCTGTTTATGTACTACCCATCTATTCTGAGGAGGATTCGGCATACACAGGATTTGAGCGCAGGGAGTATAACGATCAAATTATTCTGACTCGCACCATTGCAGATACGACCGTGGGTGAAAGAGATCACCAGGTACCCGGCACTTCTTCGCGAAGCTATCCTAATCCTTTCCATACCTTAACTACCATCGAATTTTGGCTTTCCGAACCGGGAGATGTGAAAATTAGCATCTGGGATGATACAGGGAGATTGATTCGCAGATTTCAGGAAGTGAACAGCTTTGCTGGATCAAACCTTTTGCAGTGGAATGGGCAGGATCAGACAGGAAACCAGGTTTCCCCCGGACTCTATCTATTCAACATAGAAACGGAATCAGGTGAGTCCCTCTCCGGGAGAATGGTTTGCACCAGTGACCGTCGCTAGTTTCATTGTTAATTCCGTCTGTTTATTATCAAAAACGATTATTAATCGATATTTTTAATAGAATCGTTTGCAGAAGCGCATCATGAAAAATGGCGGAGACAAATCGGAAGGCTTAATCCTTGGGATTGATGTTGGATCTGTTTCAATTTCTGTGGTAGTAATTAATGGTCAGGGTGAGCTGGTTAGTGAAGCCTATGTCCTCCATCATGGCGATATACGGATCACCCTGGAAAAATTACTGCAAGGGCATCATTCAGAGGAAATTGTGGGGGTTGCCAGTCCGTCGGGGAAGGTCCACTTCCGGGAATCGGTCCGTGTTTTCGATCAGCAGGTTTCCATTATGGAAGGGATTTCATCCCTGGGCCTGAGTGCCCGATCAATTATTCATGTGGGTGCCGAGCGCTTTTATCTGGTAGAGCTTGATCCTGATGGCAAATACCTCCAGACTAGTCACAGCTCATCCTGCGCTGCAGGAACCGGAAGTTTTCTGGACCAGCAGGCAGTCAGGCTCAAGCTGAACGATACCAGCCATCTCTCACAAATGGCGCTTCAGAACAGTTCACCCATTCCCGACATAGCGGCCAGGTGTTCTGTATTTGCCAAAACCGACCTGATTCATGCACAGCAGAAGGGTTACGGCCTGGAAGCCATATGTGACAGCCTTTGCAAAGGTCTGGCTGATAACATTGCAGATACCCTCTTTAATAAAACAATCCCAGAATCTCCCATCTATATGTCGGGAGGTGTATCGAAGAACCAGTCAGTAGTCAGACACCTGCAGCGTATTATTGGTAAGGAAATCACCGTCCATCACCATTCTGAGCACCTTCCGGCAATAGGGGCAGCCCAACTTCTGCTGAATGAAATAACTGCAGGCAAAGATTTCCCTGCACCCGATCTGTCAGAGATCGTGATTCACAAAAAAGCTCTGGACTATTTTTACGAAGCCCTTGGTGATCCTGCAGCTGTATCCAAGGAGATCACCATCGACGAAATTTTTTTCCTTCAGCCGCAACATTCCGATCATACGGCCCATATCCAGGTCGAACTTTTCGGAATGTCAGATCCTGGACTACCCGAGTACTACCTGGGAATCGATGTGGGATCGACCAGCACCAAGGCCGTTTTGCTAAATATCAACGGCGAGCCCTTTGCCGGATTCTATACCTATACCTCTGGTCAGCCCTTAAAAGCGGTCCAGGCCCTGTTCGAAGCCATCGACCACCTGGCCGCCAGGAGCCAGGTCGATTTTCTTATTGAAGCGTGCGGCATTACCGGTTCGGGCCGAAAATTCATCGGGGGAATTGTGCGGGCCGATCAGGATATTGATGAGATTACGGCCCATGCCCGGGCAGCCTATGAGCTCAATCCACACACTGATACCATCATTGAGATCGGCGGACAGGATGCCAAGTTCACCCAGATGAAGGAGGGAATGGTCACCTTTTCCCATATGAATACAGTATGCGCAGCGGGGACCGGGAGTTTTATTGAGGAGCTGGCCGGAAAACTGGGTGTGGAACTAAAAGATTACGAGCGTTTGGCCATGCATAAGCCGGCCCCGCTGGCCAGTGACCGTTGTACCGTATTTATGGAGCGGGATATTAACCAGCTTCTGAGCCAGGGTTATTCCGTGGAGGAAGTGCTGGCCACGGTCATTCATTCTGTGAGGGAAAATTACCTGAAGAAAGTGGCCAGTGAGTCGCTTATTGGAAAACACGTATGTTTCCAGGGAGCCACAGCCAAAAACAGAGCCTGGTGGCAGCCTTTGAACAACGGCTTAAGAAGCCCATTTATGTTTCCCCCCTCTGTCACCTTACCGGTGCACTGGGTGCCGCTTTGCTCCTGAAAGAGAATCATAGTGGACCCAGCCGGTTCAGGGGACTGGGTATGTATAAGCGCTCCATTCCTGTGGAGACCGAAAACTGCGATCTCTGTCTGAACCATTGCACCATAAGCGTAGCAAGCATTAATGGAGACAAACAGGCCTATGGTTTCCTGTGCGGGAGAGACTACGAAACCCGCAAGTTTGTAAGCCAGAATAAGAAAGGATTCGAGCTGATCAAAGAAAGAAGAAAGCTGGAGCATAACGCGGCCCGCAAGCCTCCCCGGGGCAAATCTCAAGCTGTAGTTGGGATTCCTGCTACCCTGCACCTTTTGGAAGATCTTCCCTTCTGGACTTCTTTTTTTAACAGACTGGGGATTCCTCTCCAGTCGAGCGAGAGATTCCGGGATTCTCTGAAAACAGGGAAGAAAATTGCCGGAGCTGAATTTTGTGCTCCCATCGATTCCATGTATGGACACGTGGCCCACGTCGCGGACAATTGTGACTTTGTATTTATGCCCATTTACCTGGAAGCCCGGGAGAAACCAAAAAATACGGAGCAGAATTTCTGCTACTACACTCAGTTCAGTGCTTCCCTGGCCTACCTGGAAGGCCCTCACGTGAAGAATAAGCTGATCAGCCCTATGCTTAATTTTAACAAAGATTCGGGCCACAATGCTGTAATTCTATTCCAAAGTCTGAAGAAGATGGGATTCGGGTCACTGACTCTGGTAAAAGTTCTGGGCGCCCTGAATAAAGCCGAATCAAATGCAGCCAGGCTAAAATCAAATCTGAAGGAGCTCTATAATCAAAAAAAGGATAGCGCTGAAAATATTTCCGTCGTGCTTCTGGGGAGGCCCTATGTAGTTCTTTCGGAAACCCTGAATAAGGGGATTCCGGATATTTTCAATGGGATGGGGATCCAGACGTGGTACCAGGACATGCTACCTATTGATCCGGAACACGATGAGGCCTTCAACAAACTTCTGGAAAAAACCCCCTGGCACTATGCCTCCACCATCCTGCGAGCTGCAGAACTCGCGGGTCGGACCAAAAACCTATATCCGGTACTGATCACTGCCTTTAAATGTGCCCCGGATTCATTCATCATTGGCTACTTTAAGCAGCTGATGCATCTCTATGGCAAACCCTTCCTGGTAATCCAGATAGATGAACACGATTCAAACACCGGGTATGAGACCCGGATCGAAGCTGCCTTGCGCTCCTTCAGGAACCATGCGCAAAGCGAGGCTGGTGTTCCGTATCCCGACCTGGGATCCCTGCTGCCCAGGGTAGAAATAACAATGGATGGCCAAACCCTCCTGATACCTAACTGGGATCCCTTTGTAAGCCCGCTGGTGGCAGCCAACTTACGCAGATTGGGAATAGATGCCCGCGCCCTGGAGCCCTCCGAACTGGGAATCAGGAAAAGCATGGTGCACAACACGGGCCAGTGTCTGCCCATCAACATCATAGCACAGAATTGCATCGACTACATTGAAAAGCACAATCTGGACCCCTCCCGAACCATGCTCTGGATGCTGGAGGGATACATAAGTTGCAACCTGAGACAATACCCCTACTACATCAAGCAAATATTCGAGAACCACGGCAAAGGCTTTGAAAAGACAGCTGTTTATTCGGGGAAGATCACTCATCGGGAGATATCCATAAAAGCAACCTACTATGTGTATTTTGCCTATATGCTGGGTGGATTGTTTCACAAGACCGCATGTCGCATAAGGCCCTATGAACTAATTCCCGGCCAGACCGATGAAGTGTTCCGGGAGGTGCACAAGATACTCCTGGAGGGTTTCACCGGCGAGCACTCCATGGAACAGATCATTCACAATGGCCTGGATCTGATAGAAGGAATTAAGTATGACAAAAGCAGTCGCAAACCTCTGGTAGCTATTTTTGGTGACCTCTATGTAAGGGACAATGATGTCATGAACCAGGACCTGGTTGGGGCCATAGAGGAAGCTGGGGGAGAAGTGCTGATTACTCCTTACCATGATTATGCCAAGATCATGATAGAGAACATGTTCCGCAGGGCCTATGAGCGGAAAGAGTATGTGGAAACCAGCGTAAACAAAATCCTGCTGAATGTGGTAAAGTTCATGGATGAAAGGTATTACAGGCCTTTCAGCAAACACCTGGGCCCTGCCCCGGTAATCAATCCAAAAGCCCTGGAGAAGCGCCTGGCTGATTTCAACATCGACCGTTTTCACGGTGGAGAATCCTACGACAACATTCTGAAAATTTTCTACATCGTGGAAAATTACCCCGAGGTATCTCTATTTGTCCAGACCAACCCTTCTTTTTGTTGTGCTGCTCTGGTCACAGAAGCCATGACCCGCCGCATTCGTGAAAAAACAGGTGTCCCCATAGTAACCATTACCTATGATGGTACCAGCGATCAGATGAATGATGTGATTGTACCTTACATACAGAAAGCTCCTTCCCAACGTAGAGCACAGTAATTTCTAATTTTTCAAGCTGGTCAGATATGCCGTATTGGGTTTGACTATTTGGGTAAGACCACTTGTGGTTTAATGATAAAAGCGTAGTGATATTCCCCAGGGGGAATGGTGTATTGTTTATGCACATGGCGGCCCCAGGAGGTATCGCCTCCCAGCCCCATCTGTTTATGGTCTATGTTCCACTGAACCAGGTTTCCTGGCTTTATGTCGGCCCCATGTTTTGCCGTGACCGGGACCAGTCCTGAAGCAGATTTCCCTCCCTCTTTTCCTGCTACGAAATCCAGCTCTTCAACTCCAAATGGCCAGGTACTGCCATTGAGCAGCTGGTTATCGGTGGGGTATGCGGTAAGTGTAATCCGATCTGAACTCAGGGCCATCCATCGCACATCGGTTTTGTTTCCGGTCTCCTGAGGACGCGGATATCGATGGAACTGATCCAAAACCGCTCCCCGGTATAGCCCAATTTTCCCGGATGATTTTCTATCCCAGTAGGTTTCAAAAGGCCCCCTACCATACCATTCAGTGTGGCTGAAAGTTGGAGCAAGGGTCAAATATAGGCCCAGGCGCGGCAGCTTAGGTAATGAATCAATCAAGGGGGTAAACCCATATTCTACCTGTAGTGCTCCCGCTCCTGTCAATGTATAGTTGATGAGGATACTGGCTGCTGAATCGGGGAGAGAATAGAGAAGGGTAAAATTAACTCCTTGTTGAACAACTTCGGGAGGCTTTATGAGGGTGGATTGGACCTCCTCAGATGCCTTTTTCCATAAGGCTCCCCATGTGTGCAAGCCATTGCCAAGGTCGTTATCGGTGGGTGCCCTCCAGAAATTTGGTCTTATCTCGCTGCTGGTAATAAGCTCTCCATCAAAGAACCAGTTAGAGATTGCACCCGTTTTATGGTGGATACTCAATGAGGTAAACAAGTTTTGCAAAAGTATCTGATCCTGCTCAAAGGTGATCCTGAAATTGGCCGGGCCGTTTTCAGGGACTGGTTTGGATTTATAATCCTGGAGTATAAACTGTTCGAAGGCTACCTCATGCCCCGCTTTTATAAGATCCATATCAGTTTGGGTAAAAAGCTGAGCCAACAGGATGTATTCTTTATCTTTCGAAGGTGTAGAGGGAACTATTTGAAATTTCATTTCACTCCGGGCAGGAATACTTATAGGCTCGAATTCCCCGCTCTCAGTGTGAATCCCATCCTCAAGGATGGTCCATCTAAGGACATGGTTATCCAGAGAAGCAAAATAGTTCTTGTTGGCCACCCTGAGAGTTTGGCTTTCTCTGTTCCAGTGAAAGGAGGCTGGTTGATATACTTTTTTCACCTCATGCAGGTGGGGGTGGGGATTTCGATAGGGGTCCACCAGTCCGTTGTTTAGAAAATTGCCATCTGTGGGAAGGTCCGGGTGGTAGTCATGTCCGTAGGCCAGATATGGGTTTCCCTTATCATCTCTGTACTCCAGAGCCTGATCCACCCAGTCCCAGATAAAGCCTCCCTGCAGTTGAGGATAGGCTTCGATGATATCCCAGTAATCCTGCAGGTTGCCCACTGAATTTCCCATGGCGTGGGCATATTCAATCATAATGGCAGGTTTGCCGGGGTTATTTACTGCATACTTCACCAATGACTGAGGTCTGGGATACATGGGACAGAATATATCTGTATAGTCCTCTTGACCGGCTGGTTCATATTGGACAGGTCTGGTGGAATCCTGCTCTTTCAGCCATTGATAGCAGGAGCGGAAGACTTCCCCTTCGCCTGCTTCATTACCAAGGGACCAGATGATGATGGAGGGGTGGTTGCGGTCGCGAAAGTACATTCGTTTAATCCGTTCCAGGTGGGCAGGGTACCACGACATTTCATTGCCCAGCTGTGTGGACTCGGATAGGGCCAGGGGATGGCTCTCAATATTGGCTTCATCAATCACGTAGAGTCCATGGATATCGCACAGGTCGTACCAGTAGGGGTGGTTGGGATAGTGGCTGGAACGCACTGCATTGATGTTGTTCTCTTTCATTAACCTGATATCCTGCTCCATGGATTCCCTGGAGACCACATGTCCGGAAAGGGGATCGGTTTCATGCCTGTCAACTCCTTTAATGTAGATGGCTTTTCCGTTGACTAACAGCTGCTTGTTCTGAATGGAGATGTTTCTGAATCCAATGTTTTTCCTTATAAACTGATCGTTCTGTTTATTCTGCGGGTCGGTCAGAGCTACGCTCATTATGTAGCAGGAGGGATCTTCCGCAGACCATGGCTTAACATGTTTCACCAGGGATTCAATATCGATAACTTTTGAACTGCTGGCCTCCACTTCTATTTCTCTCTCCTTACAGAACAGGAGATTCGATCCCTGGTATAAGCAGACCTTTAGGGATCTAATTGCAGTCGTTGCTGACCGATTCTCTACCCGGGTACTGAGGGAGAATTCTCCATGGGTATAGGAGGAATCCAAATTTGCATGAACCTGAAAATCAGCGATAATCGCTCTGGGCTGGCAGTAAATATAGACTTCTCGTTCAATGCCACTCATGCGCAGCATATCCTGGCTTTCCAGGTAACTTGCATCACTCCAACGGAACATCTGGATTGCCAGAAGGTTTTCACCCTCCTTTACAAAGGGGGTGATGTTAAACTCTGCAGGAGTTTTTGATCCCTGAGAATATCCGAGAAACACACCATTTAAATAGAGGTACATGGCCGATTTGCTCCCTGCAAAGTGAAGGATGATTTCCTTTTCCGGCCACTCTTTTGGTAGTTGAAACCTATGCCTGTAAGTACCCACGGGATTGTAATCATCAGGCACCTCTGGCCAGGTAGTAGTAAATGGGTAACGTTCATCCAGGTAGATGGGGTGTCCGTAACCTTCTACCTCCCAATTGGAAGGAACCGGAATGTTGTCCCAATCAGAATCATCAAGTTCTTCCTTATAGAAATCTTTAGTTCGTTGACCTGGAGAGCGCACCCATTGAAATTTCCAATGGCCATCTAAACTGAGAAAGCGTTCAGACTTTAAGGGATTGTCAATAATTGCAAGTGAATCAGATTCAAAGGCTAAAAAATCAGCACGGGGCATCAGTTTGTTGACACCAAATACCTTGTGATCTGAGTGTAAATCCTGTTTCTGATGCGTGCTCGAATTGACACATGAAAAGACCAACCCGAATGCGAGCAGGAGCAAATTGATCTTGATGAAACAGTTTATATACCGGCTCATAATTTCATAAAGTCTTCATCGAAAACTTGTCTTAAGCTAGAGAGCAAAAGGTCTGCATCTGTCCTGGAAAAAACCAGTGGGGGTTTTATTTTAATCACATTCTCATCTTTCCCGTCGGTACTCATCAGTATACCCAGCTCTTTCATCCGGTTGGCTAAATAAGCAGTTTTCTCAGTAAGTGGATTCAAGGACTGGTCTGTGAGTTCAATGCCCAGGAAAAGTCCCTGGCCCCTGATATCTCCAATTACAGAATTTTTCTCCTTCAGTTTTCCAAGTTCAGATTTCAGATAATTCCCAACTTCCAGTGCATTCTTCTGGAGCTTTTGATTCGCTATAACAGACAGCACCTCTTTCCCAATGGCACAGGAAACCGGATTACCCCCAAAGGTGTTGAAGTACTCCATCCCATTGGCAAATACATCTGCTACTTCCCTTGTACAAACCACTGCAGCCAGGGGGTGCCCATTTCCAATGGGCTTTCCTATAGTTACGATATCCGGAACCACCCCATGCAGCTGAAATCCCCAGAAGCTGCTACCCACACGACCACATCCCACCTGTACCTCATCCGCAATGCAGATACCTCCTGCTTTCCTCACCGACTCATAGGCAGTTTTGAGGTAGCCGTCGGGTAGTTCAATCTGACCCCCGCAGCTGATGATGCTTTCACAAATAAAAGCTGCCACATTGCGTCCCAGAGAATGGATATGTTCAATCTGCTTATGGATGTGATTGGAATAGGCAGTCCCGGTATCCTCTCCACGGTAGATACCCCTGAATGAGTCGGGCAGCGGGACTATGTGGGTATTTTCAGGAGCACCCTTCCCTCCCTTGCCATCGAACTTATAGGAGCTTACATCCACACATCCGCTTGTATTTCCATGGTAGCCCACCTCCACGGCTATTACATCCCTTTCCCCTGTGCAGGCACGTGCCATCCTTAATGCCAGTTCATTGGCTTCACTTCCCGAGTTTACAAAATGTACCACCGATAGTTTGTCGGGGAGTGTGAGCAGAAGTGCTTTTGCAAATTCATTGATATTGTCATGCAAGTAACGGGTATTGGTATTCAGCACAGCCATCTGTTGCTGCCCGGCTTTCACCACATCAGGATGTTCGTGTCCCACATGGGCCACATTGTTTACGGTATCCAGATACCTTCTTCCCAGGTGATCAATTAAGTAGGACCCGTCACCGCGAACAATTTTCAAAGGTATTTTGTAGGATAGGCTCAGGCTTTTGCCCAGGTGCTCTTTTCTGTATTGTATGGTATCGGTCAAACCGGAAATGGTCGTCGGCCGTAGATCTTTGATCTTAAAAAGCAGGTTGGGATCGGGACAAATACTTCTCCATACCTCCTGTTCGTTTGGGTAAGCTACCCCGGGAAAGTCATTTTCATAGCCCAATGTGGAAAGCATAAGCTGAAAATGTAAGTGGGGTGCCCAGTTTCCGTTTTCGGGGTAATTGCCGATTTCCCCGATGCAGTCTCCCTTTTTAATGGACTTTCCCGGCGTTGTAAGATCGAGGCTCTCGGGCGAGAGGTGCCCATGCAAAGAGAAAAACTCAATCCCCCTGACAAGATGGTTTAAAATAATCAGCCCCCCGTACTCCTTATCTCCCTTATCGTTTACGGCAGTTACCACCTCTCCGTCAAAGAGGGCGTGTACGGGTGTACCCGGGTCTACCCAAAGGTCAATGCCCAGATGTACGGTTCTGCTTTCGGTCCCACTATTACCAGGCTTGTCGTAGGCTGGGGAGGTGTAAGCAGTTCGGGGTTCCAGGTATCCCCCCGCGATAATCCGGTGGGATTCCTGGTTTTGCAGAAGGCTGAGTTTATATTGAAAATGCTCCAGGTTTGCCAGTTCCCATTGATGTCCCACCCATTGACTGGATACACTCAAATCCAGCGGTATCACCTGTTCTCTACCGAGGGTTGGGAAAAGTGAGGATAGTTTGAATTGCCTTTCACATGTCCACTCCAGAAACCTAAGCTCATTGGGGTGAGATGGGAATCCACAGGCATGCCTGAAACAGAAATGTGCATAATCCGCATTTACCTGTCTCCACCTTTTTAAGAGGTCCCAGGCTGGTTTTTCACTGATAAGCAGGTAGGTATTGTCAGGTTCTCTCTCGCTGTTAATGGCCGATTTGCTTACACTGATCACCAGGCGCATGGCTACCAGGACATAGAGGAATTCCAACTCTTCTTCCAGCAAAGGAAACTTTCGGTGATACCCTTCGATCACCGAAAGAGCAGCTCTCAATGGATCTGGTTTGCCCATCACTGCATAGGCGATGGCAATGGCCAGGTCATTGATCACCTGGGTATGGATGGCATCCCCAAAATCGATAATTGCATTTACGGTCGGATCAGCCAGGTTATGGGAGACAATCACGTTATTGTCGTTGGCGTCATTCTGAACCACACTTTTTCTCAATAGTCCATAAGCATCCTGAAAGGCCTCATACGGGTCTAGAAAAAATTGAACAATCTGTTTTTGTTCCATGGAGAATAGGTGAAGGTACCCCGAGGTCCAGGCCGCCTGGGCCAGATCCCATTCAAACGCTCTGCTTGCAAGGGGATGCTTAAAGCCTTGTAGTGCATGGGTAAGACCGCCTGCCTGCTCTCCCAGACTAAACAATAGAGAAACACGGATTGGATTAAGCTCCGACCAGAGCCTGCCCTCTACCCAGGATAGCAACCTGACCAGGCGCTGGCGTCCTGAACTATCTGTTGTTTCACTCAGTGAATTCCCCTTAAGATCTGCTATGGGAACGGGTGATGTGATCTCTTGATTGCTTTTGGCAATATAAGTAAGCAGTTCCTGTTGATACCTGATGAAGTCAATATCCACATCGGGACGACTCACTTTCAGAATATAGGTTTGGCCCTGGGTTTGAATCCTGAAATTAAAATCAAGTTCTCCCGGTAAGGCCTTGATCACTCCCTTTAGCCCATACAATTCATAGGCAATTTGCCCGGCACCTTCGGTGCTGATCTTTAAAGAGGTATAATCGGGATTCACAGCAGTAAGTTATTAAAACCTCAGCGAAAGGCAGCTTAAACCGCCATCCAGTTTTTGAAATTCAGAAACATCCAGAATAATCGTTTCGTATCCTGCCTGCTCAATTACTTTCCTGGTTTTAGGGAATCCAGCCGGAACCAGCACCCGATTGTTAATCCAAAGTGAATTTGCTGCATAGGTTTCTTCCAGGTCGATTTCAATTCTCTGAAAGTTTTCAAAAGCATTGTGATTCATAAATTCGCCAGCCACAAGCAAGCTGTTCTTTTCCAGGTATGAAACTCCACTCTTCAGATGAAGCATCTCCTTTAAGGGAACTTTTTCCCCTGTCCGGTCGTATTTTTTTAAAATATCAATCAGCTGATCGCCTCCCTTTTGGTTCGTGCGTTCGGAGATGCCAATATAGAAATGATTGCCGCACATCATTACATCCCCCGCATCGAGTGTCCCCGGAGCTTCTAAAGTATCAATGCTTTCAAAATAGGTGTGAAGCACGGCTTTCATTTCGATTCGTTCCCCATTTCGTGAAGGGGCTCCGGGATTGGTAACAATGGCAAAATCGGAGGTGCATAAGGCCACATCTTCTACAAAGGTAGAATCGGGATATTTGGAATCAGGTTCCAGCACCAACACCTTTAGTCCGCAGGTACGAAGTGCTTCTACATAGGAAGCATGCTGGTCCATTGCTCTCTGATAATCAGGAGTTCCAAGTGATGCAGCGGTGAGTCCGTGGACCATCTCCGGACAGGGTAAGCGTACAATGGCGTGTTTGAACAAGATCATAACAATTTGAAAGGTGCATATTTTGCATTAATGATCCAAATGTCTTTACTTACATTGTAAACCTATTGATATGAAAAACCTCAAAAATCTCAATCTGAATTTGTACATGTCCTGGTCTGTTTCATTTCTTATTTTGCTTGCTTCATGCAGCCAGAATGGAGCTAAACCTGTAGAATCTTCCACTCAGAAGAGCTCTGGAGAAGCCATGGCAATCTATAGCAGTTCATGTGCATCTTGTCATGGACCTGAATTGCAGGGAGGGAATGCGCAGAGCCTGATTGATGGAATCTGGCAATTTGGGGATGGGTCCGGTTATGTGAGTCGCAATATCAAATTCGGCATTCCCCACCTGGGAATGCCCTCATTCGAAAGTACCCTATCGGAAGAGGATATAAAAATGCTGGTGGATTTCCTCTATGAGGAGGAGTCCAGGGCAGGAGTGGTCAAGCCTGACCCTCCTGAAAAACTTGAGAGTTTAGACTATACCATTAAGAGTGAAATATGGCTGGATGGCCTGGATATTCCCTGGGCCATCGTTTTTCTAAACCAGGACAGTGCACTGATTACTGAAAAACCAGGAAATTTAAGGGTGGTTGTTCACGGAGAATTGCTTGAAACACCTGTATCAGGAACTCCCAAGGTTTTGAACGAGGGACAGGGAGGATTGATGGATGTGAATGTGGACAGAGACTATAAGAAGAATGGGTGGGTTTATTTGTCATATAGTCATGAAATAGAGAAGAGGGAGGGAGAGGAGAGGCCTCCTGCCATGACCCGTATAGTTCGTGGCAAGATTAAAGATATGAAGTGGGTGGATGAGCAATTGATCTATGAAGCTCCCTTTGAAACCTACCGGACCACCCGGCACCACTATGGAAACAGGATCGTTTTTGATCAGAAGGGATATCTCTATTTCAGCATTGGAGACCGGGGTGCCCAGGACCAGGCCCAGGATCCAACCAGGCCCAATGGGAAGGTACATCGCATCTATCCTGATGGAACTATCCCGGGAGATAACCCATTTAATGATCAGGGGCTATCAACCATATTTACCATAGGAAACCGTAATCCCCAGGGAATTTCGGTGCATCCCAAAACGGATGATATCTGGGCCTCCGAACATGGCCCCCTTGGTGGAGATGAGCTTAACCTGATCAGAAGAGGGACAAACTATGGATGGCCAATGATTACTCATGGCAGTAATTACAATGGAACCCCTGTTTCGGATTTTGCGAAGAAAGAGGGTTATGCTCAGCCAAGCATTTACTGGAAACCGTCCATCGCTGTATGTGGCATCGAATTTTATCAGGGAGAGGAGTTTCCTCAATGGCAGAATAAACTGCTTGTGGGAGCACTAAAATTCGAAGAAGTCATCCTGCTGGATCTGGAAAAAGACCGGGTTTTGCACCAGGAGGTGATTTTAAAGAATTATGGGCGTGTCAGAGATATTGGATTGGATCCGGAGGGCCATGTATATGTGGTTGTGAACAGGCCTGACAGAGTGATCAGGTTATCATCCCTGGGAGAAAGAACGGGACAGTAGGGATAGATAAATTTACAGGGGATCGTTCTCTATAATGGCGTAGTGGAAATTATCCACCCATTCGCCACGAATGGGAAGGATTTTTCTTCTTAATCCTTCTCTTTTCATACCAGCCTTTTCCAGTACTTTGATGGATTGTTCATTCCCCACAGCCACCCCAGCTTCCACTTTGTGAAGATCGAATTCATCAAAACCTGTCGAAATGAGTTTTTTGGCCACTTCAGTGGCATAACCCTTCCCCCAGAATTGAGGATCGAGTTTATAGTAAATCTCACCCAGCCTGAATTTGTCATTGGAGAGGGTAATCCCCGCAAGCCCAATAAAATGGCCTCCATCCTTTAATTCGATTTTCCAGGTATAAGATGACCTCTCCACATTCATCTGAGCCTCGATCTCCCTTCCCATAATCTTTTTAGTCTCTTCAACGGATGAAGGTATTCCAAGGGTGTTGTATTCATCCACTTCGGGAATGGAATGCAGCTGATGCAGCTGGTCAAGATCATCCCATGAAATTTCCTGCAGTAGAAGCCGATCGGTCTCCAGTTTTAAACTGACTTCCTCATGAATTCGGTTCCAGTTGCTGGATTGCTTACCGGTCAGGAAATCTATGGTAAGCTTCAGGATCACCACAGCCTCCACATTTTTTTCTTTGAATTCGGTGAGTTCAGAACTTCCATGCTGTGCCATGATAATCTCAAGACCCTCTATCTTCTTATCGAATTCAGTGATTATTTCAATTTCCCCATAGCCAATTACCGATCGGTAGAGGGTTGACCAGTCACATGCCCTGGGTCCTTTAATTAATTCAGATTTCTGTTCTACCTCAAAGCAGACCCTGGGATGGGCTCGTAAAACATCGATTTTTTTTCCTCTTGAGGCGGAATGGATGTAGATGCAGTTGTCTTTGTACCCATAATTGAAGGGTAAAAGGTAGGGCTCACCGTTATCAATCATTGCAATCCTGCATATGGTAGATTGAGCTAGTATCTCTTCGATGATCCTCTTATCAATAATTTCCTGATTTGTCTTTCTCATCTATCTACTGCAAATATGCTAAAGATTATCCCACCAGCCATTCCAGCGCTTCGTCGAAATTATCAAAAGTTTTCAAATTGAGGCCTTTGTTTTTTGCCGTAATCTCATAGAATTCGATTTCCTCTGTTTTCTCTTTGACCAACACAGCTCTTTTCCAGCTCCTGTCAAATTCCTCCACAACCGCTTCGGCCGATGCATAATAGAGATCGGCAAAGGACATCTTAATCTCTGCTCCCCGCAGGTCGTTCAGGAATCGTTTACAATCATGAATTCTGACGAGTTTTAAAATTTCCTGCGCATACTCCCCCACATGCTTAGCTTCAATGGTTCCAATATATTTACCAACCAGGCAGTTATGGACTTGATTATATACAACTGTAATTTTCATAGCTAGCTTAAAGTTAATGAAATAGAACCTGTTTACCAATATGCTCTATCAAATGTATTGTTGAGTAACATTTCATATCTTGTATTAGAAATAGTGATTTAGTTATCATCTCAAAAAAAGGTTCTTATGAAACGCTCAAACCCATTGTTCCTCATCCTGTTACTGCTTACTTTCTGTACCACCCTGGTTGCCCAAAGCACTTTGACCGAGATATGGCGGACTGGTGAAGTGTTAAGTACTTGTGAATCGGTTCTCTATGATGGAAACCTTGACCAGCTTTTTGTAAGTTGTATTAATGGAAGTCCCACCGAGAAAAACAGCAAAGGATTTATTTCAGTGCTTAAACCTGATGGAACCATCAAAGCATTGGATTGGGTAAGCGGTTTAAATGCGCCCAAAGGCATGGCGATCCTTGATGGGAAACTCTATGTGGCTGATATCGACCAGCTGGTGGTCATCAACATCAAGAAAGCAAAGATCGTAGAGAGGATTCCTGTAGACGGAGCTACTTTTTTAAACGATGTGGCAGTTAGCCCTGATGGTAAGGTTTATTTTACCGATTCTGATACGGGTTACATATGGATCTATAGCGGTGGCAAGCTTCAAAAGTGGATTACGGAAGGATTAAAAAGACCCAACGGACTTTACATTGAAAAGGATCGGGTATTGCTTACCTCTTCGGGAAGCCAGGATCTGAAAATTATCAATCGAGCCACCGGTGAAGCAAAGGTGGTAACCACCGATATTGGTCATGGTGATGGAATTGAGTTCACCGGCACAAAAGGCTTTTATATCACCTCCAGCTGGTCTGGAGAAGTATTTTTGATCTCACCGGATTACAACAAATTTTCATTGCTAAAAACATCCGACCAGGAGATTAATTCTGCCGATATAGGATTCAACATGAAGGAGCAAGTGGTCTATGTGCCCACCTTTTTTGACAACAGGGTGGTGGCGTATAAGCTAAGCCTCAATTAGTCCCATTTTAAGTTAGTGCGGATAGAAGGAGAATTGCTTATTTTTATTCATACATTTTGTGTTAGGAAAGAACAATCTACTGTATTTCTTACAACCTAGAAACGGGCTCGCCGGCCCAATGAACTGTTCAGCATTGTTAACGAGCTTTATGCTCAATGTACAAAGTTACCTAAGTCCTCTCTTTTGTTCTTTCTAATTTGTAGCACGAAATATAACAGAATGAAAATTCAGGATGTACATTGGGGTTGCTCTAACCACCATTCCTTTCCTTCCCATACAGGATACCCGCTGCTCCCAGCATGCAGTCGCCGGTCAAATGGGATGGATCTCCACACGCCGGAAGAAGATTTCAGCACCTTCCGATTGAATTTGTATCCGCCCTTTGCGAGGTTGAACATTTTCAGCACTATTCACAAGGTGCCCATTGATGTAGAATGTCAGACTATCTCCCCCTGCAATGCATTCAAGACGATTCCATTTTCCAGGTATATTCTCCACATCATTCTGGCCTCTGAAACCGAGAGTATCTTCCCAACCCGGATCCCGCCTGTACCAGTTGACCCGGCCCTCTTTAATGGTTTCCTTATGTCCATCCGGATTAAATACAAACGAATGGTCTTGTTTTTCCGGATTGACTGTGCAGGTAATTTGAAATTGATCACTGCCATCTCCCACCACAATAAAATCACCTGTTCCTCCTTCAATAATCTGGCACTCTATGGCATGTATCCAGATCCCCTGGGAGCTTCCATCCTCCCCCCGGGAGTGCAACAATACACCGCTATCTCTGGCCCTGTCTATTCTGGGTTCATAGGTGAGTTCACCCCATTTGAATTCAATCAGAAGCTTGTAGTTCTCATACTCTTGCTCAGTGGTGATGCAACCCCACTCTTCTCCGGAGATTCTGATCATGCCATCCTGCACGGTAAAAACCTTTTGGGGATCATTGTTGCGTCCTCTGTCCTGAATAAAGGTGTACCATCCCTCTAAATCGGTTCCATTAAACAGTTTAACGGATTGTTGTCTGGAGCATGACCAAATTCCTGTGAGCGTGATAACAAGTCCTGCGAATACATAGAAATTTCTCATGTTGTGATAGTTACTTCGATATAGGGGAGATAAGTTAGTGAATAATATTAGATAATTACGCGACTGTGGATATTGTCTATTGGACGGCTAGGGCTATATTTAAACCGACTAACTCAAATCAGCCCATATTATGAAGTACCCCATCTACGTTTTGCTAGCCTTTATAGTTCTCGCATGCCAGACCTCAGGAAAGCCCGAAATTGAAGTTATTGGTGAATTAAAACAGTGGCATAATGTTACACTTGAAATGCAGGGCCCCGAGACTTCGGAATACGCCATAGAGAATCCTTTCCTGGACTACAAACTGGATGTGGTTTTCACCAACGGATCCAAGTCTTACAAGGTCCCAGGGTATTTTGCAGCAGACGGGAATGCAGGAGAGAGCTCGGCCAGTGAAGGAAACATATGGAAGGTTCATTTCAGACCAGATGTTATGGGATCGTGGAAATATCAGGTCTCTTTCAAAAAAGGAAAAAATATTGCCATAGTTGACGGCGGCGATCAGGGAGACCCTGTAGGTCCGGATGGAACAGAAGGAAGGCTGGAGATTGAAAAATCGGATAAGACCGGTTCAGATTTCAGGGCAAAAGGTAGAATCGTAAATGGAGGAAAAGGGTATTTCAAGTTCCAGGGTTTGGATGAAATCTGGATAAAGAACGGGACAGACAGTCCGGAAAATTTCCTGGCCTATGATGGTTTTGACCAGACCTCGCGTTTTAGCCTGAAAAGTGTGGTCCGGGAAGGAGAGGCCGATCCGAAGGCGAGTCTGCACCGGTATGAAACTCACATTAAAGATTGGAATGAGGGAGACCCTGACTGGAAGAATGGAAATGGAAAGGGCATGATAGGGGCCTTAAACTATCTTCAGTCAGCTGGAGTGAATTCGGTTTATATGCTCACCATGAATATTATCGGAGACGGGAAAGATGTCTGGCCCTATACCGATTACAATGAACGGTACAGGTTCGATTGCAGCAAGCTGGACCAGTGGGGAATAGTATTTGAGCATATGGAAAGCCTGGGGATTATGGCTCACTATGTATTGCAGGAGACCGAAAATGAATGTTTGCTGGATATGGGGTATACCGGGGTACAGCGGAGGGTCTATTTGCGTGAGCTGATCGCCCGTTTCGGTCACCACCTGGCAGTTAGCTGGAATCTGGGGGAGGAGAACGGACCTGCGCATTGGACCCCTATTGGTCAGACCGATAAGCAAAAGAAAGACATGGCAGGATATATCAAACAGATCAATCCATATCCTTCCAATGTAGTTTTGCACACACATGCAGATGATGGTCATCAGGATGAATACCTCATTCCCATGCTGGGATTTGAGTCCCTGGATGGCCCTTCGTTGCAGATCGGGAATCCCGCTAAGGTCCATGAAAGAGTAAAGAAGTGGGTGAAGGAATCAGAAGATGCAGGATTGAGATGGATTGTTAACCTGGATGAGATCGGACCTGCCTGGAAAGGGGCCATGCCCGATTCCCATGATGCCAATCATGATACCATCAGGGAACAATGTTTGTGGGGTGCCCTTATGGCTGGAGCCACAGGTGTGGAATGGTATTTCGGGTATCGCTTCCCTCACAATGATCTGGGCCTTGAAGATTTTCGCAGCCGGACATATTGGTGGAAACAATCTACAATTGCTACTCAGTTTTTGAGCCAGTTTCCCCTTGAAGAGATGCAATCTGCAGATGAACTGGTGAGATCAAAAGGCGCTTACTGCCTGACTAAACCGGATGAGTTATATGTGGTCTACCTCCCAGCAGGTATCGGGGAAACCAGAATTCGCATTAATTCTGACAAGTCCATGTCAATTAAGTGGTTCAATCCTCGTGAGGGTGGAGAGCTCCAGGAAGGGAATATTTTAACATTGAGCGGAAAAGGTAACCAGAGTTTGGGTACTCCACCTGCAGATCCATTGAAAGACTGGGTCGTTGTGGTTCAATAAGATTCACCCCGGATGAATTTTGGTCATAAAAAAAGCCTGTCAATAAATGACAGGCTTCACTAAATACTTTAAAGTCAGAGTGTCTTATTATAGCAAAGTGACGTTTGAAGCGTTCAATCCTTTAGGACCTTCTTGAACATCGTAGCTAACTTTGTCTCCTTCAGAGATCTCGTCGTTTAAGCCGCTCTGATGAACAAATACATCTTTTCCTCCGTCATCGGGAGTGATGAATCCAAAACCTTTAGTGTTGTTGAAAAATTTTACTGTACCGTTACTCATGATTTCTTTTTTTTATTAAAAACAGCATTTATAAATATTACTTTGTATTGTTATCTCGTAAAGGATAACAACTATGTTGATAAATTGTTCCCCTCCAAGAAATTATATGCAAAACTACAACTTCTTTTCGAGGAATCAACAATTTATGCCCCTAGATCATTATTATTATTTGGGTATATTCGCCTCAGAATGAAACTTTTTCTTATTAGCCTGGTGGTTTTGCTTGTCAATATCCCTTTTGGATACTGGCGTGCCAATGTGCAGCGATTCACATTGCAGTGGTTTCTGGCGATACATTTGCCGGTGATCGTTGTGATAGTTCTTAGACTTGTTTCACACCTGGGTTTTGCATGGTTTACCTATGTGGTTCTGGTCACCGCTTTTTTTCTTGGGCAAAGGTTTGGGGCCTTGATTATCAGAAGGGTAAGGAAGGTATGCGATCATGCCACCTCCTGTATGGTGATGGATATCCTGAAGTGCCGAAGACAATTGTAAAATCTAGTCTGGAGTTTTGATTATCAGATATCTGGCTTATTTGTTGTCCAGGTATTTATGGATTTCCAAAGTAAGTTCTTCCCCTTTTGCCATCAAGCTGTCGTATATTACGACCACGTTGGTCATCACAAATTCATTCCGTAAAAAAAGTCCTTTTACGGCTCCATATTTTTCAATAAGTAACTGAAAATCTACTTCATTTTGTGATTTTTCATATTTTTCTGAATCAAGAACGGTTCTGAAATAAGCCCAGGCTACGTCGTAAAAACCATTTTTCCACAAATCACTCTCCATGGTTTCGTTGTGTGCATTGTGTCTGAATTTCTGTTCCACGACAATGCTTAGATATGCAGCCATAAAATCTTCAGAACCTTTGACTTTTCCCGCCTTATACTTGTCGATTACATCTGTACTTAAGCGCCTCGACTCATCTCTATCTTGCCTTAGGCTCTGCAATTGTATTCGGTCGTCTTCCAAATTCTCCAGAACCGTAGCCAGATGAGTAGCAAGAATATCTTTTTCAACGTTTTGAGAATGCAGGTTATCCAGCTGCATAGAGCACATACATTATTTTTCAAAAAGGTCGAATCATAAGGTTCTCAAATTTGATGTTAAAAGGTGGCTATTTCCTCTTCAAGCAGGGCGATTAAATTTTCTATTTCGGTATCAAGGGCATTTCTGTAATCGATCACGTCGTTGGTTAAAGACAACTTCATTGCTATCAGATTACGGATCCTTCGATCATCCAGAAATAAATGGTAATTGTTTTCCGGTTCATTATCGACATTAATTTCAGGAATAACTGTTGAAATCATTCTGACGAAATTGAGATCATTCACTACCATTCCATCCATGCGAAGTTGTTGAACCCTCAGACGATCATCCACCTGATTGCCCAGATTGATTATGCCTAACTCCAGATTGGTAAATCGCCTCCGAATTTGTTCATTGGTTATCAAAGCAGTTTTGCCGGTGTTTTTAATATCTGAATAGGAATTAATGACTGGAACCTCCATTTCCAAGTTCCAGACCAGCTCATAGAAAATTGAGTCTGAATAAAACCCAGAGGGTATTTCATCAGTTTCCGAACGCTGATTCAAGGCTAAAATGGCGTACTCTTTAGCCTTCATTTCTGAGAGGAGTGAGGATGCCGATTGCTGCTTCGAGTCATTCAGATCACTGAGCAGGTGGATCAGGATTTCATGCTCTTCCTCCCTTACCTTCTGGGTATCAGCCCAGCTTTCAAGGCCAAAAGCAATTAGAATTCCCACAATGACTGCCATTGTCTCAAAACCATAGCGAAACCAGTCGGATCTTAAATGTTTGAAAATTTTCATGATGAATGATGAGGTACTAGAATTTGTTATCATTTGTATTGTTCCTGATATAGCTTATTCGCCTGTTTGATAATTGGTTACAATAGTACATTAACACCTTCAAATGCAATATTGTTTCCTTAGTGGTCTAATTCTTTATCGAGTGTTGAAATGAATTGTGCCATCATTTCATTCAATTGTTCTTCTTCCTTTAACTCTTCAATCCGCCAAATATAGATGTATGAGATTATGCCTTCTAGGATTCTGTCATTAAACAAACCTTCATAATCAGGGTTGAACGAGCTGGTACCAACAGCATATTCGTCTCCCAGATACTTAATACGTTGATTCAGAGAAATGTATCTGTTTACAGCGGGGATGAACTTTTCAATGATCAGATTTTGAAGGATTTTACCCTCTTCTTTGGCATCATTGATTCGATCTTCAAAATTAGTGATCCAGGCTCTGAGCTCAGCACTTTGGACAGAATTCAATTGTCCAGACATCTTTATGGAGTTGAGGGCCCCCATGGACGGGTCATAGGTCCAGGCCCACTGAATCAGGGCCAGAAGTGAATCCACTTCAGCGTAATTCTCAATCGGATGGACACCCGTGTAGAACTCAAGTATACGTTTCGCTCCAATTCTGGATTTAGAATGATATATCATGGCTACATTTAACTGTTCCTGGTTTGATGTCAGCTCCAGCTTCAGGTTTTCCAGGAGCAACTGTTCAGCGCTCCTGAGATTGCGATTCTCATTCCAGTTGTCGATCTGAAAAGCGAATAAGATTCCAATTACCACTAAAATAATTTCGCCGGATGCATAAAGAAGATACATCCCATAGCTACTCTCTGAAAGTAGTTTATGCCTGATTTTTCTAAAGAGTCGAATCATGGGATGAATAATCGGATTTTACTATTTCCCGGATTCCTTCTGCATAGGGAAGAGGTCTTAGATCAAATCTATCCTCAAATTTTGCGCTACTAAAGACATAATCCCGGTCGTATTGATACATCATTTCGGGCATCTCTCGCATTACAGGAACAAATAGTCCCATTGCTTTTACAATCAATTTTGTACCCACCTGGTACCTGGGTTTTACACTCATTTCTGCTGCAATTGCTTCAATCCATTCTTTTCCTGTCAATGGATTGGCAGCTGTAGGCAAATGCCAGACCTGGTTGAAAGCATCTTCGCTGTTACCTAGAAGAGCCGTGGCCCTGCCCGCATCAGGTGTGTATGTGTAGGAGTGTTTATAGTTCACCGAGCTCATCCAGCTGGCCTTTTTACCCAGACTAAGTGGTTTAAGAACGGTTTCGGTGAGCACACTGGTATTTTGAATGCCCGGGCCATAAAAGTCAGCTGATCTGGCTATATCAGCTCTTACCTTTCCTTTATTACTGGGGGGCAAAACAGGCGTTTCCTCGGTCATGCCATTCAGGTAGTCGGGATGATACATATAAATGTTGTCGAAGAAAACCAGTTTGCTACCCTGTTTCTTACATGCATCAATGACATTATCTATGAATAAGGGCCATCTTGATCTCCAGACTTTCAAACTGTATGGAAACCCAACCGTAACATAAACGATGGATGATCCTTTAACAGAACTTTCGACCTCTGAGGAATTTAACAGGTCAGCGGAGATAAGCTCATCCTTTGGATTCACCTTGGCGGGATTTCTGCTTACCAACCTGATATCGGTTGTGTATGATGTTAAAGCTTTTGCCAGCTCTTTTCCAATCGCTCCGCCCGATCCCAATATGGTTTGTTTCATTATACTTACTTAATTTATTTCTTCAGCATGCAATTGTGCGTGATGATAGAGGGTGTTGTCCGAGGGGGTGAATGCTGCATGATCGAGGGAATAATAGATCAGGCTGTCTACATTGTGAGATGCAATTTGTTCTTTCGGTTTTCATTCAGGTTATCCAGTTGAAGTGCAATGAGTATACCTGCTACAATCAATATAATTTCTCCTGCAGCATAGTGGATATAGATACCATAGTTACTTTCAGAAAGTAATTTGTGTCGGATTTTTCGAAAGAGTCGGATCATATTCGAGGGGTGGGATGAAGACTTTAATAATGTTGAAACGCTTCATTTGGTAAATTGTTTACCCGTCATTTAATCTTGATATGAGTTTCTGTAAGTCCCTTGGTAATAAGATAGGTATGTAATTCTTTGGCATCATCCCCGCCAACTTGTGCATGATGGAGCAAGGTGAAACCGTGAGCGCCTTTGGCCCAAAGAAGTCCTGGGTACTCCTCTAAAATGGGTTGAACAAGCTCTGTTTTTCCTAACATAGTCAGAACAAACAGATTTACCCGTGAACCTTGCTCAATCAGGTAATTGGCTATCTCTGTATTTCCAAGATGACCAGCACCCTCAATGGCTTCCTCAAAATCTCCATTTCCCCAATCATATCGGCTGTATAGCAAATTAGGATATTCAGCCAGCATTTCCCTCACGTGGTTTAGATCCTTATGCCCTGCAACAACAAATTCCTTTACCAAAGCTGTTTTAAGAGGTTCGGTATCACTTTGTACGCCTGCCTGTAGCATATTTGGAAGTAAGGCTATTCCAAATGAGGTCCCTATACTTGTTTTAAGAAATGTTTTCCTGTCCATTGTTACTGAGTATTGTCAATTTGATCAATGATTTGGTCCGATTGGTATATTATTTTCACAATGATATTTTAAAGGAGTTCGTCGAGCATCTCTATAATGTGGATGGAAGAGTCTCGTCCACGATGCAGATTTCGTATGGTGCTTTTTACATTATTCAGGTTTATCTGCAGCGCAGTTGAAAAATAGTGATCGGCTTTAATTGATTCCCAATCGATTGGAATGGCAAATTCTCCAAAGTGCCATTCTTTAAAATTGTTCCTGACATAGGGTAGCCATACCGTTTCGAATTCGAAATTATCATCCTGGAATTCCTGTTTCATATCTACCACTACCTGTTCATAGTACTCAATCAATGTAGAGCGAAAAACTCTGTTCTCAATGGAGGTGAGCTCAGACTCTTTAAGAAGGTTAAATCCGGGGGATACCAGGGGGAAGGCTCGCCTGATCATCACCCGGCCCAAATCAGATTTTATTTGATCGTTAAAGGACACATCCTCATGAATGGCTTTTATAATCCTTGTTTGAGCCTGAAGATCATGATTCCGTTCAATCAGTGCATTAGATATGTGTGTAGTATCCAGGACCAGGTCTTCACGAATTTCCTGGAATACACTCATTAATTCTTTATGAGTCTTGTTATTCTGATTCCAGTTATCGATCTGAAGTGCTAGCAAAATACCAATAACTACAAGGAAAATTTCCCCTGATGCGTAAAGGAGATATATGCCATAGTTACTTTCAGAAAGTAATTTGTGTCGGATTTTTCGCAATAAACTAATCATACCCTAAGTATTCTCCATCTGATCTACCATATCCTTCATGGTTTGTTCAAGTGGGATGTATTTCAGATTTAGCTTCTCTTTGCTTTTTGTGGAATCCAGTTTAAGAGGGATTCCCACATTGTTTTTCACGAATTTCGGGCTTAAGCCGAAAAGCCCTCCTATGAGACCCAGCAGCCATTTTGGAAGGTATGATTTTGGCAATTTATATTTGTCACCATAAAGTTTTCCAATTATATTCACGAAAGAAAGCATATCTGTTACACGTTCTGAAAGTATGTGGCGGCCCGATGCCTTGTTTTCCACACAGTAAATATGGGCTATAGCCACATCTCTTACATCCACAAAAGCCATGTTCAATTCAGCAGTGCCGGATTTTTGTTTTCCGGAAAGTAAATCAGTTATAAACTTCAGACTTTCTGATTGAGAAGTTGATGTTAAGGAAGGTCCCATGACAAAAGAGGGATTTAATACAATCAACTCCCATTCAGATTGTTGTCCAGCCATTTCCCAGGCCTTTTTTTCAGCCTCCACTTTTGAATAGGCATAGGGTTGATGTTTAAGTGAACTGGAGGTATTAAACTGATCTTCTGTAAATACCGATAAATCCTGGTTTTTCATATCGATGTTATCCCCATAGATGGCAACGACACTGGAGGTTAGGACAACCTTCTTGACAGAACCTGATTTATTTGCAGCTTCAAGGACATTGCTTGTGCCAATGACAGCCGGATCTACCAGGTCTCTTTTTGCATCTTTTACATTCAGAATAAATGGTGAAGCTATGTGTACAATGGTTTCACAACCCTTTGCCATTTCATCAAAACTGCCCATTTTCAGTAAATCAGCCTCCCAGATCTCCAGGGATCCTTCACTTTTTTGGGCAAGATCAACCAGGAATTGATATTTCTCTTTCCGATTTTTATCTCTTATGGGCAGTCTTACCGAGTGGCCGTTTTCCAGTAGTCCTTTAACTACCCAGGATCCTATGTAACCTGTTCCTCCTGTAACTAAAGCAGTTTGTTTCATTTCCCAAGCATTTCGATTGTTCGTCTATTCGTTAGACTATCAGAACAATATATTAAAGCACTTGTTCAGAAATTCTTCCCATGTATGATTCTTAACTTGAGAACTGGTTTAAGGGGATCCTGGCAGGACTGAAGGTAATACCAAGGTCATTTATTGCCAGATTGTTGCTATAGACAATTCTGGATTTGGCTTTTGACTCCTGGTTGTTTAGCATCAAAGAGATGTCTGACACTCTGTAACTCTCACTACTCAGGAGGTAATTTTTACCATGAATCCCTTCTTTTGTAGCAGCACTATATACACCCTCAGCTACATCAGCTACATCCACCAATGCAAATTCAATATCGTTGTCATAAAACATTTGAATAAATGGATTTGGGGCAATTTTATTTTTAAACAGGAATTGCAAACCCGTAGAGGTTGAATCTTCTCTTTGGGACAGGGATTTGCCCATCACCCCTACGGGAGAGACCGTGGTTATTTCAAATTTTAAATTGGGATGATCAGCTATAAATTTATTGACAGTTTGGTTGGCGATGAATTTTGCCTGCGCATAGGGATGGCCTTCTTCACTCATAAATGGAGTATCCTCTTCGCTTATCTGGTCGCCCTCACTCTTGTTGCCGGGAAGAAGGGGAAAATTTGTATTGTAAGCAGCCACAGATGCGATAAAAATAACTTTTTCTATTTCAGTGCTGTTTTGAATGGCTGCCAGAAAATTTTCTGTGCCTTTGATGGTTGGATCAAATAACTCAGTTTTTGGATCTTTAACATCAAGCTGGAAGGGAGTCCCGCCATGAACTACGATGTTACATCCCTCTAAAAATTCTTTCAGCTCTGACATGTTCTCAACATTTAACTGGACAATCTCCAGATTTTCAGAATTTGTCAATCCCTTCAGATGCTCATATTTCTCCTTTTTAGAGATGTCTGTGGTGGATACCCTGACATTGAATCCTTCTTCAAGGAATTTTTTTGTATTGTAGCTTCCAATGAAGCCTGAGCCTCCAATAATGCCTACTTTTTCATGGTCGAATATTAGGTTTACAAATGTGATATTATAAATAAACACATCATGCTATAAATAGTTTTGTGCTAGAGTGTTAAGAAAATCATAAACCTAAGGAAATGGGGGGTGATTTAGGTGTTTATTACAGGATATAATATATTCTCGTTAATCTGTGGAAAGTGATTCAAATAGATATCTTTTAAAAGGGAATGTTGCATTTTACCATTTGGGGTGCGGGGCAGGGTTTTGGCTTTTACAAGGAATACTCTTCCGCTTTACCTGATTTATTACCCTTGATGAATATTAATGCCATTATACTACCCAACAGACATAATAGTGCGGCGATATAAACTACCCTGTTAAAAGCGCTGATAAATGAATTGTTCAAATGGCTCTTAACAATTACTTTATTTTCCTCAGACAAGCCCTCTGGGACAGCAGCTGCAGCAAATTTTGCTGATTCGATCATTATTTCCTCCTTCAGCTCACTGGAGATATCCATGGTGCTAATTTCATTCTCAATAGATTTCTTAAAGGAAAACAATGCTAAAGCTCCCAGCAGTGCTATGGCAAGTACTCCTGCAGCCCTTGCTACCGTATTGTTAATACCTGAGGCGATGCCCGAACTGTCTTCAGAAATTGCTCCCATTACTGCAGTGGTTAAAGGAGCAACAGTAATACCCATTCCTATACCCAGAAGCAGAAATGAGAGAAAGAAAGTGCCCCAATAAACACTGGGTCCTGGTGTAACGCCATAAGTGGAAAAAAGGTAAAATCCAGTACCTGTAATTAGCGGGCCGATAATCAGGGGTAAGCGCACCCCATTCCGGTCAGCAAATTTGCCGGAATAGGGAGATATTGTAGCGATCGAAATAATCATAGGCAGCATTGCCACCCCAGCTATCAGTTCATTGTAACCTTGAATCTGAATCAAATTGAGAGGTACAAAAAACATGGCCCCACCTAAGGCAGCATAAACAAATAGTGTCAGAAGATTGCCACCACTGAAAGTTGAAGATTTAAACAGATTCAATGGCATCAAAGGGTGTGCTGTATAGTTCTGCACCATCATAAACCCAATCAGAGCTATTCCGCCAATGAGTAACGAAGATATAATGATGGGATTTCCGAAGCCGTGTTTGGAAGATTCAATAAACCCAAAAGTAATTCCAGCCAGTCCCAGGGTCACCAGTATAGCACCCCATATATCCAGCCTCATTGCATCAGGGTTCTTTGACTCGGGGACCTTTGATATCATGGTGATAAATACCACGATAGATAATGGGATATTGAGAAAGAAGATAACTCTCCACAGCCCCAATCCGGCAAGCCATCCTCCCAGCACCGGTCCAAAGACCGCTGTTAAAGCACTGAAGGTTGACCATAAGCCAATTGCTCTTCCCCTGCTCTCAGCTCCAAATTGTGAGCTTAATATTGAAAGGCTGCCAGGAGTTAACAGTGCTCCACCAATCCCCTGAATTGCTCGTGCTACTATTAACTGAAGAGGGGTTTGCGAAATACCACATATCAGTGAGGAGATTGAAAAAATGCCCAATCCTATTAAAAACACTTTGTTGCGACCGTAGATATCACCAAGAGAGCCTCCCACTAACAATAGAGAGGATAAAAACAGTGCATATCCATTAATCACCCACAACAATTCAGTACCGGTAATTCCTAAATCTTCCTGAAGCGCGGGTAGTGCAACATTCAGGGCTGTGCTATCTATAAATACAAGACTGGAGGCCAGAATCGTTGAAAGAAGAGTCCACTTCTGTACTTGAGTAAATCTTGAGGAATTGGAGTCCATATATGGGTATTGACCAAAAGTTATTTACACTTTTACACAGAAGCTGTATTTGTAATCCGCCAGGGCGGATTCAGTCGGTTTTCTCCTGCGTAAAAAAAGATCAACTGATTTCCGTCAATATCCTTTAACTTGGCTTCTCTCCATAACCATCTTTGATCAGTGGGAGGTTCTTCAAGTTCAATTCCTTTTTCTTTCAGCTCATTCATATATTCATCAAGATTTTCACATTCAAAATATACATATACACCGTCTCCCAGGGGAAGTTTTTCAGTCAGATGTATTGAGAAGGTTGCTCCTCCAACGGGGCATTCAAATCTTGCATAATGCGGTAAAGATTTCACTATTAATTTCAATCCGATGTTTTCATAAAATGGGATCGACTTTGTCAAATCCAGAGACGGAACAGATATCTGATTTAAATTCATATTTCACAAGCATTTAGATATAAACACCCGGCATTTTAAATAGTTCTATCTAAATATGTTAAGACTATTGTAATAGACATATCCACCTCATTTATCTTTTACACAACGGACAGAGTGTCCGCGGTATTTACCAGACGAACTTCGATAAATGGCTGAGTTATTGCAATCCAGTTCACGAAACCAGGCGTAACCAATACCCGAGGAAGTCCAGAACCGGGCTGTTGTTCCCAGATCCAGGAATTGGGCTGAGCCATGCCGGTATCCACCAGGTAGTGCGTCAAATCCGCTGGAATTATTGGCTTCCGAATCCGGACATCCCCACCATTGGATTCCGTCCCTTTTCATTTTATTTCCTAATCCGTCACCGCGCCATTCATCTCTGTCAGCGCCCTCCGGTGTCATTCCAAGGAATATCTCGAATTGCTTCCACTCTCCGTCACTCGGTAAGTGCCACCCTACCGGACATACCCCCTGAATCCCACTGGGAATAATATCACTGCCTTCTGTTCCCCGAACAGCAGCAGCCCAGGTATACAGGGCCCCATACCAGTAGCCATTGTTTTGGAGGTTATCGTAATAGCAGTAAGCTTTGCTCTCCTCGCTAAAATCATACCAGACATATTTGTCCTTTATATGCGGGATTGAAATCCCATCTGAGTATCTGGTAACCTTGAGATTCTGAGCCATCCAGGTCTGTCCTAATTACCATGAAAGTTTCAATCTCAACCGGCTGGCATGCAATGGTGGAAATAAAAAGAATAGAGAGCAAAAGCTTCACAGAGAAGGAACTCATTGTTTTATAAGCCAGGGTCATTTGGAAAAATTGAGACATATCTGATATTTCAACTTTACTCAATCTAAAGATGCATTTCAGAGGGGAATACCCTATGTTAAAGTGAATTAAAGTTATAATACCCGGGTATTCACATATGAAATACGGAGCAAATTGTGTAAGCCTCGCTGGGGAATAGTTAATGTGTACTACGTTTGGAAAGATGATTGATCATTGTCGTTTAAAAGAGCTTCAAAGAAACTTTGTGAATGTGGTACTACAAGCCAGTCCAACTCACAATGGCATCTGGATTATCATGTACAATTTGCCAGCCGATCACAGAGTCCCAATCATGGTCAATCAAGTGGAATTTCTCTCTGCCCACATAATTTGCAAGGTCCATAATGTCGTTTGACACCGTATCTATGGTATAGTTGGATTTCCCGGAAGGTCTGACGCCAGGGCTGTACCCTCTCATGTTTGGGGCCATACAGTAATATTCCGGGTCACTTAAATCTTCCATCAACTCACGATACATGAATGAACTTTCCGGAAAGCCATGAAGGAGAATGGCCAATTCATCTTCTTCATTGCCGGATACCCGACAGTCGAATATTAGATTCTCAATTTCAATTTTTATCATGAAAGTCGTATCATATCAATATCCGGGATGGTAAGGCATACACTTCAGACTAAACGCCTCCTGAGCCAGTAAGTTTTTCAAGTGTTGCTCTTTCCATAAATAGCCCTATGGTTGTGGTGTAGATAAGGAGGAATATTTCGATTTAAGGAAAGAAAGGAAGTATGAGAAGTGCAATGACGCCCAATGGCCCGATATATGTCATTATCATGTAAATAAACCAATTAATTATTGATATGTGTATTTAATATTTCTAAATTGATCTTTTAGCTTTATCATGTTGTTCTTTAGTAAAAGAATCGTCGATTAAAAATGAAGAACATTTTATTCTGCATTCTGTTGGGCCTTCTGTTTTTTGAATTTGCAGGATGTATTCGTGGCACAACCGAATATCAGGATCAGATTTTATCCACAACTGCAGATCCGGGTGTAAATTTGGATTCAGCTAATTTAATCCCCGTTGAAACATTTTCTTCTGATTATTTTCCCTGTAACGATTGCCATAGCGAATTAGAACCAAATACACAGAGGCGCGATCTTGTAGATATGCATGATGATATTGTATTCGATCATGATTCTGAGAACAGGTGGTGTCTTGCCTGCCATTACACGGATGATCGGGATTCTTTAGTACTTGCAGGGGGTAAACTTCTTGGATTTAATGAATCATACAAACTATGTGGACAGTGCCACGGTCCCAAATACAGGGATTGGAAACTTGGAATACATGGTAAGCGAACCGGGGAATGGAATGGACAGAAACAATACTTTCTTTGCGCTCATTGTCATGATCCTCATTCCCCTAAGATTAAGAGTCTACAGCCTATGCCCCCTCCAAGAAGACCTGAACAAATCTATATTGATTCTATCTATGAAAGACCGGAAAAAATCTCTACATCCCCATAGAAGTATCGAAAGACGCGATTTCATGAAATGGATGGCTGTGGGTACTGCCTCCATAGCCAGTTTATCGCTACTTTCTTCATGCAAAGGTGATAAAATAGAGTCATTTTTCCAGAAACAATTTAAGGAGCTGGATGAAAATGAATTGAAGGAGGTGTTGGAACGTCTTGAGAGAGAATACAAAAAACAATATTCTACCGATATAGAGGTAAACGCCACCTTACCTATGGATCATGTTCTTTTTGGATATGGACTTGATCTTTCCAAATGCATTGGCTGTCGAAGGTGTGTATATGCCTGTGTGAAGGAAAACAACCATTCGAGAAATCCTGAGGTACAATGGATAAAAGTCCTGGAGATGGAAAAAGATAAGGGTGTGGATCTGTTACATGCCAACCCCTATTATGATCCGGAACAGGTTCCTGAGGAAGGCCACTTTTATATGCCTGTACAGTGCCAGCAGTGCAGAAATGCACCCTGTGTGAAAGTCTGCCCGGTGGAGGCTACATGGACAGAACCGGATGGTATTGTGGTTGTTGATTACAACTGGTGCATAGGGTGTCGCAACTGTATGGCAGCTTGCCCCTATGGTGCCAGGAGATTTAACTGGAGTACTCCTGAAATACCGGTTGAGGAAATGAACACAGTTACAGAATATTTGGGGAACAGGCCACGGATGAATGGAGTTGTTGAAAAATGCACTTTTTGTATTCAGCGTGTAAGAACCGGAAAATATCCGGCCTGTGTTGAAATTTGCCCGGTGGGGTCAAGGAAATTCGGGAACCTGTTGGATGAGCAAAGCGAGATACGCACGATTATGAAAAATAAGAGAGTCTTTATTTTCAAGGAAGAATTAAACACGCAACCGAAATTTTATTATTTCTATGGTACCTGATTATGGAGGAAGGTTATGTATCTGAAGGAATTCATCATAGGTAGTTTTAAATTAGTATTCAAAGGTTCGAAAGCCTACTGGGCCTGGGTATCCGCGCTCCTGATATTGATTATTATTGGTATGGTAAGTTACTATGGGCAGGCTTCTAAGGGGCTGATTACTACGTCAATGCGAGACGAGGTTTCCTGGGGCTTTTATATAGGCAACTTCACCTTTATGGTAGGTATTGCTGCTGCTTCCATTATGCTGGTGATTCCTGCATATATTTACAACTGGAAGCCTATTAAGGAGATTGTGATATTGGGTGAGTTGCTTGCGATCTGTGCAATCATTATGTGTCTTCTGTTTATACTTGTAGATATGGGGCATCCTGAGCGATTCTGGCACATGATCCCTGGTATAGGCAAATTGCGTCTGGGTCAATCTATATTAGCATGGGACTCCGTTGCTTTAACATTTTACCTGATTTTAAATTTCATTATCGTGTCTCACATCCTGTTCAGGGCTTTCAGGATTAAAGATTACAGTAAAAAATATGCGATTCCTTTAATTCTGCTTTCAATTCCCGCTGGTATTGCCATTCATACCATTACAGCTTTCCTCTATAACGGAATTGCAGCCAGACCATTCTGGAACAGTGCTATACTTGCTCCAAAATTTCTTGCTTCTGCCTTTTGTTCAGGCCCGGCAATTATGATTATTCTATTCCAGGTATTAAGAAAAACAACCAAATTGCATATTGAAGACAGGGCCATATGGACACTGGCAGAATTGATGGCTTATACAATGTTCTTTAACCTGTTTCTTACTGGAGCTGAAATATTTAAGGAGGTCTATTCAAATACAGAACACCGCGTCTTCACTGATTACCTCTATTTTGGAATCGGGGAACACAAAACCATTGTACCTTTTGGCTGGATGGCGATCATCTTCGATGTAATAGCTTTTGTGCTGTTCCTGGTGCCTGCTACACGAAAAAACTTCATCACCCTCAATATTGGTGCTGTTTTGATATATTTTGGAGTGTATATTGAAAAAGGCATTGGACTTATTATTCCAGGATTTACACCGGACGTACTTGGTGAAATCTATGAGTATTTCCCGTCATCCACAGAGATATTTGTCACCATTGGAATATTTTCAACAGGGTTTCTAATCTACACCCTATTGTTGAAGGTCGCTGTACCAATCATTTTGGGTGAATTCAATTATAAGAAGGTTCCTCAGTAATGTCGACACTTCTTCTTAGATTCTTCTTCACAGAGAATACCAACAATCTTTCTACCAAATCAGGGAAGATGGGTTGAATAGTTGCAAGGGTTTTGCCAACTACAGTTAAAGTTGTTCTGTATCTTCTTTTTTTGAGGTTGGTTAAGATTGCTTTGGTAACACTTTCCATACTGTGTACTTTAAAAGCCGAAATTTCATTTAGTTCCATTAATGATCCATCGGCGGCAAAGACCTTTTTTTCACACTCGTTTTCTGTAATACCCACAAATATTAATCCTACATGAATTTCGGAGTTTTTTTCTTCTATCCTGATTGATTCGGCGATGGCACGTAACGCCATTTTTGAGGAACAATAAGCAGATTGAATCGGTAATCCCCTTATTCCAGCAAGACTTGATATAAACACAATGCTACCCCGAGATTTTTTAATATAGGGCAGAGCGGGTATGGTACAATTGACGACTCCCATCACATTGGTGTCAAAAACAGTTTTAAAAACCTCTGGCGCAAGTTCAGAAAAGTTACCTCTCATTGACACTGCAGCATTGTTAATGAGTATATCTACTTTCCCGAATCTTTCTATAGTTTTATCTATGAGGTGTTTTGCCTGACTTGGTATAGAAACATCGGCACAAACTGCTAGAACATTTTCAGTGAAGGATCTCAGTTCATGTTCCGTTTTTGTTAGTTTTCCCGTATCTCTTCCATTAATAACGACAGAAGCCCCATTTTTTGCCAGAGCAATTGCTGTTGCTTTTCCGATACCTCTGGTGGATCCGGTAATGACGGCAACCTTGTCTTTAAAATTTTGAGTGCTCATGATGTTATGTTCATTAAGTAAACCCGGTTAAAAGTTAATAAACAAATTCCTTATTATACTCAAAAGTACTGGAGAGTCTTGGTTACTTCACGGAGCAATTTAATATATTAAAGAATTAAATCGACTACAGAGTATAAAGATCTAGTGCGGACATCAATTCCCCAGTAACAACACTATTGCTTTTTAATTTTCCGATTTCGATTTCATCAATAATGGGGAAACTATCTACTCAGTCCAACCTTTTCTTGGTGAGAAATAACAATATCCTGGCAATTATTGAAGTTTAGAATCTGTCCAGATACACCACTAACAATCATGATAACAGTATATTGACTATGGGTATGTTTTTAAATATATGCTTCATACAGAGCAATCTGTTTGGTCATTGAATTTTTTAAATAATTTCGCACTCCAGTAAATCTATAGAGTTGGTAGTATTATGAGATTAAACACCAAAGTTAGGTATGGTTTAAGAGCTATGTATGAGATTAGTATTCATGAATCTGAATCAGGAATCTTTCAAAAAGATATCGCTGAGAATCAGGAACTTCCACTAAAATATCTTGATGCCATCATCACTGGATTAAGAGCAGCAGGTTTAATTGTTAACTATTCCGGAAAAAGTAGTGGTTACAGACTGGCAAGAAAAGCCAAAGAAATTTCCGTTTATGATGTATACAGGGCATTTGAACCTGAGTTGACCATAGTAAACTGCGTTTGCCCAACAAATGATTGTAAAAGAGAAGATACCTGTCCGGCCAAGGATTATTGGTTTGATTTGAATAAGCAGATCAAGAATTGGATGCAGGGTTCAACATTGGAAAGTATAAATAACAGAGTACCTATTAATTAACAGATTTAAATCATTATTTAAAAAAAACATGAGAAAGTATAATTTATTTGTAGGGTTGACAGCCATAGTTACTATGGCAATCGGGACTGGATGCGAAGGAGATACTATTGAAGTAAATCAGGAGACCAGTAAGACTGAGTTATTAGTGGAAAAATTTGATGCAGCACCAGTTATTGATGGTAAAATTGATGAGATGTGGGGTACAGCTCAAAAATTGATTGGAACAACTGTAGTTCCTGATCTTAGTGCCAGAAACACTCATCTAAATAGTGATGGTGAAGGCATAGAGGAGACACTTGGATTGTTCGCTCCATATTCAGGAGAAGAATATGATTTCACATTGCGTAGCGGATATTATGGTGATGACATCTACCTGCTTATGGAATGGGAAGATGCAGACGATAGCAAGGACAGACAATCCTGGTATTTTGATCCCGCTGACAATCTTTGGAAAGGCGAACATAAATATGCCAACTATGAAGCTGATAAGTTTTATGAAGACAAATTTGCATTTTTATTTCCTGTAGGAGAAGTGAATGGTTTTAACAGTGCTACTTGTTATGCAACCTGTCATAAATCTTCTACCATTGATGCACCTAAAGACAAGCACACAAGACATTATCTCACCACTGAAGGTCAGGTAGTTGACATGTGGCATTGGAAACGTGTGCGTGGCACCTATCTGGGTCAGGTGGATGATCAGCAGATGGTTTATGATGATCCCGCAAAAGGATCAAGTGCCAACGGTCGGAAAGGCGATTCGTCGGGTTCAGGCGGATATTCTAATAACACGCAAACTTTATCCAACGGATCCGCCGATGTTAACGTCCCTAAATATGTCATTCCAAATCAGACTGAATACTATTGGATCAGCCAGGATGATATTGATGAAGGAGTTGCAAAAAAGGTTACAGCGGTTGACGCTGAAGGAGTTTTGACATATGAAGGTGGAACCATAGATCCTTCAACTGGTGGATACGAGCAGGGAATCGGGACATTACGTATCCCCAGCGTTACGACAAAAGCGTTTACTGAAGGCAGAGGAGACATTACAATTGTTGCTGAATACACAGGAACAGGCTGGGTTTGTGAGTTCACCCGCAAAATCAACACCGGAGATGCGGATGACGTAGTATTCGACTTGAATTCAGAATTACCGTTTGGATTAGCCATCTTTAATAATGCTGCTATTGCCCACGCATTAAAAGCTAATTTGCTGATGAAATTTGAACAGTAAACGCTCAATGACCAGAGGCACCGATAGGTGATCTTATTCACATTATTTTTTATGAAGCGCTCGCTGAAAATGCGGGCGCTTTTTTATAAAGCTAACCAGTTACTGGAATGATGATATTCTTCAACTGGGGTAACCTTTGATTCGAACTTATAGGAGCTTACCAACATTGAAATCTCATGCTTAATGGTTTCGATGCTATTTGTGATTAAATCCTGTCTAAACCCTTTTATCCCCAATTTTGCAACAAGATCGGCAGAGATTATTCTGCTAATTATTTTTCCCAGGTCAACATTTTTTCGTTGAGGAATATTCAGATCAATTTTGAAATCCAGAATCGATTTAAAATGTTCAGCTACATTCTCGTCAATTTGTAATTCATTAGAAACTCTGAGAGATTCCTGGTTTTCTGACTATTCATTTGTTTTACGACCATCTCGGATATTTGTGTGTAAAGCATTTCATTTGAACCCTCAAATATTCGAAATGGCCTGGAATCAACTATTGCTCTGGTACCAAAGCTTTCAGCCTTATAGCCATTTGCTCCGCTTAGCTGCGCTACTGTTTGGGCCGATCCCTGCATTAAGTCGCTTATGTATGCCTTCATACTGTTGGCTTCAATACCCGCAGAGGCCAAATTATTTTCAATGCCACTAGTATGCTGCACTTCTTGAACACATGGCCGAACAAACTGTAAAAGCACTTTGTATTTTTGATACCTGATGTTTTACCTGATCCATAGCCATTAAGGGCTTCCCTCCAATAATTCGTGTAGTGCAATGCTTAATTGCCTCATCGAGATTCCTGCGAATGAAACCCATACCCATTCCCGGGAAATGAAAGCGACTTCTGTGTAATAAATCCATCATCATTTTTAGTCCGGTCGATTCAGGCTCCAGTTTAAATTGCTCGGGGACCTGGATGTCGATAATATTTTTTCCATAGGGGATAGGGATTAGACCAATGGTATTATAATACTCCTCAATTTTGATGCTCTGATTGGGTTGTTGAACATCACAAATAAAGAAATCAATGTCCCTTCCTAATTCACCTGATTCCCGTTTTTGCCTGGATGTAATTAACCAGTAATCTGCCAATCCAGTTAATCCCTGCCAGTGCTTGGTTCCTTTAATGTGATATTTTGAACCAATTTTAATATTGGACGTCCGCATATTTAAAGCATCGCTGCCATAGTCAGGTTCTGTAATCATCAGGCCTCCCATATTTTGTTGGTTTAGAAAGCGGCTAAATACATTTTCTTTCACAGAATCCTGCGCATATTTTGCCACTGGTTCCAGAAAAAGGGCAATGTTGATTCCCAGGGTTAAGGATAGCGGAAGCGATTCATAGGATGCCGCTTCCAGGATCCCCAGGCACTCTTTTACTTCAGCTCCTCGTCCACCATATTCTTTTGGAATTCCTACAGACAAGGGTTTGGTAGTCCATAATATCTTGCAATACCATAGGAGGGAAACCTCTTGTATGAATGAGCTTTTCAGTATTAGATTTATCGTTAAATACACTTTTTATTGTCTTCTTAAAAGTGTTTAGATACTCTGAGAATAAGACTGGTTCTGCAATTTTATGGGTATACATACCTTCAGATTAAAGTAAAAGCTTTGCTATGTGAAGCGGATCATTCACAGAGGAAAGACACCTGCCATGCTACTTTGTTTTGTCGACAATGTTAAAAATATCATTGATCTGACCGTTTTCCCGGTATGATTACCTACAATATGAGCATTTTGAATTTGAATAATGAGTTGTACTGCAGCAATTTTCAATTCCTGAAAGTGTACTAAATTTTCACTGTTCCTTAGCCGATAAATTGATACAACCTGTTCAGCAGCAAGAAATATATCTGAACTCGGATCTTTAAACACTTCCAGTCCTAAATCCATCCGTAACCCCCTTAATAATAGATGAGAGAAGGATGGTGCATTCATCACTACATCAGTCATCACCTGGGTTGAGAAAAGATTAAATTCTTGGATTTGACTGGCTATTTCTTCGCCGAGATGATAATAGTCCATGATCGCTACTTTGATGTTCTGATCAGAAAAAATATTCATACTGCCAGTACTGATCAGTTCTCTAAATGTTGAGTTTTTCAATGTCAGATCATCTGTTTGAAAGGAGCTATGTTTTATGATCCTTTCGACGTCATCAGGACTTTCCGGTGCCTTATACATCTCAATAAGAAAACTATCCAGGTGACTTACAGCTTTTTCGCAAAGTAACATTTGACTTTCGAAATAGATCGTATCGTTTTGAAGATCGTGTAATAATCTCTCCATATACTGTTCTTCAGTGCTTCGATCCTTACGAGCATCATTCCAATTATCGATCTGTAATGCCAGCAAAATACCAACCATCACCAAAACTATTTCTCCAATTGCATAGAGAACATAAATACCATAATTATTTTCCGATAATAATTTGCGTCTGACTTTTCGAAATAAATGTATCATTTGCAATCAGGTTTTAATATTGGATACAATATCTACTAACATTTTCAATGATAAATTGTTCTCACTGAATCTTTTAAAGGCTCGATAACCAATATCCCCACCCCTTATCATATTAACCGGTGTAACCAAATCTTAAGTATTATGAATTACGGAGTCAATGTGTGACGCTGGTAGGAAATGTAGGTAGTACACTATATTACAGGTTTTGGTATGATATTCTATATGATTGATATGAAGTGAATGGGCGGGGAGGTGGTTCCAATTTGCGTGTCCGAATTCCAAAAGGGCAACAATAATACTTCTTCATGCCAGAACAAAATTACCATGGGATCCCCAGATATTAACCAAGACTGCATTCTAGAGGTTCATTCCAAAATGTTATTCGTGCTTAAGGGAATGGACCGGATTTACCCGCGCAGCCCTGAATGTTTGAATACTGATCACCATACATGCTGAAAAAAGTTAAGGTGCTGCCAACTCCTTTCAACTGTATCATAAGCAGTATACTCTTTACCGTCGTCCATCTCAAACTTAGATCCCTTTGTCGAATTTGATTTCTTTGATAAACCATGGGTTGCCTAAGCCTAAAGCCATGGCAAATATTTGTTCTGAATTTTGCATATACAAATCTGAACATTTTATCTTTACCCACCTATATCAACATAGAGCCATTTTTGTTATTCATTTTTCACTTGTTTAATGAGAGTATTTGTAGGTTGCTACACAAAAAAAATTAGCGATGAATTAATTGGAAAAGGAAAGGGAATTTATTTTTTCGAATTTGATTCAACTAAAGGTCAGTTAAAATTAGTCGAAATAATTCCAGCTTTGAATCCAAGTTACTTGATCGTTTCAAAAGATAAAAACTATTTATTTGCCGTTGAAGAAATAGCCTTAGAGGAATCTCCAAAAATAAAATCTTTCAAAATTAATTCTGATGGGAACAATTCCTCTCTTACATTAATTAGCGAACAGAACTTGCCAGGAGCTTATGCTTGTCATCTAAACCTAACCAATTCTCAAACACATCTAATCGTTGCTTGCTATATGTCAGGAAATGCCCTTGTTTACCCCTTGGGAGATAAGGGTAGAATCCTTCCTTTTACTCAAAATATTCAACATAAAGGAAAAGGGCCTAATTTGATACGGCAGGAAGCTGCTCATACCCACATGATTTATGCTTTTGGTTCGAATGGAATATTCATAGTTGATTTGAGTCTTGATTTGGCTAAGGCCTATATCCTCGAAAGTTCAAGTCGGCAATTCATTGAATCTCCTGGTTTGGATATTTCCATATCTAAAGGCGCCGGGGCCAGACATATGGCATTACACCCAAATGGAAACTTTGCTTTTGTTTTTTCAGAACTAACCGCAGAGTTGTTTAGCTTTAAACTTTTTGATAATAAATTTAATCCTTTGGAGGTCTTACCTACGTTACCAAATGACTTTGATAATATTCCTAGTGGAGCAGCTATTCGAATGCATCCAGATGGAAAATTTTTATATGTTTCAAATAGGGGAGCTGATTCCATTACCATATTTCAATTTGATATAGAATCCGAAAAGTTGTTGTTTTTACGTTGCGAACCCTCTTGTGGGAAAACACCACGTGAAATCAATATTGATCCAACAGGGCAATGGCTATTGGTGGCCAATCAGGATTCGGATAATATTGTAGTTTTTAGCATCAATCAGAAAACTGGTTTATTAAGAAACCACTCGGTAAATAATGAGCTGAATTCACCAAGCTGCATTCAGTTTTTTGAAGAGACTATTTTTCCCAATATACAGCATCAGGCAAAGATCCATCCATTGTAAAGCCACCATCTACTGTAATGTTCTGGCCTGTCATATATCTTGATTCGTCGCTAGCAAGAAAAAGAGCCGCATTAGCGATCCATTCGGCCTCTGCAATTTCAGCAAGAGGTATTCTCTTGTACAAAGATTCTTTAACAGACTTTGTATACATTGGAATGGTTAAATCTGTATAAGTAGCTCCTGGCCGAATAAAATTTGCTGTTATTTTGTTAGGTGCCATTTCTGTTGCTACGGTTCTCATAAACGATTCCATTCCCCCTTTAGAGGCGGTATAATGGCAACAATTAGGTTCACTTAGTACAGAATGAATACTTGATATTGCAATTATTCTTCCTCCTTTACCTGCATCTACCATTTCTTTTAGTGCCTTTTTTGTACAGAGGAATACACTTTTTAAATTGGTTCGAATGATAAAATCCCAATCTTCTTCAGAGGTTTCTATCACAGGAGATTGTCGAATAACACCAGTATTGTTAACCAATATATTCAGTCCTCCCATTAAATCCATGGCTTTTGAAAAAGCAGCATCAACTTGTTTTGAATCGCCTACATCACAATGAATTGAATAAGCTCTCCCCCTATTTTTTTTATATCCTCCTCAACTTTCGATGATGCTTCATCATTAATATCTAAAATGCATACTTCTGCTCCTTCTTCGGCAAAACGTTTTGCAATTGCTTTTCCAATACCACAAGC